>ERZ780203.2049-NODE-2049-length-12124-cov-3.375093_pt1 | contig 12124 bp, 4 predicted proteins | sample MGYA00511168_ERZ780203 | MGnify/ENA primary metagenome ERZ780203 (study PRJEB29588, sample SAMEA2156577) | human gut metagenome | biome: human gut; feature: human-associated habitat; material: faeces | place: Denmark | collected 2008/2010 ...
AGGCTCCGAAAAGCCTTGTATTTACAGCGTTCCTAATAGGAAACAATCATATGTCTGAGGATAGCCAAAGCCATATTTTTGACCATACCATCATCATGAGTTTCACAAAGATCCTCAGCTTCTTTAATTACAGCTTGATAATCATCAACTTTTTCCCAGAACATCAACCTTTCTATTCTGTAATTTAAAGAAGAGGTAATGTAGTCTTGTTGCGCCAAATAATCAACGGTATTATCGTTTGCACCATGTGAAGATGCCACGTTATACAGGTTTAGCAACATATTAAAAGAAACTTCCTGGAAGAAACGCAAAATATCTTCTCGAGAGAGCTTTTTCCCTTCGAAACCTGGAGATTCTTGCCAAGCGATAATCTCTTCTACTAAATGGTCAATGCTATTATCTATAGACTCAGACCATTGATGAAAGATTTTATTAGGAAGCTGATACATTGCAGATACATAGTCTTTTTTTGCAGGGCCAGGAAGAATGCTTATAAATGCAGAAAAATTTCTTGCAATAATCTTCAGCTGTAGAAAAGCTCTGATTAATTGGTTGTTTAACTCATCAATTTGAGTTTCGTCATAATCATATATGTCTAACGTTTCAATAAGCGTATCATTTTCTTCTTCCTCAATCGACTGGTTATGGATTTCACGCTCTTTTTCGTCATCTTTGGGAGGAGTAAGGCTTTTCGTAGGCATAGCTTGCAAATATTTTATGCCAATGTCTGATAGATCAAACTCCGTCCATTCAGAAACATAAGAAACTGCTTGTTCGAGGAGAAGACGGGGAATATTAACATTATCAGAAATATAGGTCATGAATAACAAAATATCGCCATTGATACTAAAGCAAGAGCGTCTAACGATAGATTCCAAGTCTGTTGTGTCTCCTGTATCGTGAAACTTTCTGTTAAGTGCTTTTGCCACAAAATATGCAAGATGATTTTTGCTTGCAAAACGATATTCATATCCATTTGATGTTCTTAATAGAAGCCCGCTATTTACTGTAATTTCGACAAATCTTTCTGCTGTTAGGTAGCGATTATCATAGTATTTGCAATATGCCGCAATGACCGCACCGATGTGCACTGCGCTAATTGGGTACTCTTTGTTGAAATGTATATAGTGGGCAACTTCACTTAAGGCAACGATAATATCGTTGGAGTTCTCTCTCCGCCCTATAAGATTAGGTGTAATTGCTCGTTCTATAGATGCCTCGAAAACCTTGCTGAAAACCGTTGCATCAGATTTATCTAATTCACCAAGGTGTAGGCAGTAGTAGTCTACAAATTGACAACAAAGTCGATATCTGCGCGGAACGCTAATTTATATGAATTTAAACATTGCTCAAGGGTTCTGGCAATACCAGTGGCTTTCAATTCATCGTTGTCCGTTTTAATTAAAACGATTTTTTCGATTAGTTCCAACCGCTTCTCTGCATACAAGCGAGAAATAGATGCTTTTTTAAATTCCTTGCTTCCTTTGATATTATCTTTTACCATCTGTACGATATCAAACTGAGATGTTTCTTCAGAAGCAACGATTATTGTGCCGAAAATATCTTCTATTCCCCGCAGAAATTTATTGAGGTGCCTGGGAGAAATCCTGTGCAGGTCATCGATAATTATGACTTTCTTCTCTGCCGGAATAGCTTGGAATAGTGAATAAGCGTCTGCACCGTAAGTGTCTGTAACAAGTTCTTTTAGAATATTATCTTGACTTCTTCCGGTAATGTCATCAGTTCCACAATACAAAACAACATATTGCATTTGCAGTTCTTTAAAAACCATTTTTAGCAAGGTTGTTTTTCCTGAATTGCTTCCTCCCATAACAGCAACATATCTATTTTCTTGGATGAAAGAAATAAAATCTTTCATCTTACTAACCGTTTTTCCTCTGGAGTATTCTTTCGATGCATTGAACCGAAGCGTTGGAAAAACAAAATAATCGCTAATACTTGATGAAATTGTATTTTATGTGTCAGCCATTATGGCTGACACATAATTTTCTTTGTAACTCAAGCCGGTGCCACTTAAAGATTTTCTCATCAGAATGTGCTCTTGTTTCATCGAAGCAATAAAAGTAGAACGGTCTGTATTCCAGCTAAATTTACTCAAAGTATATTTTCTGCTTTCAGTATCAAATAGTGCAGCGTAGTATTCAGAAACAGTGGGAACCGAGCTTTGCCACCATGCTCCACCAGCTTGTTTTACAATGCGATTTCCGTTATCATAGAGAATATTTTGTGTACCCGGAAAATGTTCGTGACCGAAAAAGGCAAGAGAGCATCTCTTTGCAAGAATACCCTCTAATTCTTTTTTCTGAGAAAACTCAAACCAATCCGGAGAATGATGCATTACAACAAGGGAAAAATCTGCTTTAGACTCTGCATTCAAGGAATGTATTGCGTCTTCCGGTAGATAATGAAGCCCATCATCAGAACTACAGGAAAATGGTGCGGTATTGAGTAGGTTTGCTTCAATGCGATAACCGTTATCAAAATGCAAAATTTTTCTGGTAACTAACTGTCCAAATGGAATATTCATCCAGCAAGGAAAGAAGCAACCGTTTCTGTCTGAAAAGGAGAAAAAGCTTTTCATACACTTTAACTCCTGCTGAAAATGTAAATCTCTTTCGTCCTCGTTGAAAGAACGGATTTTTGAAGAATCCAGCCGTGATTTTCCTCCCCAATCAATATCGTGATTGCCGGGGACCATCAATATCTTAATGTTCTTCTGGTTGAGGGAGTATTTTATCTTCAATTGAGGAACTAACCGTTTTAAAAGTGTGGCAGCAATTTTATATTGGTTTGTTTGGCCCGTAGCTGCAATGTCACCAGAAAGGACGATGACAATCCCTTCAAAAGGAGCATACACACCAAGCGAATCCACTATAGCTTGAATTTTGGCTGGATGAATACCTTTGCTATCATTCAAATGGAAATCACTCAAATGTAAAAAAGAAATTCTCATGTCTTGCCCTCACATTGAAAAATAATAAAACCGCATAAGAATTCTCTTACACGGCTGCCTTAGTGGCTCAAAGGCTCACCGTCAATTAATTATACTGCAATTCGGCAAAAATTACAATATTAAGTCTGCGTTTGTCGAAAAGATATGTTGAGAATGACAACCTCGGTATTTGCGCCGCAATAAACAAAGAATAAGAAAATCCCTCTGAAATCGTTGATTTCAGAGGGATTTTGGTCCGAGTAGAGCGATTCGAACGCTCGGCCTCTTGAACCCAAATCAAGCGCGCTACCAACTGCGCTATACCCGGATATTTGATTTTGAACCATTATAGCACAAAATTTGTGCGATTGAAAGATTTTTCTGTCTGTGGTCATTCCTGTGGTCAAAGCCGCTTTTGTGCCGTTTTCTGCAATCGGGGGAAACCCCGCAAACGCAGGCGTCGCAAGGCTTTGCGGCGTTTCACCTTACCCTGTCCCGGATACCGCCACGGCACTCCCAAAGCAAGCGCGCTACCAACTGCGCTAATCCCGGATTTTTGGTAATTCAGTTTTGCTCCAGATGTGGTCAAACATGTGGTCAGGCAGTTTTTTTGACCACCTCGGCTTGCGTGGAAAGTGCCTGTATCGCAGGCGTATCAAGGGATTGCGAGGATAGCGTTTTTCGACTTGAAGGGGGAGCGACCCGCTCCCAAACCAGGCGCGATACCAACTTCGCTATACCCGGATATTCACTTTTCTGTCATGATACCACGGCGAGCGGTAAAAATAAAGTTTTTTCTGTCTGTGGTCATTCCTGTGGTCAAAGCCGCTTTTATGCCGTTTTCAACGACTGGGGGAAATCCCACAAATGCAGGTGTCACAAGGCTTTCCGGCGTTTCGCCTTGCTCCGTCCCGGATACCGCCACGGCACACCCAAAGAGTTGAAGAAAAGTTTTTTGTATAATTTCGGTTTATTTTCTGACGTTTCTGCTCTGGTTTATTTGCTTTCCGTCACTCTTTAGAGGTGCTGTTTCCATGTGTTCCACACCACACTGTGGCTAAAACTGTGGTCAAAACACCCCCCATGCCTTTTACAAGTACCGCATGGAAACGATAAAGGGCAGGGATGTTTGCGTTTTCAGATGTCCACATTGGCGCCTCATATTCAGAGCACTCGGCTCCATTTTGCCTCAACCCACGAATCAGAATTTGCGGAACATAAAACAAAAACGATCGGAACTGCCTCAAGTATGAAAAAGACGTCCCACATAGCTGGTCATGGGGAAACAGGCATGGTATAATGACGGTGAAAATCCACATACCCAGAGGTGAGCTCATGTACCGCATCGCCGTTTGCGAAGATGACCCGCGCACCGCGGAGCAAAATAAAACAGCCGCCTGTCATGTGCTGGAGGGAAAAGGACGTTCCCAGGGACGGGACTATGACGTGGAGGTATTCCACACCGCCGCGCCGCTGATGAAGCGGCTGACCGCGGACCCGGACGCCTATCAGCTCCTGCTGCTGGACATTCAGCTGGACGGGGATAATGGTGTGGAGCTGGCCCGCTTCCTGCGGGAACATAAGGTCAGCGCCTCCATCATCTACATCACAGACCACCCCGGTTTCGCGCTGGACAGCTTCCCCACCTACCCGCTGGAATACCTGCTCAAGCCGGTGGACCCCGATGAGCTGGAGGCCTCGGTGCGCCGGGCCATCCGGCAGATCCAGACCGAGCGGAAGCTGGAGGAGCTGGCAGCCGCTCCGCCTCAGCCGTGTGGGCGGTCGGACCGTCCCCCTGGACGAGATCGCCTATCTGGAGACCGCCGGGCGAAAGACCGCGGTCCATACCAGAGAGGAGCGGATCGAATACACCGTTCCTCTCTCCAAATTAAAAGAGGAATTCCAGAAGCAGGGCTTTTGCCTGAGCCATTTCAGCTATCTGGTCAATCTGGCCCATGTGGCGCGGGTAGAGCGGGACGCCCTTACCCTGGACACAGGGGAAGCCATCCCCGTCAGCCGCCGGTATTACCAAGACTTCATGGCCCGCTATGTGGAATCCCTGAAATAGAAACTCCGCTGCTTCCTGTTGGAAACAGCGGAGTTTTTCTATGCTTCCGTTTTGGGGAGCAGCAGAGCGGTGCTGGCGGAAAAGGAGTCTTCGATGGCTTTCAGGACCAACTCACTGTGATACTTCCGGGCGGTGGCCCGTGCGGACTTGAGTCCCATACCGTGGAGTGTGCCGGGCTTGGTTGAGTTATATAGCCCCTCTTCCGGGTCGAAGTTCACCGGGGCGAACCGGGCGTTTTCTACTCCCACATACAGGTATTCACCCCGGAGGTGCATGGTCACCCGGAGCCACTTCTCCGCCCCCTCGGGGGCTTTTTCGTTGGCTTCCAGCGCGTTTTCCAGCAGGTTCATCAGCAGGGGGCAAAGGTCGCTGTTGGGTATGTGGAGTTCAGGCGGCAGCTCCACCCGTACCTCGGCGCGGACGCCTGTCTCCGCGCCCCGGGCCAGCATGGCTGTCAGAACGGTGTCCACCGCCGGGTGGACGGTGTAGCCATTGCTTCGGTTCAGCTCGGGCCGCTGGGACAGGGACTCCAGATACTTCTGGATCTCCCCCATATCTCCCTCCCGGCACAGGCCCTGGAGGGCGGTGACATGATGCCGCAGGTCGTGGCGAAGAGTCTGGATCTCCTCATTGTGCTTCCGAAGATTTTCATAGTTTTCCCGAATCAGTTCCCCACGTTGAAGGAGAAGCCGCTCCTCGGTGCGGCGCTGGGATTCCCGCCGGAACAGGTCAATGAAGGCGGCCAGGATGCCGGCAGCCATGGTCAGTGCGGACCACGACCACAGCAGGAAGCGGGGCAGGCCATTTTGGAAGCCGGTCCGGAGATGAATCATCAGCTCACGCCCCCATGTGGGATCGGCCGCAGCATGGACACCGCATACAGCCAGCCCCATTCCCAGGACCGCCAGGAGCAACGGGGAGAACAGCCAGTAGAAGCCGTTCCCCCGCTTTCTCCAAACCAGGGAGAGGACCGCAGCGGCCAGCAGGCCCAGAAGCCCCAGATACTCCGATACCACTGTCAGCAGAGAAGTGGCAGAGGCCCGGCCCAGCAGTGCGGTCAGACCGTGGAGAGCCGCTGTCCCCCACAGAATCCAGCGCAGCCGCCCGTTGCCCCGGCTCCCCAGAAAGAGCAGCAGAGAGGTCAGGCACAGGGCGCGGCTCAGAGCGTTCAGATCCACTTCCGGGTATGGGAGATAGTGACCGAAAAAGCTGGCGGCCCCCAGAGGGACCAGCATGAGGAAAAAGGCGGCCAAAGAGAATATGAAAAGGCCAATGTCCCAACGACCCCGGAAGCTCTGCCACAAAAACGCAGTGGAGAGCAGAAGCCCCAGCACAAAGCAGAGGGCCGCAGGGATGGCAGTCCGGAAGCTCTCTGCCACGATGCCGCTCTCATAGGCATATCCGCAGCTCAGCGTCACCGTGCAGGGGTAAACGGTAGGCTCCATCTCCGGGATCTGCTTTTCCCCCAGGCCGGTGGACTGGGCAATGGTCAGGGTTTTACCCAGATAGTCCGGGGGCAGGGTGATCTCCACCGGCTCCAGCCGGTCCCAGCCCAGCATGGGCAGCGTCAGCTCTCCCACCCCGCCGGATTGCTCCGGACAGTCCGTGTAGAGGCGCTCCCCATCCAGGAACACCGCCACGCTGCGGTTGACCGTGTCCAGATATAAAACGGGGCTTTCCACCTCCTCGGTCAAAATCCGGGAAAAGTAAAAGGTCTGCCCCGGCGCGGAAAGACCCGTGTAGCCGATGTCCCCATCGGGCAGCAGGTCTGTTCGCTGTTGCCCCTCCTGGATATAGACCTCCCACTGGACGGTTTCTACGGACAGGTCAAAGGTCTGTTCCGTCATGGGCTGGGTAAAGAACAGCAGCGCCGCAGCGAAAAATCCGCACAGGAGCAGAACCATAAACGCCGCCGCGCCCCGTATGATCCAACGTCTCATTCAGCCCGCCCTCCCATCTAACGTGTTTCCTATTCTAAGAGTAACGGGGAATCTTCCTTCCGTCAAGGGTACGGGCTTACCAAGTTTGCAGGAAAATTGACCATGTTTGCAATCCCTATTGAAACAGCAAAATGTTTCGGTATAGTGATAGGCGTAAGGAACTGTGCACCGGACTAAAGGACTGGCGTACAGAGAAGAATTGCAAGGGGGTCACCCCCTTGCACGGGATGAGGACCATCCCGTGCAAAGATCCTCCTGCAAAGCGAAGGGAGAGTTTCTATGAGAAAGAACTGGAAACGATGGATCGCGGGGCTGCTCACTGCCGTGATGCTGGTCACCATGCTGCCCACGGTGGCCTATGCCGCAGTTGGCGACCTGCTGGACATGAGCGGTGTGCAGCGCACCGCCCTGCTGGCTGCGCTGGAGGAGGTCTACGGCGACGACGCCGAGGCGTATCTGGCCATTTTGAAGCAGTATGGCCTGATCGACGAGGACGGCAACATCGTCACCGACGAGAAGATCATCATGGACGGGCAGGCATACACCCTGGATGAGATCGAGGCTATCCTGGACGACCCGGCCACCGACCTTACCAAAGTGGTGGAGGTGGACGGCGACTATCTCACCCTGGCCGACCTCAAGACCGTCGTGGAGATCGAGCGGTATCTGGCCTATCTCAAGGCCACCTACTTCACCGAGCAGGACCTGACCGACGAGCAGATCGACAACTTCTACGACTTGGCGGAGGCCTGGGCCAACGGGGATATGGTGATGCTGGCCGCCGATGCCCTGGAGGGCGTGGGCCCCGCCGGGGTGGACCACGACGTGCGGCTGACCGTCACTGGGGCGGCCACCGCCGAAGAAAACGGCGAGTATACCGTCACCGTGGAGGCCTCCCGGTCCGCCGCAGATCAGGAGATCACCTTCTCCTGGCGGACAGTGGACGGCAGCGTGACCGCCGACATTGACGGCGAGGAGACCGTTACCATGTACCCCGGCGAGAGCAAGACCCTGACCGTCCATGTGGGCGAGACCCCAGAGCGCGTCCAGGGCACGGGAACCTTCCTGGTGCAGCTCTATGACCTGAAAAACGCCCTTCTCTCTGACGGCTCCACCCGCTGGGAGCAGACCGTGACGGTAGATAGCGACGACTATTTCAAATACTATTCCCGTGTCTCGAAAACGCTCAGCTATGAGAGACGAGAGCATGGTGTTGAGACTGATTGGGTCGTCGCAGGCGGAGATGAGGAAATGCGGGACCGGATCCGGGATGGCGGCAACCCCATGTTTCTTGCGGATAAAGAAACGCTTTCTCTTGAAGGGATGTCCTCCGGAAACTATTTACGCATATTTGAAAGCGGCGGCGGTAGTTTGATTGCCGGCAATTTTCAGTACACAGTTGGTGCTTTAGGGTGGTTTTTTGACCCCGGTTCCTCGCGCCCGATCGCCGAGGAGCGGCCATTCTCCTATGAATTAAAGATCGATGATGAAGTGCTCCAGGCGGATGACAACTTTACTGATTGGGTCGTAGAAGAGACTTACTTGCTTCCTTCTATCGGGTTAGAGGCTTTCCCCACACAAAGCGAAAATCTGGATTATGAGGAGGGTGATGAGATCCCCGAGCACACGATGGAAATGAATATGTCCGGATATTACCGCCGGTATCAGACCAGCAGTGGCAGCGAAACCTCATTCGCTTTTGATCCATACCTCGAATATCGCGCATCCTACTACATGCAGGAGACCACCAAGGAGACCACCGTCTCTTTCTCCGCCCCGGCGGGCACCTACTACGCCGGACAGCAGGTGCCCATCGTGGCTACCTTCGATTACCCCGTGAAGATCACCGAGGACATGACCATCACGGTGAACGACGATCAAACACTGACCCCAGAGGAGGTGGAAACCACCGGCGAGAGCTGCACCTTCCTCTATCCCGTGACCGAGACCAGCGGCGGGGCCATCTCCGTCACTGCCGCCAACTTCGTGGGGGATGAACCCACCTGCCAGCTGGAGGGCGCCAACAAGCTGGAGTTGACCATCTCCCGGGGGACCGACGACCTGACCGGCGTGACACTGGAATCTCTGGACCGGGAACTGGCCTTTGGGGCGCCCACGCTGGCGGTGCGCCAGGAGCAGCAGGGGCAGAAGCCCGTGCTGACCATCACCCTGCCCCTGACTGGAAAGCCCTATGACAACTGGGTGTTGAATGAGGTGACGGACCTGACCACCGGCATCCTGCCCGCCCTCAAGGCAGTGCTCAGCCAGACGGGGGACACCCAGTATGACTTCCGGGTGAACGACCCCCAAAACCCCACGGCGCTGGTGGCGGAGATCACCCTGCCCTATAATACCTCTGTGGAGGAGTTCACCGGTCAGGTGGACTTCCTGCTGGACGGCTATGTGATGATCGGCTGGGGTCGGGAGTACACCCTGGACGGCTCCAAGCCGGTGGGTGCCTTTGACGGCGGCATCAAGCTTACCCGCACGAACAGCAAGACTGGAGAGCGCGAGGAACAGACAAGCGGCACAGTCTATTTTGACTTGGCGGAAATGGCGGATTGGGAGATGACGCTGTCCTTCACCCTGAAGGAAGGCGACTTCACCTGGGGCGACGTCACTAAGGTCACCGCGTACCCGGAGGACAACAAGCCGGAGGGGATCGACAATCAATTTCACTTTGCATGGGAATACTCCGGCCCCGTCACGGTAGTACTCAACGAGGACGGCAGCACCAGCTTTATGCTCACCGGGGAAACAGGATATGCCAATGCCAGACTGGTGGCCCTCAACGGCGATATGGAGGATGCGCTGCTTGGAAGCGTCACCCTCCATTGTGAAAACTGGGGAGGCGGGACAGGGAACGCTTTTCTCCAGATTCCCGAAAGCGGCAGAAACATCTCCGTCCGTGAGGGGAATGACGCCCGGATCTACTGGAGCAGCAACATTTGCGCCCTGAACCAGAACGCTGGGGAGGACGGAGCCTTTGTTCCCACCACCTTCACAGTGCAGCTGGGTACGCTCAATTTAGAGGATGCAGATCCAACGGTAGCGGTTGTCAAGGAGTGGACGGTGACGACCGATGAGAAGAACCCCATCCTCTCCGCCTTTACCATTCCGTGGGATGAAGGGCTGGATACATTCTACAATGAGGAAAGAACGGGGCTGATCGTTGCCTGTATCTCTGCGGAATATCAGGAAAAGCGGCTCGGCACCTATATCAACGAGAATGGTGTACCGGAGATGGGGGAGGGCGAGGAGCCTGCCATTGCCTACATCACGCTGCTCTCACCGCCCGCGTCCGTCAAACTGGACCAGCCCGCAGGCGGCCTGTACCAGACCGATGGCGGCGGGAACGGCAAGGACATCACTCTCAGCTGGACGGCAGACAACCTGGATGTAAAGAACGGCGGCGGACAGTTTGAACTGTACATCGCCGGTGGCGAAAAGACCATCTCGGAAACCGACCTGACGGGCGGGGTGACGCAGGATGGAAATACCTATTCCTACACCCTGAATGTCCCTGCTGTGACGCCGGAGACCGGCGACCCCGCCAGCTACCGGGACGCCTATACCGTCACCGTTAAGGTCCAGAACGCCGCCGACGCCGCCTGGGCCTATGACAGCTATGTGCTCTATGTCTACTCGGAGGACATCCTGGAGATCCTGCTGGACCACGACGAGAACACCGGCGGCAGCTACACCATGTCCAACGTGGAAAAAATCAAGACCCTGTGGGGCGACGGCGGAGAGAACGGCTCCAACGCCATCGTGGCCCTCCAGCGGGACATCGCCCTGAGAAACGTCATCTCCATCAACTACGGCCAGTATGCCTGGGCGGAGCTGGCTGACCAGATCGCCTGGGCCTCCAACGACAGCTCGGTGGCCTCCGTCAACTACCGGCAGGGCACTCTGTATGAGAACATCGAGAACTTCTCCTACACCACCTACCGCCCCTCCACCGACTTCGTCCTCTCCGGCCTGAAGGACGGCGAAACCACCGTCACCGCCACCCACGGCAAGCTGCCGGAGATCTCGGACAGCCTGACGGTGGATGTGGAAACCTTGCGGGATCAGCTCTACCTGTTCCAGTGCTACCCCAAGACGGAGACCACCCTGACCTATCAGGTGTACACCAGCGCCGCCAAAACCGCCACCGAGGAATACACCCTGACCACCAACGACAAAGGCGAGGCTGCCATCTATGCGCCCCACGGCATCGCCGGGGACATCTACTGCAATTCCGTGGCGGATGATGGGGATGACGAGGACGTTATCTTCCTGGGCGTCATCCGCAGCCAGAGCCTGGTGTCCTCCGAGGCCGACTCCACCAAGCTGCAGCTCTACCCGGTGAACACCCTCCAGCTGCGCCGGGCGGCCCAGGCGGAAATTTATCTAAAAAACTCGGACGGCACGCCCTATGAGGGGCAGGTCACCTTCCGGGGCGGCGTGTACCGGGGCGGCGAGTACTGCACGGGCGACAGAAATTCTGCGGTGCAGTTTGGCCTGCAGGGTGAGAAGGATCCAAGCCAGTGGAAGCCCGGCAACACACCTCAAACGGTCAGCACCAATGACGAGGGCCGCCTGCTGGTGAACATGGATCTTGGAAAGTTCAAGACCGCTGACAACCAGAAGGAGGTCCAGGCGGGCGAGGCGCTCTACTACCTGTTCCAGCTGGAGTACGGCGACGGGACTGGTGCGGAATATTATCCAATCATGCTGCGGGTGGACGCCAACCTGAACCTGGACGATGTGGCGATCTCCGGCGACAGCATCGTGGCCTGGGAGAAGAATGAGAGCGGGCAGAAGCAGCCCTATATCGCCCAGCAGACCCTGAGCTACAGCCCCAAGAAATACGCCAGCGTGGCCGACATCCGCGGGAACACCGGCAACGTGGGCCCCAGTGATACCTTCCCCACCGCCTATGTCACCACCTCCATCATGTGGTGGGGCGACGAGCACGCCAAGGACCTGGGGCGGGCTAACACCGTGATGCTCCAGGACGCCACCGGCAAGACCCCGGAATGTCAGACCAGCGAGACAACCACATATCCCTTCACGGATCTGGCCTTCACCGAGAACCGGATGACCATGGACAAGGATAGCATGGAGGAGTGGGGCATGGCCGCGGGCGAGAGCCGCGGGATGCGGGCCGTCCTCAGC
>ERZ780203.2050-NODE-2050-length-12119-cov-4.328664_pt1 | contig 12119 bp, 7 predicted proteins | sample MGYA00511168_ERZ780203 | MGnify/ENA primary metagenome ERZ780203 (study PRJEB29588, sample SAMEA2156577) | human gut metagenome | biome: human gut; feature: human-associated habitat; material: faeces | place: Denmark | collected 2008/2010 ...
AGTCCGTCGAAAATATCCAGCATGCGGCGGTCATAGTCCGTACCGTCCAGCGGAAACATACCCGACGCTTCGCCCGCGCCGACCGCGTGCACTCCTGTCAGTTTCGCGTGCACGTAGCCGGCGAGAGTGGTCAGCCGCGAAATATCCGCGACGTGAGGCTCGTTGCTTTTCAGCGCGTTATACAGGTGCGCGACGCTCCACCGCGCCGGGATATTGAATCCGAACGCTTTTGAAAGCGCAGCCGCGGCGCCTGCCGCGCAGTTGTTGCGCCAGGTGCGGAAAGGGGCGAGCATGTTGCCGTCCGAGCCGAGCGCTATGTATCCGTGCATCATGCCGCTTATGCCCATGCAACCGAAGCGCGTCGGAGTGAAGCCGTAACGCGATTTAACGTCCGCTTTAAGCGCGGCGTAACACTCGCGCAGTCCGCGCGTTATGTCCTCTTCCGAATACGTCCATATGCCGCCTTCGTACCTGTTTTCCCACTCGCTGCATCCCGATGCCAGCACGTTGCCGCGGCCGTCGGTCATGACGGCTTTGATGCGCGTCGAGCCGAGTTCTATACCCACCGCGCATTTCGCGGCGTCCTTTTTGCCCAATCTTGAGACCATACCTATAATTTAGCAGAGAGTGCGGCCGCATGAAAGAATTTTGCCGCCCAGTTATGGACATTTTCGGCTGTATATGTTATAATGTACGCACAGGAAGATAAGGAGAGTGGAAAAATGCTTGCCAAACGCGAACTCAGGAAGTATGCCGGCGACGTCAGGGTCTGGGTGGGAAGGTACAAAAACCTGACCAATCTGCCCCACTGGCACGACGACTGCGAAATAGTGTATGCGGACAAAGGCGGCGCGGAAGTGTCCGTCGGCGGAGAACTGATGCGCCTGCCCGAAAACGGCGCCGTGTTCATAGAGCCGCGCTCCACGCACTATATACGCGCTGAAAAGGACGGCGTGCTGTCGTTTTTCCTGTTCGACCGCAGGCTCATAAAAAACGTGACGGCGGGACGCACTCTGCGCTCGCCCCTGCTCCGCGGGGACTACGGACTGCCTCGGCTGTATGAACTCATAGACGGCGAGCTGTCCTCCGACGCGCCGCTCCGCACCCTGTCCGTAAACAACCGCATAGAACGCCTCGTCATAGACATATACACGAACGAACCGCTCGGCAGCGGCGAGCGCAAAGAAAATTATATGGAGGAGCGGTATAAAAAGCTGCTCAAAGACATCGACGAAAAGTACGCGGACTATACTCTCGCCGACGCAGCGGCGTTCACCGCGCTCAGCGAATCGTATTTTTCCAAATTTTTCAAGCAGATGGCGAACATGACGTTCTCGCAGTACCTCAATCTCACACGCGTGGAAAAGGCCATCGAGATGATGCGCGGCGGCGACTGCACGATGACAAAAACGGCCATCGCCTGCGGCTTCGGCACGATACGGAATTTCAACCGGGTATTCAAGGAGATAACGGGATACAGCCCGAAAAATCTTCCGCGCGGTTATAACGCGCTCGGCCTGCACCCCACTTACGGCGTGGACGATACTTTCGATCCCACGTCCGCAGGCTCCGAACTGCTGTGACGCGTCTGAAGCGCCTTAAACGTTAATGCGCGCCTGATGGACGGCTGCGGAGTATCGTCGATCGACGAGCTGATCAAGTCGCTCGATGATCCATCTAATTTGTGTTTTTTACCCGTAAAACAAGAGAAAAACCACAATATTTTGTGGTTTTTCGTCTGGAGCTGCTAACCGGATTCGAACCGGTGACCTCGTCCTTACCAAGGACGTGCTCTACCTGCTGAGCCATAGCAGCATATTGAGTTTTCTGTCGCGAGATACGGAAGCCATTTCCGAAACGCCATAGTATTATACTATATGCGAAGAAAAAATGCAATGATTTTCGGGTACATTCCGCGAAATTTTTCCGAATGAAAAAGTTTTGGAAGATTCCGGTACAGTCCGCCACGTAAAGGCAATCGAAAAGGCGAAAGCGGAATATAAAAAGTATCAGGCTACAACGCTTTCCCCCGTAGAGAAGGCATATTTGCAGACCATTAAAGGATTGGGAAAACAAAATAAAAGCAAAGCCGATAAAGATAAGTAAGAGAACTTAGAGCCGTATTTTATGAATAACTCTGAATTAAAAGCATACATTGCAAACGGATATTGTTTTTATAAGGCCGCAAAATGCTATGGACCCCAAAAGTTGGACAAAGAAATAATTACATTGTTTGTGAATGAGTTCGGTACTGTACCGGGCTCATTCCGTTCAGAGTGAGAGAAATTCTCTCGTTGTTCCAGTAATGAATGTACTCTTTCAGACAGTGGACGAATTCGTCCACTGTCTGAAACTTTTCACCGTAATACATCTCTACCTTTAACCGTCCGAAAAAGTTCTCCATTACACTATTGTCCAAACAGTTGCCTTTTCTCGACATGCTTTGGATTATATTATGTTCTTTCAGTTGCCTTTGAAACTCTTTCATTTGGTATTGCCAGCCTTGATCGGAATGCAAGATCGGTCTTGCGCCTTGCGGTAACTTGTCGAACAATCCTTGCAGCATTTCTCGCGTTTGCCAAAAATTAGGGCTTGTCGAAATGGAATAGCTGATCACTTCCTTGTTATGTAAATCTATGATCGGAGACAAATATACTTTGTCATCGCATATGGCAAACTCTGTTACGTCTGTCGCCAACTTCTCGAACGGTTTATCTGCAGCAAAGTCACGGCTTAGTATGTTCGCCGCCACCTTTCCTACTTCGCCTTTATACGATTTGTACTTGCTTTTACGCCGTTTACCGTGTAATCCCATGCTTCGCATGAGTTTATGCACTGTTTTATGGTTGAGTTTTATGCCTTGTTGACGCAATACAAGCAATATCCGTCGGTAGCCGTAACGTTGTTTGTTCTCGGTAAAGATCTTTTCTATCTCTTGCTTTATCCGAGAATATTTATCTTCTGCCCGTTGCTTTACATGGTAATAGTAAGTGCTTCGCGGCAGTTGTGACAATGCAAGTAACGCTTTCAGCGGAAATCTTTGCCTTAGTTCGGATACTATTTCGGCTTTCTGCCGTTCCGTTCCTCTGCCGCTCGTACTAAGGCATCGAGTTTTTTTAAGTATTCAAGCTCCATTTCGGCATATTGCAATTGTTCTTTCAGCCTTTGGTTCTCGGCAATGAGATCGTTCTCGACTTCCGTCGGCAACGGCTTCTTTCTCGGTCTGCCTTTTGATCTCCGTCCTCGGCGCTCTGTCATAAATCCTTCTGCTCCTTCCGTCAGATATATACGTTCCCATTTTATTGCGAGATTTTTGCCTTGACATACACTATTCCCAAGTTTGTATTTCCGGGCTGTTTCTCTATACGCCAAATGGTTTTCTCGCATATCCATTATAACAGATATCTTGAATTCCGGCGAGTATTTTGTGTTGTGTTTCTTCCTTTGCATAATAAAATGCACCTCCTAAAGTTTTGTCCAACTTTTGGGGTGCATTTCACATAGCGGGTGGATGTTTATTTTTGTATCGGACTTATTGAATTTATAGATATAGACTGTATATCGTCTACCTCGAAGCCGCGGAATATATCCGTCAGGACAATGAGCCGGATTTATCCATGCACAGCCTCTTTTTTCTTCCGGAATTTCATAAAGCCCCATACTCCGAAGCCGACGACGTACGCCGCGTCGAGCGCGATGAGCACCCATACCCACCAGGGCAGCCCGCCGACTGCCACGCTCTTTTCGAAGCCGGCGGCGTCGGCCTGCGCGTATGCGTTCAGCCAGATATATATAAGGTTTTTCGACGCAGACCTCAGCGACTGCCTGAACGTGTTGGACTCGGTCTCGTAAGCAAACGCACCCGCGCCCATCACGCCGTCCATCCACGTGTCTCCGCCCGCGCGTATCGCCTGGTCGAAGCACATATAGTCGTGATGATCGGAATAATCGGTCAGAACGGCGCCGCGGAAGCCCCATTCCTCGCGCAGCATCTTCGTCAGCAGCGCGTAGCTGCCGCCCGCCCACACCGCTCCGAGGCGGTTATACGCGGTCATGATGCCCGTGCAGCCGCCCTCTTTGACGGCAATCTCGAACGGCTTCGCGTACGTTTCGCGCAGCGTCTGCTCCGTCAGCCATACGTATATTCCGTCGCGGTACGTTTCCTGGTCGTATACGATGAAATGCTTCAGATACATATACGTGCCCGTGGACAGCGAGCCTCTGACCGTTTCGGCCGTCATTATGCCGCTCAGCACGGAATCCTCGCTGTAATACTCGTAATTCCTGCCGCCGAACGGGCTGCGGTGCAGGTTGCACCCGGGGCCGTACCAGCCGCGGTAGCCCAGCATATCCGCTTCCCTGCCCACCTGCGTGCCGAATGCGTTCGCGAGTTCTTTATCCCACGTCTGCGCGATCGTTGTCGGATTGGGAAAGCCGGTGCCGTGCCACGGCAGATTGAACGAGCCTATCTGCGTGGGACCGTCGGCCTCATAGCTCAGCGGCTTGCCTATAGAGGGCAGCGCCTTGGATTCGCCGTAGCTGTTGTGCAGCGCGATGTTCTTCATCTCGTCGAACGTGAGCTGATCGAGGAGATCGTCCCACCGCTCGTCGTCGTAATCGCGGCCGAGCGCAAGGCCGAGCTCGTTGACGGTCCCGTCTTCGAACACGGTCAGTCCGTTATCCGCTCCTGTAACGATGTCCTCGTCGCTCTCGTCTATCCACGCTTCGGCGTCTTCCGCAGTATATAAATTATACCCTGCTATTTCGTCCGAGATCTCCCTGTCGTTCGGCTCGGTCGGGAAAGTGCCCGCGAAGTCGCCGCGCGTCATATATTCGACGTTGTCCGCGTCGTCTATGCCGTAGCCGTCCACCGCGTCGTCGCCCGTGAACAGGTTGGACGCCTTGTCGTAAGTAATATCAGAGGCGAGCGTGAACTCGCGTTCGTCGATGACGCTGTGCGCGTCGCCGCGCAGCGAGATCGTGTACGTGCCGGCTTCCAGCACGTAACCGGTATGTCCGCTTTCTCCGTAGCAGTCGTAAGACGCCATATCCTCCGCGGAGACTGCGAGCGTCACCTCTTCGGATTTTCCGGGGCCGAGCACGTCAGTCTTGGCAAAGTCAGCCAGTTCTACCGCGCTCTTTTCCAGGCCGCTCACGTACGGCGGGGTGTAGTATAGCTGCACCGTTTCCCTGCCCGACCGCGTTTCGCTCGTGTTGGTAACGCGCACCGTCACCTCGATCACGCTGTTTTCAGCAAGCGTGCCGCCCGACGGCGTGACGGAGATTATCTCCTGCCTGAACGTCGCATACGACAGGCCGTAGCCGAAGGGATATTGCACGACGTCGTCATACGACGTCACTCCCCACTTCTCCCCGGCGTAAGCGGAAGACCAGAAGCCTTCGGCGTCCGCGGTTTCGTACCACTTGTATCCGACGTAGATACCCTCGGCGTAGTCGGTGAAGGACAGCTGCGTATACGGCACTTTCTCGCCCACGTTGCCGTTAATCGTGCCGTCGTACGGATACAGGCCCTCGCCGTTGGTATATACGCCCACGCCTTCCGCGCCGGCGTTCGCATAGCTCGCCGCGGTGGAGAAGTCGTATACGTAAGTATCCGTCAGCCGGCCGCTCGGCGTTATCTCGCCCGTAAGCACGTCGGGAATGGCGTTCGCGCCGTAAGTGCCCGTAGCGCCTACGACGAGCACCGCGTCTATGCCCGCGATGTCTTCCAGTCTGCCCAGTTCCATGGCGTTGGTGCTGTTGATCAGCACTATGACCTTGTCGTAGTTGGCTCCGACATACGTCAGCAGCGCCTCTTCCTCGGCGGAGATTTCGAGATAGTTGCGCGTCGCGTCAGTGTCCGCGCCGTACTTGTACTGTGCCTTGGGAGCGTCGTTGCTCTCGCCGTTCACGCGGCCGATCGCCACTATGGCGGTATCCGAATATTCCTTCGCCGCCGACAGCAATCCGTCGGAATAATCCGACATAGCAGGCTCGTACAGCTTGCAGAAATCTTTCGCGTAAGTGTTCAGCGCGCCCTTGGCGAAGTATTCGCGCTCGGGCATATACTCTTCGTACATTTCCGACAGCTGCGCGTTGTGTTCTATTCCCGCGTCGGAAAGCGCGGTCAGAAGATCGGTGCATTCGCCGACCACGCCGCCGCTGCCCGATCCGTTCGTCACCCAGTCGGTGGACGACCAGCCGAACACGTTTACCTCGGAAACTCCGGTCAGCGGCAGGACGCCGTTGTTTTCCAGCAGCACTATGCCGTCGCCCTCTATCTCTTCGGCGAGCGCGCGGCCGTCGTCGAGAATGTCCTCGCGCTTCTCCGCCGAAACGTTCGTCGGCGTGCCCACGGTATATTTGTTGAGCATGCCCTGCATCGTTATGCACACGGCGTTCGCGACAATTACCACGACGCCGATCACTGCAAGCAGGATAAAATATAATTTTTTGCCTTTCTTTTTCAAATCGTCCTCCTTGTCGCACGAACCGGCAAGCGGGCACCGTTTTTTGCAAAGGCGCCCGCTTGACTCGTTTGTCCGTTTCTTATCGTCCGGGCGGAACGGTTATGCGTGCCCGCCGGCGTTCTTTCGCTTTCTGATCAGACTGAGCGCAAGCATGGCGACGGAGCCTGCGGTGAGCACTCCGAACACTATGAGCACCGCGATCAGCACGATCTCCCACCATGCCATGAGCGGCACGATGATGGTGGTGCTGGACATGCCGTTCATCGCCGCGCTGTAATTCGCGGTCACGTACATGATCCTGTGCACCGATTCGCGCATGAGGTTTTCTATCGTGGCGTTGCCGCGGTACTGCTCGAAGCTGTGGTCGTTGCCGGAGCTGAGCCATGCATCTGTGCCCGCGAGCATGCCGTCGAGCGTCGTCATATACGTTGCGCCGTTGGAGTCCGCCATATCCGTAAGGACGAAGCCGTCGAAGCCGAACTCGACGCGGAGGATATCGATGAGCGCCTTCTCCGCGCTCGCCCACTTGGCGCCCGCGCGGTTGAACGCGGTCATGACCGCGTGCGAGTTTCCTCTGGAAGGAGACACCGCGTACTTCCACGGTTTCAGATATATCTCCCTCGCACTCTGCTCGTTAAGCCATATACCGATACCGTTGCGGTTGATCTCCTGCTCGTTGAAGACGTAATGCTTGGGGAACGTGATGACGCCGTAGCTCTGCAGCGTTTCTATCTCCACCTGAGCCGCCATACCCGAGAGATAGGGATCCTCGGAGAAGTATTCGTGATTGCGGCCGCCGTGAGGCAGACGGTGGATATTGAGACCGGGCGCGTACATACCGGTATATTTGAGGAAGTTCTCGTCCTCGTACACCGCCTCGTTGGCTATCGCCTTGGCCACGCCCGCAATCATTTCGGGGTTGAAGGTGGCCGCCCATATTCCCTGGCAGGGGAAGCGGGTGTACATCTTGTTCTGATAAATATTGCTTTCCTTGCAGTACGTAGGACCGTCCTGCTCGCGCGTGCGGGGCTTGGCGACGCTGACTATTTCCGCTGTGTTGCATATCGCGGTGGTCAGCAGCGTGTTGACCTCGTCGAACGACATCTGATCTATGAGCGTTTTCCACTGCGGATCGTCGTATTCCTTGCCGATCATCATGGCGAGGGTCAGACCGCTTGCCACGCCGTACGTGGGCAGCGTGCCCTGCGACTCCACCGTGTCGATATCCACGTTCTGCAAATCTTCTATAAGCGTGTCGTTAAGGTTGAGATTGGCTGCGGATACGGGCCAGGTGTCCACCCAGTTGCTTCTGGAAACGTAGGTCACGTAGTTGTCGCCTATGCCGTCGTACCGCATGATGTCCATTTGTCCCAGCCTGTTGGTGATTTCGGTTTCCTCATCGCCTTCGCGGGATACCGAATAGGTCTCCGTATCCCTCTCCGTCACGGTGATGAAGTCGTCGCCCGTTTTCACGAGAGAAGCGTTGCCCGCCGCGGTCATGCCCGTCGAATAGCCCTTGGCTGCCAGGATGTTGTTCGCAGCGTCGTGCGCGTCGTATGCCGCGGTGATGTAGTAGTCGCCCGAGTCGAGTATGTACGTTCCCGCGCCGTATACGTCGTATGACGTGAGGTTCTCTTTCTCCACGCTGATGGTAAGCGTTTCGGAAGCGCCGCCCGTAAGTTCTGCCGTCTTGCCGTAGCCGACGAGTTCGACCGCGGGCACTTCCATCATATACTGCCGGGCGTAAGCGGTGTACGGCTTCTGCACGTAAATCTGCACCGTTTCCTTGCCCGGCACGCTGCCGGTGTTGGTGACCTTCACCGAGACGTCGAACGTCCTGCCGTCCTCGTTCTCGCTGACTGAAAAGTCGCTGTAAGCGAAGGTCGTGTACGACTTGCCGTAGCCGAACGGATACGCCACGACGTCGTCGTAGACGTACGGGCCGACGCCGGCGCTGGCTTCCACGACGTCAGTATACCTAGTTTCATAATAACGGTAGCCGACGTAGATGCCTTCGACGTATACGCCGTAGTTGCGGTTGGTTCCGTTAAGTTCGTCGCTGTCCCAGCGGCGGGAGAAGCTCTTATAATCGTTGTACGACAGCGACGCCATCGCCGGGGACGAGAAGTTGTCTTTGACGAGCGTGTCGGTCATTCTGCCGGAGGGGTTGACGTCGCCGACGAGCGCTTCCGCCACGGCGTGTATACCCGACATGCCGGTGTTGCCTATCCACATCATGGCGTCGACCGTGATCGCGGGATCGTCGAGGAAATCGAGCTGGATATGCACCGCTGAGTTAAGAAGTACTATGATCTTGCCGAACGTCCCGTTGGCGCGCAGCCTCGAAAGCTGCGTCAGCAGTTCCCTTTCGTTCGCGTCCAGCGTAAGGTAGTCGCCCGTCGGAGTGTCCGAGTGCGTCGTATTCGCGTCGCTGCCTTCCGTGGAGTCGCGGGTCAGCACGACGATCGCCGCGTCGCCGTACGAGGCGAACGAGCTTTCCACCGCGCTGTACAGGCTCCAGGGCGCTTCGTTGACGTAATACGTCTGCAAGCCTGTTTCGCTGCTGAGGTTTTTGGTGCCGCCGTAGCTGCTTGCGGGTCCGGTCGTATAGAAATCCCACAGCGTATCGTTGACGTCTATCGAGCCGCCCTCGAGCCCTTCGAGAGCTTCTTTCAGCGTCGGGAAATCGGTCTTGTCGCCGGGGTTGCGCATACCCTGCGAACTGCAGTTGATGTAAGCCGAGCCGGTGCCGAACAGGCTGACTTTGGAGTCTTTCGCCATGGGCAGCGCGTTGTTGTCGTTTTTCAGCAGCACAAGCCCTTCGGCCTCCACCTGCTTGCTTGCCTCGAAGGCATAATCCCTTATGGAGTCTATCGTCTTATAGTCGGACTTGAAATATTCCGTATCCTCGGTGCCGTCGCCCGTTTCCACCGTTTTGAACGTCTGAATGCCGAACGTCACGTTGATGATGGGCGCATAGGCGTACGCGACGCCGGTGCCTATTATGAACACAATGAGCAGAGAGGCAAGCACGGTGGCGAGCACGGTCCAGAGACGGGTTGAGAACAGTTTATTCATACGTTTGCCGTTTCCTCCTTTTTGCGTCTGCGGCCGCCCTGACCGTATTTCGTCATTATGCCCGCCGCCAGCGAGCACGCCATTGCCAGCGCGGCGAAGATCACTATCACGAAGAATTCGATCGGGAAGCTGGATCCGTCGACGTTATAGGCGAGGTTGGCGATCAGATTGATGTTGACGATGAATACGCTGACGAGCGCGTATAAGTATGCGAGGTATTGTGCGAGCAGCACCAGTTTGAAAGTCTTTACGAGAGAGAACACGCCCATGACCATGCCCAGCACGAGCGGCACTATGACCGTCGGCGAATGTGTGGTCACGAAGTTGTTGGTGCCTGCGGCGAGGTACACTATGAAAGCGACCAGGCCGCAGATCACCGACGCGGCGGCGATGAAGTACGCCACGCTTCTCTCTTTGAGAAATCCGATGATTTTGTTCATTCCGTCATCTCCTTAATTGTTGCCCAGCGGGCAGTACGCGTGGTCGCGGTTGGTATCGAAGTCGCCTTCGAATTCGATCGCGTAGTCCACGTCCGCCATCGTCTGACCTGCATTCTCGGGATGACATTCCTCCCAGGTGAGCGTCGAGGACGAGTATATGGTCAGGCAGTCGATCAGCGGCGTTTCGGCATGGTAAGTACCGCCGTGTTCATAGTTGTTCGTGGTAAGCAGCTGTATCGTATTGGGACCGGCTTTGAGATTGAGCGATACGGTCATGACGTAGTTGACCAGCGGACGCTTTTCGAGTTCCGCCCACTCGTCGCCCTGAGGCATGCAGAGGTGGCCGTATTCGAGCCGCTCGCCGTTGACGAGCACCTGCCAGTCGGTATCGTCCAGCTCGTAATCGAAGCCGTCGGGAGACATTCTGATGACGAGCACCGCGTCGTCGACCGCGACGGATGAATTGATCTCGAATTCCAGCGACGCGCCGTTATACAGCATGGACCATATCATCGCGCCGTTGCTGATCTTCATATCCGCCGCATTCTCGAATCTCTCGGAATGCACGACGAGATCGCCGGGCGTAGCTTCGCCGTCGTTGGACCAGCCGTGATATCTCTTACCCGTGAGATCGGTGTATTCCGCCTCGAAGTTATAGCCCTTGAGCCATTTTGCGTAGAGATTAGTCGAGCCGGTCACGAAGTTGCGGCTGAAGTTCCACAGATCGCCGTCGGGAGAGCCGGTCGCCCAGCCTGCGAAGTAGTATCCCGCGCGCGTCGGTTCCTCGGGCGCCGTCAGTCGCATACCCTGAGTCGCGCTGTTGTCGGTGTAATATACGGATCCGGAGCCGTCGTTCAGATAATAGGTTATCACGATCTCGCCGCTCGAGGGAGCGTCCCAGCGGGCGTAGAGCGTGAAGTCGCCGGTGACGGGAGCGTCGAAGTCGTATGCGGTCGTGCACGCGGCGTCGGTGTACCAGCCCACGAACACGTTATTGCCGTTGGCCGGCGGCGTGACGTCGGGCATTTCCACCGCGGAGCCGTATTCCACTCCGTCTGCGGTAAACGGCGTCGAGCCCGCGAAGTTCCAGTCGAACGTGACCGTATACTCCTCGATGACCCAGCCGGCGAACAGCGTCATGCTGTTCGTGACTATATCGGAAGCGAAGTCGAATTCCTGCGTGCAGTTCATGTCGCGGTACCAGCCGCCGAAGGTGTAACCGGTGCGCGTGGGTTCGGCAGGAGCCGTCATCGTCTCACCCACAGGCGCTTTCGCCGTCGCAGGCTCGGGCGCGCCGGTATAGTTGTAGTTATACGTTATGGTGGCGTTGACGAGATCCCAGCCCGCGTACAGGATGAGGTCGCCGCTGACGACGGTGTCGAAATCGTACAGCACGGTGGCCTGAACGTCGGTATACCAACCGGTAAACTCATAGTCCTCGCGCGTCGGATCGGTCGGCTCGGTCACGAGCTGACCTATTTCCGCCGTGTCGGTTTCGATAAGGCCGTCATAGCCGAGGTTGAACGTTATCGTCGCTTCGGTCTGCTGCCACTTCGCATACAGCTGCAGATTGCCCGTGACCGCCGCGCTGAAGTCGTATTCCGTCGTCAGTCCCTGATCGGTATACCAGCCGACGAATACGTAGCCGTCGCGCGTCGGGGCCGTCGGTTCGGCGAGGGGCTGTCCCACCTGCGCCGTGCCCGTCTGCGTTTCGGTGCCGTAGAGATAATACGTCACCGTCGCGGTGGACTGCACCCATTTGGCGCGGAGCGTTATGTCCGACGTGACGGGCGTATCGAAGGAATATTCGTTCATGAACACCGCGTCGGTATACCAGCCGTCGAACACGTAGCCGTCGCGCGTCGGGTCAGTCGGGCGCGCCACCGTCTCCCCGCTCGCCACCTCGACGGCCGCGATCTGCTTATCCGCCGGGGCATTGTAGCTGAGGTTGAAAGTTACTCGTTAAGTATCGCCGCCGCCAGTTTCCGGTCCGCAGGCGCCAAAAAGGCCTATCGCGGAGATCAGACACACGAGCACGACGATGAGTTTGGAAATTTTTCTCATAAAACATCTCCCTTTTGCTTGGTTTTCGGGCGGGATTGCGGAGCTGTCCCCGCTCCCCCGCAAGGCG
>ERZ780203.2056-NODE-2056-length-12097-cov-2.199552_pt1 | contig 12097 bp, 10 predicted proteins | sample MGYA00511168_ERZ780203 | MGnify/ENA primary metagenome ERZ780203 (study PRJEB29588, sample SAMEA2156577) | human gut metagenome | biome: human gut; feature: human-associated habitat; material: faeces | place: Denmark | collected 2008/2010 ...
ATAGTGGAAAATAAAGAGGATAGCAAGTACTTTTGGTATAGTTTATATCAATATCAAACCATTGAGAAAATCTTCTTTTCATGAAGTAAAATCCATGCTATACTTACGTTAAATGAGCTCGACAAACAAGCTGTAGTGGGGAGTGAACAGAGCATCATTAAGAAACAGACATCTGCAGTATAACAGCGATGCGACAGAACACACCATATAGAGGAAAGAGGAATCAAAAAATAATGAAAGTAAATGAAATATTGTCAAATGGAAAAATCACACTGTCTTTTGAGGTATTTCCACCAAAGACAGATGCACAGTTTGAGTCAGTTCGTCAGGCAACGATTGACGTTGCTGCATTAAAGCCAAGCTATATGAGCGTTACATATGGAGCAGGTGGAAACACAAGAAAGAATACTGTTGCAATTGCAAAAGGGATTCAGGATACAACTGGCGTAACAACGATTGCCCATTTAACATGTGTAGGCGCAACAAAGGAAAATATTCATAATACATTAGATGAGATGAAGGCAGCAGGAATTGAAAATGTGCTGGCTCTGCGCGGTGATCGTCCGAGAGATTTTGAGGGAGATCCATTTGTTGATTTTCATTATGCGTCAGAACTTGTATCTGAAATCAAAGCCTATGGCGATTTCTGTGTAGGAGGAGCCTGCTATCCAGAGGGACATGTGGAGGCAGCAAATAAAAGTGAGGACATTATAAACCTTAAGAAGAAGGTAGATGCCGGATGTGAGTTTTTGACAACGCAGATGTTTTTTGACAACAATATTTTCTTTAACTTCTTGTATCGTGTCAGAGAACAGGGCATAAGTGTTCCTGTGATTCCAGGTATCATGCCAATCACACGAGCAAAGCAGGTGGAGACTGCACGTGATCTTTCTGGATGCAGTATGCCGCAGCGCTTTTTAAATCTGGTTGATCGTTTTGGTTCCAACCCGAAGGCAATGGAGCAGGCAGGTATAGCCTATGCAACTGATCAGATCATTGATCTGATTGCAAACGGAATCAACCACATTCACGTATATTCTATGAATAAGCCGCAGATTGCAGAGGCTATTCAGAAGAATCTTTCGGAGATTTTAAAATGATTGATATAAATCAGATGAGAGAACGCGAGATTATTCGCTATCTCGGCTACAAAAAGATACAGCCGGACGAACAGGTTATGATGTTAATTCATCAGTGCATGGAAGATGTTGCGCGGACGGCTCAGCCGCGCCATATATATCGGCGTTTTGCACTTACACATCTGTCTGCAGGTCATATGCAGGCAGGTGGTGTGGAGCTTTTAAGCAACAGTCTGGAACGAAACTTAAAAGACTGCAGCGAGGTCATTTTCTTTGCGGCAACGCTTGGTCACGAAATAGATCGTTTGATGGAACGTTATTTGAGATTAAATATCACAAAGGCAGCAGTACTTCAGTCCACGGCAGCAGAGGCCATAGAGTGCTATTGCAACTTGTGTCAAAAGAATATTGAAAAAGAGGCTGCGAAAGACGGCCTTTTTGTGCGTCCAAGGTATAGTCCTGGTTACGGAGATCTGTCTTTGGATGTGCAGTCATCATTTTTGAAGGCACTTAATGCACAGAAAACAATAGGTCTATTTCTTTCGGAAGGCGGCGTAATGCAGCCTGAAAAATCTGTTACAGCTTTGATGGGCTTAAGCCATATCAGAACAGGATGCGTCACAGAAGGATGCGAGGCCTGCAGCAAAAAAGACTGCAGCTTTCGCCGTGATGCATAAGCAGCAAACAGAAACAACAGGGATAGTTAGAAAAACCTTGTGCTTTTGAAAGGACAGGAATTTATGAAGAAAAATATATTAAATGAACTGGGAAAGCGAATTGTTTTTTTTGATGGCGGTATGGGTACGCTTTTGCAGGAACGCGGGCTTGAAGCTGGTGAACTGCCTGAAAACTGGAATCTTAAGCATCCTGATATTATAAGAGAATTGCACCGCGATTATCTAAACGCTGGAGCAGACATCATTTTGGCAAACACATTTGGTGCGAATGAGTTAAAGTTTCCGGATAATCTTGAAGAAATCGTAACAAAAGGCGTGCAGAATGCGAAAAAGGCAGTCGAGGAAACAGGTAAGGATGGCTATGTCGCACTTGATGTGGGGCCGACAGGAAAGCTTTTAAAGCCACTTGGCACACTTGATTTTGAAGATGCAGTATCGATATTTGCAAGAACTATAAAGGCAGGAGCAGCTGCAGGAGCTGATCTTATTCTTATCGAGACGATGAGCGATACATATGAATTAAAGGCAGCGATGCTCGCAGCAAAGGAAAACAGTGATCTTCCTGTTATGGCAACTGTTATTTTTGGTGAAAATGGCAAGATGCTGACAGGAGCGACACCATAGGCAGTCACAGCATTGCTTGAGGGTCTTGGTGCAGACGCCTTTGGTATGAACTGCGGACTTGGACCAAAGCAAATGAAGCCAATTTTCGAGCGCTTGGCAAAAAGCGCATCAATACCATTAATTATAAATCCTAATGCCGGTCTTCCACGAAGTGAAAATGGAAAGACCGTATTTGACGTGGATCCGGCTGAATTTGCCGAGGATATGAAAATATTTGCAGAGGAAGGCGCATGGCTTATGGGCGGCTGCTGCGGAACAACGCCGGCGCATATTAAGGCACTTGTAGAAGCCTGCAAAGATGCTATGCCAAAGCCGCTTACCGATAAGAACCTGACACTTGTTTCATCATATTCTCATGCAGTTGAGCTTGGAAAGATGCCAATGTTAATCGGTGAGCGTATAAATCCTACCGGAAAATCAAAGTTTAAGCAGGCACTTCGTGACCGCAACATGGAATATATTCTGGAGATGGGTGTAAAGCAGTCAGACGCAGGTGCACAGATTCTTGATGTTAATGTTGGACTGCCGGAGATCAATGAGCCGGAATTGATGAAGGAAACTGTTTATCAATTGCAAAGTATTCTTGATGCGCCACTTCAGATTGATACCACCAATATGGAGGCAATGGAGCAGGCACTTCGTATATACAACGGAAAACCGATGATCAACTCTGTAAATGGAAAGCAGGAGATCATGAAGCAGGTGTTCCCACTGGCAAAAAAATATGGTGGTGTCGTAGTAGGATTAGCACTCGACGAGGACGGTATCCCTGATACTGTTGAGGGACGTCTGGCTATTGCAGAGAAGATTTATAAGACTGGTGAGAGCTATGGTATTGCAAGAAAGGATATCGTAATTGATGCGCTCACGATGACTATGAGTACTGACAGTAATTCCGCAAATGTTACACTTGAAACTGTGCGCCGCATAAAGGCACAGGGTGGACGTACTGTGCTTGGCGTGTCAAACATTTCCTTTGGACTGCCGCAGCGTGAGATCATCACATCAGCATTCTTTACAATGGCGATGCAGGCAGGTCTTTCAGCAGGAATAGTAAATCCAAATTCACAGGCTATGATGCAGGCATATGATACCTTCCGTGTACTCGGCGGCTATGATGCGCAGTGTATGTCATATGTTGAAAAGTATTCTGCTATGAAGGTTGTATCTACTACAGTCAAGGCAGGTGCAGAAACAGATAAATCTGAAAAGAAAGCCCCAGGAAGCACATCTGGCGGTATGGATTTAAAGACATGTATTATCAAAGGTCTTAAGGAACCAGCCTATAAGGTGACAAAGAAGATGCTTGAAGAAAAGGAGCCGCTTGAGATCATCAATACAGAGCTTGTACCGGCACTTGATATTGTAGGAAAGGGCTTCGAGAAAGGAACCATGTTTTTGCCGCAGCTTTTGATGAGTGCCGAGGCTGCAAAGGCTGGTTTTGCTGCCGTAAAGGAATTTATGGAGGCAAAGGGCAGCGATCAGCAAAAGAAGGGCACTGTTGTAATTGCAACAGTTAAGGGAGATATCCACGATATCGGAAAGAATATTGTTAAGGTTCTTCTGGAAAACTATGGATATGATGTGATCGATCTTGGAAAAGATGTACCGCCTGAGACAGTAGCAGAAAAGGTAGTAGAGACACATGCACCGCTTCTTGGCTTAAGTGCGCTTATGACTACCACGGTTGTAAATATGGAAGAGACTATTCGCCAGGTAAGAAAAGCAGCACCATGGTGCAAGATTGTTGTCGGCGGTGCCGTATTGACAAAGGAGTACGCAGATATGATCGGTGCAGACTACTATGGCAAGGATGCGATGCAGACAGTATATTACGCAGAGAGTTTGCTAAATAATGGCGGCGCAAAATAAAAATAACGATGCCAAAATGAAAATATAGAGAAGGATATAGAGAAAGATAATATGAGTATTTTAAATGTAGAACACTTATCTCACGGATTCGGAGACAGAGCAATTTTTACAGATGTGTCATTTCGTTTATTAAAAGGAGAGCATATTGGCCTTGTTGGTGCAAATGGAGAGGGAAAATCAACATTCATGAGCATCATTACAAATAAATTGATGCCAGATGAGGGAAAAATTGAGTGGGCAAAAAATGTGCGTGTTGGCTATCTTGATCAGCACACTGTATTAGAACCAGGTCAGACAATACGTGATGTGCTTAAGAATGCATTCAGCTTTTTATTTGACATGGAAGCGCGCATGAATCAGATCTGTGAAGAGATGGCAGATGCTTCTGAGGATGATCTAATTGTCATGATGGAAGAGATGGGTACGATTCAGGATCTTCTGACAATGCACGATTTCTATATGATTGATGCAAAGGTAGAGGAGGTTGCAAGAGCCTTTGAGCTTGATGCACTAGGCTTAGAGCGCGATGTCACCGAGCTTTCCGGAGGCCAGAGAACAAGAGTCCTTCTTGCAAAGCTTCTTCTGGAAAAGCCGGATATCCTTCTTCTTGACGAGCCGACTAACTATCTGGATGAAAAGCATATCGAATGGCTGCGCCGTTATCTGCAGGAGTATGAGAATGCTTTTGTTCTAATTTCTCATGATATTCCGTTCTTAAATAGTGTTGTAAACTTAATCTACAACATGGAAAACCAAAAGCTTGACCGTTATGTAGGAGATTACGACCACTTCAAGGAGGTTCATGCTGTACAGAAGGCACAGGTAGAGGCAGCATACAACCGTCAGCAGCAGGAAATTGCTCAGTTAAAGGACTTCGTTGCCAGAAATAAGGCAAGAGTTGCAACAAGAAACATGGCAATGTCCCGTCAGAAAAAGCTTGACCGCATGGATGTGATCGAATTAGCAGCCGAAAAGCCAAAGCCAGAGTTTCGCTTTTTGTATGGACGTGCACCGGGCCGCTTCTTATTTACTACAGAGCAGCTTGAAATTGGATATGACAGACCACTCACAAAGCCGCTTGACCTTGTTATGGAGCGCGGAAACCGCATAGTCATGGTAGGTGCAAATGGTATCGGAAAGACTACTCTTTTAAAGAGTCTTCTAGGACTGATCAAGCCATACAGCGGAACTGTCCATCAGGGTGATTATCTGGAAATTGGTTATTTTGAGCAGGAAACAAGCGGTGACAACGGCCGTACCTGCCTCGAGGAAATTTGGCAGGAGTTTCCGTCATGGAATCAGTACGAAGTGCGCAGTGCACTTGCAAAGTGCGGCCTGACTACAAAACACATCGAGAGCCAGGTGCGTGTCCTTTCTGGTGGTGAGCAGGCAAAGGTACGTCTGTGCAAGCTTATGAACCGCCAGAGTAATGTGTTAATCCTCGATGAGCCGACAAACCACCTCGATGCTGACGCAAAGGATTCTTTGCTTACAGCACTTAAAGAATACAAAGGAAGTATTCTTATGGTCTGCCATGAGCGTGAGTTCTATGAGGCACTCGGGGCACAGATCTGGGACTGCAGCAGCTTTTGCAGATAATTAATTTGTATTTTCCAAAAACTTAACGTTTTCTTAAGGCGAAAAGCGACCGGAATCATCCGGTTGCTTTTTTGCTTTAACTATGGTAAAATGAGTCCATTATTAGTACAACTGAGAGTGGGTCAAATGGCAATTTTGACCGAATCAGGATATCCAAACAAAAAGAAAGGCACGGTAATAGCATGAAGGTTGTAATACTGGCAGGAGGATTCGGTACCAGAATCAGCGAAGAGAGCGTAAACCGCCCAAAGCCGATGGTCGAGATTGGTGATCAGCCAATTTTGTGGCATATTATGAAGGAGTATTCGCAGTACGGATTCAACGATTTTATTATCTGTCTTGGTTATAAACAATATGTGATCAAGGAATATTTTGCAAATTATTTTCTTCATACATCTGATATTACGATTGATCTAGCACATAATTCTATGGAGCTTCACGATAATTATTCAGAGCCATGGAAGGTAACACTTGTTGATACAGGATTAAATACAATGACAGGTGGTCGCGTAAAGCGTATCCGCAAGTATGTCGGAGATGAGCCATTCTTACTGACGTATGGAGACGGAGTTTCGGATATAAACATAAAAGAGCTGTGCGAGTTTCATCGCTCCCATGGAAAGCTTGCTACAATTTCCATGACAAATGTAGGACAGCGTTTTGGTGTAATCGATTATGATGATAAGGGACAGATTGCAGCATTCCGTGAGAAATCAGATAAGGATGGCAGTATGATCAACATTGGCTATATGGTTATGGAGCCGGGTGTGTTTGATTATATTGACGGAGATGATCAGCCATTGGAGAGAGAACCATTTGAGCGTCTCGCAGCAGATGGCCAGATGATGGGTTATATTCACGAGGGCTTCTGGTCTTGTATGGATACACTTCGTGATAAGAATCGTCTGGAGGCGCTGTGGGAGAGCGGCAAGGCGCCGTGGAAAACATGGAAGGACTAAATAATGCAGAAAACAGAAATGTCATTTTTTCGTGATAAGAGAATACTGATCACAGGTCATACCGGTTTTAAAGGTTCATGGCTTTCGAGAATTTTAATTGATGCAGGCGCAAAGGTAACAGGTGTTTCATTAGAGCCACCGACAAGTCCAAGTATTTTTTCAATTTGCCGTTTGGAAAATCAGATGGACAGTGTTATTGGCGATGTTAGAGATTTTGAATTATTAAAGGAAGTATTTGAGCGTGTGCAGCCACAGATTGTGATTCATCTGGCAGCGCAGCCAATTGTGCGCGAATCTTATAAAAATCCGCGTGAGACATATGAGACAAATGTGATGGGTACAGTCAATATATTAGAGTGTGCACGTCAATTTTCATGTGTCCGTTCATTTTTAAATGTTACAACTGATAAAGTATATGAGAATAAAGAGTGGGAGTGGGGCTACCGTGAGGAGGATGTGCTGGACGGATTTGATCCATATTCAAACAGCAAATCCTGTTCGGAGCTGGTTACACACAGCTACATCCGCTCTTTTTTTGCGGACAGTGATACGGCAGTCTCTACTGCAAGAGCAGGCAATGTTATAGGAGGCGGTGATTTTGCATCAGACCGTATTATACCGGACTGCTACAGAAGCGCAGTGATTAAGCAGCCTGTGACAGTAAGAAATCCATATTCAATTCGCCCGTATCAGCATGTGTTGGAGCCTTTGTTTTTATATCTGACAATTGTAAAGAAACAGTGGGAGGATCCATTCGCGGCTATTATAATGTAGGACCAGATGACTGCGATTGTGTGGACACTGGCACATTAACTACGCTGTTTTGTAAGAGCTGGGGCAGAGGCATGCAGTGGGAAAATAAGAGTGACGGCGGTCCTCATGAGGCTGGCTTTTTGAAGCTGGACTGCTCAAGAGTAAAGCGTGTCTTTGGCTGGAAACCGACATGGCATATTGAAAAGGCTGTGGCAAAGAGTGTAGAGTGGTATCAGCTTTATAATATGCTGATTACTCATATGGCAGAGCCAAAGGAGCTTGCAGATAAAATGAATGCTTGCATGAGAGAGCAGATAAGAAGCTTTTTAACAGATGGAGAGGAGCAGTAATAAATGTTTGAAAATATGAATGAACAACAGGCGAGAGAAGAAATTCTAAAACAAGTAGCTGCCTATTGCGATAAATATCATAATACAAAGAAGGAATTTAATGAGGGAGACCGTATTCCATACGCGTCACGTGTTTATGACAGCGAGGAGATGGTAAATCTTGTGGACAGCTCACTGGAATTTTGGCTGACAGCAGGACGCTATACAGATGAGTTCGAGCGCGAGTTTTCAAAATATTTAGGTGTTCGCTTTTGCTCTCTTGTCAATTCTGGTTCATCAGCGAATTTGATCGCATTTATGGCGCTGACTTCTCCGCTATTGGGAGAACGACAGGTAAAAAGAGGCGATGAGGTAATCACAGTTGCTGCAGGTTTTCCGACAACAGTAACACCAGTAATCCAGTATGGTGCAGTTCCAGTGTTTGTAGATGTGACAATTCCTCAGTACAATATTGATGTCACAAAGCTTGAAGAAGCATTGTCTGATAAGACAAAGGCCGTGATGATCGCGCATACACTTGGCAACCCATTTGATTTGGAGGCAGTAAAGGCATTTTGTGACCGTCATAATTTATGGCTTGTTGAAGATAATTGTGATGCACTTGGCTCTGTCTATGAGATTGACGGCAAGGAAAAGCTGACAGGAACAATTGGTGATATAGGAACATCAAGCTTCTATCCGCCGCACCATATGACGATGGGTGAGGGCGGTGCTGTATATACAAACAATCCACTGCTTCACCGAATTGTGCGTTCATTTAGAGACTGGGGACGTGACTGTATTTGTCCTCCGGGATGTGATAATTTCTGTGGTCATCGCTTTGATAAGCAGTATGGTCAGCTTCCATTAGGATATGACCACAAATATGTGTACTCCCATTTTGGTTATAATTTAAAGGCAACTGATATGCAGGCAGCAGTAGGGTGTGCACAGTTAAAGAAGTTCCCATCTTTTGTGGAGAAGAGACGTCATAACTTTGCTTATTTAAAAGAGCTTTTGTCTGACTGCGCAGATAAGCTGATTCTTCCTGAGGCAGCAGCGCATTCTAATCCGAGCTGGTTTGGCTTTTTAATGACATGTAAGGAAGGCGTGGATCGTACAAAGGTAGTGAACTATATTGAGTCACACGGTGTTCAGACACGTATGCTGTTCTCAGGCAATCTGATAAAGCATCCTTGTTTTGATGATATTCGTGGAACAGAGGCATATCGTGTTGTCGGTGGTTTAGAGCAGACTGACCGTATTATGACATCTACATTCTGGGTTGGTGTTTATCCTGGTATGACAGATGAGAAGATTGAATATATGGCAAAGGTAATTCACGAAGCATTGGAGGGCTAAGTTATGAGAATGAAGGTATCCAACTATATTGCAAAACTGCTTGTTCAAAATGGAATTACAGATGTATTTATGATCACCGGAGGCGGTGCAATGCATCTTGATGATGGACTTGGTCATGAGCCGGGACTTCACTGTGTATATAATCACCATGAGCAGGCATGTGCCATTGCAGCAGAAAGCTATGCCAGAATCCATAACCGCATTGCAGCTGTCTGTGTCACAACAGGACCTGGCGGAACAAACGCAATCACAGGCGTAGTTGGAGGATGGCTTGACTCTATTCCGATGCTTGTTATTTCAGGTCAGGTACGCTATGATGTAACGGCAAGAAGCACAGGCCTTGGCATTCGTGCATTTGGCGATCAGGAGTATGACATCTGCAAGAGCGTAGAGCCTATGACAAAATATTGTGAGATGGTGATTGATCCAAAGCGTATTCGCTATGCTGTTGAGAAAGCACTTTATCTTGCACAGACTGGAAGACCAGGTCCGTGCTGGCTTGATATTCCGTTAAATGTGCAGGGTGCAACAGTTGAGACAGATGAGCTTGAAGGTTTTGATCCGACAAAAGAAAATCTGACAGAGATTCCGTCTGTTACTAACGAGCAGGCAGACGCTATTATCGAGAAAATTTGTCAGGCAAAGCGTCCGGTGTTAAATGCCGGAAATGGAATACGTATTGCAGGAGCATTTGATGTATTTCGCCGTGTCGCAGATAAGCTTGGCATTCCAGTTGTGACTGGATGGAACAGCATTGATTTGATGGAGGATGAGCATCCGCTGTACACAGGACGTGCTGGAAATATGGGTGACCGCGCTGGAAATTTTGCCGTACAAAACAGTGATTTGCTATTTTCAGTTGGAAGCCGATTGAGCATTCGTCAGGTTAATTATGATTGGCCGGCTTGGGCAAAGCATGCATTTGTCATTATGAATGATATTGATGCAGAGGAATTGAAAAAGCCGTCTCTTCATGTAGAAATGCCGGTGTGGGCTGATGCAAAGGATCTTCTTGAAAAGCTTGAGAGCCGCTTAAATGAAAAGCTTGCAGATGGTGAAGTATTATTTAAGGGTGATGAGTGGAGACAGGTTTGTGAAAAATGGAAGAAGGATTATCCTGTTGTTCAGCCAAAGCACTATGAGCAGAAGAGTCCGGCAAATGTGTATGCATTTATTAAGGAAGAAAGCCGCCGCTTAAATGAGGGTCAGATTACAGTAGTAGGAAATGGCTCTGCCTGTGTTGTAGGCGGTCATGGCTATGTTATAAAGAAAGGTCAGCGCTTTATTTCAAATTCAGCTATTGCATCGATGGGTTACGATCTGCCAGCAGCAATTGGAGCTTGTGTTGCAAATAAGCGCTATTGCAAGGAGACAGGTGAGAAGGAGCAGGATATCATCTGCGTAACAGGAGACGGAAGTATTCAGATGAATCTTCAGGAGCTGCAGACAATCATCCATCACCAGTATCCGATCAAGATTTTCCTGATCAATAATGGCGGATATCATTCCATTCGCCAGACACAGAACAACTATTTTGGAAAGCCGCTTATTGGTATAGGAAAAGACAGCGGTGATCTTAGTTTCCCAGATATGGCAAAATTAGCACCGGCATATGGTTTCCCATTTATTCGCATTGACAGCAATGATGCTCTTGGTGAGGGAATCGAGAAGGCACTGTCCGTAAATGGACCTGTTATCTGCGAGGTAATGGTTGATATGGATCAGAAGTTTGAGCCAAAGGCAGCATCAAAGCCAATGCCAGATGGAAGCATGGTTTCTGCACCGCTTGAAGATTTAGCGCCATTTCTTCCAGAAGAAGAGTTAAAGAGTATTATGCGCTGGTCGGAGGAGTAATATGCGTGTAATAGTGACAGGAGCGACAAGCTTTATCGGCAGTCACGCCGTACAAACACTTATTAATCAAGGCTTTGAAGTTTGCGCGCTGATTCGTCCAAATTCAGCAGGCAAAAAAAATTTAGAGCAGATGATAATAAAAAAAGAACTGCTTGAGATTATAGAGTGTGAGCTTAGTGGGCTGAAAGAACTGGCAGTGAATGCTGAAAAACTTAGCAAAATAGGACAAAAATGGTCTCATGATCTGGGGAGAGCCGATTATTGGCTGCATTTAGGCTGGGATGGCTCTGGAAGTGATAACAGAAAGCTAGCTGATATTCAGTCAATGAATGCCGTCTATGCGCTTGATGCGCTTGAGACGGCAGCTGCCGCCCACTGTAAGCGTTTTCTTTTTTGTGGTTCACAGGCAGAGTATGGCGTGCGAAATACGACAATGCGAGAGACAGACGAGCTACATCCGCTTTCTGAGTATGGAAAGGCTAAGGCTAAGGTGGGAAGAGAGGCTGTTATGCGTGCAGAAGCGCTTGGCATAACATATATTCACACACGCGTCTTTTCTGTTTATGGTCCTGGCGATCATCCATGGTCACTTGTGGAAAGCTGCATGCGCACCTTCAAAGAAGGCGGTATAATGGAGCTTGGTGCATGTACACAGCTTTGGAATTATCTTTATATTGATGATGCAGTTAATGCAATTGTGAAGCTTTTGACTGGTGATGCACCGGCAGGTGTCTATAACGTGGCTGGTGAAGATACAAGGCCGCTTCGCGAATATATTGAGACGATGCGAGCATTGTGCGGCGGACGAGGCACCTGCCAGTATGGCAAGCGGCCGCCAAACGCAGAAGGTGTGACATCACTTGAGCCAGACATCACAAAGTTAAAAGAAGCGACTGGATTTCATCAGGAGATTTCCTTCGAGCAGGGAATTCAAATGATGCTTATGTGAGTAGACGTTACAAGAAGTTGCTTCGGCAGTGGCGGGGGGG
>ERZ780203.2069-NODE-2069-length-12023-cov-46.591410_pt1 | contig 12023 bp, 9 predicted proteins | sample MGYA00511168_ERZ780203 | MGnify/ENA primary metagenome ERZ780203 (study PRJEB29588, sample SAMEA2156577) | human gut metagenome | biome: human gut; feature: human-associated habitat; material: faeces | place: Denmark | collected 2008/2010 ...
TCGCTCGTCTGGAACCGCGAATTCTTCGGCTGGCTCGACAAATACGTGAAATAACGGGCGGGGGCGTCCCCGCATCGCAAGGCCATCCGGGAAATCCGGATGGCCTTTTTTGTCCACCATGCATCCTTTTACGTTCTTTATCTCATCATTTCAGCCCGATCGCTATCCCTCAAATCGGCTGGTTCATTGAAAAAATCCACCGGTTCGTTGAATTTATTTTCATCTGCCTTCGCATAGTCCTATTTTTGTTCTCGACGCTAAAAAACATTTGACTATGAAGACAGTAACCACCAATCGGGAGGGGAGACCATGCTATGTCGCACCCCTGCTCGAACAGATCGACGTGCAAACCGAGAAGGGGTTTGCCGCATCAGATTACCCCGGAACCGGGGGAGTAAGTCCCATGGGCAGCTACGATGACTATTACGACAACGAATAAACAGCAGCTGCCATGAAAAGATTTTACATTTCCATTCCGCTTCTCCTTGCAGCTGTCCTCGGCGCAGCATGCAGCAATTTCGACGAAGCGACCCCCAAGCCGGGTGCAAACGAGGCCGTCGTCGGGCTCCGCGCCGACATCGTCCCCCGCCAGCAGACCCGCGCCGAGATCGACGTAGACTTCGAAAACGGGCTTTCAGGCTCGTGGAACGAGGTGGACATCCTCGGGGTCATCCACAAGGCGCCCGGCAGCCAGGACTTCTCCGCCCTCGGGCAGTTCGCCTTCGACCCGGAATCCCGCACGTTCAAGGGCACGCTGCCCTCCCAAACCGGCGAATGGCACTACCGCGCATTCTACCCGCACAACGGTACGGCGAGCGTCTCCGGATCGAAGACCACGGTGACCGTTCCGTTCAGCGCGCTCCGCACGCAGGAGGGTAACAAGTACAACAGCGAATACGACCTGCTGGCGGCCGATGCGATCCTGTACCCGAACGCCGCCCCGGGCATGACACCCCAGGGCGAAGCCCTCAGATTCAACCTCAACCGTTTCACGACGATCCTCGCACTGCGCATGCAGGGCGGCGCAGCGTCGGAAAAGGTGGCTTCGGTTATGCTGACGGCCGAAAAACCGATCGCTTCCGAGCAGCTGACCTTCGAACTCCCGACGAGCGCATACGACATCGCCGCGGTCAACCCCACGCTGGTCGCCGAGGGCTCGTCGCCCGCCGGCGGCACCGTGTCGATCGACTCGGAGCGCATCACCGTCACCTACAAGGACGGCACGGCACCCTCGGCCGATCTGAGCGAGACGTTCTTCAACGTGCTGCCCGACGAGAACTACGGGGAACTGGTCTTCACCGTCTGCACCGACAAGGGCAACACCGCGAGCGTGACGGTAAACCGTACCACGCCGATGGTCGCCAACTGGGTCTACACCAAAATAGCGACGGGAACCTTCGCCAAAGCCACGCCCCCGACCATCGAGTGGCTCGGACACGACCTCTCGCAGCGTTACGAGTTGGCAGACACGGGCAACGAGGCCGATATCGAGGTCAGTGTCCCGGGCGGCATCCGTAAAATGGAGGTGGAAATCATCGCCCCGGTGCTGACCGAAAGCGGATTGCTGGAGCTGGCCGGACTTGCCCCCACGATGGAGCTGACCGCCCCGGCGACCGAGAATATGGCCGAGATGCTCACCCAACTCGGATTCCCGACCCCTTCGCAGCTGCTCGACCAGCAGTACGCATTCTTCCAGATCGGAGGGCTGATCGACCTGCTGGCCATGGTCTGCGCCGAGGTGACGGAAACCGCACACTCCGACTTCAGGTTCACCGTCACGGACAACGCAGGGCAGCAGACCACGGTCACCCTGCAATACGCCAAGACCATCGCCTCGGCAATCACCCCGGGCGCGGCCTACAACGACGACGCGAACTTCTGGACGAACACCGCGACGCTCGCATGTGTGGTCGCCCCGGAAGACTTCCAGCACACGATGGTCGAATACAAACGTACCGACGGCACCTGGCAGGCAGCCGTCAAGGGGACGCAGAATGCCGAAGACGGGACTTTCACAGCCACGATCAGCAGCGCCTACAACGCCGACAACACGATGATAAGCGAAACCGGCATCCGCCCCGGCCACCGATACGAATACCGGCTCGTCATCGACGGCACGACGAAGGCTTCCGGCACGATCGACCTCACCGCCGAGAAAGGCGACCCCATCCAAAACGGCGGCATGGAGGACTGGAGTACGACGACCCTGGGCAGCAACAAGAACATCGTATATCCGAATGCGAGCGGCAACAGCTTCTGGACATCGGGCAACAACGGACAGACCACGGGCCTATGCACCAAGAACGAAAACATCTGGCTCGGGAATACCAGCGGTTCCTACTGTGCATACCTGAAGCCGAACCTGACCTCGATCGGGTCGATCAAGATCTTCGCTGCCGGCAACCTGTTCACCGGCTCCTTCGACTATACGGTTTCCATATTCGGATGGAGCGGCGGAACGGCCAGCTTCGGTTCGCCCTACGCATGGACTGCACGTCCCACGGCGCTACGGGTCAAAGCCAGGGCGACGGTCGGCAACATTCAGACCCTGGGGGCGAAGAAGGACGAGCTGTCCACCTCGGACATCTCCCCCGCACGCATCTTCGTATGTATCTGCGACAGGGACACCCGAATCGACAACGTATCCCAGACCAAGGCGCTTAGCGGGGAATACAACATCAGCGGGACGTTCGAACCCTCGGACACCGGCATCGGCATCCTGGCGTACGGCGACCACAAATTCATGGCCTCGACCGACGGTTGGCAGACCATAACCATCCCGATCGTCTACAACGACCGCGACGCGACGCCCATCCCATCGAAGGCTTACAACATCATGATTTCGTGCTCCTCGGACTGCTACGGGGCATTCTTCTGCGGCAGCCAAAGCAACGAACTGTACGTCGACGACTTCGAGTGGATATACTAAAACCCCGGCAATAACAAACCCCGGCGGCACCACGGCCTCCCTTTCGAAACCTCCCTGCACCTGCGGGGAGGTTTTTTGTCGTATCGGGCGATATGACAACAAGTTATGGGGCTCCTGCGCCCTTCCCGGCGGATCGGCACACATACGCGAGGACGGGAAATAGTGAAACAGCGGGCGTTTATGATGAAATTGCCCGGGTTCGTTGAATTTATTTTCATTTGCGGCTGCGCAAACCTACTTTTGTTATGTCACTTTAAACTTTTGCATATCATGGGAATTGAATTAGCCAAACGAGGGGGGGGGAAATACTCCGTCCCTACCATCGAAGTAATCGAGATCACGACTGAAAAGGGATTTGCCACATCACCGGTAGGCGGGAGTGTTCTTCCGATGTCCTATGACGACAGTTACATGGACGAATCCGACGAAGCCTAACACCTCAGCGCCATGAAAAAATCCCTCAAACTCCTCTTCTGTGCAACGGCCCTCGCATCGCTGGCCGGCTGCAACAAGTTCGACGAAGCGGACACCGCCCCGGACTCCGGCAACGGTTCGCTTATTAAAGTCTATGCCAAGGTCGCCGAGAACGACGGCACCCGCGCCAACATCCATGTCGGCGAAAGTGCCTTCACGGCCGAATGGGAAGCCGGCGACGCCCTGGGCATCCTGCCTGTCAAAACCGGCGGCACGGCACCGGCCACGGCTGCCAAATTCGACTACAACGCCACCTCGGCCGCATTCGAAGGTTCGCTCAACGATTTCGCAGCGGGCGGCGGCAATTACTATGCCTTCTTCCCCCACGCGAAGGTCACCGGCACCACGGCCAACCTCCCGTTCGGGAACCTGCGTACGCAGGCGGGCAACGATTTCAACAGCGCCTACGACGCGCTGGTCGCCACCCCCAGGGCCTACACCGCTGACGACGAGGCGGGCAAGGCCGACGGCAAAGACGTCACCTTCACGCTGCACCGCCTTACGTCGATCCTCAATTTCTCCATCGCCACGCCGGCCGACAAGGTGAAATACCTGCTGCTGACCGCCGGCGGGGAAACCCAGAAGCTTTCGGCCTCGAGCCTCGATTTCGCCCTCAAAAACGGGGGTGCCGAGACAGTTGCCAGCCTCAGCACAACCGACCAGTCGAACGTCATCGCATTGCAATACACGCCCGATGCGGCGGGCGGCGACCACGTCGAAGCCTTCTTCAACGTCCCGGCTGACCTCTACCCCACGCTGACGCTCGACGTAATCGACTCCGACAACCAGATGGCCACGGTCACGGTCAACCGCACCGAAGCCTTCAAAGCCGGAACGCTCTATAAGAAAGCGGTCGACGCCCCGCAGTTCGCCCCCATCGCCGCTCCGTCGCTCGTATGGCCTGGGGAAGACGGGAAAACAATCGACCAAGTGCATGACCTAACTACCGATGAAAGCGGGAGCCTTAATTATTCTGCGGCCGTCGACATCGTGGTTCCGGGCGGTATCGCCGGACTGAAAGTCGACATCGAATCACCGGCCCTGAATGCGATAGGTATTACGACACTGAATATTTTCAACGAAACAGAAATCCCCGGCTTAGGTATTTCATACGAAATGCTGGGATTGAGTTGCGGAGCGCAAGTCCAATATCAAAAAGCTTGCGTATTCAATATCACAAACCTCGTTCCGATGATTCTCGTACTCGAGCAGATGGTCGGAGCCAGCAATGTTTACTGTCAACATACATTTAACGTCACGGTCACCGACCTTGCCGGCCAATCCACGACCCAACCGTTGGTTTTCGACGCATCACCCAAGGTCGCTTTGACATCTGCTGACTTGTGGGCCAACACGGCAACACTCGCTCTAAATAGCATTCCCTCAGAGGCAACTTCTGTCAGTGTACAATACAAAAAATCGACAGAAACGACTTGGCAGGATGCAGAGGTCAGCAGCGATAAAAAAACCGCAAGCATCAAGCCTGAATGGGAAGATAAAACGGCTGCCGATTGGACTACACCCAATACAGTACTGGCTTATTCGCGGATTAAAGCAGGCACCGGTATCTTTGCCGACAATACCTACGACTATAAACTTTCCGTAGACGAAACAGAGTATACCGGACAGTTTACGACCGATCCCGGGGACATTATCCCGAATGGGGATATGGAAGACAGTACGCTCCCCTGCTTTACCCAGGACGGAAGCGCATCGACAACTTTCTGGGGCAGCGGCAACAACAGTTATGCAAAATCATTGTGCAGTCCGGCAACATTCAACGGAATGGGAGGAAGGCAATGTGCAAAATTAGCAGCAACGATGGCCGGGGTTAGTTTCTATAAACTTTTGGCTGCAGGAAACTTATTTACAGGAATCTTCAGTAAACCACTCTTTACTGGCTTCGTTAACTTCGGTCAAGGGAAAGAAGACTTTACATTTACAGCGCGCCCGACAGCATTGAAAGTAAAATACCATGCAAAAGTCGGGATAGTCGATCAAAATTCTCATAAGGGGCCCCTCGAAAAAAATGCGAATGTTCAGGATAAGGCAAGAATCTTCGTATGTATCGTCGATTGGGATCAAAGACACGAAGTTACATCCGGAACATCAGATCCTACTGGCATTTGGGATCCTGAAACTACCACTAATCCCGGGGAAGGTGCAATTATCGGATACGGATCATTATTCATAGATCAAACGACCGCAGGCGACAGCATGGTCGAAACGGAATTGAAAATCAACTACTATGATAAAGAAACAAAACCGAGCAAAAACTATCAGTTGATTATTTCGTGTGCAACAAGCGCCTACGGCGATTATATGAACGGCTGCTCGACCAACGAGATGTACGTCGACGATTTCGAATGGGTATACTAACCCACCGGAAATATCCGGAAGGCCAGAGGCCTTTATCCCCGACCTCCCTGCGATTGCAGGGAGGTTTTTTCTTGCGCGGGGTATTGCCGCGGCGGGCCGCCGTGCAACACGGACGGTCGGCACACAGCCCGCGGGCGGGTGCATCCTGTGCCGAAAAAGACAAAAAAAAGGTTCGAACAGGTTCGCCGGACAGGGTGTTCGTGATGAAAAACCGGGCATTCGTTGAATTTATTTCCAAGATACGCGCCGCATGTCTATTTTTGCACATTGCCAATAAAAAACTCATACCCATGCGCATAAAATTCCGGACATCCCGACCCATGCAAACGCCTCGGGATATTTCATATACCGGTAATCCGACCGGCGGCACAACGGCATATCCCGCCGTACTCCCGGCAGCGCACGAGGCAACCGAGAATTCCGATAACATCTTTTACCGAACGATCCGGACTGTTATGAAAAAACAACTTATATATCTATTGGCATCGGCGGGCCTGCTGGCCGCCGGATGCTCCACGGAAAACGCCCCGGAAACGACGGGGTACGGCACCCTGTCCGTTCGCTGCACGGCCGACACGTCGATCGACACGGCTTCGGCCGAGGCTTCAGGCACGCCCGAAGCGCCCGCAGCCGGGGCTTTCTCGCTCACGGTAACGGGCGAAACGGGCACGCAGAAATGGGATACGCTCACCGAGTTCGAGCAGAGCGAAACCGTCTTCCGAATGGGCAGCTACACCGTCGCGATCGCCCACGGCGACCCCGATGCGGAAGGAGCCGGCAAACCTTACTATTATGCCGAACAAAAGATCGAAGTGCTGCCCCGGCGCACGGTAAATGCAGACCTGACCGCCACGGTGGCCAATTCGCAGGTGGTAATCCGCGCCACGGAGCAGTTCCTCGCCTATTTCCACGATGCCAGGTTCACCGTGACGACGGCCTCGGGCAATGAATTCGCCTTCACGCCCGGCAGCGACCCTGCAGACGAACCGGTGTTCGTCAAGGGCGGCACGCGGCTCACGGTGACCGGCACGGCACGTCGCCAGAGCCCGACGGGCACGGGGGAAGGCCCCGAGGTGACTTTCTCCGCCCAGACGCTCGACGCCACGACGCCGCGCACCTGCCACATCATCACCTACGATGCCAAAAACGCGGGCAGCGCCACGCTGACCATCACACTCGGCGAGGATTACACCGATACCCGGACGCTCGACTGCGAGGTCAACGAGGGAGCCATCGACGATACCGAAAAGAAATAAAAACAGGGAAAGATATGAAAACATTTACCAAATTTCTTACGATGTTAGCGGTTGCGGCACTCTTCGCGACCGGCTGTGTAAACGAAGAGCCCCCGTACAAGGAGGATCCGAACCCCGAGCCCGCCGGGACGACCGGCTATCTGTCGATCGGCAACCTCTCGATGACGGTCGTCTACGACGAAACCGAAATCCGTCCCGACGACACGTCGGACGAGACGCAGGCCGCACGCATCGCATCCGGGACGCGCGCCACGGCTCCCGACGTGGACAGCTTTATCGTGGAGATCCTCGACGCCGACAACGCGCAGGTTCTTAAAATGACCTATGCCAAGCTGAAGGAGCAGCTCAAGACGCCGATGGAACTGAAGGTGGGCGCCTACCGCATGGAAGTCCGCTCGGAAGACACGATGCCCGGCGTGGACTGGGAACACCCCGTCTACGGTGCGACGAGCGACTTTACGATCACCAAGGCACAGACGACCTCGCCCGAAGAGGTGGTCTGCACCCTGCAGAACATCAAGGTCTCGGTGGAATATTCGTCCGAGCTGGCCGATATGCTGGCCGACACCAGCAAGGCCACCGTATCGCTGGGCGACACCAGCCTGGATTTCCTCAAAACCAAAACCCGGGCGGCCTATTTCAAACCGCAGGCACTGGAAAACACCCTGGACTTCGTATTCGACGGCACTTTCGCCGACACCGATGTCCCCGCTAAATTCAGCAAGCAGATCACCGGGGTCAAGGCCGGGCAATGGCGCAAGGTTTCGGTCGTAATCGGCTACGCCGACAAGGGCAACATCCTCTTCTCGGTCAAAGTCGACAACAGCATCCTCCAGGACAACAAGTTCGTCGTCGACGGTACGGAAAACCTCGGGGAAGAGCTCCTCGAAGACCCCAACGCCCCGGCACTCACCTGGCCCGGGCACGACATGACGCAGCCCTTCACGCTGACCGACGCCATGTTCGACGCGGAGGGGAACTGCATCGAGCCGTTCGCATTCGACCTCTCCTCACCCAACGGCATCGAATCGCTGCAAGTGACCGTCGGCTCCACCAACAGCCAGTTCCTGGCGTCGATGTCCGCCATCCAGTTGCCCGAAACATTCGACCTCTGCACCCTCGACGCATCTTCGGCGGCAGGGATTATCCTCAAGGGCTTCGGCTACCCCGTAGGCAGCGAGCTCAAAGGACAGACGGCCAAGAGTTTCAACATCGCAGGGCAGATCAGGGCGCTCTATGAATTCGACGGTACGCACACCTTCGCCTTCACGATGACCGATGCAAAAGGCGTCTCGTCCGAAGCCGTACTGACGCTCGCAGTCGATAAAAGCTCGGGACAGACGGGCCCCCGGATCACGTGGCGCGGCTACGACATCGACCAGCAATACGAAGTGCAGAAGGACATGGTGATCGACATCGACATCGAGGCCGACAAAGGCATCAAGTCGTTCTTCGTGACGATCGACTCCGAAACGCTCAGGCCGCTGCTGCCGGTGATCAACCTGCCGGAGAAATTCGACATCTGCGACATCCCCGACGAACTGGTCGAAGTCCTGCACGGCGAATTCGGGTTCCCGATCAACGAGCAGGTAAAGAACCAGACGTCGGTGACCTTCTCGATCACCAAATTCGTCGAGATACTGCTGGAAATCCCGGGCGAGCATAATTTCGTCCTCGACGTGACGGACAACGATAATGTACTGACACACAAGACTGTCAAACTCATCGTCCACTAAAGCCGACCGATAATGAAACGATATATCTCATATTTTGCCGTACTGCTCGCGGTGCTCCTCGGCGCGGCCTGCTCGAAAGACGACTCCGCCGCGGGCAGCGACAATCGCACGGGCGTCATGGCGATGACGGTCTCGACCCGGCAGACAGCCGACACCGGCGAATACGACCCGTTGCAGCACCAGACCGTCTACATCTACAACGACGAGGGCGGCCTGCTGCGCAAATACACCTCGAAAGAGGCCTGTCCCGAACGGTTGGAACTGTTGGCCGGCACTTATCGCGTAGCGGTCGAAGCCGGAGAGGAAGCCCCCGCCGATTTCACGAAACGGTTATACAAGGGCGAGGAGACGTTCACCGTCAAACCCGGCGAAACCACAAACGTTGCGGTCGTCTGCCAGATCGTGAACACCGTAGTAGAGGTGAAATTCGACGATACGATCGCCGAGAACCTCGCCCCCGGCTATTCCGTATGGATTGCCGGCGGGGAAAAGGTCGACGAGGAAGCCGCCGAAGCGGGCAGCGTCCCGGCGCTCAAGTTCACGGCCGAGGGGACGGGTTACTACACCCTGCCCGCAGACATGACGTCGCTGGCCTGGCTCTTCCGCGGAACGCATGTCGAGGGTAAGAACGTGGAAATGGAAGATTACATCCCCAATGTCAAAGTCGGCGGCAAGTATACCCTCACGTTCAAATATTCGCCCGACCTGCCCGGTTTTATCGACTGCGTGCTGATCAGCGTCGACCCCGATACCGACGACAAGGACGACGAAATCATCTTCAGCCCCGATCCGGCCGTCATCAGCGAAGGGTTCGACATCACCGAAATCCAGAAGTACCGATCCGGAGAGAAGAAATACCGGATCATGGCCTTCTCGGAACTGACCCGGTTCACGGTTTCGGTAGGCGACAAGAGCTACGACGCGCTCAACGGCACGACCGAGGGCATCTCCCTCGAACCGGTCGACAAATACAACGTCCGGCTGACGCTCTCCGATGCGTTCTTCGCTTCGTGCCAGGCCGGCGACCAGAAAGTGACGCTCCGCATCGAGGACGCCAACGGCGGTTCCTCGGAGGTCGCTACGACCTACCGCCTGGAGGGACTGGTTCCCGTAACGGCGGACGACTACGACCTGTGGGCCAATACGGTCACGCTGCGCGTGGTTTCGTTCACGCCCGGCACCACCGTGCAATTCGGCCTGCGCAGCAGCGGCGGCGAATGGCTGCCGATGGCCGGGACGTCGCAGGGCGACGATTTCATCACGGCGACCTATGCGCCCCAGTGGGTTCCGCAAACCGTTAAAGAGCAAACCGTATATACGCAGGCCGCCGGCACGGGAATCATCGCGACACACAGCTACGACTTCAGAGCCATTATCAACGGCACGGAAACTACCGGAACATTTACGGCCGGAGAGGTACAGCCAATCCCCAACGGCGGCATGTCGGGCTGGAGCATGACCGGAGGCTTCGCTTTTCCCAACGCCGCGGGAGAATCGTTCTGGAGCAGCGGCAACAATACCATGACAAAAACGCTCTGCACCTCTACCGACGTGAAATTCGGGAAGTCTGCACCGGCTGCAAAACTAACCAGCACCAATATGCTGGTATTGGCCGCAGGCAACCTGTTCACAGGAGAATTCGCCTATAAAAGTTTCACAGGCACCGTCCAGTTCGGACAAACATACGCATTTACGGCACGTCCTTCGGCAATGAAGGTAAAATACCATGCCCACGTCGGCACGGTCGACAAAGTACGCACCTCGGGCGATATTTGTCCCTATATCAAAAAGGGCGATCCGGACATGGCTCGTATTTTCGTCGCGATCGTCGACTGGAACGCCCCGCATGAGGTCGTATCCGGCATGACGACCACCAAAGGTGCATGGGATCCGGAAAAAGGCATCGACAACGTATCGGAAGGCAAAATCCTGGGATACGGATCGCTCTGGATCACGCAATCGACGGAGGGCGAGGATATGCAGGACGCCGAATTAGACATCGTATGGTACGACCACGAGACGCGCCCTGCCGAAGGGAAGTATTCGCTCGTGATCTCATGTGCCTGCAACGCTTACGGCGATTATTTCACCGGTTGCTCGAAAAACGTGATGTACGTCGACGATTTCGAATGGGTATATTAACGATTAAACGTAAACGCACGACAATGCGCAAGATAACCACCAGTACGCTCCTGGCACTCCTGCTCCTGGCAGGCACGGCGCCGGAGAGCCGTGCACAACAGACGAACGCCGCGGCGTCCCTCGCCCCGCAGGCCGACAGCACGAGCTGCATGCAGCACGAGGAACGTCCTCAGACCGTCAACGAAATGCGGCGCCAACGCGGCCTTACAGACAAACACAACCTCTTCGTCCCGCGCGGGCAATGGATCTTCGGAGGAACGGCCTCCTACTCGACCCACTCGAACGATACGTACAGGTTCCTGGTCGTCGAGGGCATTGAATCGAAGGGCTACACGTTCAAGGTCAGCCCGATGATCGCCTATGCCTTCCGCGACAACATGGCGCTCGGAGGCCGTTTCATCTATTCGCGCTCGCTGCTCAAACTGGACAAGGCCGACCTCAACCTGGGCGGCGAGGATTCCGACCTGAATTTCGAGCTGAACGACTGCTATTCGCTGCAACAGAGCTATTCGGTGGCCATGATCTGGCGCCAGTACATCCCGCTGGGCCGCAACAAGCGTTTCGCACTCTTCAACGAGATGCAGCTCTCGGGCGGCGGTACGCAGGCACGCTTTGCCAAGGACTCCCCGGTGAAGGGCACCTACCAGACGGGCTATACCTTCTCGCTGGGCATCTCGCCGGGTATCATCGCCTTCGCCACGAACAACATGGCCGTCGAGGTCAACGTCGGCGTGATGGGCATCAGTTACAGCCACACCAAGCAGGTACACAACCAGGTGACGGTCGGCAAGCGCAACGCCAGCATGATGAACTTCAAAGTCAATATCTTCTCGATAGGGCTCGGCATGGCATTCTATCTCTAAACACGGCACGCACATGAAACGAATCATACTTTCCATTTTATCGGTATTCATCACGCTCGGCGCCGCAGCGGAGACGGGACAAGCCCTCCCCGCAGTGCAGCGGGCCGCTACGGCCGCAGTCGAAGAAACCCCCTCCGGCAAAGAGGGCAGCGTGCCCCCGGAAACTTCGGACACCCCCGGAACGGGCACCGAAGCCACGGCGGAAACAGCTTCGGGACTCGCCGCAGAAACGGGCACCGCAGCC
>ERZ780203.2075-NODE-2075-length-11989-cov-3.581867_pt1 | contig 11989 bp, 12 predicted proteins | sample MGYA00511168_ERZ780203 | MGnify/ENA primary metagenome ERZ780203 (study PRJEB29588, sample SAMEA2156577) | human gut metagenome | biome: human gut; feature: human-associated habitat; material: faeces | place: Denmark | collected 2008/2010 ...
TGGGCGTCGCGCGCAACGAGCGCGAACTCGTGGAAGCCTCGCGCACCGCATTCGCCTTCGATAACCGCGTCATAGCCGAACGCCTGCTCGAAAATTTCCGCGAACTCAACTGCGCCGCTCTCGGCGACGAACGCGGCGTGACCGTCAGCGACGTGGAAGAACCTCTTGGCTGGAAGGAATTTTTGTCATACGAGGACAAATATTCTGGCGGCAAAGCGCTCATGCGCCGCCGTCTGCCCGCCGAAATCCCGGACGACGTGACCGAAGAAGTCAAGCGCCTGACCCGGCTCGTGTTCGAAAAAGCCGGTCTCTCCGGCGTCGTGCGCGTCGATTTCATGCTTGCGCAGAGCGGCGAGCTGTACCTCAACGAAGTCAACACGCTGCCCGGCTCGCTGGCCGCGTACTTCTTCCGCCGCGCGGGAATGCGCGAAACGGAGTTCGTGCGCCGGCTCGTGGACATTGCCGAACGCCGCCTCCGCGACGAATCGCGGCTGACTTATTCCTATTCTTCTCCCGCAGTGACGGGGAAATAGAACGCAGAAGGTTGACCGTGCGCGCAATAAATGGTATAATATCCCCGTAAAATTTTTCAAGCGAGGATATCTGATATGCCGAAAATCACTTACGAAAAACCCATCGTCGAACTTCAGGGCGACGAGATGACCCGTATTCTCTGGGACTGGATCAAAGAGATACTGCTCGAACCGAAAGTCGAGCTCAACACCGAATACTACGATCTCGGCCTCGTGCACCGCGACGAAACCGACGACCGCGTGACGTTCGAAGCGGGCGAGGCGATAAAAAAATGGGGCGTGGGCGTCAAGTGCGCCACCATCACCCCCAACGCCCAGCGCATGGAAGAGTATAAGCGGAAGCGCCTCTATCCGTCGCCCAACGGCACCATAAGGGCGGTGCTCGACGGCACCGTGTTCCGTACGCCCATTCTTGTCAAGGGCATTACGCCTTATATCCCGACGTGGACGAAGCCCATCACGATCGCCCGTCACGCATACGGCGACGTGTATAAGGCCACCGACGTACGCGTCGAGGCCGGCTCCAAAGCCGAGCTGCTCGTCACCAAAGCGGACGGCAGCACGGAAAAATATCCCGTGCACGATTTCACGGGCGCGGGCGTGCTCCAGGGCATGCACAACACGGATAAGTCCATAACCGCGTTTGCGCGCTCCTGCTTCAACTTCGCTCTGTCCTCCGGCCGGGATCTGTGGTTCGGCACCAAGGATACGATTTCCAAGACCTACGACGGCCGTTTCAAGGCCATATTCGCCGACATATACGAAAAGGAATTCAAGGCCGCGTTCGAAAAGGCGGGCCTGAATTACGAGTATACGCTTATCGACGACTGCGTCGCGCGCGTCGTGCGCTCGAGCGGCGGCTACATATGGGCGTGCAAGAACTACGACGGCGACGTCATGAGCGATATGCTCGCCACCGCGTTCGGTTCTCTCGCCATGATGTCCAGCGTGCTCGTTTCTCCCGACGGCAACTACGAATACGAGGCCGCTCACGGCACCGTCACGCGCCACTATTACAAATACCGCGCGGGCGAGGAAACGTCCACCAATCCGGTCGCGACCATCTTCGCGTGGAGCGGCGCTCTCAGAAAGCGCGGCGAAAGCGAGAACAACGCGGCGCTCATGTCGTTTGCCGACGACCTCGAACGCGCCACGATCTCGACCATCGAAAGCGGCTATATGACGGGCGACCTCGCCGGCATTTTCAAGGCCGACGGCATCACGCCCAAAAAACTCAATTCCCGCGATTTCCTCAAGGCCATCGCCTCCAACCTGTAATCAAACAATTGCCGGAAGCCCGCTCCCCGACGAGCGGGCTTTTCCCGTGCCAGCTTTATTCTATACCGAACAATTCGTTGGGTGTGACCCCGAACTTTTTATATAATGCAAGTATGCTGTCATATCCCGGCTTCTTTTTTCCGCTGAGCCACTGTCCGACAGTAGTTTGATTTACGCCGAGAATATCCGCCATTTTTTGTTGCGACAAATTATTGTCAAGCAAAATTTGTTTAATTACATAACTGAACTCACTCATATTGTTATATTACCCCATATCAGGTCTTTTGACTTGACATAGGTCAAAAGACCTGATATACTTTTATTAAAAACAAAGGGTAATAGTTATTATGAGTCAAAGAAAAAGCGGGGGAAGACGAGCGAAGGGATTTTACGATCCGAGTCTGGTAGGCAAGTTGTTGGGATTTTGCTTATCTTTGGGAGTTCTTGCGTATAAGGGAGTCAAACGATCGGCAAAAAGAATTAAGTCTGCCTCATCTTCATTTAAGTCGCAAAATGCAATCAGGACTAAAGTAAATTCAATATCTTTAACGCAAAATTTTGATTATATTTCTTGCTATGATTTTGAATGTTATGTCGCGAAAGTTTATGCAAATCTCGGCTATACTTACGATATAACACCCAAGTCGGGAGATAAGGGAGCCGATATTATTTTGACAAAAGACAATTTGAAAATCGCCGTCCGGGTTAAGAAATACACCGGTCGTGTCGGTGTAGCGGCTGTGCAGGAAGTATATGCCGCCAAAACTTATTATAATGCGGCATATGCAATAGTGGTTACAAATAGTTACTTTACAAAACAAGCGCGTGAGCTGGCTGCAAAATTATATGTTACTTTGGTTGATCGTGATAAATTAATCGCTCTCCAAAGCAGTGCGGTAAAGCAGGAAACCATAAATGACAAAATAGTGGAGAAACAAGAAAAAATATCTAAAATTATATATTTCAGTATGTTATTTACCGGATTGCTTTTGGCAGTGATATTTTTCCCTCTATATAATGTTTTTGAGCAAAACGTATTTGGCATTTTTGCAGGGATTGGCACGGTATTGATTGTTATCTGTATTATATTGGCAATTCAATCAAATAAACATTAGTTGACTCAAAAAGTGACTCCAAAGTTTATAGGCGTCACTTTTTTTATTAAAAAACGCATAAAGTTTATTAAAACATAGTGACAAAACGCAAAAAGGGTGATACAATATAGATATGGCTTTTTGGGGAGATTATCATACTCATACTGTATATTCGCACGGCAGCGGCACGGTGGAAGATAACGTTGCCGCGGCGCGGGAAAGGGGACTTAAAGCCGTCGCGATTACCGACCACGGCATAAGCGGCTTCCCCGAAAACATGCACCCCTGCGACCTGCCCGCGTTCTTTGCCGACGTAAAACGCGCGAGAGACTTATACCCCGATATGACCGTACTCGCCGGCGTGGAAGCCAATCTGCTGGACGCGGGCGGCACTCTGGATATGCCGGACGGCGCCGAGGATATGCTCGATCTCATCATCTGCGGCTATCACCGCGCCCGCTTCCCGGACACGCTCGGCTCGCTTTTCGGCTTCTGGCTGCCCAACGCGCTGGCGCCCAAAAGTTCGGCGCGCCGCCGCGCAAAGAATACCGAAGCGTATATCCGCGCCATGCAGCGCTACCGCGTCGGGATAATCGCGCACCCGCTGCGCGAGATCACGTGCGACCTTAAAGCGCTTGGGGAGGCGGCGAAAGAATACGGCGTATATATAGAGCTGAACAGCAAAAAATGCCTGCTCACCCGCGAGGATTTCGAAACCCTTGCTGCGACGGGCTGCTCGTTTATATGCGATTCGGACGCTCATTCGCCCGGACGCGTAGGCGATTTTTCCGCCGCCGAGCAGCTGGACGCGGCGGGACTGGATCGCTCGCTGATCGCGAACTGGAACGCGTTTCCGCACTTCAGGGATAAAATATGACGACAAAGGAAATAAAGAGAATCAAAAGCGGACTGCTCTGCCTGGGCTGCTCCGCGAGCAAAGAAACGGGGGACAGCCTCGTCGCGGATATGCCGTACTTTTTCGAAAAGGGCTTTTCGCACAGCGTGCACGCCGAGCTGTTCGGCGCGAATATCGCAATCAGCGTGTCCGAACGTTTTTCCGAAGTGTCGCCGTACGAACTGAAAAAGACGGACGGCGGCTACGTCGTCGCCTGGGAGAGCGGCAGCGCGCCCGTGAAGTTTTTCCCGCGCCTGCCCCGGACGGGCACCGTGGTGGACTCGCTCGCGAAATACCATTCGCCCGACTGCATAACGCTGTGGCCGAGCACGAGCTGCTGCTATGATAAGCCGGGACTGAAATGCAAATTCTGCTCCCTTCTTGCCGAGAGCGGCGCACCCGTTCCTGCGGAGGAGCTTGCCGCGGGACTGGAAAAGCTGTACGAAAAAGTGCCGCATTCGCACGCGCTCAACTTTTCCGGCGCCACATATAAAAATCCCGACTTTATGGCGGATTACTGGATCGGCCTGACCCGGCTGCTTCGCAGGTTCTATACCGGCTCGATATCGATAGAGTTCGCTCCGCCCGCCGACCTCGGCAGACTGGACGCGATGAAAGACGCCGGCGTGACCAACGTCATCATGAACCTCGAAATCGCGGATCCGCGCCTGCGCGCCGAAATCTGTCCGGGAAAGGGCAGAATCCCGTACGAACACTATTACGCGGCTTACCGCCGCGGCGTGGAGCTGTTCGGCCGCGGACAGGTGTCGAGCGTGCTCATAGCCGGTTTGCAGCCGTACGACGACATCGTGCGCGAGTGCGAAAAGATGACGGAGATCGGCGTGTTCCCGACGATCATGCCTTTCCGCCCCTTCGACGATTCCGACCTGGCCGGTCAGCCCATGTGCGACCCCGACGAATACATACGCATTTCCGAACTGCTCGGCGGGATGCTGAGAGCGCACGGTCTGGCTCCGCAGGCCATGCAGGGCTGCACCAAGTGCGGGGGCTGCTCGCTGGAAAACGACTGCTACTATCATCCCGAGAGGTAACGCCTCAGCCGCATGGATAATTATTCGGACAAAATCATAGCCCTCCGCAAAGAGAAGGGAACTACGCAGCAGGAAGTTGCCGACGCGATAGGCACGTCGCGGCAGATGGTGTCGCGCTGGGAACTCGGCTTCAACGTGCCGTCGCTGTACTATGCCGAAAAGCTCGCCGCATATTTCGGCGTGTCCCTCGGCGCGCTTATGGGCAGGGAAGACGAAGAAAAGCCCGCCGCGGATCCGGGCGAGCTGGCCGACGGCGTCCGCGCCCGTCTGCGCCTGCTGTCCTTTTTCATGTTTGCGCCCGCGCTGCTGTACGCGCTGTTCTGGTTCGTCGAACAGGCGGTCATCGAGGCGTACGCGGTCGCCGGCATTCCGTGGGAAGAGTATTATCGCGTCATATACGCGCTGTACTTTTTCAACGCTCTGTTCCACGAAACGCTGCTCGTCGCGCTCGGCGCGCTTGCGGTATACTTTTTTGCCCGCGCGATAAAGAAGACGGAGAACGGTTTCACCCGCGCCGACATATACGCCTCCTTCCGCAACTGCTGTTTTTTCTGGCTGTGGAACGTGCTCAATATCGTATACATGAACTGGATCGCGCAGAAGATCGAACCGCGCTTTCTCGGCGCCGTCGCCTGCGTGTTCGGTTCCAGTCTGCTGGCGTGGTTCACCGTGCTGACGTTCGACATAGTGTTCAAAAAGTTCGCCGGCTCGTGGATGACCGTGGAAACCAACGCCTCGCTCGGCCGCCTGAACACCGTGTATCTTGCGGTCAGCGCGCTCAATATAGCGCAGTATCTCGTGCTGCTCGTGCTCAGCCTGACGCTGTGGCAGGGCGAGCTGTTCTATATGCTGACGTTTTATCTCGTGTTCGCCGGCGTCGCGCTCGTCCTGCAGCTGCTTTACGCCGTCGTGCGCGTCCGCATCTCCCGCCGGGGATGACCGGCGCGCATTCCCGGCAGCGCGAAAACCGCGCCGCATAACCGTAAATACCGAATAAAGTATGCTCCCATTATATTGGGAAGTCAAGTATTTTTCCCGAAATTGTGGGAAAATAATCTTATGACGGAAGGATTCGCGCAAAGACTGAGATATCTCAGGAAAGAAATGGGAATAGGGCAGATCGCGCTCGCCAAAGCGGTGGGCGTGGGCAAGTCGATAATAAGCCAGTGGGAGCTGGGCAGGTGTGAGCCGACGCTCAGCAGTTTCATACGCCTTGCCGAATTTTTCGGCGTATCGCTCGACTATCTCGCCGGGCTTGTGGAATACTGACGGCAAATAAAAAAATCCGCGCACGCGCGGATTTTTTTATTTTCTCTTTTTCACCATATCCAGGAAATACTCGTGCACGCGGCTGTCGTTCGTCAGCTCGGGGTGGAACGCCGTGACGAGCTGATTGCCCTGACGCGCCGCGACGATATGTCCGTCCACGACGGAAAGGACTTTCGCTTTTTTTCCGACGCGCTCTATATACGGCGCGCGTATGAACGTCATCGGTATTCTGCCTATGCCCTCGAACTCCGCTTCGCAGGCGAAACTGCCCAGCTGGCGGCCGTATGCGTTGCGCCTCGCCTCGATATCCATCGTGCCGAGATATACGTTGTCGTCGTTGACGATGCGGCGGGCGAGAAGTATGAGCCCGGCGCACGTTCCGTAAACGGGCACGCCGCTTTCGATCATGCTTCTGATGTCGTTTTCCATGTCCAGCTCACGCAGCAGCTTGCCTATGACGGTGGATTCGCCGCCGGGGATTATCAGCCCGTCGAACGACCTGCCTTCCAGATCGCTTTTCTGCCTGAGCTCGACCGTTTCCGCGCCGAGGCGTCCGAGTATTCCGATGTGTTCTATAAACGCGCCTTGCAGACACAAAACGCCTATGAGCATTTTATTTGCCTCTCTCGGCCATGAGCAGCTGGATTTCCTGCTCGTTTATGCCGACCATCGCTTCGCCGAGATCCTCGGACAGTTCAGCGATGAGTTTGGCGTCCTTGTAGTTGGTGACCGCCTGCACGATCGCTCTCGCGCGCTTGGCGGGATTGCCCGACTTGAATATGCCGCTGCCGACGAACACGCCTTCGGCGCCCAGCTGCATCATGAGCGAAGCGTCGGCGGGGGGGGCCACGCCGCCCCCTGCCGCGAAGTTGACTACGGGCAGCTTGCCGTTGTCGTGCACGTATTTGACGAGGTCGTAAGGAACCTGCAGCTTCTTCGCTTCGTCGAAGAGCTCGTCCTCGGCGCAGGAGGTAAGACGGCGGATATCCGACATCATCTTACGCATGTGGCGCACTGCCTGCACGACGTCGCCGGTGCCCGGCTCGCCCTTGGTTCTGATCATGGACGCGCCCTCGTTGATTCTGCGGAGCGCCTCTCCGAGATCCTTGGCGCCGCACACGAAAGGTACGTCGAACTTGGTCTTGTCGATGTGATACACGTCGTCGGCGGGGGAGAGCACTTCGGACTCGTCGATGTAATCGATCTCGATGGCCTGAAGTATCTGCGCCTCCGCGAAGTGACCGATGCGGCACTTCGCCATGACCGGAATGGACACGGCCTGCTGAATGCCTTTTATCATTTTGGGATCGGACATGCGCGAAACTCCGCCTGCCGCGCGGATATCCGCGGGAATGCGTTCGAGCGCCATGACCGCGCACGCGCCCGCCTCTTCGGCTATGCGCGCCTGCTCGGGCGTGGTGACGTCCATGATAACGCCGCCCTTGAGCATCTGTGCGAGATTCTTGTTCAGTTCCCAGCGATTTGCCATATTTATATACCTCACGAAAAAAAGTATTTCTCTTGTTTGCAGTTACCCTTAATTATACCCCCTGCGGCCGCGCTTTGTCAATTGTTTGACCGCCCCGTCGGCGTTTACGCAGGCGGAATGTGACGGCATTATGTAAAAATTTACATATTATTTCTTCCTATTTTTATCCGGAATGCCCGTTTCGTAATTATAAATTTATTTTTGGGGATTATATTATGTGTAACATTCAGGGGAGTGACTCATATTGAACAAGAAAGCAATCATCATCGGCGGCGGCGTATCCGGCATGACTACGGGCATATACCTGCTCAAAAGCGGCTACGACGTCGAGATACTCGAAAAGAACGGAAACCCCGGCGGCGCGTGCGTCGGCTGGGAGCGCAAGGGCTGTTATATAGACGGCTGCATACACTGGCTGGTGGGCACGAGCCCCGAAAGCCCGTACTATAAGATGTGGCGTGACACCCACGCGCTGGAAGACGATACGCAGATTTATTTCCAGAACGATTTCTCCGTATACGATTTTCCCGACGGCACGAAACTGACGATATGGGCGGACATAGCCCGCTTCCGCGACGAACTGCTCGCGCTCGCGCCAGAGGACGAAAAGGAGATAAAGCGTTTCATCCGCCTTATCCGCCGTTTCCGTAAGATCGAGGGGCCGGTGAATAAACCCGTGGATATGATGGGGCCGCTGCAGCTGCTGCGCATAGGCATGACGATGTACGGCGACTACTATTGGGTGCATAAGCTGGGCAAAGTGGACTGCGCCGAGTACGGCAAGCGGTTCAAGAACAAGTACCTGCAATACTTCTTCTCGTCGTATATGGCTCCGGGCTATAATCTCATGAGCATGCTGTACATGCTCGCGCACGTCATGAACAAGGACGGCGGCATACCGGTGGGCGGCTCGCAGGCCATGTCGGACAGAATGTACAGATATTTCTGCGAGCTGGGCGGCATAATGCGCTTCGGCGTCGAAGTGCAGCGCATCCGCGTGGCGAACCGCCGCGCCGTGGGCGTGGAACTGGGCGACGGCACCTTCGTGCCCGCCGACTGGGTGGTATCGTCCGTCGCCGCCGAGCACTGCCTCAAAAAACTGCTGGACGGCGAATATTACGTCAAAAAAATGGACACGCGTTACGCGGACAGCGAAACGTATCCCATATACACGATGACGATAGCGGTGTTCAAGTGCACCGCGGATATGAGCAGATTCCCGCTCGGGCTGCACGCCGTCGTCGATCCGGTCGTCATGGACAAAAACTACGACGGCATAGCGCTCCGCAGCTATGCGTACGACAAAACGATGAAGGCGCCCGCCGGAAGCAGCGTGCTCCAGGCGCAGATCATAGGCGACGACAATATGTACTTTTGGTGGAAGGCGCGCAAGCAGAACGGCACTTACCGCGCCGAAAAGGACAGGATCGCCCGCGAGGTGCTGGCCAAGGTCGTCGCGCGCTATCCCGAACTCGACGGCAAGCTGGAAATAATAGACATGGTCACTCCGTGCACGTACGAGCGGTATCTCAACACCCGCCGCGGCTCCTTCCAGGGCTTCGTGCATACCAAGAACGGCAAGGCGCTCATGCAGAAGGGCGTGATCCGCGGTTTGGACGGGTTCATACTTTCCGGCCAGTGCATATTCCAGAGCGGGGGACTGCCGCCCGCCGTCATCACCGGCAAATTCGCCGCGCAGCGCATCTGCCGCGCCGATCACGTGGAGTTCCGCAACGCGGTGGAAACCGTCGCGCTCGCGGCAAAGAACGCGTTCAAGAAGAAACAGAAGGCATACTGAAAATCCGGTTTTCGGAAGGCCGCGGAATCTACCGCGGCTTTTTCGCTTTAAATTGCAAAATTTCGCGAAAAGTATTGAAAAACGCCGCGCAATATGTTATTATAAATAAAACACGAAAAGATAAGGGAGGAAAACAATGAATATCTGGCACGACATAGACCCGGGCCGCATTTCGCCGCGCGATTTCGTGGCGTACATAGAGATAACCAAGGGGCAGAAGCAGAAGTACGAACTTGACAAGGAAACGGGCATGCTCATTCTCGACAGGGTGCTGTACACTTCCACGCACTATCCCGCCAACTACGGTTTCATACCGCGCACGCTGTCCGAGGACGGCGACCCGCTCGACGTGCTCGTCATGTGCTCGGAACCCATACTCAACTGCTCGCTCGTGCGCTGCTATCCCATCGGCGTCATCACGATGGAGGACGGCGGGGAAATGGACGAAAAGATCGTCGCGCTGCCCTTCGGCGATCCCGCCAACGCGTGCTACAAATCCATTCACGACATGCCGAAACACCTGATGGACGAAATGGAACATTTCTTTACGGTCTATAAACAGCTCGAAGGGAAAAAGACTTTCGTGTCCAAAACGGAGGGACACCATGCCGCGCTCGAAGTCATCGAACGCTGCATAAACGCGTACAACGCCAGATACGCCGCCGGCGCGGAGAAATGACGGCGTCTGCGCGAAAAGTCCGTCAAAAGTCTTGCAAATACGCGCATACGATGTTATAATAGTCTTAATCATGCCTGACCTAAGTATATTATCGAATATGATAAGCACCGGCGACGTGACCGGATCGACCGTCGATCCCGGCATATACTGGCTGCTGCTGCCGATGGCGATACTGCTCGTCCTGTCGGCATGTTTTTCGGCGAGCGAAACTGCCTATTCGTCCGCAAGCAAGATACGCCTGCGCACCATGCACGCTGACGGCGACGTACGCGCCGGCAAGGCGCTCCGACTGCTGGACAGATACGACGATCTGCTGTCCACCGTGCTTATAGGCAACAACATCGTCAACATAGCGTTCACCACGATAGCGACCGTGCTGTTCATGGCGCTCATCATCGGCAACGAAACGCTCGCGAACGTGCTTTCCACCATAGTGACCACCGTCGTCGTGCTCATATTCGGCGAAATCTCGCCCAAAGCGCTGGCGCGGCACAGTCCCGAGAAGATAGCGAAAGCGTTCTATCCGTTTCTGATATGCTGTTATTATATACTCTTCCCGCTTAACATGCTTTTCAAGGGCTGGAAGACTCTGCTCGGCAAAGTGTTCAAACTGGGCGACGCCAAGAGCATAACCGAAGAGGAACTCGTCACCATAGTGGAAACGGCGGAGAGCGAGGGCGAACTTGACATGCACGAATCCCGCCTCATAAAGAACGCGATCGAGTTCGACGATCTGGAAATACGCGACATCATGGTTCCGCGCGTCAACGTGACCGCGGTCGAAGATACCGAGACTCCGGACGAGGTGGCGGACGTATTCCGCGAGAGCGGTTATTCGCGCCTGCCCGTATACCACGGCACCGTGGACTCCGTCATCGGCGTGCTCAACGAAAAAGATTTCAACAAGGCATATTACGCGACGGAAAGCAAAGACTACATAAAGGCGGTGCAGCCCGCCATTTCCGTGGCGCCGTCCATGAAAATATCCGTCGTGCTCCGTATGCTGCAACGCGCGCGCACCCATATGGCGATAGTGGTCGACGAGTTCGGCGGCACCGCCGGCGTCGTGACTCTCGAGGATATACTCGAAGAGCTCGTGGGCGAGATATGGGACGAACACGACGAGGTGGAAGAGTCGATACGCCAGATAAGCGAGGACGAGTATCTCGTGCCCGGGTTCTCCAATCTGACCGACGTGCTCGAACGCCTCGGCGCGGAAACAAAAGAGGAATTCGACTCCACTACGGTGGGCGGATGGGTGATAGAAGAACTCGGGGCAATTCCGGCAGCGGGTCGCAGCTTCGAATACGGCAATCTTGCCGTCACCGTTACGAAGGCGAATGCAAGACGCGTGCTTGAAGTAAAATTCAAGGTACTGCCGAAAGACGATAAGGAAGAGGAAGAACGGGACTGACGTGGAACTTTCGAGAATAACGTTATATCCGGCCGTGGAAGGCGCAGACAGCGTCTATTTCAAAGGCGGCAGACTCAGCGGCGGCGTGCTTACCCTGGAAGAGGGAGAGTGCGCCGATTTTGCCTCGTTATTCTCCGCGCTCGACGCGCAGTTTCTGCTCGAACGCACCACGGTGCGCGGCGTGACGCTGCGCCTGTATTTCGACGGCAGAGCGAAAATCACTGTCACGAGATACATAGCGCAGGATAAGCCGGCCGTGCGCGGAGCCAAACCCATGACGTCGTATACCGTGAGTACGGCGGAAACCGAAAACGGTTACCGTACGGACATAGAACTATACGGCGGCGGCATCGTGGCTTTCCGGGTGACCGCGCTCGGCGCGCTGTCGTTCTACGGCGGCGTGTGGGAGTGCGACGATTCCTGCCGCACATGCGACGTTCGTCTCGGCGTAGTGCTTCCGGCCTGCGGCGATATCGGCCGCCTTGCCG
>ERZ780203.2081-NODE-2081-length-11959-cov-3.926411_pt1 | contig 11959 bp, 10 predicted proteins | sample MGYA00511168_ERZ780203 | MGnify/ENA primary metagenome ERZ780203 (study PRJEB29588, sample SAMEA2156577) | human gut metagenome | biome: human gut; feature: human-associated habitat; material: faeces | place: Denmark | collected 2008/2010 ...
GGCCGCGCGCGCCTTCGCTATGTCGTTGGTGGACGGCGCGGAGCGCAGCACCTCGACTTCCCACCCTTCGGTCAGAAAATGCCGCACGCCCGCCGCGCACATCACGTCGGAGGGGCGCAGACGATACCCCTTATTGGTGGACGCGGCTATATCGAAACCGTCGCGTTTCAGCGCGTTGACAGCTTTCCATACGGCGGCGCGGGTGACTCCCAGCTCCGCGGCGAGCTTTTCACCGCTCGCCTCGCCCCCGTACAGTCTCGTCAGAATCTCTTCTTTCAGTTCCATGCCCGGATTATACCACAAGGCTATGTGATTGTCAACCGGCAAAGGCAATACGGTTTACAATTTTACAAAAATTTCCGAAAAATTTTGCGGAAACCTATTCCATTTTCCGGCAATATATGTTATAATAATGTTTCGGAGGAAAATCGGACAAAATGGAACCGGCAGATGAAAACAACCTTGTCAACAAACTTGTGCTGCTTTTCGTATTCGACAAGATGGGCATGCCCGTGACCGAGAAGACGCTGCTCGAAATGTGCGCGAGCCGCAACAACTGGGTTAATTACATGGACTGCATCGAGTGTCTCGGCGAACTCGTCGAGGCGGGTTTCGTATTCAAAACGACCAACGACCGCAGCGACTATTATACCATCACCACTTCCGGCCGCGAATGCCTCGACGGGTTTTTTACGCGCATACCGGCGTCCAAGCGCACCGAGATAGCCGAGTTCATCAAAGAGAACCGCATGACGTATAAGCGTGCGCAGGAGTATTTCCGCGGCTATTACAAAAACGACGACGGGTCGTATACGGTGCAGCTGAAAATACTCGACCCCACGCGCACGACGATGGAGCTGAAACTCAACGTCGCCAACCGCGCCGTAGCGAAAACGGTATACGGCAAATGGGACGGCTCGGCGGCCGAAGTGTATTCGATGATATACGAAAAACTGATAGACTGAAAAAATAAGGAATTACGGAAGGAAAAGGAGGCAGTAAATGGAAATCTACAATACTACGGGCACGTGCTCCAGACAGATCATATTCAGGGTCGACGACGAGGACAGAATATCCGACGTCAAATTCATAGGCGGCTGCTCGGGCAATCTTCAGGGCATTGCGAAACTCGTCCAGGGGCAGAAAGTGGACGACGTCATCGAGAGGCTGTCGGGCATAATCTGCCGCAGCGGCACGTCCTGCCCCGACCAGTTCGCCAAGGCGCTCGTCAAATACAAAAACAAAAAGAACAATCCGGAGCAGAAATAACCCCGGACGGAGGATGATATGGCGTTTTACGAGAGCGAGCTGCGCGGCGATTTCGACGAACTGCTCGCGCACATACACGAAACGGTCATGGGCAAAAGCATGTCCGCTTCTTTCGAGCACGGAAGCGATTTCGGCGGCGGCGACAACCGCTGCGCCGTGCGCGTGTACGAAAGGTACAGCGCATTCGGTTCCAACCGCGTCAGTCTGAGCATCACTCTCGCAAAGATGGGCGGCCGGACTTACGTGTCGGCGGTGACGTCGGGCGGAAGCCAGGCGATGTTTTTCAAGATAAACACCGTCGGCGAGGAGCGCTTTCTGCGCACGCTGTGCGACGCGATGAGAGAGTATGAAGTCGACGACACTCCGGAAGAATAAGGAAAAACGAAGCAGCCCGCGGGACTTACCGTCCCGCGGGCTTTCGCTCATTCACGCATATTACGCATATTATTTATAATATAATTATCGCTTATATATCCATGCCGGCCATGCCGCCGGCGTTTTTCCGTTATGCGGCGGGATTATTTTTCGTACTCGCAGCGGAAGTCATCGGCCAGAGCGCGGAGATACTTTTCCGCATAAGCGCGCGCCGCCGGCAGATCCTGATCCGACCAGTTGCCGCACTCCTCCGGCCCGGCGCCGGGGATCTCGCCGTCGTACGAGGCGATGAACGAAAACGCGTCGCGCACGTACGGCAGGATTCCGGCCGGCGTCATGTCGCCGAACACGACGAGATAGAAGCCGGTGCGGCAGCCCATGGGGCCGAAATATATCACGCGGCCGGCAAGCGCGGAGTTGCGCAGATACGTCGCCGCCAGATGCTCGATCGTGTGCATGCAGCCGGTGTTCATGACCGGTTCGCGGTTGGGCGCGGTCACGCGCAGGTCGAAAGTCGTCGCCGTCATGCCCTGCCATTCGTCGCGGCGGGACACGTACAGCCCGGGCAGCAGCTTGTTGTGATCCACGGAAAAACTCGCTATTCTTTCCATTTATACGCCCTTTATGTCGATGTACTCGTCGTACGTGATGTCCTTATCGAACGTCTTTTCGCCGTTCTCTATCGCTATTATGCGCGTGCAGACGGTCTGAACCAGCTCGTGGTCGTGGGAAACGAGCAGCAGCGGACCGCGGAAGTTGATCAGTCCCTTGTTGAGCGAGGTGATGGATTCGAGGTCGAGGTGGTTGGTAGGCTCGTCGAGTATGAGGAAATTGCCCTGTTCGAGCATCATTTTCGCGAGCATGCAGCGCACCTTTTCGCCGCCAGACAGCACCTTGGCTTTCTTGAGCGCCTCTTCCTTGGAGAACAGCATTCTGCCCAGCCAGCCGCGCAGGTACTCCTCGTCGTGCTGCCTGGCGAACTGATCCAGCCAGCGCACGAGCGTCAGATCCACGCCGTCGAAATAATCGTCGTAGTTCTGCGGCATATACGACGGAATGACCGTGCTTCCCCACTTCACCGTGCCCTTGTCCTGCTGTTCCTTGCCCATGAGCACGTCGAACAGCATGGAAAGCACGTTGCCGTTCTCGGCGACGAAACCGATCTTGTCGCCTTCCTTGACCGTGAAATACAGATCCTTGAAAAAGCCTTCCTTGCTCAGCCCTTCCACTTTGAGTATGTCCGCGCCGAGCTCGCGCTCGAATTTGAAATCGACGTACGGGTACTTTCTCGACGACGGCTTGATGTCCGTGATTTCCAGCTTTTCCAGTTCCTTCTTGCGGCTGGTGGCGGACTTGGCGCGCTTGGCGTTCGCCGAGAAGCGGGCGATGAACTCGCGCAGCTCCTTGGCGCGCGCTTCCGCCTTCTTGTTCGCCTCTTTCTGCTGGCGGAGCAGCAGCTGGCTGGACTCGTACCAGAAGTCGTAGTTGCCGACGTACATGGTGATCTGGCGGTAGTCCACGTCGCATATATGCGTGCACACGCGGTTGAGGAAGTGACGGTTGTGCGACACGATGATTATGCACGTGTCGTCGAGATCCATTAGATAATCTTCCAGCCAGTTGGCGGTGTGCGCGTCGAGGTTGTTGGTAGGCTCGTCGAGTATGAGGATGTCGGGGTTGCCGAACAGCGCCTGCGCGAGCAGCACTTTGACTTTTATTTTCGGGTCGACGTCCGCCATGAGCGTGTCCGCGAGGTCGAGCGGCACGCCGAGCGAGTTGAGCATGGCGTCGGCGTTCGCCTCCGCCTCGTAGCCGCCCAGTTCGGCGAACTCCGTTTCGTACTCGGCGGCTTTCATGCCGTCCTCTTCGGTGAAGTCGGCTTTGGAGTACAGCTCGTTTCTCAGCTCGTTAAGCTCCATGAGCCGTTTGTGCCCCCACATGACCGTTTCGCGCACCGTCTTGTCGTCGTACGCGTTCTGGTTCTGCTGGAGCACACTCATGCGCTCGTTCTTGGAAATCGATACCTCTCCCTTGTTGGGCTCTATTTCGCCCGTCAGTATTTTCAGAAACGTCGATTTTCCGGCGCCGTTCGCGCCGATGATGCCGTAGCAATTGCCCTTGGTGAACTTGATGTTCACGTTCTCGAACAGTATGCGCTGTCCGAATTGCAGTGATACGCCCGTTACCTGTAACATTTCGCTTATGTCACTCTCCGTAATTTATTGACTGATATAGATTATACAGTATTTTGACGCAAAGAGCAAACGTTTTCCGTCAAACGTTTGATTTCGCCGCCGGAATATGCTATCATTTGAATTATGTTCGGCAAAACGAAAAAAGAAAATAAGAATTATTACGTTTCGCCGCTGCCCGAGGCCTTCCTTTCCAAAGCCGCGGTGCGCGCGAGCGTGATCGCCATAGCCGCCGCCCTGCCGTTTATCGCTGCGCTGGTGCTGTGGATATATCCCGGCATCGGCTCGCTGCTGTGGATCTACGGATATTACGAGGCCATGGTGGCGTATTGGGCGCTGTTCACGTGTTCGGGCATCGGGCTGGTCGTATGCGCGGTCATGAGCTTTTTCGGCTATAAGCTGAGAAAGGAGGTCATGCAGAAATCCGCGCCGACGTTCGGATTCCGCAAGAGTTCGTATAACGGCATATTCATCTCCGCGCTTCTCGTTTCACTGCTCCTGGTCTTTCAGATCGTGCTGCTCGTCGGGTATCACGTTTCGGTCGGAAGCGGGTATATAGACACCGTCATCGCCGGGCACGCAGACCTTGCGGGCAAAACGGCTTCGGCGGACGCTGCCGGCATCGTAGTCGCGGCTCTGTTCGCGCTCTCCGCCGCCGGCGAGTGGACGTATTACGTTTATACGTACCGCGTGAACCGCGTCATGCAGTTCGTCAGTCCCGACGACGGCAAGGCAAGCGACGCGCCCGCGCCGCCCGACCCGAAGGAGGCGGCAAAGCACCGCCCCGACAAGCCGCGCTTTACGTTCGGGCTCACGCCGGAAGAAAAGGAGCTCGGCCGGCGGGAATTCGAGGGTTACGAAGAACAGGCGGAAGAGAAAGAAGACAAAGAGAACAAAAACGACAAGAAATAACAGCTGCGCGACAAGGACGGAACCGGAGTTCCGTCCTTTTTTACGCAATTCGCCGCGCGGGAAAATTACTTCTACGCAGGTTTTTCGGTTTCCTTGTCCGCCCTGCGCCGCCACATCCTTATTATCAGGAATACGCATACGGCGATTACCGCAACGCTGACGACGTCGGTGACGATCATGATCACTATCGCGGGAGACCAGTCTGCCGCGGAAACGTACGCGCTCATGGCGATCTCGCTGCGCGACACGGCGTAAAGATAGTGCTTCACCGCTTCCTGCATGACGCCGACGTTCTTGTCCCTTATGAGCGTCTTATAGAAGCTGGTATCCGACGCGAGCCACAGGTCGTTGCCCGCCCTTATGCTCGGCGTTATGAGCATGCCGGGGCCGGCGGCGTCGGTGGTCACGAAGCCCTCGAAGCCCCATTCGCCACGCAGCACGTCCGTCATCAGTTCGCTGCTGCGGCCGCAGAATACGCCGAACAGGTTGCTCGTGCTCATCATGGACAGCGCTCCGCCGTCCTTGACGCACTTCTCGAAGGGAAGCAGATAATACTCGCGCAGGGCCTGCTCGTTGCACCACTGGAACGTGCCGTTGCCGTACAGAACGAGGTGCTTGACCGCGCAGTTGAGTCCGCTCTCCTGAGCGCCGTAGACGACCTTCGAGGCCATTCTCGCCGTAAGCATAGAGCACTCGCTGTAATACTCGAACGCTCTGCTCTCGAAGGGCGTGCGGTGCAGGTTCACGCTCGGCGCATACCACGTCGATACGCCCACCGCCGCCGCGTCGAGCGCAACCGCCTCGCCGTAGCCTTCGGCGACGTCCTTGCTCCACGTCGAAGCGAGCACTATCGCGGACGGGAAGCATACACAGCTTTCGCCGTCGTAAGTGGACTTAATTCCCGACGGGCCGTCGGACAGCAGGCAGTAAGGAATGCCGAGGCGTTCGACAGCTACCGTTTCGAAGTTTGCTTTGGCGATTATGGTGGCAAGCTCGCTCTTGGACAGCTGGGACACGAACGTATCCCACTTTTCGTCGCCCGCTTCCACGTTCATCATTTCGTCCAGCGTTATGGGATCCTCGAACGTCACTTCGTAGTCTTCGTACTGCACGAAGTCGGAAGGATCGTCTTCGGGTACGGTATATTCCGCCTGCGTGCGCGTCACGTAGTCGGTTCTGCCGTCCTCGTCGGTGAAATCGGTCGTGGCTCTGGTCGCGTCGGGTTTTGCGACCGCGAGATTGGCGAACGAGTTCTTGCGCGAAAGGTACTCTATGCCGCCCGCCTGATCGCCGAAACGGTTTTCCACCTTATTGCCGGTTGCGCTGTCGTTTTCGTATCTGACTGTCGTGCCGACATGATACGTATAGCACAGCGCGCTGTCGGTGCCCGTTTCCGTCCAGCCGTGGGCGTTGCAGAGCAGGCGGATATAATAGTCGCCGCTTTCGAGCTCGTAGCCCTCGAATCCGTTGCCGTTGGCGTCACTATAATCGTACGCCTTCATATCCTCCACCGGGAACGACAGCGTCACTTCCCCGCTTTTGCCCGGCTCGATGACGTCGGTCTTGGCGAAATCGATAAGATTGACGTACGCCTTTTCTATGCCGCCGGTGTACGGAGGAGTGTAATAAGCCTGCACGACGTCGCGTCCCGCGATTTTGCCCGTATTCGTGACGGTGACGTGCATGGTTATCACGCCGTCCGATTCGGTCGCGGAGTCGAGCTTCCAGTCGAACGTCGTATACGACAGGCCGTAGCCGAACGGATACAGCACGCCCTGCGACAGGACGCCGTCCGCAAACGGCAGCGTCGACGCGCCCGAATAATCGTCGTAGTCTATCGCTCCCTCGTATGCCGCGGTTTCGTACCACTTGTATCCGGCATATATGCCCTCGACGTAAGAAGAGTACGAAAGCGTTCTGCTGTCCGAGAAGAACACAGACTCGTAGTTATGCGCCGCGGGGGCGGACAGGTTGTCGTACGCGTAAGTGTCGACGAGTCTGCCGGACGGGTTGGCCTGCCCGGACAGCACTCTTCCTATCGCAACGGAACCGGTAAGTCCGGGGCAGCCCACCCACAGCGCGGCGTCGATCTTTCCTGCGTATTTGGAAAAGTTCTGGCCGGAGTTGCGGCTGATGCCCCGCCCTTCGATGAAGCCGGATTCATACGTGTTGGAAACGTTGAGAATCACGATGACCTTATCGAAATTGGACGTGACGTAGTCGAGCGTCGCTTCCTCGTTGGCGGACAGGCACAGGTCGGCGGCGTCCAGCGTGCCCTCTTCCGCGCCCACGCGGCCTATGACGTAGATCGCGGTATCCGAATATTCCTTCGCACCGTCCAGCAGTTCGGAATCTATCGCGGACGGGTGCACCTCGGAGCTGTTGGGATCCTTTCCGATATCGCCGAACGCGCCTTCGTTGCCAGTCGTATCCAGGCTCTGGTAATAATCGAACAGCGGCTGATATACGTCGATGTTCGACATCGCGAGCGCATCGTCCAGCTGAACGGCGTCGGTAACGTCGCCGCCGCCAGACCCGGAACCGGTGAACTTCATGTTGCCGGCGCGTATGCCGAACGCGCTCACCTTCGCGTGGCTGTCGGCGGTCGCCGCGAGCGGCAGCACTCCGTCGTTTTTGAGCAGCACCTGCCCTTCTTCCTCGATCGTCACGGCATACTGCTTCGAAGGCTCGCTGTTATAGTTGCTCAGGTCTATGCCCTGGCCGAGGAAGAATTTGTCTATCGTGATCTGCCAGTACGGCAGCATTATGCTGGCGCAGATCAGAAGGGCCAGGAAAAGCGCGGCGACCGCCGCAAGCACGGCCGTCAGTATCTTTCTTTTCATGGCTTACTCTCCGAAGCCGACGGGATCGTCCACGCCGTCCACCCACGAGCATACCGTATTGGTATAGTAGCCGTTTTCGTTTATCTCGTTGGTAAGAGTGCGGTTGGAGAACGTGAAATTATCCGAATCCACGCTCGCGTCGATGCTGATGAAATCAAGGTCGGGGAACGCGCTTCTCGGCGTGCCGTCGAACCAGTCGTTCGAATCCCACCACATCGTACTAAGCGCCTTTTCCGCCACGATCTCGATAACGTTCTTGCCCTTTTGGAGGGTTACGCCGGTCAGCTCCACGTTCTTGGCCCATACTTTCTGCTGGAAGAAAGTGTCTTCGAAAGACTGCTTGACTCCGTTGATGTAGATGGGCGTTTCGTCGCTCTTCCACATGCTGCCGTTCTGGCGGGCGGTCGGGTCTTCGTCGTAAGTGCCCATGTAAAGGCTGCTCTTGCCCTGGAAGATAATGTTCGCGACGCAAGCGACTTCCGATTCGATTTCGAAGGTGATCTTGTCGCCTACCGCCGCGCCCATATAGCCGACGTACGCCGCTTCGCCGTATTCCGTCGTGCCGCTGCCCGAAGGATCGGCCTGCATGAAGTGCCCGGCAGCGAAGCCGCCCGCCGCCTTGACGACGTGCCCGTTGCCCTGATAGCTCATCGCATCGCATTTCAGAGCAAGCGGCGCGGTTATGACCGCCTCCTCTGCCTCAAAGCGGAAGACTTCGGCGGTCTCCTCGTTATATTGGACTACGTCGTCGCCGCCGGTGGTGTCGGTATCGTCGGTCTGCGTAGTGTCCGAAGGTCCGGGAGTATTGCCGTCGTCGGCAGGGTCTCCGCATGCGCCGAACATGACGCAGGTCAGCAGCAGAACTGCAGCAAGCAGTTCCACGGTAATCGTCTTTCCCAATGTTTTCATCATAAAAACCTCCTTGTGTGAAAATTTCGGGAATGCCGCGGAAGCGGCAGCGGCGGTCGTCTTTTCCGCCGCAATCGCATTATAAATCGTGAGCGCGGCGGTTTCAATACCTGCGGAACACTTAGCCGCGTCGCGGGAAGAATGCGGCGGGGCCGCGGAATAATCCGTCGGAAAGGAGGAATTTCCGGCAAAAAGAAAACCGGTCCGAAACGGACCGGCGAGGCTGAGATCGTTCACAATTTCAGAGTGCCGCTCTCCCGCATAAACGCGAAAAACTTTTCCCGCGCCTCCTTGACGCGGCTGCGGCTGACGGGCAGGCGGCGGCCGTCGGTCAGCACGACGTCGCGGATGTCTATGAGTTTGATATATCTGTAATTGACGAGATATCCGCTGTGTATGCGTATGAAGCCGAGGGGCGCGAGATCCTCTTCGGCCTGTTTCATCGACGACGACAGCACGTATTCGGCGTCCGAGGTGAAGATGCGCTGCTTTTTGAGCGCGCCCTCGATATATACGATCTCGTCCACGGACAGCCGCAGTATGCTCTTGTTGTGCGTCACCGTGATGGTGCGCACCTCTTTCCTGCCGTGCTTTTTCAGAAACGCGTCCACGTATACCGTAAGGTCTTTGAGAAACCTGTTTTTGCGCACGAAGCCGAGCGGTTCCACCCTGAACGACTCGAACACGCGGTTTTCGCACCCGGACACAAAAAGTATTTCCGCGGCGTTTCGCTCCTCGCGCAGACGGCGGGCGAACTCTATCCCGTCCGTGCCCGGCATGTCTATGTCGAGCAGTATGAGATCGAACGCTTTTAAGCGCATATCCTCTTCGAGCGCGCGGACGTCGCGGTACGCGCTTATATCGGCGCGCACGCCCTTCTTTTCGAGTATGCCCGACAGCGCGCCCGTAATCATGCCCACGGCGACGCCGTCGTCATCGCAAACGCAGATATTGAGTTCCACCGTATTCCTCCTTTATTTGTTCAGCGCGAGCATGGCTTCCGCGCCGAACCTGCCTTTTTCTACCGTATAATTTATTACGCCGCGGTATTTTTCCACCACGGCAGCGACGATTTTCGTGCCGTAGCCGTGATCGGCGCCGCTTTTGGACGTCTTGCCCGCGAAAACTTTACGCGCCTTCGCCTCGTCGGACACCGGATTGTATACCGAAACGAACAAGTAGCCGTCCGTTTCGCGCATGCGGAGCTCTATCGCGCCGGTAACGCGGTCGCGCTCGCACGCTTCTATCGCGTTGTCGAGCAAATTGATGAGCAGCGCGGTCAGGTCGATGTCGCCCACGGCGAGCTCGGCTCCGACCGCCACTTTGTAGTCTATCGTGACGCCCTTCGGCAGCTTGCCCATTTCGAGATTGAGCACATCGCGCACGACGCGGTTCTCGCAGTCGCTGAAAGACAGCGGCACCGCAACGCGGTCGCTCAGATTGTCGAAGTATTCGCGGAGCTCGTCGTATTTGTTCTGCTCGAGAATTATGCGCATATATGCGAACTGATTTTTTATGTCGTGGCGGATTTTGCGCATCTCCTCCAGATTGTCGCGCGACAGATCGCGCATATCGCGCTCCGCCTCGAATTTTTCCTTGATATACCCCATTTCTTCTTCCAGAGTTTCTCCCGCCCTTCGGCGCGACGTCTGATACCAGCACGAGTAGTAAGACAGCGCGGCGAGAATGTACAGCAGCAGTCCGACGAAGAACACAAACGGGGCGTATTCCGTTTCGGTCGGATTGATCAGTCCGTTCGTAAAGTCCTTTATGTTGTCCACTATGAGCTGAGCGACGTATGCGACGACGAGTATGAATGCGGCGAAGACGTAATAGTATCCCGCGATCCTTCCCGCTTTTTCCATAGAAAGCAGCTTCGCGAGCGCGGTAAATCCGACGAAAAGTACGATTCTGCCCACGGTCAGCGACAGACTCGCCATCCACTCCGTATACGCCGCACCGGCTGCGGTGCATATCAGCGCGCCGCACGATTTGGCGAAAGACGTCGAAAAAACGTGCACGACGAGATAATAGACGATATCGAACATGCGGTAGCCGAAAGGCCTATTGCCGAACAGCAGCGCGTACAAAAGCGCAGCGACCGCAGGGATATACGTCATCAGTCCGAGCCCGAAATAATTGGCCACGCTTTTAATTAAGATGAGCGCAGTCCAGAACAGCAAGAGGTGCACGAATATGCGCAGGAAATACCGCGGACGGCACTCGAACCTGTTGGTCAGAACGAGCGCGCACAGGATGAAAACGCCTTCGGTGACTGGCATGGAATACGAAAGCTGCAGGCGTACGTAGAAATTAACGAAATAGTCGATAAACACTTTTAATTATACCACATCTGCTTGGCACAGTCTTGCATATTATTCCGAATTTCATACCAATTATTCCGATTCGGGTTTTGCAAATCCGACGCCGCGGTTTTCCGTTCTTATCCGGCTGTGCGCGAATATAAATAGAAGTATGGATATATGCGAAAAATACGGCACCTGCAAAAGCGGACTGGGCGAAGAGGAAGCGGCGCGCAGGCTGGAACTGTACGGCAGGAACGAGCTGACGCGGGCGAAACCCAAACCGCTGGCGCTCAGGTTCGCGGCGCAGCTCAAGGATCCCATGCTGCTCGTGCTGCTCGGCGCGGCGCTGGTCAGTCTCGTGCTCGCCTTCTTCGACTTCTCGCCCGCGGCGCTGTTCGAGCCCTTTCTTATATTCTTCATAGTGTTCGCCAACGCGCTCATATCCGCGCTTCAGGAGCGCAAGGCGGAAAAATCGCTGGCCGCGCTCGAGAGTCTGTCGGCGGGACGGTGCAAGGTGCGTCGGGACGGCGAGGAACGGATCATGGACGCCGCGCTGCTCGTGCCCGGCGACCTCATAGTGCTGCACGCCGGCGACATAATCCCCGCCGACTGCGTGCTCATAGACGCGCACTCGTGCCAAAGCGAGGAGAGCATGCTGACCGGCGAAAGCGTGCCCGTATCCAAGACGGACGGCAGCGTAATGTATTCGGGCTGCTCGGTAACCGCCGGACGCGGAACCGCCGTCGTGGAAAAGACGGGCGACAATACCGAGATGGGACGCATAGCCGCCATGCTCAAAACGCACGCGGAGCGGCTCACACCGCTGCAGCTCAAACTGAAAAAGCTGTCCGAACAGCTCGGACTGCTCTCCCTCGCCATATGCCTGGTCATATTCGTCGTGGGCATTTTCGGAATCTACGTCGTGGGCGGTACGCAGCTGACGAACATGACGCTGTTCATGACCGCCATCGCACTGGCGGTGTCCGCGCTGCCCGAGGGGCTGCCCACCACAGTCACGATAGTGCTGTCGGCGGGCACGCGGCGCATGGTGAAAAACCGCGCCATCGTGAAAAAACTGCCCGCGGTGGAAACGCTGGGCTCGGTATCCGTAATATGTACGGACAAGACCGGCACGCTCACCTACGCCACGCCC
>ERZ780203.2093-NODE-2093-length-11899-cov-8.774992_pt1 | contig 11899 bp, 5 predicted proteins | sample MGYA00511168_ERZ780203 | MGnify/ENA primary metagenome ERZ780203 (study PRJEB29588, sample SAMEA2156577) | human gut metagenome | biome: human gut; feature: human-associated habitat; material: faeces | place: Denmark | collected 2008/2010 ...
CCCCCAGCCGCTGTCCGTAGCGCACGGACTCCTTGGCCCGCCGCAGGGCAGCCACCACGTCCCACGCCGTCAGGGCCGAGCCGTCGGAGAAGGTGACGCCGGAGCGCACGGTGACGGTCAGGGCGTAGCTTTCGGCGTCGTAGGCGGCGCTCTCCGCCAGACAAGGCTGGGGCAAAAAGTCGGTACCCAGCGTGTACAGACTCTCATACAGCAGCGCACCCAGTGTCTGCTGGGCGCCGTCGGCGCAGGTGATGGGGTCCCATGTCTCCCCCTGCAGATAGGGCAGGCCGAAGGAGGTGAGACGGGTATCCTGCTTGGTGCTGTCGCTCTGCTGATAGTATTGGGAGAGGGTGTCGTAGGTCTCCTCCGGCTCCTCGCCCCAGTTGCAGCCGGACAGCGGCATAAGACACGCCGCCGCCAGCAAAAGGGATAGTAAACGCTTTTTCATGGCAGTCTCCTGTTCAGATCAGGGCGATGAGTGCCGCCTGTGCTCCCCGGCGGTCCCCCATCTTCCGATGGGACCACCAGCGCTCCGGGTGGCAGCCGGTGCAGTCGGGGCATACGTCGATGCGCTGTACCCCGGCCTGCCCCAGCCACAGGGCATTGATGCCCTTCAGGTCTATGTGCCACTTTTCGCCCCGACGCACCATGTACGGCTCCGCTGCCGCACCCAGCGCCCGGCGCATGGCCTCCGGCACGTCATCGTCCGTCTCGAAACAGCAGGCCCCGATGGACGGCCCCGTGGCGGCCAGCAGATCCCCCGGCTCCGTGCCGAAGGACTCCTGCATCCGCCGCACCGTCTTGGCGGCCAGACCGCTGGCCACTCCACGCCACCCGGCGTGGACGGCTCCGATGGCCTCCTGCACCGGGTCGTACAGCAGGATGGTACCGCAGTCGGCGGAGAACACCACCAGCGGGATGTGCTTCTCCCGGCAGATCATGGCGTCTACGCTGGCGTAGTCCCGCTGCCGGAACAGGCCCTTGCCGCAGTCCGACTCCGTCACCAGACGGATGTTGTCCTCGTGAACCTGCTTGCTGAGCACCGCCCGCTGATGGGACAGACCCAGCACGCCGCACAGCCGGCGGAAGTTCTCCTGCACATTGGCCGGATCGTCGCCCCGGCCCACGCCCAGATTCAGGCTGTTCCACGGGGAGGGGCTGACGCCGCCGGTGCGGGTGGAAAAGCCGTGACGGATGCTGCCGCACAGCAGATCGCTCTGCAGCACGGTGATGCCGTTTTCCGTATGGTCATGAAATGCCATGGCAGTCCTCCTGTCCGGGGATTTTTACGCATCCCGGCCGCAGCAGTTCTTGTACTTCTTGCCGCTGCCGCAGGGGCAGGGTTCGTTGCGGCCGATCTTCTTCACCTTGCGGGGCTGCTTCTTCACGGTGCCGTCGCCGCCCACGCTCTCCGACGTGGTCTTGGCTACACGCTCCCGCTTGACCTCCTCGTTCTTCCGCAGCCGTACGGAGTACAGCCGCCGGACGGTCTCCTCCTGAATGGCGGAGATCATCTCCTCGAACATCTCCAGAGATTCCTTCTTATAGGCGATGATGGGATCCGTCTGAGCATAGGCCCGCAGACCGATGCCCTGCCGCAGATCGGTCATGGCATCGATGTGGTCCATCCAGTACTCGTCTACCACCCGCAGCAGCACCACACGCTCCACCTCACGCATGACGGGGGAGGTGAACTCCTGCTCCTTCTTTTCGTAGAAGTCGGCAGCGGCGGCGGTAAAGGCGTCGATGACCTCCTCGGCCGTCAACTGGGGGATGCGCTCCGGCTCGAAGCGCACGGCGTACCTGGGGAAGTACAGGCCCTCCACCTGACGCAGCAGCTCCCGCATCCCGGCCTCGTCGATGTGGCTCTCGCCGCCGAAGGCGCTGCTGACCTGATGGCCGATGGCGGTGGACATCATGTTCATGATGATGCCCTTGACGTCCATGCCCTCCAGCACCTGCTTGCGCTGATCGTAGATGATCTCACGCTGCTTGTTCATCACGTCGTCGTACTCCAGCACCGACTTACGGGACTGGAAGTTCCGGGACTCCACCGTGGTCTGAGCCTGTTCAATGGCACGGGTCAACATCTTGTTCTCGATGGGGGTGTCCTCGTCGAGGTTCATCCGTTCCATGATGCTGTTGATGCGCTCGCCGCCGAACAGACGCATGAGGTCATCCTCCAGCGAGATATAGAACCGGGTCTCGCCGGGGTCGCCCTGACGGCCGGCACGGCCACGCAGCTGGTTGTCGATCCGGCGGGAGTCGTGGCGCTCGGTACCCACGATGAACAGGCCGCCGGCCTGACGCACCTGCTCCGCCTCTCCGGCGATCTCCTCCTTGTGCTGCTTCAGCTTCTGGGCAAACAGGCGGCGGGCATCCAGGATCTCCTGGTTGTCCGTCTCGGCGTAGCCGGTGGCCTCGGCAATGAGCTCGTCCGACAGCCCCGCCTTCCGCAGGTCGCTGGTGGCCATGTACTCGGCGTTGCCGCCCAGCATGATATCCGTACCACGGCCGGCCATGTTGGTGGCCACGGTGACGGCGCCCAGCTTACCGGCCTGCGCCACGATCTCCGCCTCACGCTCGTGGTTCTTGGCGTTCAATACGTTGTGCTTGATGCCCGCCTTGGTGAGCATCCGGCTTAAAAGTTCGTTCTTCTCGATGGATACCGTACCCACCAGCACCGGCTGGCCCTTGGCGTGGCACTCCTCCACCTGACGGATGACCGCCCGGAACTTGCCCTGCTCCGTCTTATACACAGAGTCCTGATCGTCGATACGGGCGATGGGCCGGTTGGTGGGGATCTCCACAATGTCCAGCTTATAGATGGTGGCAAATTCCTCCTCCTCCGTCAGAGCCGTACCGGTCATACCGGACAGCTTCTGATACAGGCGGAAGTAGTTCTGGAAGGTGATGGTGGCCAGCGTCTTGCTCTCCCGCTGCACGGAGACGTGCTCCTTGGCCTCGATGGCCTGATGCAGACCCTCGGAGTATCGGCGGCCGAACATCAGACGGCCGGTGAACTCGTCCACAATGATGATCTCACCGTCCTTGATGACGTAGTCCACGTCCCGCTTCATGACGCCGTGGGCCTTGATGGCCTGATTGATGTGGTGGGCGATGGTGCTGTTCTCCGGGTCGGAGAGGTTCTCCAGATTGAAAAACTCCTCGGCCTTGGCGATACCACGGGCGGTGAGGGTGGCCGTCTTGGCCTTCTCGTCCACCACGTAGTCGGCGTCGATGTCCTCGGCTTCCTCCTCCTTGGAGTCCACCTCCGCCACCACGTATTTCTTCATCCGGGCCACCAGCGACTCCGCCATGTCATACAGCTGCGTGGACTTGTCGCCCATGCCGGAGATGATGAGGGGCGTCCGGGCCTCATCGATGAGGATGGAGTCCACCTCGTCCACGATGGCGAAGTTATGGCCCCGCTGCACCTGCTCGTTCTTATAGATGGCCATGTTGTCCCGCAGGTAGTCAAAGCCCATCTCGTTGTTGGTGCCGTAGGTGATGTCGGCGTTGTAGGCGGCCTGCCGCTCCTCCTTGCTGAGGTCGTGGACGATCAGACCCACCGACAGGCCCAGAAAGCGGTGGACCTTGCCCATCCACTCGCTGTCTCGCTTGGCCAGATAGTCGTTGACGGTGACGATGTGAACGCCACGGCCCGTCAGTGCATTGAGGTAGGAAGGCAGCGTGGCCACCAGCGTCTTACCTTCACCGGTCTTCATCTCAGCGATGCGGCCCTGATGCAGCACGATGCCGCCGATGAGCTGCACCCGATAGGGGCGCAGACCCAGCACACGGTCCGCCGCCTCCCGCACGGTGGCAAAGGCCTCCGGCAGCAGGTCATCCAGCGTCTCGCCGTTGGCCAGACGCTCCTTGAATTCCGGGGTCTTGGCCTGAAGCTGGGTATCGGTGAGGGCCTTGTACTCGTCGGCCAGCGCCTCGATCTTGTCAGCGATGGGGTAGATGCTTTTCAGCTCCCGCTGACTGTACGTTCCGAAAATTTTCGTAATGAGTCCCATATGTATCGTGTCCTTTCTGTTTCCAAAAGGAAAGTATGCGTATTGCTCCCGTGTCCCTTCCGCCGGGCGGGAGAGCCTTCCGGCATCGCTGCGGCGGATAGAAACAAGAATACATCCTGTATCATACCACAAATTCCTGTCAGATGCAAAGGAAAAACGGCAACAAGAGCAATTTCACTAAAATAAAATGGCGACGATCGGCGTATTGAATATAGAAGGATAACGGATATCCCCGGACGGCGGCGGGGCGAGGGAGCGTATCCCGGCGGCCATAGGCAGCAGCCCATGCCCGCTATTGCACATCGCACAAGAAATCATCGCCTGAATGCCCGATTCAGGCGATGATTTTGCCATTTTTTGGGAACTGCGGAAAAAAGCCTTGCAACACGGAAACAAGTGATATAATATATTATCAGATATAGTGTATATAATATTTGCAATCTATGCAAATAATAGGGATGACAAGAGGAGAAGTACCGTGAGAACCAGAGATCAAGAGGAATTTCAGCGCAAAAAAATCATGCTGATGGAGAAGTGCTACGACTGCTACGCCGAAAACGGTCTGGCCTCCGTGGGCATCCGGAAGCTGGCGGAGTCCTGTGGGTGCAGCTCCGCCGTGCTGTATATCTATTTTAGAGATTTGGACGATCTCATTGTCCAGTCCACCGCCTACTGCATGGAGAAGGTGGAGGACGACTTCATGGCCAAGGCCCCCACCGATCCGCAGGATCTGATGCGCTTCATCGACGAGATCCCCTACTGGACGGCCCGGCAGCACGGCAAGAAGTACCGCCTGATGTATCAGGTCTACACCCACCCCAAGTATATCCGCTACGGCAAGCAGTTCTTCGAGGGGGCCAACCGCCGCTACACCGAATACGCCAAATCGCTGGAGCCCAAGCTGGGCATCCCCTATACCACCATCACCCCGCTGATCTTCATCCTGATCCAGACCTGCGTCCACTACGCCATGTTCGAGGATGAATACTATCTGCAGTCCCAGCTGGAGGCGCTGAAGCAGACCATTCGGCTGCTTATGATCCAGTACCGCACGGAGGACGCAAGGCCCGACGTCAAGGCGGAAAGCTGACGGTTCCGCCGCAGAAAAAAACAAATAAGACAGAAACGAACCCCCTCGGTTATGGCCGGGGAGGTTCGTTTGTTATCTCTGCATTTGGCCGCTTACCGCTTGCGGGCCGTGGGCGCATCAGGTCACGGTGCGATTGATGCGCTTGACCTCGAAGGAGGTCTGGGACAGGGTTTGCCGGGAGCGGTCCCCGATCTCCAGGGTGACGGAGAAAATGTCGGTGGAGGCATCGTAGCGCAGGGTAAAGGCTGTTACCTGCAGACCCTTGGGGTAGGAGGCAGAGCCCAGCAGGTGACGATCGCCCAGCGCCAGCTGGCCGTCTTCACCGATCTGAAAGGCATCACCCTTACCCTCTACGCTGCCCACGTTTTGGATGAAGATCTGCGTCAGGCCGCCGTTTTCATCCTGCGTCACGGTGCCGCAGAAGCGCAGCTTGTCGCTGATGACGCTGGTGAGGGTGGAGCAAAGCTCCTGCGCCTCCGACAGCCGCATGGACTCCGTATAGGTCTTGCCGGCAAAGCGGATGCCCACTACCAGCAGCGCCGTCAGCAGCAGCACGATCAGCACCGTACACAGCATCTCGGTCAGGGTGATGCCCCGCCGGTCACGGAGTTTTCTCATGGCGTATCCTCCGACACATAGTAGCGGTAGCCGTTCTCCTGATAGATCTCCACCGAGGTGCTGCCGGTCTGGCCGCTGCGGCCGGAGAGGCGCAGCTGGGCGTTGCCCTCGGACTGGGCATCGCTGTACCGGAAGGAGACGTCGGTGTCCCGGATCTTGGCGTTGATCTTGGCGGCTGCCACGGCGGAGCCTGTCAGAAAGACGAACACCAGCACAATGATCAGCAGGGACACCAGAGTCTCCACCAGAGTTTCGCCCTTCTGGTTCTTCAGCTTTTTCATCCGGTGACCCCCTTTTCAATGAGCGGTGTGTCCCAAGAGATGGTGGTGGTGGTAACGGTGGTCTGTCCCGTCTCGGTGTTGCCGCCGGTGACGATGGTGACCTGCTGCTTCCGCTCACCGCTGAGGGTGAGGGTCATAAGGCAGTTGCCCTGACTGCTGTCCGCCAGAGAAAGGGTCACGGTGATGTCGTAGGTGGGGGTCATGGTGAACTCCGCCTGTACGGCGTCCAGACCGCTGGCAGCATCCGGGGTGAGGGTGATGACGTCGGTATAGGCGATGCCACGGCCCACAGCCTCGATGCCCCGCTCCAGCCAGACCTTCATGGCCCCCTGCGGGGTCTGGGTTACCTCCGTCCGCTCGATATAGCTGCCGGTGGCAGTGGGGCGGCGGGTGACCTTCTGCTCATAGCCGGAGGAGAGGATATCGTCCCGCAGCAGCTCCGCAGCGGAGCTGACGGTGAGATAGGCCTGCTGGCTCTGGCGGTCGTTGGAGATGTGCCGGGCGGCGGTAGTGGCCGCCGTAAGGATCACTACGCTGACCATGCTGGCCACCAGCAGCAGGAGGAGGGCCATCAGAATGGTGACGCCCTTCCGGTCTGTGCACTTTTTCATTCCAATGGCCTCCTTTCTGCAAAACGGTTATCGGGTCCAGCGCCAGCGGAGCAGACCGGGCTCCTCCGTATCCTGATAGATGGGTTCAAAGGTGGTATCCTGGAACAGGGGCAGGTCGGGACTGGGGGTCCAGCCCACAACGGGCCGGAGCGCCGAGACAAGCTCCTCCTCCGTGGGGAGGAAACCGGCGGCGGGCTGGCCGAAGGGAACGGCCTTCTCCAGCCGCAGGCGGCCAACCACGAAGGTGGCGGTGATCTGCGTATCCTCCGCTGTCAGGGTATAGGGGATATCCAGCGTATAGGGCCGGCCGGTGCGGGCGTCGGTGAGGGTCACCTGCAGGGTGACTGTCTCCTGCTGCCGTCCGTGGATGGTGATGGGGCGATAGCTGAAGTCGCCGTCCTGCTGGGCGGCCACCACGTCGCCTACGGTGACCCGGTAGTCCTCATCGGCGGTGGAGAGCATATCGTGGGAAGTGCCGGTGCTATCCAGAACGGTAAGGGCCGTTACGGTGAAGTACCGGAAGTCCGCCGCCTTGCCACGGCTGTATAGGTACAGACCCTCGTAATCGGGGATATCGCCCTCGGCGGGGCCGAGAGGGGTATCCCAGTCGGTGGCGTCCCGATTCAGGATGCCCTGACGATACACGGCGTCTCCATCGCCCACATGGGCGATGCCCAGCACGCCCTGCATATGGATGGTGGCGGTGAGGCGCAGCTCACTGGTGAAGGTGCGCTGGCCCACGGTGACACCGGCCTGTACCAGCAGAGTCTCCTCGCCCTCGCCCTTACCGGTGACGGTGACCTGCTGATCCCGACTTACCGGGGACAGCGTGACCACCCGGTCAGAGCCGCTGACCACGTCCCATTTGACGCCGGTGAGCACTTGGCCGGTGCCGTCCCGTGCGGTGAGGGTGAGGGTAGTACTCTCGCCTACATACTGCTCTACGGAGAGTTGATCCACGGAGATGGAGAGCTTGGCGGTGACGTCCACTGCCAGACGGGCGGTGTAATCCCCCAGTGTGGCGATGATCTCGGTGGAGCCGATGGCCTGTCCCACGATGCGGACCTTGTAGTGGCCCGTGCCGTCCGGCTGAAGCTCGGCAGTGACGATGCCGTCCTTGGTATAAGACAGGGTGGGGAGCTCCGTGCCGGGATCCGTGCCCTCGAACCGCAGATCCAGCGTCACGGCGGATTCACCGCCGGCGGCATCGTAGTCGGTAATCATGTCCAGCGTCAGCAAGCCCTTGCTCCAGTAGAGGCCAGATGACGGCCACCAGCCGTAGTGCAGACGGGCCCGGCCAAAGACGTTATCCTGCACCAGCACGGTGGGGAAGGGGAAGTCCTGACCCTGCAGGGCCTCGTCGCTGCCGGGGAAGCTGTATTTGCCGTGGACCTCGGCGCCGTTTTCCTTGGTAGTGACCCACGCAAAGCTGCTGCCCAGAGCGGCGGCGAAGCTATCGTAGCGCTGTGCAGTGCCGGTGTTTTGGGTGACGATATTGGCACCGGTGCGCTGGGACATCTGCTCATAGGTCAGGCCCGTCAGGCCCTTGATGCTATACGTGTTGGAACCACCGTTCCAGCCGTAATTACGGAGGTAGCTGAGATCGCCGTTGAGCATTTTTCCCCGTGCCGCTTCGGTACGCAGCAGCCCGCTCAGGGAGTTGCTTCTGGAATTACCCTTGCCGTAGTATTTGGGCAGATCGTCGAAAGAAATGCTGTTCTTGCTGCTGTTGAGGTAGTAGCAGTTATTGATATAGAGTTTTGCATTGGTGCTGGCACCGGCTCGGTCGGCAATACTGCCCATAAGGGAGATGCCGGTGATGGTACCCTCCATGTCCGGGAACTCCATGTAGGTGTAGCAGTTATTGAAAGTGGGCTGACCATCCGAACTGTCGACGCGATTGACAAAGTTGGTGAAGCTGGCGGAGAAGCCGCTGCCGCCCATACCGCCGATATAGACATAGGTATCGGGGCCGGAGACACCGCCGGAATTCATCTTGACCCGGACGGCAGAGCTGCCGTCGGCAAAGACATTGTTGCTGCTGCCCACGGGGACACGCTCCTTCAGGGTCTCCTCCCCAACGGTGATGGTACCGCCGGTGTAGCAGTCCGTTACCGCAAAGCGCACACCGCCGGCCAGACCGCCTACACGCACATAGTTGCCGTAGCGGGCGGCGTTCATGTAGCCGTTGGTATCGACGTGGGTGCAGTTGATCTGCAGATCCACCACGGCGGAACACTTGTTGAGGTTGACGCTGGAGACACCCACCAGCCCGCCGATGGCGGCCTCACCCAGATGCTGCTTGTTACGGCTGTTGTCGGCCACAGTGTAGCCGGCGATGGCACAGTTGGTGATGCTGCCGTTGCCCATGCTGCTGTTGTAGTCATAGGCGATGCCCACCAGACCGCCCAAGGCGTAGGAGGTGGAATACTGGCGCACCGTCCGGGTGCCGCTGGAGGGCGTGGGATCGGTATTGCGCTGGATGACGGCGCCGTTGTCACTATAAAGGACGATGTTCGCGATCTCTGCGCCGGCGGTGGTGCCGAAGAGGCCCACGTTGTAGCAGTAGGAGTCGATGTTCACGTTCTTGATGTAGTAGCTCTGGCCGTCGTACTTGCTGCCGAACCAGTTGTACAGCACCATACGGTAGTCGGTGCTGCTGCCGCTGTCATAGACAGAGCCGGCGATGGGATGGAAGCTGTAATTCAGGGAGGCATCCGTGGGATCCGCCAGGCTCTGGCCGTTGAGGTCATGGCTCTGCTTCCACGTGCGGATGGGACGGGCGCCGCCGGTGGAGTCGCCGGCAATGGCATCCTCCTTGCTCTGGTAGCCCCAGGTGACACGGCTATATTGCAGATAGGGGTAGTACTTGTACATACTCCCGCTGCCCGTCACGTCACGGGTGGAGCTGCCCTGATCGTCGTAGTAGCTCCAGTTGATGTATTGCAGCTGCTCCACGGACCGCACCTGATAGGGCAGGGCATCCGTGCCGGGCTCCACGCCGGTGGTGCCGCCGGTAATGCCGGTGCTGACGGCGGTGACGGCGTAGGAATCTGCGAAGAAGGGACTGACGGTGTAGGTGAACCACACATCCCCCTGAGACAGGAACCAGTAGCCGTTGCCGGTGGTGCCGCTGAGGAGCCGCAGACCGGTGTCGGAGGTCTGATAGGTGACGAAGCTGAACGGAGGCATCTGCTTCTCCAGCTCCGCCGCCGCCTCGGTGTTGCGACCGTCCAGAGCGATGCGCTGGGTCTCCAGCAGGGGCTCCGTCTCGCCCTTGGACCAGTAGTAGCCGTAGCCGTAGGCGGTGATCTTGCCGCCGTCGTCGTGGGCGGTGCAGAGGCTGCTGCCGTCCTTGCGGACGCCGTTTTCAAAGCCGATGTATGAGAAGTGATAGCCGGGGTTACTGCCGCCCTCCTCGTGCTCCCAGTACACCATGCCCAGCGTACCCAGATCGGCGGGGGTCACCCAGTCGCCGTAGTGGACGGGGCTGCCGTGGCCGGTGAGACCGGTGGGATAGGGATAGGCCTGCCCGTCGGTGTTCAGGGTTTTGCTATGGTGATAGGTGTGGCTGGTATCGGCGGAAGAGAAGCCGGTGAGGGTCAGGGCCTTCAGTCCCTGCTCATTGACGGCCCGTGCGCCGGACTGGTCGCTGTAATCATACAGATGGACCTGTCCCACGAAGCGATAGGTACCGCCGCTGAGATAGTAGCAGCCGGAGGTGCTGCCGGTGGCCGGGGCGAAGCCGTAGGTATCGGCACCGGGGGAGGTAAGGGCCGTGGCGCAGTAGCTGCTGCGGATCGAGCCGATGTTCTCCCCGGCGAAGCCGCTGAGTGCCACGCCGCCGCCACGGATCTGGAGTACCTCCACGTTGGCCATGGCGTAGCTCTGGCTCACCAGACCGCTGTTGCCGCCGGTGAAGCCGCCCATCAGCAGACGGGCATAGTTACTGCTGGCGGTGAGGGAGGGGGTGCTGACGCTGCCGGAGCGGATGGTCCCGGCGTTATAGCCCACGAAGCCGCCCACATACAGGACGCTGCCCTGATAGGCGTGGGCTGTGACGGAGTAGCCCGCCGCAGCGCAGTTGTAGATGGTGCCGTCGTTGCGGCCTGCCAGAGCGCCGACATAGGCGGTACGCAGGCGCAGGATGCCCCGAAGCGTCACGGAGTAGTCCTGCTCCCCGGTGGTGAGCACCACATTCCGCAGACTACCCTGATTCAGGCCGAAGAGTCCGGCGTAGTCGCCGCCGTTGGGACTCTGGAGCGGCACAGCGGCGATGGGATAGGTGCCGCCGTCATAGATGTGGGTAAAGGGGACGACGGCACTGCTGCCGATGGGCTGCTGGCTGGTGACGGCGGCGCCGCTGCGGCCGTAGTTCGCCCAGTCGTAGCCGGAGTAGTCGATGCTGCGCTCCTGCTGGAGGGTGGTGTCCTTGGCCAGCAGGGGGCTGTACTGCTCATAGTACAGGCTCAGGTTATTCAGCTGCCGGGCCGTGCGGATGCCGATCTCGCTGGGGGCCTCCGGGGCCTCGGAGCCCTCCGATACCCAGCAGGTGAAATGGGGATTGAAGTAGTAGGTGGTGTCCTCCACCTGCACCCGGCGGTAGAAGTCCGTGGATACCTCGGTGGTGTTCACCAGTGTCCGGGGCAGGGGCAGCAGGTAGTAGCCCCCGCCCATGTCGATGGCGTTGGCACGGTACAGGGTAGAGGTGACCTCCCGCCCCCCCAGCGAATAGCGCACCGTCAGATCCTGCTCCGGCAGCGTGCTGTACACCATGCCGTAGCCGTCGCCCACCACCGTGCCGGTGGTTTTGACGGTGGACTTGTTGGCGCCACGGAAGCCGTAGCTGCCGTCGGAATAGACCTCGTAGTACACCAGTGTACCGGCCTCGAACTGAGCCTGCCAGTCGCCGTAGTGGGTCAGTCCCATCAGACGGGGATAGGAGTAAGCGCCCAAGCCCATGCCGTCCACCAGGTTATAGGCCACGGTGTCGCTGCCGCCGGTCTCAGCGGTGAAGGCGTCGTTGAGGTACTTCTCGATGGCGTCGGCCCGGTTGCGGCCACTCCACTGCTCATAGTCGGCAAAGACCGTGCCGTCCATGTCGTGGTCGCCGTGGGACATATAGTAGGTGCTGGTGATATCGGGCTTGTCGGTGGTGACATCCGCAGGCTTGGCGGTGGAGTAGGTGAGCTTTTCACTGCCGTTCAGCCGGGCGCTGGCGCTGTAACAGGTGTCGATGACGTCGCCGTAGGACAACTCACCGCCCACCAGACC
>ERZ780203.2098-NODE-2098-length-11864-cov-1.885342_pt1 | contig 11864 bp, 12 predicted proteins | sample MGYA00511168_ERZ780203 | MGnify/ENA primary metagenome ERZ780203 (study PRJEB29588, sample SAMEA2156577) | human gut metagenome | biome: human gut; feature: human-associated habitat; material: faeces | place: Denmark | collected 2008/2010 ...
CTGCCGGAAGGCCGGGAAGAAGAGATGGTAGGCCACAACGCGATTGCCGCAGGCTTCCAGGGTCAGCGTCAGTGGACAGATTACTACCCGAACTGTGACTTTGCGGAGTCTTTGCTGAACACGACATTCGACTGGGAAGGAGCTAGAGAGCCCTATATTCTGGCGACAGAAAACGATACGCTGAATGGCGTCAGTATGCTGTTTGGTAAGCTGCTGACGAATCGTGCGCAGATCTTTGCCGATGTACGGACTTTCTGGAGCCCGGAGGCTGTGAAGGAAGCGACAGGTTATACGCTGGAAGGAAAAGCCAAAGAAGCAGGAGGATTCATTCATCTGATCAATTCTGGCGCGGCGTGTCTGGATGCCTGCGGCGAGGTAAAGGATGAGAATGGAAATGCTGTCATGAAGCCTTTCTGGGAGATGACAGAGAAGGATCAGGAAGCGTGCCTCAAGGCAACGACTTGGAACGCGGCTGACCAGGGATATTTCCGTGGTGGCGGCTATTCTTCTCGTTTTGAAACACGCAGCGAGATGCCGGTGACGATGATGCGGCTGAATCTGGTGAAAGGGTTAGGCCCCGTGATGCAGATCGCGGAAGGATATACGGTCGCACTTCCGGAAGAGGTTTCGGATGCTTTGTGGAAGCGGACGGATTATACCTGGCCTTGTACCTGGTTTGCCCCGCGTCTGACGGGCAAGGGTCCCTTCGTATCGGCCTATGAGGTGATGAATCACTGGGGAGCGAATCATGGAGCCATCACATATGGACATATCGGTGCGGATCTGATTACGCTGTGTTCTATTTTAAGAATCCCGGTAGCTATGCATAATGTGCCGGAAGAGAAGATATTCCGGCCGGCGTGCTGGAATGCGTTCGGTATGGATCTGGAAGGTCAGGATTATCGTGCCTGCCAGGCATATGGCCCCTTATACAAGTAAATGATCATCTAGGAGGGCGGCGAAGGCGAGCTTCGCCGCCTGGTCCTGAAAGGAAGAAAAACATGTTAAAAGGAATTCCAAAGATTTTGTCGCCGGAACTTCTGAAGGTTCTTTGTGAAATGGGGCACAGTGACCGCATTGTCCTGGCAGATGGTAATTTCCCGGTGGAGACGATGGGCAAAAACGCGAAGGTGATCCGATGTGATGGGCATGGGATCCCGGAACTCTTGGAAGCGATTCTGACACTGTTCCCATTAGATACGTATGTGGAACATCCCGTGGAACTTATGGAGGTCATGCCGAATGACCCGGTAGAGACTCCCATATGGGAAGAATATAAGAAATTGGTCTCACGAGAGGACGCGCGAGGAGAGGCTGCCATTGGTACCTTAGAGAGATTTGCTTTTTATGAGAAATCCAAGACGGCCTATGCGATTGTGGCCACCGGAGAACAGGCGCTGTATGCCAATATTATGCTGCAAAAAGGAGTCGTACAGTAATATGATTACAGTTGCGATCAGTGGATTAGGAAGCCGGGGAAAAGATACTTATGCGAAGTGCCAGCATATTTTTTCCGACCGGATGAAAATTGTTGCGGTGGCAGATCCTATCGAGGAGAAGGTTAGAGAGGTACGGGAAGAGTATCAGGTGGATCCTGCCCTGTGTTTTCCATCGGCGGAAGCAATGTTGCAGAGGGAGAAGCTGGCAGATGTCATGTTCATCTGTACGCAGGATCGTCAGCATTATGGGCATGCCATGAAAGCGATGGAAAAGGGATATGATCTTCTGCTCGAGAAGCCCATATCGCCCAGTTTGGAGGAGTGCCGGCAGATTCAGGAAACCGCAGAGCGTCTGGGGCGGAAAGTGGTAGTCTGTCATGTTCTGCGATATACGCCGTTTTATCAGTTCTTGTACCGGACCGTCCGTTCCGGAGAGATCGGACAGGTGGTGGCGATCCAGGCCATCGAGAACGTAGGGTATTGGCATCAGGCCCATAGTTTTGTGCGTGGGAACTGGCGAAACAGTCAGGAAAGCAGTCCGATGATTCTGCAGAAAAGCTGCCACGATATGGATATTTTGCGTTGGCTGTCCGGACAACCCTGCAAGCGGATCAGTTCTTTTGGAAGCCTGACGTATTTCCGCCCGGAAAACGCACCCTGCGGCAGTGCGGAGCGGTGTCTTGCGTGTTCAGAGGCGGTGCGCAGAGAATGTCCCTATGATGCGGAGAAGATCTATATAACCGATGAGGCGACGGGGGTTCAGCATGGACATACCGGCTGGCCAGCCAATGTGCTGGTCTCGCATCCTACGGAGGAACGTGTGCGTGCGGCCTTGCAGAATGGCCCTTATGGCCGGTGCGTATATCGGTGTGATAATGATGTGGTCGATCATCAGGTGGTCAACATGGAGATGGCTGATGGCTCCACCATTTCTTTTACGATGTGTGCTTTTAATCAGGGAGGCCGTTCGATCAAGATCATGGGGACGCTGGGGGAAATCCAGGGAGACATGAATCAGAATACAGTCACGGTGATGCGATTTGGAGAAAAGCCCAGGACAATCGATATCCGTACGTTGGCGCAGGATTTCAGCGGGCATGGCGGCGGCGACAATCGCCTGGTGGAAGATCTCTTGGATCTGATCGAAGGCAACGGTAAAGGGCAGGCATTGACTTCAATCGATCAGTCCATGGAAAGTCATTACATGGCCTTTGCGGCGGAAGAGTCCAGAATTCATGGTGGACAAGTGATAGACCTCATGCGGGAAGCATGAGGTCTATGTGCGGCGCATATACTTATCAATGCGTCAAAATGAATTTTACAAAAGTTTATTTGGAGGTAATGCATGAAGACATTTTTAATTGACCTGGAAAATGTAAAGAACCAGGGGTTGGTGGGTGTGGAGCTTTTGGCGCCGGAAGATCGTGTTTTTATCTTTTACAGTGAGAGCGCGAATTCATTGAGTATTCCGATTATCCAGGCGATGAACAACAGCCGGGCCCAGATCGAATACGTGCGACTACAGCGGAGTGGACGTAATGCCATGGATTTTCAGATTGTCGCGCTGCTCGGTTTTCTGATTGGCAGCGAACGAAAAGGGCTGTATTGCATCGTCAGCCAGGATAATGGCTATCTGGCGCCGGTGGAGTTTTTTATGGATCACGCAGTCGATCAGCTGGATGTGAATGTGCTGTTGTCCAGTTCCATTCAGAAGGGGATACGAAAGTGGGGAACAATGGCGCTGGAATCCGCGCCGGTATTGCCGGAGGAGCCAGAGGTTGTACTTGTGGTAGAAGAACCTAAAGAAATAGCCACAGAGGAAGAAAAGAGCACAATTCGGAGTAAGGTGCGGAATATTCGTCGCCCTCGCAGGACAAAACATGAAGACAAGGAAGAATCGGCTTCAGAAGCACCTAAGACGACAGGGTCGGAGACGAAAGCGGCCAAGAAGACCAAGCCAAAGATGGAGAAGACGCCTGTACAGGAAGAGGTAATGACAGAAAAGTCGGCAGAAAAAACAGAGGTGCAGGATGTGGCTGATCCGGAGAAAAAGATGGAACAGGCAGAGGGAAAACCTGCAGCAAAGCGGCGGGGCAGACCTCGCAAGGAATCGGACGTTTCGGGACAGACTAAGGCAGAGAAGAAACGAGAATACAAACAGGTAGAGGTTCCTCAGGATTTCCTGGAACGAGTACATGGCATTGTGGAAGGGCATACGAGTGAGGAACAAAAAAAATATGATAAGGTAGTGGCGCAGGCGATTCTCTCTACAAAGGCAAAGAACGAGTTTTATCAGTTCTTCCGCAGAGCATTGGGTGTTCAGAAGGGTGGAGATTTGTATCGAGCTGTCCGTGGAGATTATGAGAAGCTCAAAGCGGCAGCTGCAGTGAATCGCCACGAAGAGGATGTGACGGAATAAAGCAGTTTGTATAGAAGACGAGGCTCGGCAGGCTGCTCAGGTGTCGCTTGACAAAAAGAAAGGGGAATAACACAGGTCCGATTCTTCATCACGGCGTAAAAGAAAAGCGCAGATTCGCCGTCGGCAAATCTGGTTCACGATTGTGGTTGTTTTTCTATTGGCCTTTTTGGTCTGGTATTTGGTAGGGTATCTGCCAGCGAGGAATTCATCGCAGGAGAGTGCGATAGAAGAGTCATCGACGGCGCAGTTGGAAGAGTCTTTTGTGCCGAATTCTTTGGCAGAGGAGACGAGTTCGGCGGTAGAAGAAAGTGTCGGCGGGGGTGAGAGTTCTGCCCTGGCAGAGAGTGTGCCGGAGGAATCATCTCCAGAGGAATCTTCGCAGTCAGAATCTTCGCTGCCAGAGGAGTCATCCGGAGCAGAGGAGTCCTCCGGAGCAGAGGAGTCCTCCCCAGAGAAAGAAGTGGATGAGATTCTGGGAATGGAGTATGTGACAGTGGACCCGGATGCGACGGATTGGAACTTGCTCCTGGTCAATAAGACACATCGGCTGGCAGAGAATCTGGAAATGGAGACCAAGCAGATTTTCAGCGAAGAAGTGGATGCTCGAATTTATGACAGTTTAGTGCAAATGCTGGAGGATGGCGAACGGGATTCAGACCGTCAGTTTCTGGTTTGTTCCGGATATCGCAGCGTGGATTTTCAGCAGACCTTGTTTGATAATAAAATTGCGGAGATTCAGGCGGAACATCCGGAGTATACTTACGAGGAAGCGTATATCGAGGCATCTACGATTGTGGCTATTCCGGGAGCCAGTGAGCATAACACAGGCTTGACCGTGGATATTTGCGCCATGGATTTTCAGATGTTGATCGAAGAGTACGAGGAGACGGACGAAGCAAAATGGCTCAAAGAGAATTGCTATAAGTATGGCTTTATTCTCCGCTATCCTAAGGGAAAAGAAGATATCACGCAGATTATCTACGAGCCTTGGCATTTTCGGTATGTAGGAGTGGAGGCCGCTACGGAGATCATGACCCAGGGAATCACCTTGGAAGAATACCTGGGCGAGGTGGATTAGTATGAATCAATGGCCACTGATCTGGGAACAGATCAAACTCCTGATCTATACGGCGCCGGCCACACTTCTTGCCATATCAGCCCATGAGTTTGCGCATGGGTTGGTATCGTACTGGCTGGGAGATCCTACGCCTAAACGGGACGGTCGATTATCCTTGAATCCATTGCATCATCTGGATCTTGTGGGAACGATCTGCATGCTGGTGTTTCGTTTTGGATGGGCCAAGCCAGTCAAGGTCAATCCACAATACTACAAAAATCCCAAGCAAGGAATGGCTCTGACAGCATTGGCCGGGCCGGTGATGAACCTGATTCTGGCGTTTCTGTTCCTGGGGATATTCGTGGGATTGTTTCATGTGACGGAAGGAAGTACAGAAGGAATTCTAGGATATCTGATGCTGCTGGCGCAATATACGGCGATCATGAATATTGGACTCGGTGTGTTTAATCTCATTCCCATTCCCCCCTTGGATGGTTCGAAGGTTCTGGGAATCTTCCTGCCGCAGCGTACTTATTTTCAGTTGATGAGGTATGAACGTTATGGTGGCTTGCTGATGATTGTGCTGCTTTATACAGGGGTGCTGAGTCGTCCGCTGGGAATCCTCCGAGATGGACTCCTGGAGTTGATGCTGCGTGTCTGGACGTAAAAATGGGCTGTGAAAAACGTAAATTCGTTTTTCACAGCCTTGTTTTTGTTCAGACGATCGGTTCAAAATCGTTCGCTCCATGCTTGCAGAGAGGACATACAAAATCATCCGGCAAGGTATCTCCTTCATAGATATATCCGCAGATTTTGCAGACAAAGCCCTTTTTGCCTTTCGTCTGCGGCTTGGGCTTGACGTTGTTTTGATAGTAGGTATAGGTCATCGTTTCCGAAGAAGAGATGACTCGAGCCTCTGTGACAGAACAGATGAACATCCCATGCGTATCCAAATCTATGTATTGTTCTACCTTGAGGGACATGAACGAATTGATATACCGGGGCAGAAAACGGAGTCCGTTGTCAGAACGCAGCGTATCAAAATCCGCAAATTTATCAGCTGTACGGCCGCTTTGAAAACCAAAGGTCTCGAAGATTTTGAAGGGCGCGTCAACAGAAAGACAGTTGACATTCATGATGCCCGTTTGCTTGATGACGTGGTGGGAATAGTTCTTCTTATTGATGGTAACTGCCACGCGATTCGGGGCATCGGTCACTTGGGTAACCGTATTCACAATCAGACCATTGTCTTTCTTGCCATCATGGGAGGTCACCACATAGAGTCCGTAACCGATATGAAACAGAGCCTTCAGATCATTTTTATTGGCAGTCTCACTGTGTTGCGCCAGATAATCCTGACAGAGCGCATCGGCAAGTGCCAGAAGTTGTTCCTGACTTTCTGCGTTCAATGCAGAACGAATCTGTACTGTGATATCTGCAAAATGGAGTTTTGGGCAATTGGCCAGCATCTGACGCATGACCTTAGCGGCCTGCGGCGCCCAGGAACCATTTTCGATCAGAGCTACCGTGCGGTTCTGAAAATTACGCTCTGTGAGATGGCAGAGAAAATCGCGCATCGGAGGAAAAACATCTGCGTTATAGGTAGTAGTGGCCAAGACCAATTTGCTATAACGAAAAGCATCTGCAACGGCCGCAGACATGTCACAGCGGGCCAGGTCATGAAGTACAACCTGAGGACATCCTTTGGCGCGCAGCGATTCGGCTAGCTGCGCTATCGCTTTTCGCGTGTGACCATATACGGAGGTATAAGCGATGACAATGCCGTCCGTCTCGGGGGTATAGGAGGACCAGAGATCATATAAGCGCAGGTAATGCGCCAGATTGTCCGTCAGAATCGGACCATGCAGCGGGCAGATGGTCCGAATATCCAAACCGGACGCTTTCTTCAGCAAATTCTGTACTTGGCGGCCATATTTTCCCACGATCCCAATGTAATAGCGGCGAGCTTCGTCGTCCCAGGGTTCTGCAGCGTCCAGAGCGCCGAACTTACCAAAACCATCGGCGGAAAAGAGTACTTTGTCGGTACTGTCGTAGGTCACAATGACCTCAGGCCAATGGACCATGGGCGCCGTGACAAAAGTCAAAACATGCGTACCGAGTTCCAAGGTGCTGCCTTCATCGACTACGATGCGGCGATCCGCGAAATCAGTACCAAAGAATTGGCTCATCATCATAAAGGCTTTCTGAGAGGAAACGAGAACGGTTTCCGGATACACCTGCGCGAAGGCAGCGATATTCGCAGAGTGATCCGGTTCCATATGCTGAATAATCAGATAATCAGGCTTACGGCTGCCCAGTACATTCTGAAGATGATCCAGCCATTCATGGCCGAAATGGACATCTACCGTATCCAGCACGGCAATCTTCTCATCCAGAATGACATAGGAATTATAAGACATTCCTTGAGGAACGTGGTATTGCCCCTCGAAGAGATCCACCTGGTGGTCATTGACGCCTACGTAATAAATATCTCTTGTAATTTCCATGGCGACTCCTTTGTAAACAATGAGAATAGGGATCCGTCCCTTATCTCGATTGTATCATAGATTGGAAGAAAAAGATAGCATAAATTCATCGGAGCTCTTGATTCATATGATATTCTTTGATAGAATAGGGGGGCAAAGATGGGAAAGGAGGAGTATAGATGTTTACGTATAAGACATCCGGCGTCTGTTCCAGACAGATTGATTTTGATATTGTGGATGGGAAGGTACATAACGTTAAGTTTACCGGTGGATGCAATGGGAATCTGCAGGGGATCGGCCATTTGATTGAAGGAATGGAAGTACATGAGGCAATTTCCAGGCTGGAGGGAATCCGTTGCGGCATGAAACCGACATCCTGTCCGGACCAATTATCCAAAGCGTTGAAAGAGAGAGTATAAAAAACGAAGGATGCTGCGTGGAACAGCATCCTTCTTGCATAAATACGTTTTAATGGCTCAAATTACTTCGATTCGATATAAGAAACCAGATCAGAAACCTTTTCCATATCCTTCAGGTCTTCCTGAGGGATCTCGATCTGAAACTCATCTTCTAAAGCGGTTACGATATCCACAATATCCAGAGAATCTACCTCCAGATCGTCTTCCAAGCTGGAATCCATCGTAATCTCTGATTCATCCATTCCCAGTTTCTCAGCGATAATTTCCTGAACCTTCTCAAAAACCATTCTTTTTCTCCTCCTTGATGATCATGCAAATCGATAATAGGCCTAGGCAAGCGGTTTTTCATACTTACCCTTCGATGCATGAATTATCATAGCCCAGAGTATGAGGATTGTCAACCCCCTTTTATACCAATTCTGTAATTTCTTTTGCTTTTTCGTAGGTTGCCTCTTGCATGTCAAGAGAATCTGGGGTACAATATGTTTATTCTATCGGCATGGGTTCGATTGAGGAGGTTGTATATGACCAAGATCCATCGCCGGACTGTGCTCGCGGCCCGAGTTTGTTTCTGTATCTATCTGGCGTTTTTATTGTATTTCTTGTTTCTGATGGAATCTAGGGAGAGTACGTTCCGAGAATATAATTTGGTTCCTTTCCGAAGTATTCGCATGTTTTTTGAATACTATTTTGTTTATCATGAGTTTTCCTTCCGCTATTGGTTTCTGAATATTTTCGGGAATATCTTTTTGTTGATGCCATTTGGTTTTCTGCTGCCGATTATTTTGGAGAAATCACTGGGGTATATACGGATCTTCTTGTTTTCTCTGCTCTTGACCGCGGGCATTGAATTAGCGCAGTTTTACACCGGCCTGGGAGAAATGGATATAGATGATGTGATTCTCAATGTCCTGGGATCCATGCTGGGATACGGGTTGTTCCGTCTGCTTCGCGCTACGGCACAGCGGCGTATGCACATTCATACATGATCGAGTAAAATATACAAGAAAGAAGGTATCAGCGTTGTCCAGCCAAGAACATTTTCCCTTGTCTACATTTCCTCCGGAACATATGGGGATTTCCTCCGGTTCGATTCTGCGATTTTTAGAGAAGTTGGAGGAGAGCAGGCTTTGCATGCACAGCTTTGTACTGGTTCGGCACGGCGCGATTGCCTGTGAAGGGTACTGGGCGCCCTATACGGCCGAGAGTCTGCAGCGTATGTATTCTGTGACGAAAAGTTTCGTAGGAGTGGCGATTGGGCTTCTGGCATATGATGGATATGTGCGCCTGGATGATCCTGTGATCACGTATTTTCCGGATAAGGTCATCAAGCAGCCACATCCATATACAGAGCAGATGACGATACGCGATTTATTGCGGATGAGCACAGTGCATACGCGGACAGCGACACAGATTGTGCCGCATCCGGATCTTCTGAAGGCGTTCTTTAATGTCACGCCGTCTCATCGTCCGGGTACCGTATTCAATTATGATACGGGCGCTTCCGTGGTTCTTTCAGCGTTGGTAGAGCGTTGTACGCGCATGCCGCTGTTGGAGTATCTGCGCATGAAAGCTTTGAGCAAAATGGGATTCTCGGATAATGCGTACTGTCAGAAGATCGGCAGTGTATCGCACGGGGGATCAGGACTTCTCTGTACGGCGCATGACCTGGCTAAGTTTGCTCTCTTATGTATGCAGCAGGGCAATTGGTACGGATTTCAGCTGGTTCCGAAGGACTATATGCGATTGGCAACTTCCAAACAGATTGATACACATTTTGCGCAGCCGGGTCACGGAGCGTTTGGCTATGGATATCAGTTCTGGCGCACGGATCACAATGGGTTCTGCATGTTTGGGATGGGCGGCCAGCTGGCCATCTGTCTGCCCCAGGAGAATCTGGTGTTGGTGACAACGGCGGATGTGATGGATAATCCAGGAGGAGTCGATCTGATTTTCCAGGCGTTTTGGGATACGATCTATAAGGAGCTGCAGGGAGATTCCATACCGGAAGATGCCGAGGACGCGGCATGTCTGTACGAGAAGTTGGCCGCATTGCGCGTAAGGCATGTGGAAGGAAATACGGACAGTCCGATCGCCAGACAGGTAGGGGGACGACGTTTCCGAATGGATGATAATCCTTCCATATATAAGGAGCTTTCCGTTGGTTTCGGACCCAATTACGGGACATTGGAGTATGTGACAGAGACGGGAAGTCATGAGATTCGCTTTGGATTTGGACATAATGAGCATCAGATCTTTCCGGAGCCTTCGCTGGAATGTCTGGCTTCCGGGGCTTGGACGGATGAGGAGACTCTATTCATTCGAGTTTATGTGATCGATCAGAACCTGGGTTCTTTGCAGCTGCAGCTGCATTTTACAGAGGACGGTACGGTGACGCTGTCCAGCAGAACCTATGGGGATTCTCTCCTGACAGGTATGGATGCCTGTGTGACAGGGTATTTGGATCCTACGATGGGAGAGGATTTTGAATAAAACATGTAGAAAAGGGCTTATGAAAAGCAGATTCCTGTTTTTTCATAAGCTCTTTTTTATGGAGAAGACAGCCTTTTTGAAGGAGATTTTAAAATTGTTAAACAATTATGAATATTAGCACTCACCTCTTGACAGTGCTAACAATTGGTGTATAATGGTAGCAGATGAAGGGAATAGATAGATCCCGGAGTCCGGAGAGCATCTCCGAAAGATATTGAATGGAGGAATGACTTATGTTACCAAGTATTTTTAGAGAGAGTTTACTGGATGATTGGTTTGACTTCCCATTTGAAAATGAGTTTTTTGGAAAGAAAAATCCGCTGTATGGCAAGCATGCAAAGAATCTGATGCGTACAGATGTGAGAGAAACAGAAAATAGCTATGAGCTGGACGTGGACTTGCCGGGATTTAAGAAAGAAGAGATTCAGGTAGAATTGGAGGATGGATATCTGACAATCTCTGCGTCGAAGGGTATGGAGAAAAAGGAGGATGAGAAGAATAGTAAATACATCCGTCAGGAGCGTTACAGCGGATCCTGCAGCAGAAGCTTTTACGTGGGAGACAACGTGACGGAACAGGATATCGCTGCCAAGTTTGAAGATGGCATTTTGAAGCTTTCTATTCCGAAGAAGGACGTATCTGCGACAGAAACTAAGAAGTATATTTCGATTGAATAAAAGGCAGGCGCCGCCAGCAGCGCCCTCCTTTCTATTCAATAAGGAGGTCTTGTTATGAAACATACGGTTTCGAGAGTGTTATGGGCGATCATAGGGATACTTCTGATCATAGCAGGCTGTATTTGCCTAGGTAATCCGGATATCGCGCTTAGCACGATTTCGGTCTTTCTAGGCGTGGTTGTCCTGTTATCGGGTATTGTGGATATTGTGATTTTCGCAAAAGGAAATCGTTTCTTATTTGGCGCGGGTTGGTTCCTGGTAGATGGTATCCTGAGCATTATTCTCTCGCTATTCATTTTGCTGAATCAGGTATTCACAGCGCTGACGCTGCCTTTCATCTTAGGGATGTGGCTGATCTTTTCAGGATTAAGCCGATTTGTACATTCTTTTGAATTACGGAACTTTGGAGTGCGTGGTTGGTGTTGGATGACTGCGACAGGTCTTTTGATGACTGTCGTCGGCTTTATATCCTTTATGAACCCTGTAGCAGGCATCATCGCGGTCACAACGCTGTGTGGGATTTTGCTGGTGTTTCAAGGGAGTGGTTTTATCATCAATGCGCTCTTTTCAGGTCGTTTCATGCGTCCATGAAAAGGAGAAGCTTTAATATAAAGGGGCCTGTTCGCATCATGCGATCAGGCCCTTCGTAGTTTTATGCGAGAATATACGTTTTTTTTTCATAAAAGTATTGACTCGGCATAAAGAGCATGGTATAATAAATGACGCTTGCGAGAGAATCTGGGTGTAGCTCAGTTTGGTAGAGCGCTTGAATGGGGTTCAAGAGGCCGCAGGTTCAACTCCTGTCACCCAGACATTTCGGAATGTAGCTCAGTTTGGTATGAGCGCTTGGTTCGGGACCAAGAGGCCGCAGGTT
>ERZ780203.2103-NODE-2103-length-11850-cov-2.158457_pt1 | contig 11850 bp, 9 predicted proteins | sample MGYA00511168_ERZ780203 | MGnify/ENA primary metagenome ERZ780203 (study PRJEB29588, sample SAMEA2156577) | human gut metagenome | biome: human gut; feature: human-associated habitat; material: faeces | place: Denmark | collected 2008/2010 ...
CCAGCCGATTCCAAGACCTGTTACGGCAAGAACTGTTGCAAGCACAATCGCTGCAACACACTCCATTCGCTCGTGACCATAAGGATGCTCCTTGTCGGATTTTCTGCCAGCCAAATGAATGCCTACCATAACAATAATTGTACTAAATACATCTGAAGCTGAATGAATTGCATCACTGATCATTGCACCAGAATGAGCGATCACTCCGGCGAGGAGTTTGAAAAGAGAAAGCAGTACATTGACAACAATGCTGACAGTTGAAACCTTCATTGCCTCTTTTTCAAACTGTTTTTCCTGCAGATTTGTGTTTTCACTTTGATTCTGATTCATCTGCGGATTTTGTTTTTTTGTTTTTTCCATAGTAGTTACCCCCTAAATAAAAGATGGATTGATAACTCTTTATGGCACTTATTTTTTCGTGGAAGATAAAAAAATACACCCACGAAACCAGTAATTACATATACTGTCCCGCAGATGTCTTCGATCCACTGTCATTTACGACCCGGCCCCAGGAAATCCCCGGCCTGCTCAGTTTGTACTGTATAAAATACTGCAGTGCAAAGAGTAGTTTTGCTTAATATATCATATCTATATGACATTGTAAAGTTAAAGTTGCAACTAACTTTACCTTTTTTCTCAATTATTTTTTTTACCTTTTATTCTCCTATTTTTACTGCGTTTTGATGAAATTTTTTTCTTTTTTCTCACCTCATTTTGTATATTCCTTATTGTATATGCTAGCATATATGTTGTCATTATCATCACCTTATAAATAAATTTCACCTTTTTTAGTCATTATTGCGGTTATTTCTTCCACTTGTCTTTAACATAGTTCTGTGCTAAAGTAGGGCTTGTGCGTTAAAAGAATAACATTCCTTTTATATGCAAAAAGTTTTGTTTTCAGGAGGAGATCTTTATGAAATATCTCAGACAATTTCTATTGATTCTTCTAATTTCTTTTATTGGAGAATTGCTTCACGAAGTACTGCCGCTTCCAGTTCCGGCCAGTGTATATGGATTTGCAATCTTATTTATCGGCCTGTTAAGCGGTGTTATTAAACTTGCTCATGTGAAGGATACAGGAAAGCTTTTAATTGAAATCATGCCAGTCATGTTTATCCCTGCTGGTGTAGGACTTCTTGAATCCTGGCCGCAGCTTGCACCTATTGGTGTGCCGGTTGCCGTAATTACGCTTATTTCAACCGTAGTTGTTATGGTCATTTCCGGAAAGATTACACAGTTTGTAATTCATAAAGAAGCACAGAGAAAAACTGCTAAAAAGGAGGTCTGATCTAATATGCTTAATTTTTTGACAAATTCATTATTTTTTGGCGTTGCTGTGAGTCTGGCTGCATATGAAGTGGGTTCCCTTTTAAAGAAAAAATTTAAATCTCCGCTTTTAAACCCGCTTTTAATAAGCATTATTCTGGTCATTGCCATTCTTGTGGCACTTGATGTTGACTATCAAAGCTATAACATAAGTGCAAAATATTTAAGCTACTTATTAACACCTGCTACTGTCTGCCTTGCAATTCCGCTGTATGAGCAGATTGAAAAGCTTAAAAGCAACTGGAAGGCAATCGTTGCTGGCATTGTTTCAGGTATCATTTCATGTGTGCTGTGTGTCTATGCCTTCTCCTTAATATTTGGCCTGACACATGAGCAGTATGTTACGCTTCTTCCAAAATCTATTACCACTGCAATCGGTATGGATGTTTCAACTGAGCTTGGAGGCATCACAACTATTACTGTTGCTGTTATTATCATCACTGGTGTATTTGGAAATATCGTTGGAGAGCCAATCTGCAAGCTGTTTCATATCACAGAGCCTGTCGCAAAGGGTGTGGGAATGGGTTCCTCTGCCCATGCAATAGGAACAGCCAAGGCTATGGAGATGGGTGAAGTCGAAGGTGCAATCAGCAGTTTGTCTATCGCTGTAACAGGTCTTTTAACTGTTATTGCCGCTTCCATTGCCGCAAATCTATATTAAAGAAATAGGCAGCACAGAAACTTATCACTCTGTGCCGCCATTTTTATTTTAGCCTGAACATATTTCGTCAAATCTTATTTTGCATACAGTCTTGTTGAGCCTGCCGGCTGATCTGCCGTATTTCCAGCATAGATCTTTCCATCATCACCCTCATACACATAATCGTAAATATTAGGAAGCTTTATCGTGCTGCCATCTGATGTCTCATATGCATTCTGTGACAAGATATAATCGCAGAAGCTTTCTGTATCATATGTATCTGGCTGCTTTTCCATTTCACTCTTGAAATAATCACCAGGTGTTTGTGTGCTCTGTGTACCATTTGAAATCTGCGCAATTAACTGAGTACTCAAATTGCCGGATGCTATGATAAAGCCATCGCTTACCTTTGTATTTAACATGAATAAATTAAAATCATCAAGTCCTTTCTCAAAGGCTGCTGTTGGCGTCATATAAATATAGGTATACGGTGCATTCCATACATAGTAGGTATCTGAGTAGCCAGCTGCTTGTGTCATGCTAAACTGGATAATCTTTGTCATTGTGACAACCTTCGCACGATAGTCGATTCCATCAAGTATAAATGAGTATGTGCGATCTGATGCTGTACATGCCACTCCATCTATCACAACCAGTCCTCCTGACTGTACAGATGTCTGCTGTTCAGCATAGCACTGCTGCGCCAATTCTGTAAGTATATCTTCCTGCTCTGCTGTCACTTCTTCCTCTGCCTCAATTGTAATATCGGTGTCAGTCACAAGACTGCTTATAATAAAATCTGCATAGCCAGATGCATACATTGGTGTCAGCTGTGGATAAGTGTTATAAAATAATGCGCCTTCCTCATATAATCCCTGCTGCGCGTACATCTCATCATACATATACTGAACATCTGACATATATGCCATCTGATACATCATATTGCTATCTGATGCCTGAATTTGTACCTGAACTGGACTCGCCGGACTCTGCCACTTGCCGTCTCCCCACCACATAATTTGATGTTCAATCGTATAATCCGACGGTGCATAACAGCGCGCAACAGTTTCATTTGTTTCCTGATCAACGATAGAAGTCAGCGTATACGACACTACTGCATCTGGATCTGCTGAATTTGCTGCATCCCCATTTGTATTATTGTTTTTTGCATCATTGCCTATGTTTCCGACGATACCGCCAATTCCAGGATTTTTAGCTCCTTCATTTCCATTTTTAGAATTTATAACACCAGATTTATCTGTATCATCTTGATTTTTTGTTTCCAGATTATCAATCTGATCGTCCTCATCATCTCCATTTTTCAAAAGTGCATTTGCCAGCTTCCAAAGTTCTTCATCACCGGAAATCTCATAGCAAAGAGCATTTGCCTCTAAATGATGACCATTAAAGGAAATTCGGTATGCGCTTGCATCAGCAAATGTGAAATAAAAAATATCGTCACAATCACTGCTTCGCTCAGTTGTCACATTCTTTACCTTAATTGATGACATCGCATCAAAAAATGCCTGAATCTCATCGGCATCAAATGTAGCAACATCAATTCTTGTCTCACCATCCTGACGATATGCTAGCGAGAACACCTCATCCTTATTAAAATTCTTTGCAAATTCCTTTACCTCATCTGAGCAATAATCAAAAAGTCCATCACCTGCCTGTGTCTGAGGCTTTGTAACTGACGATTGAATACTTGAATATACTGCCGCCTGCACGCTTACAGCTGAAATTGCCACACCCATTGCCAAAACACATCCACATGTACTAAAAACTCTTTTTCTTTTCATACAAAACACTCCTTCCATTCCTATTTTACAACGATTCAGAACAAATAAAAAAAATCACTTCTAAGTTCTTATCAACATTATACAGTATGAAATATCTGTTTGAAAGGAATTTACCACTTCTGGCATTGACTTATCTGGCAAATTTTTCTATACTGAAAAAAACAACATTTTTAAAGGAGGATATCATGACATTTTCTGAACAATTAAACGAATATCTTTCCATTTTAAATTGCAGTGCTAAAGAACTCTCACAAATAAGCGGTCTTTCTAATTCAGTCATAAGCCGCTATCGAAGCGGTGAACGTGTTCCTCGCCCTGAAAGTGAAAAATTTAATCAATTGTGCGAAGGAATTTATCTACTTTCAAAAGAAAAAACAGCTTCTAAGCATACTTCTGCTTCCATAACGCCTTTTACAAAAGATGAAATCTACACTGCTTTTACAAATACGTTAAAGCAGCCTGATAATAGCCGACTTTGTGAAAATTTCAATCATCTGCTGTTAGCATCCTCTGTCAGCCTTGCTGATCTAGCACGTTTTTTAAATTATGATTCATCTTATCTGTCACGCATACGTTCTGGTTCACGCATCCCTTCTGATCCTGAATGGTTTTGTAGCGAGACAGCTCGTTTTATTATGCTTCGCACACCGCCTGCTGACCGCATTTTTATTGAAAAGCTTACTGGCCAGTCTATTAAGGATATAAATGATTCTGCGGCTCTTTGTCAGTTGCTTTCTGGATGGCTTTTAAACACAAATAATGTTTCACCTCAAATAAACCAAATGCAAAGTTTTCTTGAAAAACTTGATCAGTTTGACCTTAATAATTTCATTCGTTCCATTCGCTTTGATGAATTGAAAGTACCAACTATGCCAATCCAGTTGCCTGGCTCACGCTCCTACTTTGGTATTCGTGAATTTATGACTGCTGAGCTAGACTATTTAAAGACTACTGTTCTGTCACCTTCTATGGAAAACGTGATTATGTACAGCGATATGCCAATGGAAGAAATGTCAAAGGATCCAGACTTTCCTAAAAAATGGATGTTTGGTATGGCGATGCTCCTCAAAAAAGGTCTGCATATAAATATGATTCATAACGTAAACAGACCATTTTCAGAGATGATGCTTGGACTTGAAAGCTACATACCAATGTATATGACAGGTCAAATTAGTCCCTACTATTTAAATGAAACGCCAAACCAGGTTTTTGGTCATTTTCTAAAAGTTTCTGGAACAGTTGCCTTATCTGGTGAATGCATTGCCGGTTTTCATAATGATGGAAAATATTATCTGACAAAGAAAAAGGACGAGGTGTCCTACTACAGACACCGCGCCCAGGCTCTTTTATCACATGCTCGCCCACTTATGAGAATTTTTCGTTCAGACAATGCGATTCAATATAAGACACTGCGAACACGTCTGTTTGCATCCGGCTCTCAGAAAAACATTGTCGCATCACTTCCAATTTATACAATGACAGATGATCTTTTATGCTCTATTTTTGCTCAAAATTATGTTTCAAAATCAGACGCTGCAAAAATCTTCTCCTACACTGCTGCTGAGCGTGCACGTGTTGAAGCATTTCTTGCCACAGCTTCTTTAACAGATGAGATCAGTCCAATCGACAAGGCCGAATTTGAGCGCTATCCGCTTCGTCTTTTTCTTGCTGATCTATTTTTGGAACATGATATTGTATATACATGGGATACTTATCAAAAGCATCTTGCACTTACAAAACAATATGCCAAAACACATGGCAGTTATTCTTTAAAAATAAGTACTACACCTGCTTTTCGAAATATCCAAATTCAAATTTGCGAAGGAAAATGGGCTGTTATCTCGAAAAATAACAGCCCGGCAATTCATTTTGTGATTGAGCACAAGAAACTGCGCCATGCCATTGAAAATATGGTGATACCGCTAGTAGAAACCTGACAGATCACTTTCTTCCAAAGTGGAAAAATCCTTTCTTCTCATATGGCTCACTCTCGTAGGAGACAAGCTCATATCCGATCTCTTTGATCTTATTCTTTGCCCACGGAATATCCAGTGCATCCTCACTGATTACAACAGTCTCTCCATCCTTTGCTGATGAGGAGACTTTTTTTACCTTGAAATTGCTGCGAATCAACTCGTTCATATGTGCCTCGCACATGCCACACATCATTCCGTCAATTTTTAATGTTGTCTTAATCATATCTGCACCTGCCTTTTCTTAGCAAAAATATACCCCCTTAGGGTATCTTTATCGTATGCCCTAAGGGGGTGTTTGTCAAGTGCAGTCTGTGTTAGTGAGAAATTTTATCTTTTATAAAGCATATGGATTCTTCGCATCAGACGGCATTCTCCAGTCTCCGCGCGGTGATAATGATACAGTACCGACCTTAGGACCATCTGGCAGACAGGAGCGCTTGAACTGCTGTGCATAGAAACGTCTAAAGAAGTTATCGAGTGTTGATGCAATCTCCTCTTTTGTCACGTTCTTCTGTGCAAATGCTATCTCTGCAAGCTTTTGAATCTTTTCCTTCGTGAAACCATTACGGACAAAATGATATAAAAAGAAATCATGCAGATCGTACTTTCCGATTGTTGCCTCTGTGGACTGTGCGATGTTGCCCTGTGCATCTGGCGGCAGAAGTTCTGGACTGATGATTGTGTCACAGATAGATTCGAGCGTATCATGGACAGCTGGATGAAGCTCAGCATAAGCGCGCACCAGATATTTAACAAGTGTCTTCGGCACGCTGACATTTACTGCATACATAGACATATGATCACCATTATAAGTACACCAGCCAAGAGCTAACTCAGACATATCACCTGTTCCAACTACGATACCGCCCTCTTTGTTTGCGATGTCCATTAAAATCTGGGTACGCTCTCTTGCCTGCGTGTTCTCATATGTGACATCGTAGCTATCGCGTTTGTGACCGATATCTTCAAAGTGCTGCAGACATGCATCTGTAATATTAATCATACGAATAGTAATGCCAAGCTGCTCCATTAATTTCCATGAATTGGTCTTTGTCAGATCAGTTGTTCCAAAGCCAGGCATGGTTATTCCGATGATATCTGTAAGCGGCCAGCCAAGCATATCATATGCTTCTTTAATGACAAGGAGAGCCAGTGTTGAGTCAAGACCACCTGATACACCTATTACACACTTGCGGATGCCAATCTTTGTCAAACGCTCTGCAAGACCTGTCGCCTGAAGGCGCATGATCTCTTTGCATCTTCCGGCACGCTCTGCCTCTGATGGAACAAATGGATATGGATTTAATGATTCTGGCCAATGCGCTACGCTGCTTGTCTGCGTATGAAGTCTTACATAACCTTTTCCATTTGATGCCATCTGCGAATATCTTGCTGCTGCATAGGAAATACTGTTATTCTTTATTCGGTCGTTATTGATTCGCTCCAGATCAATAAGTGCCTCTGTCGCTTCTTTGTTACTGTCCGCCAGAATTGTTCCATTTACTGCAATAATATTATGACCTGAGAAAATCAGATCAGTTGTACTCTCACCACTTCCCGAAGAACAGTAAACATAGGCACACATATTTGTACCGGACTGCATGCGAACTAAGTCTCTACGATACTCTGGTTTCGTTACAACATCATTTGATGCTGACAGATTTGCAATCACATTTGCTCCTGCTGATGCATGAAATGAACTCGGTGGAATATTAACCCACAGATCTTCGCATATTTCGCATGCGAGGCGAATACCATTTCGTCCCTCAATAATCAGATTCGGTGTAAACGGAATCAGCTTTCCTGCATCCTCTGCTCCCTCTTCATCACAGAAAACCTCGTCATAGCGAATCGTATCTGAAAAACGCTGATCTGCTCCTGCAAACCATCTCTTTTCGTAGAATTCTTTATAATTAGGTACAAATGTCTTCGGCACAATACCAAGCAGCTCATTGCCTTTAAAAATCAGCGCTGTATTAAACAGCATGCCGTCCTTTCTAAGTGGGGCTCCAACTGCAATAAGTGTATCTGACTGCGGCAGATTGTCACACAGATACGTGATTGCCATCCTGCACTGTTCCTCCATAAAGGACTGCAAAAACAGATCACCGCAACTGTAACCGCTTATTGAAAGCTCGCCAAACACAATCAGGTCTGGATTTTTCGCCTCATACTGCTTTACCTGCCTTACAATCTCCTCTGCATTCTCCATTGGTCTTCCCAGCGACGTTTTCATATGAACTGCCACTGCTTTTATATAGCCGCTCTTACTCAATGCCATTTGTACACCTCTCTATTTCTTTTCATTTTTCATTCCCAGTTTGATTGTCACACGATTGATGTGTCCTGCTCAGATGCAGAAATCTTTTCTAAGTCCGACACAATCTCATCTGGCACAAACTCTCTCCACTTTCCATCCCCTGATTTTAAACTGTCACGCACTTTTGTCGCACTAAAATCTGGATAGATTCTCGGCTCATGACTAACCAAAATTCGATCACGACGCTCACTTAAAAATGGAATTTCTTCAATCATTTTCTCTGGCTCATCTCCATCCCTTGGAATCACCAAAATCTTAGAAAGTGTAAAAATTCCTTCTGGATTATACCAAGTTGAAAGCTCTGAAAGCTTATCGGTACCACAGACATAGACAAGCTCAGTCTCCTGTCCATAACGATCTCTTAAATACTGCATCGTATCATAGGTTCTTGCGCTTGTCTTTCCAAATACCTCGCAGTCCTCACACAAAAATCCATATAGCTTTACTGCTTTTTCTAGCAGCAAAAGTCGCTTTTCCCCTGACAGAATCTCTTTTTTCTCCATCGACTTCCATGATGTCAAAAAGCGATCTGGTGCCGGAATATATAAAATCTGCCAACCCGGCAGTTCTTTACTCGCGATCTGTCCGATCTCTACATGAGCCTTTGTCACCGGGTTAAAAGACCCGCCAATGATTGCAAATTTTTTCACCGACTTTTGCTCCCTTCTGTTTCGCTATCTGTTATTACGATACTTACGAATTGCTCTGTTGCAAAGCAATTTTATACAGTTCTTATATTGTGAAGCATGCTCATCTTCATCTCGTAGTAATCCGGACTCATATCAATATAATGCTTATGCGGATTCTCGAAACGCTGCTCCTCTTCCCAGATCTCATTGTCAAGCTGTTTCTTTACATAAGCCTGAAGTTCCTGAAGCGTCTTTGTCTTTGTCAGGCGCTTTCCACCCTCAATTACCTTATGAAGAAGCGGCTTTGCAGTACAATTCTCATAGCTTCTATTCTTCCATGGCTTCTCAGGATCTACATAGCGATACGGTGTGCTAAAGTCAACTTTCTCGTCAAAACCGGCAATCAGATCTGAAACTGCATGACCTTCCTCATCATATACACGATATACACTCTTTAGTCCCGGATTAGTGATCTTTTCAACTGTCTCAGAAACCTTAATTCTCGGTGCAAATTTACCATTTTCCTCAACTGCGCAGATCTTATAAACAGCGCCAAAAACAGGATCAGTCTTTGCTGTAATCATGCGCTCACCAACACCAAAGCTGTCAATGCAGCCGCCCTGAGAAAGAATAGAAGTGATTGTATATTCATCTAAGCTGTTTGATACAACGATCTTTGCATCTGTAAAACCAGCCTTATCAAGCATCTTTCTTGCCTTTCTGGACAAATATGCAAGGTCGCCGCTGTCAAGACGAATGCCATAACGTGTCAGCGGGATTCCTGCATCCTTCATCTCCTGAAATACCTTGATTGCATTCGGAACGCCAGACTTTAAAACATCATATGTGTCAACAAGAAGTGTACAATTATTTGGGAATACCTTTGCATAGCTTCTAAAAGCTGTCAGCTCATCGCTGTGTTCCATTACCCAACTGTGTGCATGAGTTCCGCCAACCGGAATACCAAACATCTGGCCTGCACTAACTGTTGCAGTACCATTTACACCACCAATGTAAGAAGCACGAGCACCGTAAATAGCTGCATCCATGTTGTGTGCACGTCTTGCACCAAAATCAGATACACCGCGTCCTGCCGCTGCCTTTACGATTCTTCTTGCCTTTGTAGCAATAAGACTCTGATGATTGATCTGCGCCAAAATTGCAGTCTCAACAAGCTGTGCCTCAATTAACGGTGCAACAACTGTTACAACTGGCTCATTTGGATACATGATCGTTCCCTCTTCAAATGCATAAACATCTCCATTGAAACGGAAATTCTTTAAATAAGCAAGAAAATCCTCATCAAACAGATTTAATGAACGGAAGTATTCAACATCCACATCCTCAAAATGCATATTTTCCAGATACTCGATCACCTGCTCAAGTCCGGCAAAAATAGAAAATCCGCCACCATCTGGGTTCTTACGGTAAAATACATCAAATGCGACCTTCTTCTCTGTATCATTTTCCTTGAAGTATCCGTATGCCATTGTCATTTCATACAGATCCATCATCATTGTTATATTTCTTGATTCAAACTGTGTCATTTTCTTTCGCGCCTTCCATCGCTGATATCTAAAATGGATATCTTCTTTCCTTCCTCGTACATAAGATATACTGATACCTACGAATTGCTGCGCTGCTGAGAGCTTAGCAATTCCTAAACACCGGATTCGCTGATTTTAGTAAGAAACAGCTCACCCACGCCTATCATGCGCAAAACCGCCCTATCAGGCTTAATCACTGCTTTGCAGCTGTGGTATCAAAAAATCCAGAGAAGCTGTGAAAAAATTCACATTCCCTAGATTTCTATGATACCCGTGATTCAGACTTACGTCAAGCGATTTTGTTAACTTCTATTTTTTATTACGTTAAAAAAGCAAATTCTTAGTTTTTTTTCGATATCACAAGTGCTACAAAAAGAGTAAGCCCCTCTGCCGCCGGAAATGCCAGCCACACACCCGTGATTCCAAGAAACTTTGGAAGAATCAATGCAAACGCAATGATTGCTACAATTCCTCTGCTGATTGCCACAATTGAGGATTCTTTTGCATGGTCGGTTGCACTCAAAAATCCGGCGAAAATAATATTGATTGCTGCTGCAAAGAAGCCTGCAAAATAGATTCGAATTCCCGGTACTGCATAGGCAGCCAACTGTTCTGAATGCTCACTGTTAAATACATCTGTGATCTGTGGTGCAAAAATCCATACACCGCCAATCAAAACAACGGCTAACACAATGCCAGTTAAAACACTCTTTGTCAAAATCTTCTTCTTTTCCTCTGCCTCTCCCTTTGCATGAGCCTCACTTGCAAGAGGCTGAAGTCCCTGAGAGACACCATTGAAAATTGCTGTACCTACAAGCGCTGTATTGGCGATGACACCGTAGGCAGCAACTGCTGTATTTCCATCAAGTCCAAGAAGGACAAAATTAAAGACCATCGTTGTAACTGCACTTGCAATCTCTCCGACAAAGGCAACAACACCAAGACTGCAAGAAGAAATCAGCATTTTTACAGACGGTACCATAAAGTGAAACGATACGCTACTCTTTGGTGACAGATAGTGCACCATACAAATCAAAATACTTACAATTGGTGAAACTGCTGTTGCAAGAGCTGCACCTGTCATACCCATTCCAAGCGGAAACATAAATACATAGTCAAACACAATATTAAACAAACTGCTAAGAAGCGTTGCTGCCATAGCAATATGCGGGGCATTATCATTTCTCACAAATGCAGTAAATGCATAATTCATCATAAAAAATGGTGTAAAACATAATACTATACGGGTATATGGAATACCAATTGATTCAATTACTGTGTCAGCACCCATCACTCGCATAACTTGTCCTGGAAAAAACAGTCCTGCAGCGATAAAGATTACACTAACAATCACATCCCATATCAATGCATTTGAAAAATATTTTTTTGCCTCCTGCTGATCAGTCGCCTTTGCCAATGCGTAACGAATAGCAGAACCAGTTCCAATCATGGAACCAATCGCAAAAATAATACCATAAATTGGCAGTGCCAGATTTAGTGCAGTAATACCATTTGTACCCTGTGCTGTTGCAATAAAAAAAGTATCTGCTAAAATGTAGCATGATATTCCTACCATTGCCAATATATTTGGCGCGATATACTGGTAT
>ERZ780203.2111-NODE-2111-length-11821-cov-3.788968_pt1 | contig 11821 bp, 8 predicted proteins | sample MGYA00511168_ERZ780203 | MGnify/ENA primary metagenome ERZ780203 (study PRJEB29588, sample SAMEA2156577) | human gut metagenome | biome: human gut; feature: human-associated habitat; material: faeces | place: Denmark | collected 2008/2010 ...
CGCCGGACAGGGGGCCGTCACTGACATCCAGTCCTCCTCCACCGCATGGCTGCTGATCCAGGCCCTGGTGGACGCCTACGGCGAGGACGGGGCCGAGGAGACGCTGGCCGCCATCTATGACAACTGCGGCGCCCACATCGAGACCTCCGGCTCCGGCCCCCTGAAGCTGTGCCGGGCCGGCGAGGTGGCCATCGGCTTCGGTCTGCGCCACCAGGCAGTGGCCGACAAGGCTGACGGCCTGCCCATCGACTACGTGGACCCCACGGAGGGCAACTTCTCCCTTACTGAGTCCGTGGCCGTCCTGGACAAGGGGGAGGACACCAACCCCCTGGCCATGGAGATGGCGCGGTGCATCATAGAAAACGGCCGCGCCGAGCTGATCCAAACCTACCCGAATCCCCTCTATGAGGGCGAGACCGCCGACCCCGCCAACCAGTCCGACTACCCCAGCATCTTTGACGAGCCCCTGACCTTCGAGCTGTTCACCGCCCACCAGGAGCTCTCCGAACGGGCCAAGGGCTGAACTGGCTTGTCTGTGAGAAAAGGAGGAACCGACCATGAATACCTATAAACTACTGACCCCCGGGCCCCTGACCACCACCGACACGGTGAAGGAGGAGATGCTGGTGGACCGGTGCACCTGGGATGACGACTACAAGGCCGTCACCCAGAAGATCCGCCGCCAGCTGCTCCAGCTGGGGCACGTGTCGGAGGATGACTACACGGCCGTCCTGATGCAGGGCAGCGGCACCTTCGGAGTGGAGAGCGTCCTCTCCAGCGTGGTGGGGGACGAGGACAAGGTCCTCATCTGCTCCAACGGGGCCTACGGGGTGCGCATGACCCGGATCTGTGACCGGAACCGCATTCCCTATGTCCACTACGCCGAGAGTTATGACCACATCCCCGACCCCGCCCGCGTCGCCCGTCTGCTGGCTCAGGACCCGGCCATTACCCACGTGGCCATGGTCCACAGTGAGACCACCAGCGGCATCCTCAACGACATCCAGTCCGTGGGCAAGGTGGTCCGGGACGCCGGGCGGACCTTCATCGTGGACGCCATGTCCTCCTTCGGCGGGGTGGATATCCCCGTCTCCGACTGGGGCATCGACTTTCTGGTGTCCAGCGCCAACAAGTGCATCCAGGGAGTACCCGGCTTCTCCTTCATCCTGTGCCGCCGGGACAAGCTGCTCTCCAGCGAGGGCAAGGCCCGCTCTCTGTCCCTGGACCTGCTGGACCAGTGGAAGGGGATGGAGAAGGACGGCAAGTGGCGCTTCACCTCCCCCACCCATGTGGTGCTGGCCTTCTCCAAGGCACTGGACGAGCTGGAGGCGGAGGGGGGCATCCCCGCCCGGCACCGCCGCTATGCCGAGAACAACCGCCTGCTCATTGAGAAGATGCGCGCCATGGGATTTGCCCCATACATCGACGGGAGCCGACAGGGCCCCATCATCACCACCTTCTTCTATCCCGCCGGGGTACCCTTCCAGTTCTCCGAGTTTTACACCTACATCAAGGAGCGGGGCTACGTCCTCTACCCGGGCAAGCTCACCGATGCAGATACCTTCCGGGTGGGCAACATCGGAGAGATCTACCCGGAGGATATTGAGAAACTTGCTTCCATCATCGCCGGCTTCCTGGCTGCCCATAAGGAGGAGATCGCATGATCCAGGCCGTCATCTTTGACTGGGCGGGCACCACTGTGGACTACGGCTGCTTTGCCCCCGTCCAGGCCTTTCAGGAGGCCTTCGCCCACCACGGCGTGCCGGTCACCCTGGAGGAGACCCGTAAGCCCATGGGTATGCTGAAGCGGGACCACATCCGCACCATGCTCCGGATGGAGCGCATCGCCCGGGCCTGGGAGGAGACCCACGGCCGCCCCGCGGGGGAGGAGGACGTGGAGGCTGTGTACGCCCTGTTTGAGCCCAAGCTCTTCTCCATCCTGGACCGGTTTTCCACACCCAAGCCGTTTGCGGTGGAAACAGCGGCCGCCCTGCGGGAGATGGGGCTGAAGATCGGCTCCACCACCGGCTATACCGACTCCATGATGCACATTGTCGCACCCAAGGCCGCCCGGCTGGGCTACGCCCCCGACTTCTGGATCAGCCCCGACGGGGTGGGCGGCAGGGGCCGTCCCGATCCCTACATGATCTTTGAAAACCTGAAGGCGCTGGAGGTCCCCAGTGTGAAGAACGCCGTGAAGGTGGGGGACACTGTCTCCGACATCCGGGAGGGGGTCAATGCCGGCGTGTGGTCGGTGGGGGTCATCGAGGGCAGCTCCGTCCTGGGTCTGAGCCAGACAGAGTACGAGGCCCTCACTCCGGAGGAGCGCAGGGATGTCTGCCGCCGGGCAGAGGAGACCTTCCGCGCCGCTGGAGCCCACTTTGTGCTGAACGATTTGTCCCAGCTGCCGGAGCTCATTCGGATGATCGGGTAATCACAACCCAAGTACATCTCAACTGATGCTGCCCCCAGGCCATGCAGATGGAGAAAGCGACAGCAGCCCATAACCCGCAGGCCGTTGGTTCAAATCCGGCCCCAGCAGCCACAAAGCCGTCTGATTTTTTAAGAAATCAGACGGCTTTTCCGTGCATAAAGAGAACTGCCGGAACAGCCGGAGGTTCCCCAAAGCCTAAGCTCTGAAAAAGCATCCTCCTTTGCTGGAATGGAAGAGAGCTGCCAACCACCGGAACGAACAAAAGGAGGAATCAAGTCCGGATGAAATCTGAATGGGCGTCATCAATGAATGGATTTGGCAGTTAAGTGAGAGAAAGGCAAGGGACCTTCTGGAAATCAGCTATGTGGGCCGTAGACGTGTCTCCTACCATTTCCGGTTCTCAATTCGAGCCGATTGACTGGACTGAAAAGCGCTCAGAAGCAGCCGTTGCAGGCACTGGGCCGGACTGTGCTGCCCACGATTCTCGTACCATTAAGATTTTGCCGGCAGGTCAGAAGAACAAACTCTCTATGTGAGAGGTGTGCCGGCTCCCGAAGTAAGACTTAGCGGCCTTCGGCTCCAGGTTTGTGGCTTTGCTTGGCCGGAACAGCGGGATCCTCCGCCGGACTGATTGCGCCCGAAGACCCCAATATTTCATTTCCGGGCATTGAATATTTCGCCTCACAAAGCCGTCGCCCCGATAGCTCTCTCCCCACGAACCGGGACGATGGAGGGGCCTGTCCGTGCGGCGGTTTGCATATACGCCGACAGCCGGAAAATCCGCAAAAATGATTCAGCACCTTTTCTTTTCGACAAAATACGATATAATAAAGAAAAACGCCTGTTCCACAGCCGGGACGCTGCCTCTCCGTTTGCATGGAATGGATTCGGTGGGATTTGCCGGCGGGAGCTGTTTGAAATTCAGAACACTGCGTATGGGGAGGAGACTCATGATTTCGCTGTTTCTTGTTGAGGATGAGCGGATTGCCCGGGAGAGTATCCGAGACAATGTTCCTTGGCAGGAACACGATATCCTGTTCCTGGGGGATGCGCCGGATGGAGAAGTCGCTCTGCCGCAGCTCCTGGAAAAACGGCCGGATATTCTGCTGACGGACATCAAGATGCCGTTTATGGACGGCCTGGAGCTGGCCCGGATCGTGCGGAAGGAGCTGCCGGATACCCGCATCATCATCCTCAGCGGACACAATGAATTTGAATATGCCAGAAAGGCCATCACCCTGGGCGTAAATGACTATCTGCTCAAGCCTGTCTCCAGCAGGGATATTCTGGAAGCCGTGGACCGCAGCAAGGCGCAGATTTTGGAATGCCGCGCACGGCGGATTGAGCGGCAGAGCCATAGCATCACACAGCGGGAGCTCTTTTTCAGCAATCTGTACAGCGGCATCCTGATGGGACCGGCGCAGATGCTCCAGCGTGCGGCGCAGCTTGGGATCTCTTTGGCTGCAGGAGCCTACCAGATCATCCTGACGGAGCTGGACGGTGTGATACCGGATCGGGAGGCGTTGCGGGACAAGCTGTATGCCGCGCCAATGGCATACGGCTCCGGCTTTGATGGGGAGCGGGCCACGTTCCTGCTGCTGGCGGAAGACGCGGCCGGGCTTCCCCCAAAATTGCGGGAGTTCTCTGCATGGCTGGAGGCGCTGGCCGGGCAGGAGGGACTGAGCGTGCATCTGCTGCCTGGAAAACAGGCGGCCCGGCTCAGCGACCTGCCGAAAGCATACCATCTGCTGACGATTCAGAAAAAGCAGCGGGAGTCCGCAGACAGCAAGACGCTGTCCCACTCCACCTCCTTCCAGCGGGACACCCTGCTGGACTTTTTGCGGACTGGGAAGCCGTCTGCACTTCCGTCATTTTGGGCCCACTACCGGCCGACCATCGAGTCCGGGTATTCCTCCTTTGTCTATCGCTGCTATCTCTATACAGAGCTTTTCTTTGTGGTCCATGAGTTCTGCCAGGAAAACCGGATCCCCCTTCCGGAATCCCTGCGCCAGGAGGATCTGCTGGAAAAGCGTATTCTGCTGACGAATTCCGTAGATGATTTCCTGACGCTGGCTTGCCAGCTCTGCGAAGAGGTGATGGAGGTCCGCCCCGGGGGCAGCCGGCACACGCCCTCCGCAGAGCAAGCCAGAGCGTATATCGACCGCCACTATATGGACCCGGAGCTGTCCCTCTCCTCGGTTGCGAATGCAGTGTCTGTAAGCCCCAACCACCTCAGCACGCTTTTCAAATCCAAAATTGGCGTCGGGTTCAGTGAATATCTGACGGAGGTCCGAATTCGCCAGGCCAAACGCCTGCTGATTACCAGCGATCTGCGGGTCAGTGAGGTCGGAGAACGGGTGGGGTATCAGAATATGGAGTATTTCAGCATGCTGTTCAAGAAAAACACCGGGCAGACGCCCAGCCAGTACCGCCGCTCCCACACGCTATGAGACGGATGAGTCGTGCAGCCGGCGCCCTGAAAACCGCCCTGGGCCGCCGTGGGAGCATACGGAGCAAGATCCTGGCGGGGTTTACGGTCATCCTGGTGGGGATGTTGAGTATCAACCTGCTGGTTATCGGCCTGTCCCACCACTTTTTGGGAGAATACCATATCCTGGCGGAGCGGGTCATTTCCGCAAACAAGCTGATCCCCACTGTCCGGGATGACGTGAGCCTGGACGCCTATTATCTGGTGGCGGGGCGCCGCACCCTGGAGACGACCCAGCTCTTCCACCACATGGAGGAAATTCGCCAGGGGCTGTATCTGCTGAAGCAGGAGAACAATTCTGAAAACGGCCGGATCCAGCTGCAGATTGCCACGCGCACCTTCGGCACCCTGCAGCGGTACTGTCAGAAGCTGGGGCAGGAGATTGATGCGGACGTGTCCCTGGAACTGCAGAATGTGACGCTGGAGCAGATTCGGGATGTCTCCGCCCTGGTGTACAACCAGATTGAGGAATACATTTATCTGGAGCTGCTCTGGGGGGAGTCCATTGATCAGATGCTCCAGACCGGATTTCAGCTGCTGCTGCTGGGGGATCTGGCGGCGGTGGTGCTGATGGTGGCGGTTCTGGCATTTTTGCTGATGCGCATCAACCGGACCATCAACGACCCCATCCAGGCGCTGGTGGAAAACACCCGGCGGCTGGCGGAGGGCGACTTTGATGCCCTGATGGAAGATGCCGGGGAGAATGAGGTCACCATCCTCAACAAGAGCTTCAACCGCATGGCGGCAAAACTCCAGCGCCTGATGGAAAAAGTGGAGGAGGACACCCGCACCCAGGAGCAGCTGGAGCTGCGGCTGCTTCAGGAACAGATCAATCCCCACTTTCTCTACAACACGCTGGAGATCATCGTCTGGCTGGCGGAGTCCGGGGATAAGGAGCAGGTCATTCAGGTGGTCCAGTCCCTCTCCCGGTTTTTCCGGGTGGTCCTCAGCAAAGGCCGCGCAGTGGTGTCCCTTCAGGAGGAGCTGTCCTGCATCCAAAGCTATCTCTATATTCAGAAAGTGCGCTATGCCGATATCCTGAACTATGAGATCCAGGCGGAGCCCGAAGCCTTGGACTGCCGGATCCAAAAGCTGAGCCTGCAGCCCCTTGTGGAAAACGCGCTGTACCACGGCATTGAAAAGAAGCGGGGGGGCGGCACCATCCGCGTCTGCGCCGATGTGAAGGACGGCTGCCTGGTGGTTCAGGTGGCGGACGACGGCTGCGGCATGACGCCTGAGAAATTGGAGGAAGTGCAACGGGAGGTGGCCGGAGATCTCGGTCAGATCTCCGAGGGCGGGTTTGGGCTGCCCAATATCCAAAAGCGCATTCAGCTGGCCTATGGAGCGGATTACGGCATTCACGTGAGTTCTCGGCTGGGCTGCGGGACCCGGGTCACGCTACAGATTCCGGCAAAATCGTAAAAAAGCTGAGAAGCAGCAGAAAAAAGCAAAAGTCCGGCTTTCCGGCCGGACTTTTTTCTGTAAAATTCAAATAAAAACCCGTTGGAGCGCCTCTTTTCAAAGGTGGAGGCGTCTTGTATATTATTTAACACAGGGCGCGAGACCGCCCATTCGGAAGATGAAGAAAGCGAGAAAGGATTGAAAGGTATGAAACTGAAGAAATGGTTGACCGGCGTTTTGGCCGCTGCGATGGCCCTGTCTCTGGCCGCCTGCAGTGATGGAGGCGCGGAAAGCGCCGATGCCGGCAGTGAGGACAGCATCACCCTTGGATTTGCCCAGGTCGGTTCTGAGAGCGAGTGGCGCACTGCCAACACCGACAACATCAAGGCTGCCGCGGAGGCCGCCGGCGTGACCCTCCAGTTCTCCGACGCACAGCAGAAGCAGGAGAACCAGATCAAGGCCATCCGCTCCTTCATCGCATCTGACGTGGATGTGATCTCCTTCTGCCCCATCGTGGAGACCGGCTGGGATACGGTCCTGCAGGAGGCCAAGGACGCCGGGATCCCGGTGGTCCTGGTGGACCGCGGCGTGACTGCGGACCCCTCTCTGTATGTGACCCACATCTTTGCCGACGCCCTGAAGGAGGGTGCCAATGCCTTCAATTGGGTTGACGAGTATATGACTGCTGAGGGCAAGACTCCCCGTGCCGGCGGCGATCAGTTCCAGGTGGCGATTCTGGAGGGCACGGTCGGCTCCTCCGTGGCCGCCGACCGCCTGCAGGGCTTCAACGATGCCATGGCCGAATCCCCCAACAGCGGCAAGTACAACGTCATCTGTTCCCAGACCGGTGAGTACACCCGTGCCAAGGGCATGGAGGTCATGGAGTCCTTCCTGAAGTCCGACGGGGACAAGATCGATATTCTCTTCTCCTGCAACGGCGATATGGCTCTGGGCGCTATTCAGGCCATTGAGGCTGCCGGACTGAAGCCCGGTGAGGACATCGTCATCGTCTCCATCGACGCCGCCAAGGGCGAGTTCAACGCTATGATCGAGGGCAAGATGAACTGCGCCGTGGAGCACACCCCCAACTTCGGCGAGACCCTGATGGAAACCGCCAAGAAGATTGTGGCCGGCGAAGAAGTACCCGCCACCATTGAGCTGGAAGAGGGGATCTTCCCCGCTGACATTGCCGAGCAGGAGCTGCCCAACCGCACCTATTGACCGGCTTTCGCCAACCGTTCCATGATCCCGCGGGCGGGGGATGTCCTCCCCGCCCGCGGACTGTTTTGCCCTGGCTCCCCAGGGCCTCCGGCGGGATGCCAGACCCGCCGAATCCAAGACAAAGGATGTGATGACCTGTGGCAGAAGAAGCCCTGTTGACAATGCGGGGAATCTGTAAATACTTCCCCGGCGTCCGCGCGCTGGAGAATGTGGATTTCACCCTGCACTCCGGTGAAGTCCACGCGCTGGTCGGCGAAAACGGCGCGGGAAAATCCACCCTGATTAAGGTCCTGACCGGCGTCCACGCAAAGGACGGCGGCAAGATCGCCATGGAGGGCAGGCCCATTTCCCCCTCCAGCCCGCTGGAGGCCATGAAGTGCGGCATTTCCACCGTGTATCAGGAGGTCAACCTGTGCCCCAATCTGAGCGTGGCGGAGAACATCTTTATCGGCCGTGAGCCAAAAAAGGCGGGCGGCATCGACTGGAAGACCATCAACCGCCGGGCCGCGGAGCTGCTGACTACGCTGAATCTGAACATTGACGTGACAAAGACGCTGGGGAGCTACTCGGTGGCCGTCCAGCAGATGATTGCCATTGCCCGTGCGGTGGATGTGGACGCAAAGGTGCTGATCCTGGACGAGCCCACCTCCTCCCTGGATGAGGAGGAGACCCAGCGCCTGTTCGCAGTGGTCCGCAAGCTGAAGGCCCAGGGCCTGGGGGTCATCTTTGTCTCCCACTTCCTGGATCAGATCTATGAGCTCTGCGACCGGATCACGGTGCTGCGCAACGGTGAGCTGGTGGGCGCCTATGCCGTGGCGGAGCTGCCCCGGGTGGAGCTGATCTCCAAGATGATCGGCAAGGAGCTGGGGGATATTCAGAGCATGGGCAAAAACACCGCCCTGTGCGGGGACGAGGTGCTGATCGAGGCCGACGGACTCTCCGCGTTCGGCCGTATCCAGGATTTTGACCTGCAGATCCACAGGGGCGAAGTCGTGGGCTTTGCCGGCCTGTTGGGCTCAGGCCGCACGGAAACGGCAGAGCTTCTGGCCGGCGTGGCCAAGCCCGAACAGGGCGCACTGCGGATGAACGGCCGGGAAGTCCATTTCAACTCCCCCCTGGACGCCATGCACCACAAGATCGCCTTCTGCCCGGAGGACCGGAAGATCCAGGGCATCATCGGGGACCTCTCCGTCCGGGAGAACATCATCATCGGCCTTCAGGCCAAAAAGGGCATGTGGAACCACATCCCCCTGAAGGAGCAGGAGCGGATCGCCGACGAGTACATCAAGCTGCTGCAGATCAAGGTCTCCTCTCCGGAGCAGCTGATCCGCAACCTCTCCGGCGGCAACCAGCAGAAGGCCATCATCGCCCGCTGGCTGGTGACGCAGCCGGATCTGCTGATCCTGGATGAGCCCACCCGCGGCATCGACATCGGCACCAAGACGGAGATCCAGAAAATGGTGATCCAGCTGGCCCGGGAGCAGCACATGTCCATCATCTTCATCTCCAGCGAGATTGACGAGATGACCCGCACCTGCACACGCCTGGCAGTCCTGCGGGACCGGCGGAAGGTGGCGGAACTGACCGGCGACGACATCAACTCCGACCGGGTGATGGCAGCCATTGCAGGAGGTGCCTAAATGATGGGAAAAGTGAAAAAGGTGACGTCCAACCACCTGTTTCTGCCGCTGTTTGCCCTGGCTCTGCTGCTGGTGTTCAACGCGTTTGCCACCCCCGGCTTTTTTGCCATTGAGTTCCAGAACGGCCAGTTTTACGGGCGCATTATTGACATTCTCAACCGGGCTTCGATCCTGGTGATCTTGTCTATGGGCATGACCTTCGTCATCGCCACCGGGGGCATCGACATCTCCCAGGGTTCTGTCATCGCCATCTCCGGCGCCATCTGCTGCTCCCTGATCGGCGGAGCAGGGGACGGCACCGCCAATATGCCGCTGCTGCCGGCCTGTCTGATCGCCGTGCTGGTCTGCGCCCTGTGCGGCGTGTGGAACGGCTTCCTGGTCTCCAAGCTGAAGATCCAGCCCATGGTGGCCACACTGATCCTGCTGACCGCCGGACGAGGCATCGCCATGCTGATTACCAAGGGGCAGAATGTCACCGTGTACTATGAGCCCTTCACCTACATCGGCACCACCATTCCCGGCAGCCCCCTGCCTACCACCATCTTCATTGCCGCCCTCATGGTGCTGTTTGTGGTTCTGATCCAGAAAAAGACGTCTGTGGGACTGTTCGTCCAGGCGGTGGGCATCAATGCCAACGCCGCCCGGCGCACGGGCCTCAAGGTCTCCTCCATCATCTTTATGGTGTACGTCTTCTCCGGCATCTGCGCCGGCATTGCCGGACTGATGGAATCCTCCATGATCGCGGCGGCGGACCCCAACAACGCCGGCCTCAACATGGAGATGGACGCCATCTTGTCCGTGGCCCTGGGCGGAACGCTTCTCAGCGGCGGCAAATTCTACATCGGCGGCTCCATCATCGGCGCCATCACCATCCAGACGATGACCACCACGCTGTACGCGCTGGGCGTCTCCTCGGAGCAGCTGCCGGTATACAAGGCCCTTGTGGTCATTTTGATCTGCCTCCTCCAGTCCGAAAAATTCAAGGGTGTTCTGGAGAAGCGCACAGCAGAAAAGGCGGTGAAGCAGAGATGAAGCAGAAGAGCAGCCTGAAAGACCGCCTGGTCGGTTCCCGGTATTTTTCCTTCGGCATCACCCTGAGCCTGTTCGTGCTGCTGTATGTGGTCGGCATGATGAACTACCGGGGCTTCATGAAGCCCCAGGTGTTCTGCAACCTGCTGATCGACAACGCGGCCCTGATCATTGCCACCATCGGCATCACCTTTGTCCTGCTGATCGGCGGGATTGACATCTCCATCGGCTCTGTGGTGGCGCTGACCTGTATGTCGTCGGCGCAGATGCTGCAGAACACGGGCCTGCCCGCGCCCGCCGTCATCCTGATCGTGCTGGCCATGGGGGCTGTGTTCGGCCTGGTCCAGGGCTGGCTGATTACGGAATTCAACATGCAGCCCTTCATTGTCACGCTGGCGGGGCAGTTCTTCGCCCGCGGCATGACGGCGATCATCTCCCGGGAGACGATTGTTATTGACAATCCCGTGTACACCTCGCTGGCGTCCGCGCGGATCTATGTCCTGCCCGGCGGATTCATCTCCGTGGGCGTGGTGATCGCGCTGGTGACGCTGGTTGCGGCCACATTGGTGCTGAAGTTCACCCGGTTCGGCCGGAACATCTACGCGCTGGGCGGAAATGAGATGTCTGCGCAGCTAATGGGCCTTCCCACCAAACGGACGAAAATCCTCGCCTACGCGGTGTGCGGCTTCTGCTCGGCGCTGGCCGGTGTGGTCTACTCCCTCATCATGCTCTCCGGGTATCCCCTCCACGCCGTCAGCATGGAGATGGACGCCATCGCCTCCTCCGTGATCGGCGGCACGCTGATGTCCGGCGGCGTGGCCTTCCTGCCAGGCACCCTTCTCGGCGTGCTGATCCAGGGTGTGATTCAAACCTTCATCACCTTCCAGGGGACGCTCTCCGCCTGGTGGACGCGCATCATCATCGCCCTGCTGCTGTGCCTGTTCATTGTGATCCAGGCGGTGGTCAGCCGCAGCCGGCAGCGCCTCAACTCTGAGCACTGATTTTTCCCAATCTTCTTTTCTTCTTTTTTCCGGCACAGTCACCAGGCACGTCCTGGTGGCTGTGTCCATTTCAGGAGGTTTCGGCATGGACGCTTTACTCATCAAAACCGGCGGGCTGCTGCTGATCGTGGCGCTGATTCTGCTGAAAGGCACCAAGCTGACACCGTTTTACCGTGCCGCGTATTATCTGCCCTCTATCCTAGGCTCCTCGGTGGCCGTTGCCATCCTGTGGAAGCGCATGTTCGCGGTGGACGGCCTTGTCAACAAGCTCCTCGGCATCCAGTTCGCACTCCACCTCAAAGGTGATCTCCCCGTCCTCCGAGATAACCATGTCCACATCCTTTACCTGGGCGGCCAGGGCGGGGGCGGTGAGGGAGACGCACAGGGAAAGGGCCAACAGCAGGGAAAGCAGACTTCTTTTCATACGCACACACTCTCCATCTCTCTTTTTTCCCGGGGTCAGAGCTTCTGCTTGCGCAGCAGCCGGATATCCTGCCCGAAGAAGGGGAGCACCCGGTACTCCCCCTCCAGCCGGGAGGCCACCTGGCCGGAGTAGCGCCGGCGCACCTCGTCCATGGTCAGGTTGGAGGAGATAATGGTGTGCCGC
>ERZ780203.2119-NODE-2119-length-11775-cov-16.691809_pt1 | contig 11775 bp, 8 predicted proteins | sample MGYA00511168_ERZ780203 | MGnify/ENA primary metagenome ERZ780203 (study PRJEB29588, sample SAMEA2156577) | human gut metagenome | biome: human gut; feature: human-associated habitat; material: faeces | place: Denmark | collected 2008/2010 ...
GCCCCGCCGCACTGGCGGCGGAACCTAACACGATGCTGCAGGGCGCAGCGGCTTCGGGCAGACCGCGCTCGGTGGCAATTTTGAAGATCTCCGGGCTGAACAACAGCACCGCCGGGGCGGACAGCGCCACCGCCGCCACGCACAGCTTATATTGGGTCGTACGCACCATCCGGGGCCAATTCAACCCGGGCTGGTGGTTGCCGGACATTGCCGGGGCGGGCGGGTCTTGCAAAATCAGCGCTCCCGCGCCGCAGATTACCAGCATCACGGCTCCCAGGGCCGCAAAGCAGACGCGGATGCCCCAGGCACCACCCACACCTTTCACAAACAGCGTAAAAAACGCGCCGGACAAGCCCATCGCCACCCCGGCCACGCCGGTGGCCCAGCCTTTTTTCTCCTTGTACCACTTTTGCGCGCAGGCCAGCACCGCCGGGGCCAAAAACGCACTGCCCAGCCCCGCGGGCAGGCTGTACACCAGCAAAAACAGCACCGCGTTGGCAACCGGTACCAGCGAAGCCGCAAAGAATCCCCCTGCCAGCAGCGCCGTACCCCAAAGCCCGGCAAAGCGCGGGCCGTGGGCGTCCTGCAATAAGCCGCCCATCGCGCAGCCCATACCGTAGGCCGCCACCAGCACCGCAAAGGCCAGCATCGCCTGCCCCCGGCTGAACCCATACCCCTGCATGACCGGCTGCTGAAACACGCCCCACGCCGCCGGGATGCCGGTAAGCAGCTGTGCCGCCGCCCCCGCCGCCAAAATGTACGGCCCGCGGTTTTGCGCCCGTTTTGCCATGGTGCATCCCTCCCCTACCGCATTAGTATGGGCTATTCAGATTGACAAAATGCGCCGGGCAGGCTATCATTATAAGATAGTATAAAAATAGGGCGTATGCCCCCGCAAACATAAAGGAGTACAACATGAAAACCCAGCCGTTAAAAGGTATGCGCGACCTGCTGCCCCGTGAGCAGGCCCTGCGCGATTATATCCAGGGCCAGATCCTGGCCACCTACCGCGCCGCAGGCTTCCAGCGCATCTCCACCCCCATTCTGGAGGACATGGAGAACCTGGACAAGAGCGACGGCGGTGACAACCTGAACCTGATTTTCAAGGTCTTGAAGCGCGGCGACAAACTGGAAACTGCCCTGCGCAGCGGCGACGAAAAGCAGCTGAGCGATATGGGCTTGCGCTACGACCTGACCCTGCCCCTCTCCCGCTACTACGCCGCCAACCGCAACGAGCTGCCCAGCCCGTTCAAAGTCATCCAGACCGACCGCGTCTACCGCGCCGAGCGCCCCCAGAAGGGCCGCCTGCGGGAGTTCGTCCAGTGTGATATTGACATTTTGGGCGATTCTTCCCCCAACGCCGAGGTCGAGCTGATCGACGTGACCGCCCGCGCCCTGCTGAAGATCGGCTTCACCGGTTTTACCGTCAACATCAACGACCGCCGCATCCTGCGCGCCATGCTGCAGAAGATGGGCTTTGCCGAGGAGCAGCTGGATTCCGTCTGCATCAGCTTTGACAAGATGGACAAGATCGGCGCCGAGGGCGTGAAGAACGAGCTGACCGAGAAGGGCTTTGCCGCCGAGGCCGTCACTGCGCTGGGTGACTTCCTGCGCGCGGGCGATTTCAGCCTGGATACCGTCGCCGCCAAGGTGGACGACGAGGCACTGACCGCCGACCTGCGCTATGTCATCGCCACCAGCGAGAAGATCGCAAACGGCCGCTATGGCATCGCCTACGCCCCCAGCCTGGTGCGCGGCCAGGGCTACTACACCGGCATGGTGTTCGAGGTCACCTGCCCGCAGTTCAGCGGCGCGGTGGCCGGCGGCGGCCGGTACGACAACATGGTGGGCAAGTTCATCGGCCAGCAGGTGCCCGCCGTGGGTTTCTCCATCGGTTTTGAGCGTGTCTGCGGCATTTTGCTGGAGCAGGGCTACCAGATCCCCGGTGCCAAGCCGCACCTGGCGCTGCTCTACCTGAAAGACGCCGACTTTGCCGCCGTGCTGGCCAAGGCCGAAACCCTGCGTGCCGACTATGACGTGACCGTGCTGCCCCAGGCCAAGAAGCTAGGCAAGCAGTTCGGCACGCTGGAAGCCGCCGGCTACAACGCCGTTGCCTTTGCCGACAACGATGACATCAAAGTTCTTGGGCAGAAAGCCGAATAATCACTTGTAAATTTGTGGGAAGTACCAAAAATCATGGCACTTCCCACTTTTTGTAAATGCGCACGTAACATTTCAGCCCCGCTGCCGTGTTTAGGGGTGAGAGGACACAACACGGCTGAATCCGTGAAAAAGAAAGGAGCATCCACCATGAAAAAACTTTCCCGCGTTTCCGCTGCCCTGCTGGCGGCTGTATTGCTGGCAGGCTGCGGCAGCATCGGCAGCAAAAACGGCGACGGCGGCTATTACTCTGTAAACGAAGCTGCCAGCGCCGATGCCGCCTACGACAGTGCCGCCGGGGCGGCCAACAGCAGCATCGTGCCCGAGGAGCTGCCCGATTCCACCGACGAGACCGCACAGAAAATCATTTACAACGCCGACATCAACATGGAATCCACCGATTTCGACGCCGCGCGGGACACCCTGCTGGCGGCGGTGGACGATTGCGGCGCGTGGATGGAATACTCCAGCCTGAGCGGCGACGCGAAGGACCACGACCGCTACGCCTACTACACGGTGCGGGTGCCGGTGGAAAACTACCGCACGTTTTTGGCCGCCGTGGGCGAGGCGGGCAGTGTGCTGGACCTCAGCGAGACCGCCGAGAACATCACCAGCAGTTACATTGATGTGCAGGCCCGGCTAAGCGCCCTGGAAGCCCAGCGTGACCGGCTGAACGAGCTGGCCGATCAGGCCGAAACCACGGCGGATCTGCTGGAGATCGAGAGCCAGCTTTCCGACGTGCAGTACCAGCTGGAAAACTACACCCGGCAGCTGAAAAACATGGACCAGCAAGTCAGCTATTCCACCGTGGACATCCGCTTAAGCGAGGTTGCCACCCTGACCCCCACCGGCACCACCTTTGGGGAGCGAGTTGTGGATGCCTTTGCCGATGGCTGGCGCGGGTTTGTGGTGTTCCTCCAGGGCTTTGTGCTGGCGGTCATCTACCTGTGGCCGGTACTGCTGGTGGTTGGCATCATCGTGGCTTTAGCCGTCACCCTGACGAAGCGCCGCCGCAAGAATCATCCCAAACCGGTGAAACCGGCAGCGCCTGCAAAGCCCGCAGAGTACACCCCGCAATCGACCAACGACGAACCGAAACCCAAATATTAACGTATAAAGGCTCCACATTACTGTGGGGGCGAACAGTGTTCGCCACTACATGCTCTACTTGATAAAGGCATCTTTTTTATCCATTACATAAAAACGGCTCCCCACTACGCATGGGGAGCCGCTTCTATTATACTATCAATCTTTCAGCGTCAGGGCGATGTTCAGATCCTTAAGCTGCTGGGCGTCGACCACGTCGGGGGCGCCGCTCATGGGCTCGCCGGCGTTCTGCACCTTCGGGAAGGCGATGACGTCACGGATGGAGTCCTTCTTCAGCATCAGCATGACCATGCGGTCCAGGCCGTAAGCCATACCACCATGCGGAGGCGCGCCGAACTTGTAGGCATCCATCAGGAAGCCGAAGCTCTCGCGGGCTTTCTCCTCGGTAAAGCCGAGGGCATGGAACATACGATCCTGCAGGGCGGGGTCGTTGATACGCATCGAGCCGCCGCCCATCTCAACACCGTTCAGCACAATGTCGTAGGCCACAGCGTGGCAGGCACCGGGGTCGCTCTCCACCTTGTCTAGGTCCTCGGCCTTGGGCAGGGTGAACGGATGGTGCATGGCCATCCAGCGGCCTTCCTGCTCGCTGTACTCAAACAGCGGGAAGTCCACGACCCACAGGAAGTTGAACTTATCGGGGTCGATCAGGCTGTGTTTGCGGGCGATGTCCAGGCGAACCTGGCCCAGGGCGGTGCAGGCCTTGACCCAATCGGTGTCGCTGACCAGCAGCAGCACGTCGCCGGTCTCGGCGTTCAGGGCGGCGTACAGGGCGGTCTTCTCGGCATCGGTCAGGAACTTCTCGAAGCTGGAGGAAGTACCATCGGCGGTCAGGCGGCTGTAAGCCAGGCCCTTGGCACCGTAGGTCTTGGCGACCTCGCCCAGCTTGTCAATGTTCTTGCGGGACAGCTTGTCGGCCAGGCCCTTGGCGTTGATGGCGCGGATGGTACCGCCAGCTTCCAGCACAGCGGCAAAGGGCTTGAACTCGGTGCCCTTGAACACCTCGGTCACGTCCTGGATCTCCAGGCCGAAGCGGGTATCCGGCTTATCGGAGCCGAAGCGGCCCATGGCCTCGTCCCAGGGCATGCGGACGAAGGGGGTCTGCACGTCGATGTTCAGCATTTCTTTCCACAGGCGCTTGATCAGACCCTCGTTGATGGTCATGATGTCATCCTCGGAGACGAAGCTCATCTCCTCGTCCACCTGGGTGAACTCGGGCTGGCGGTCAGCACGCAGGTCCTCGTCGCGGTAGCAGCGGGCGATCTGGAAGTAGCGGTCGAAGCCGGACAGCATCAGGATCTGCTTGTAAAGCTGCGGGCTCTGGGGCAGAGCGTAGAAGTGGCCGGGCTGCACACGGCTGGGCACCAGATAGTCACGGGCGCCCTCCGGGGTAGACTTGATGAGGGTCGGGGTCTCGATCTCGCAGAAGTGATTCTCGCAGAAATAATTGCGGATGATCTGCATGATCTTGCTGCGCAGCACGATCGGCTCATGCATCGAGGGGCGACGCAGGTCCAGGTAGCGGTAGCGCAGGCGCAGGTCATCGTTGACGTTGATCTCGTCGCGCAGCTCAAACGGCGTGGTCTGGGCCTCGCTCAGGATACGCAGTTCGCTGACATACAGTTCCACATCACCGGTGGCGATCTTGTCGGTCTTGGCGGCGCGCTCACGCAGTTTGCCGCGGCAGATCACCACATATTCACTTTTCAGGCTTTCAGCTTTGGCGAAAACGTCTTTTGGCGTATCCTCGTCAAAAACCAGCTGCAGGATGCCGGTGGTATCGCGCAGATCGGCAAAGATGATGCCGCCCTTATCGCGGGCACGGGCGATCGAACCGCAGACGGTCATCTCCTGCCCGGCATTGGCCAGGCTGACCTCGCCGCAGTAATTGGTACGGCGCAGGGTCCCCATCGTTTCCATAGTTCCAGTCCCCTTTACATTATCAGGCAGCGCGCCGGGGCGGGCCGCCCGTATTCTTTCAGACATATTATTATACCGCGCCCCGCCGCATTTGGCAAGAGGGGCACACCGAGATTTATCTAATAAGACAAAAAACCGCTTGAGGCGTAATGCTTCAAGCGGTTTTTGGTGCGCCCGCAGGAACTCGAATCCTGGACCCTCTGATTAAAAGTCAGATGCTCTACCAACTGAGCTACGGGCACATCTATCTTGCTGTTTCACAGCCCTAATAGTATAGCAGGTACGGCGGGGCTTGTCAATATCTGGCGGCAATTTTTTTACCGTAGCATACAAAAAAGCCCGCAGCGCAGCGGCCACGGGCATTAAAACCTATATTAGGGGGCAGGATTACTGACCAACCTTCTCCTTCAGACGGCCGCTGGCCTTGAAGCCGGGGATGGCGGTGGGCTCCAGCTTGCTGGTGACCTTGGTCTTGGGGTTGGTGAAGTTCTTGGTCTGGCGCTCACGCATCTCGAAACGGCCGAAGCCTGCGATAGTGACTTTGTCACCGCTCTTGAGCACGTCACCGATGGTGCCGAAGATGCCGTCCATGACCTTCTCGACTTCTGCGCTGGTCATATTGGTGTCGTTGGCAACCTTGGTAATCAACTGAGATCTAGTCATAATTCCTTTTACTCCCTATTGTTCAGGCCAGAGCCTGTTACTATTTACGGGCTTTATTATAGAGAAAATTCCGCGCAGAATCAAGGGTTTTTTCCCAAATCGGTCGAATTTTCTCAAAAATCGGCAAATAACATAAAATTTGCTTTGTAAAAGGCCGCAAATTTCGTCACATGGCGGAAATCTGACCTGTTACAGCAGTTTATTACCACCAAACGTGCATATTTTGCGGACTTATACGCCCATCTGGGCCACGTTGGCAGCGCTGGCCAGGGGCAGCCAGTAGGTGTAGCCGAACTTAGCCAGCTGGCCGACGTCGATCAGGGTGTACATGTGGTGGATACCGGCCACAACGGTGATGGCATCTGCGAGGGAGCGCTCACCGAAGGTGACTGAGGGAGAGACAAACAAATTAGCACCTACTAAATCGAAGGATCTCTCCCCCGCCCGCTTCGCGGAAGTCCCCTCCCAGAGGGGGGCATTCCTGCAACACAAAAACCGCACCCCTGCGGATGCGGTTTGCGGATCTATTTTATTCCCCTTTGGCGGCTTCACGGTGGAGGTGGGCGATGTCCACCAGTTCCATCTGGCTGATGTCATGGTCGCCGCGCAGGGCGTCCACCAGCACGCGGGCGGTATCCATGGCGGTGATGCAGGGGATGGACAGCTCGGTGGCCTTGCGGCGGAACTTGACCGAATCACGGTGCGGGTCGCGGCCATGGGGGCTGGTGGAGATGATGTAATCCACCAGGCCGCTTTCCAGCAGGTCGATCATATTCGGGCGAGCGCCGCTCATCTGGCGCACCACACTGCAGGGGATCATCTGGCTGTTCAGATAGCGGGCCGTCTCGGCGGTGCCGTAAATCTTGTAGCCGTAGTCATGCAGCTTCCAGGCCAGTTCGGCGGCTTCGGGCTTGTCGCTGTCCTTGACGGACACGATACAGCAGGAGCCGGGACCGGGCACCTTGAACTGATAACCGGCAGCCACCAGGCCCTTCATCATGGCCTCGTGGAAGGTGGGGGCAATGCCCAGCACCTCGCCGGTGGACTTCATCTCGGGGCCCAGCATGGTGTCCACGCCGTGCAGCTTCAGGAAGCTGTAGACGGGCACCTTGACAGCGTAGTAGGGGCTCTTGCCGTTACGCCACAGGCCGGTGCCGTAGCCCATATCCTTCAGCTTTTCGCCCAGGGTGCAGCGCACGGCCAGATCGACCATCGGCACACCGGTGACTTTGGAGATGTAGGGCACGGTACGGGAGGAACGGGGGTTGACCTCGATAACATAGACATGGTCGTTCTGCACAGCGTACTGCACGTTGACCAGGCCGACGACTTTCAGCTCGCGGGCAAAGCGGCCGGTGTAATCCACCAGCGTATCAATGACCTTCTGGCTGAAGGTGTAGGGCGGGTAGACGCAGATGGAGTCGCCGGAGTGTACACCGGTGCGCTCGACCTGCTGCATAATACCGGGCACGAGGTAATCGGTGCCGTCGCAGATAGCGTCGACCTCGCACTCGGTGCCCAGGATGTACTTATCCATCAGCACCGGGTGGCTCATGTCCACATGCTTGGTGATAACGCCCATGTACTCGGTGACGTCGGCAGAGTTGTAGGCCACGATCATGTTCTGGCCGCCCAGCACGTAGGAGGGGCGCATCAGTACGGGGTAGCCGACTTCCTGCGCGGCCTGCAGGGCTTCTTCCAGCGTAAAGACGGTGCGGCCCTCGGGGCGGGGGATACCGCAGCGCTCCAGCAGTTCATCAAAGCGTTCGCGGTCCTCGGCTTCGTCGATGGCGTCCGCCGGGGTGCCCAGGATAGGCAGGCCGATCTCGTCCATATGCTTGGCAAGCTTGATGGCGGTCTGGCCGCCGAACTGCACCAGGCAGCCGTCCGGCTTCTCGGTCTCAATGATCTGGTCGACGCTCTCGGGGTTCAGCGGGTCAAAGTAGAGGCGGTCGCCGGTGTCAAAATCGGTGGAAACGGTCTCGGGGTTGTTGTTGACCAGCACTGCCTCACAGCCGTGGTTTTTCAGCGTCCAGACGGCGTGGACCGAGCAGTAGTCAAACTCAATGCCCTGGCCGATACGGATGGGGCCGGAGCCAAAGACCAGCACCTTCTTCTTTTTGGGGTCGCTGCGCTCGGCAATAAACTGCTTGGCTTCGTTGTCCTCGTCGAAGGTGGAGTAGAAATAGGGCGTCTTGGCGGCAAATTCCGCAGCGCAGGTATCGACCATCTTGAACGCTGCAGCGGGGTGTTCGGGCAGGGTATCCACACCGGCCAGGCGCTTGATGGTCTTATCCAGGAAGCCGAACTTCTTGGCGCTCAGGTACTTTTCAGTCGTCAGTTCGCCGTTTTTCAAGCCCATCTCGATGTCAGCCAAATGCTGCATCTTATCCAGGAACCACCAATCGATCTTGGTGATGTCGTAGATAGTCTCGTGGGGCACGCCGCGCTTAAGGGCCTCGTAGACGCAGAAAGCGCGCTCGGAATCCTGCACGTGCAGATGCTCGATAACTTCCTCGGTGGAGAGCTTCTCGAAGTCGGGCAGGGTCAGGGTGTCCAGGCCCAGCTCGGTGGAGGAGACTGCCTTCATCATGGCGTGCTCGAAGTTGTTGCCGATGGCCATGACCTCGCCGGTCGCCATCATCTGGGTGCCCAGGGACTTATCAGCATAGACGAACTTATCAAAGGGCCACTTCGGGTATTTGACGACGACATAGTCCAGCGCGGGCTCAAAGCAGGCGCAGGTCTCGCCGGTAACATCGTTGGTGATCTCGTCCAGGGTGTATCCCAAGGCGATCTTGGTAGCTACCTTGGCAATGGGATAGCCGGTGGCCTTGGATGCCAGCGCCGAGGAACGGGACACACGGGGGTTGACCTCGATGACGGCGTACTCAAAGCTGTCGGGCTTTAAGGCAAACTGGCAGTTGCAGCCGCCCTCGATACCCAGCTCGGTAATAATATCCAGCGCGGCGGTACGCAGCATCTGGTACTCTTTATCGGAGAGGGTCTGGCTGGGGGCCACGACGATGGAGTCGCCGGTGTGGATGCCGACGGGGTCCAGGTTCTCCATGTTGCAGACGGTGATGACGTTGCCCTTGGAGTCACGCATGACCTCGTACTCGATCTCCTTCCAACCGGAGATGCACTTTTCCACCAGAATCTGGTGAATGGGGGAAAGACGCAGGCCGTTAGTGGCGATCTCATGCAGTTTTTCCCGGTCCTCGCAGATGCCGCCGCCGGTGCCGCCCATGGTAAAGGCGGGGCGCACGATGACGGGGTAGCCGATGACCTCGGCAAAGTCCAGCGCGTCGTCCAGGTCCTCTACGACCTTGGAGGGGATGATGGGCTGGTGCAGCTTTTCCATCGTATCCTTGAACAGCTGGCGATCCTCGGCGCGGTCGATGGTCTCGGGCTTGCAGGCCAGCAGACGCACGCCGCTGCGGTCCAAAAAGCCGTTGCGGGCCAGTTCCATGCTGAGGTTCAGGCCCATCTGGCCGCCCAGGTTGGGCAGGATGGCATCGGGCTTTTCCTTTTCGATGATGCGTTCCACGACCTCGGCGGTCAGCGGCTCGATATAGACATGATCAGCAATGTCGGGGTCGGTCATGATGGTAGCGGGGTTCGAGTTGACCAGCACGGTCTCGACACCCTCGGATTTCAGGGCGCGGCAGGCCTGGGTGCCGGAATAGTCAAACTCCGCCGCCTGGCCGATGATGATGGGGCCGGAACCGATGACCAGCACCTTTTTGATACGCGGGTCCTTAGGCATCGGCGATCACTCCTTTCGCTGCCAGCATACGGCTGACAAATTCATCAAACAGAAATTCGGTATCCTTGGGGCCGCCGTTGGCTTCGGGGTGGAACTGGACGGTGAAGCAGTTCCACTGGAAGTAGTCCACGCCCTCGCAGGTGCCGTCGTTGGCATTCACATAGCTGACCTGTCCCACATCGGCGGGCAGGGTCTCGCTTTCCACGGCGTAACCGTGGTTCTGGCTGGTGATGAAGGTGCGGGCTTTGCCGGCATGGGTAACAGGCTGGTTCGCGCCGCGGTGGCCGTACTTCAGCTTGCAGGTGTGGGCACCGGCAGCCAGGGCGGTGAGCTGGTGGCCCAGGCAGATGCCGAAGGTGGGGATGCCGGTGGAGAGCATTTTGCGGATGTTGGCGATGATCTCCACATTCTCGGCCGGGTCGCCGGGGCCGTTGGAGAGCATCAGGCCGTCCGGGTGCAACTCGGCCAGCTGGGCGGCGGTGGTGGTGCCAGGCAGCACGGTCACGCGGCAGCCGCGCTTTTGCAGGCAGCGTACGATGTTATTTTTGCAGCCCAGGTCCAGCAGGGCCACATGCAGCGGGGTATCACCCCACTCCCCTGCCTCGGTGGGTTCGTAGGTCTTGGCCTCCCGGCAAGTAACGGTCTTAACCGCGTCGACTACCGCGTAGGCGGCGATCTGAGGCAGCAGGGCGGCTTTCTTCTCCAGCTCGGCATCGGGGTCGAACTCGGTGGTGATAGCACCGTTCATAACGCCGCTTTCCCGCAGGGTGCGGGTCAGGCTGCGGGTATCGATTCCCTCAATGCCGATGATGCCGTTTTCTTTTAAGAAAGTATCCAGCGTTTTTTCGCTGCGGAAGTTGGAGGGGGTCTTGCATGCTTCGCGCACGATGTAACCCTTGGCCCAGATCTTGCCGCTCTCGACATCCTGGCTGTTCATGCCGTAGTTGCCGATGAGGGGGTAGGTCTGGGTGATGATCTGGCCGTAGTAGCTGGGGTCGGTAAGGGTCTCCTCAAAACCGACCATACCAGTGGCGAAGACTACCTCGCCGATGGTGGTGCCGGGGCAGCCCACGCTGACGCCGCGGAACACCCGGCCGTTTGCCAATATCAGATATGCCTGCATAATTAGCCTCTCTTTTTTACAGCGTCTGCTTTGCCTGCTCTTTCATTTTGCGGCTGCCCAGGTGTACCAGGGGCAGCTTGCCCTCCTTGCAGATGGGGCATTCTTCAGGGGCGTAGTTGGGCAGATCCAGCTTGAGGGCGCTGGCCACGATGGGGATCGGGGACGGAGCCTCGGCGCGGGTACGGTCGACCACGCAGACGATGCCCAGGCAGACGCCGCCGGCCTCCTCGATGACGCGCTTGGTCTCCAGGCTGGAGACGCCGGTGGTAACAACGTCCTCGGCGATGACGCAGCGCTCACCGGGATGGATGCGGAACCGCTTCAGGGTCATGACGTTATCCACACGCTCGGTGAAGATGGCGCGCTTGCCCAGCTGGCGGCCCAGCTCGTAAGCGTAGACAATGCCGCCCATGGCAGGGCCGACCACAACGTCGACATTCAGCTCCTTCAGCTTCTCGGCGACCGGGGCCATGACCTCGGCAGCCTTATCGGGATACTGCTGCAGGAATGCCATCTGGCAATATGCGCCGGAATGGCGGCCGGACGACAGCAGGAAGTGCCCCTCCAAAAATGCCTCACATTCCTTTAAAACTTCCAGTGCTTCTCTTGCCATGATACTTTCCTCCTGTATAATTTTCAGCTTATTGTAGCATATTATGTATATTTTTGCAATATGGTTGTATGTTTATTTTGTATGGCACGAGGGGGATACCACGATATTGTAGGGGCGAATGCGAGCATCGACCCCTACAGCGAGGTTCTTACTTTTCCTTACCCTCTCGCGCACCCTCTGATCTCATCCAGCGTCTTGACGCTATGTGCGTCCATCCACTGGGCGATCTCGGCGGTGATGCGGGTGCAGGCTTTCGGGTCCAGGAAATTCGCCGTACCCACCTGTACAGCCGCGGCACCGGCCATGATGAACTCCAGCGCATCGCGGCCGGTCAGGATGCCGCCCAGCCCCACCACGGGGATGCTGACAGCACCCACAGCCTGCCACACCATGCGCAGGGCGATGGGGCGCACCGCCGGG
>ERZ780203.2120-NODE-2120-length-11770-cov-3.789159_pt1 | contig 11770 bp, 9 predicted proteins | sample MGYA00511168_ERZ780203 | MGnify/ENA primary metagenome ERZ780203 (study PRJEB29588, sample SAMEA2156577) | human gut metagenome | biome: human gut; feature: human-associated habitat; material: faeces | place: Denmark | collected 2008/2010 ...
CGGCGCGACGCGAAAAGCGTCGGGCACGGACTGACCGCGCTGCGCGATCTGCGCACCGAGGACGATATACGCACGCTCGTATACTACCTGTCCGAACTCGTTGCCGCAAGGCTGAGAAAATACGGATTCAGAGCCAAGGGCGTGGCGGTCAGCGCGCGGTCGAGCGAACTGACCAGACAGAGCAGACAGAAGGCGCTGCCCTATCCCGTCTCGTCGTCGGACGACATAGCCGCGGCCGCGCTCGAGCTGCTGTTTTCCTTTTACGACGGCGCGCCGCTGCGCTCCGTGGACGTTTCGACTTATATGCTCGTCGGCGAATGCGAACCGCAGCAGCTGTCCTTTTTCGACGACAGTCTGACCTCGGCTAAGTGCGAAAAGCTCGACCGCACGATAGACAGGCTGCGGCTGAAATACGGAAAAAATTCGGTTATACGCGCCTGCCACGCAGAACAGGATATATTCGTAAATAAGGATGTGGGCGATTTCCTGCCCTTCAAACGCTGAAATTACATATTATGTCAGACATAATAAGCTGATTTTCAATGATTTTTAGCGATATAATCGCATATTTCAAGCATACCACATCGAAAAACATGCTTTTTTACTTCCCCGGCGTTTTTCATAAAACGGCCGGGCAAACCGCAAGAAAAAGCGCAAAAATTTTGTCTCAGACCGCGAAAAAATACGGTTTTCGTTTGACAATCGAATGCGCTTGTGCTATACTTCTAAGGCTTGCGGTTGTGGCGGAATTGGCAGACGCGCTAGATTCAGGTTCTAGTGAGAAATCGTGCAGGTTCAACTCCTGTCAACCGCACCAAAACAAGGGACGCCCATCGTGGCGTCCCTTGTTTTTATAATGCGGCTATTGTAAAACGCTCTTGTTTTTCTTTATCTTGTAGATATGATAGAAAAAATTGCTTTGATTTATATTCAATATCTGCAACGCGGTTTTCAATTTGATACGTTTGCAAAGATAGTCGTTTGCGACGGATAAAAACTCTTCAGAATAGACGAACGAAGGGCGGCCGAAACGAACGCCCTTTTGATGCGCAATCTTTATCCCCTCGGCTTGCCGCGCCTTTATGCCTTCCCTCTCATTCTCCGCCACAAAGGATAATACTTGCAGCACAATATCCGAAATGAACTTGCCGACCAAAGTATCCGCCTTCGTGCGGGTGTCTAAAAGCGGCATATCCAACACGAGTATGTCTGCGCCGATTATATTTGTTATTCTGTTCCATTCCTCTATAATCTGACAGTTACTTTACGATGATTTCTCGTGCCGGGACGAAGGCTGCTACATAGGACGGCTGCAAAACAGGGTTTTCAGAGGTAACTTATCGGGATAACCTTATCCGTTTCCGACACAGATATCATTTTATCGTAAAGGCAGACAACTCCGCCCGTACCGCGCTTCATATTGGGAATATTGTCAAGTTTTTGGAAAGCCGAGATGTCCTTTTTGTGCGGATCGGCGTGTTTCTTTATCTCAATGGGATACAGTGTTCCGCCGTCTTCTATCAGCAGGTCGATTTCGTTCATATCCTTATCTCTGTAAAAGTAGAGCGGCGGTTCGGTAATCCCTTGGTTATAGTAGCTCTTGATGATCTCTGAAAGTACGAAGTTTTCAAAGAACGCTCCCGCCATTGCGCCGTTTTTCAGCACTTCAGGAGTAGTCCACTTGGTGAGATAGGCGGCAAGTCCCGTATCAAGGAAATAGAGCTTTGGAGTTTTGACAACGCGTTTCAAAATGTTGTTGGAGTAGGGTTGCAGAAGATAGACGATATTCGATGCGGCGAGTATGGAAAGCCACCTTTCCGCAGTCGGGACGCTGATCCCGACATCTCTCGCGAGCGACGCCAGATTGAGAAGCTGTCCGACAGAGGCGGCTGTAGCAATCATAAAATTAGTAAACTTTACAGTATCGCCGATTTCCGACAGTTCTTTGACGTCTCTTTCGATGTAAGTATTTACATAGGCACTGTAAAACAGCCTCCAGTCATAATCGAGGTTGTCGGCAAGTTCGGGCATACTGCCGCGGTGTATCATGTTCCACACATCGGAATATCCGATTTCGGCCTTTTCGGCTTTGCGTGCGGCAAAGTATTCTTCCGTCGGGATAAACGGTAAATCGAAGACTAATCCTTGTCTTTCTCTCATTGAAAATCCAAGCAGTGTTACAAGACCTATGCGACCGGCAAGCGATTCGCTTACACCTTTCATCATCCTGAATTGCTGTGAACCGCACAGATAGAACTGACCTTTCTTCCTGTCTCTGTCAAGATACAGCTTTATCTGTTCAAATAGGGCAGGGGCTTTTTGTATCTCGTCAACGAATACGGGAGGAGGATTGTCCAAAAAGAAGGTACCGCTTTGTTCTTCGGCAGCGGCGCGCATAATGGGATCGTCCAGCGTGGCGCGGTTGATCCCGTTGGTTATCTGGTCCAGCATCGTTGTTTTTCCAACCTGCCTCGGTCCCGCAACAAGTACGGCGCCGAACATTTTCGAAAGCTTTGCAACGGTTTTTTCCGCATGTCTTTTGATATACATAGGCAGCTCCTTATCGGCTAATTTAATATTAAATATTATTATAGCCGAAAACTATGCTCGCGTCAAGAATTTTTGATGGCTATAGAGCATTTTTTAGAAAAGCTTGTTGATTTGTTAACGGAAACAGCGCCTACTGAAAGCGGAAACTACTGGCATTTACTGACGAAACTGATAATTTTTTTATCGCATCGGTTCTCTGGAAGGAAGACAGGCGCATTGCCATACGCTGGAACGGCAGCGGTAACAATTTGGGTTATCCGCAATCGCGGGGCAGAGCCACATGGTTCATTTTACCGCAAAAAGTCGCTTTGGCTTTTGCATTATCTATCGGCAATGCGGAAATGGCGCAAATAATAAAGGCGTCTGCGTCCGAACCTTTGGTATAATCGGTTTTTATTGGAATTATATGCGAAAATAAATGAATCGAATGATTATCAGGCATTAACGCATAAACGGGAAAAGCAACGAGTAAAACTCGTTGCTTTTCCTTATTAGATTGTGACAAAGTCCGACCCATTCTTTGGGCTCAAACTTTGTCGATGCTGGTGCCGCTGATCGGGGTCGAACCGATACGGAGTTTCCTCCAGCGGATTTTAAGTCCGCGATGTCTGCCATTCCATCACAGCGGCAAAATAAATTCGCTCGCGCGGCGACGCTTTTCAAGCAAGAACGCGACGGACTTAAAATCCGTCGCGTATTGGAGGTACCACCCGGATTTGAACCGGGGGTCAAGGCTTTGCAGGCCCGTGCCTTACCACTTGGCTATGGTACCGTAACCGTTTTGCCGCCGCGCCTATATAATATAGCAGAACCGGAACAAAAACGCAAACGTTTTTACATATAATTTTTATGCAAATCGCATGAAAAATGCTATTTTTCGATTCCGCCGGCGTGTGTAAAATATTTTCGCGTGCATACAATAATAGAGAGGATTTATGTACGAAACCGTTATAATCGTCGATAATAAACATCTGCGGTGGCTGGACGAACTCGCGTCGCTCATTAACGAAAAGCTCGGGGACTCGGCAGTGACGGCATGCAAAATAGGCGGCCGCTGTTCGTATATCAGCGTAGGCGCCGACGGACGGCGTACGGGGCAGGTGGCGGCGGGAGTCGCTTCGTCGCTGATTTCTCTGATACTCGGCAGAATGAAATACGATTTCATTTCCGAACGCATCCGTTCATTGCGCTGCCCGGACGCATCCATAAAACTGCTTTGCCATGCGCTTACGGGATTCGATCGAGAAACCGAAGAGGAAATGGTAGCCGAAACGCTGCCGTCAGGCAAAATATTCGATCTCGAAGGATACCGCAATTTCAGGATGAGCGAACTCGTATCGCGCTGGATGGAAATATGCCGTCTTGCCACCGAACACAGCGCGTATCTCTGCGACGAAGAAACCATGAACGAATTGCTTCGTTTTCTTATAGACGCCGGGCGGTCGGATGGCAGCCGCGCCGAAATATTCAAGCTGGGCGGCAAGTACAGAATAGTCGAACACCGACGCGACGGCGAAAGCGGGGAAAAGATTTTCGAAACTTTCGACGACATGCTCTGTCATCTGATCGACATCGCGCCCTGCGAAACGGTGGTAAGCGGATTCGAATACGACGATAAGTTTCGCAGGTTGCATTCCATTTTTGACGTAAAGTGCAATAATTTACGATAGTCGACAATATTTTGCTTGCAAAAGTTCCCGTTTTGGTTTATACTTGTGCTATCATATTTTACGGAGAACACAATGTTTTATAATCTTTTGCTTACAAGCGAGGGCGGCGGCTCCTGCCAGAATTCGGAGATAATGACTCCCATTCTCATCGTGGTCGCCGTGCTGTTCGTCGTCGCACTGTTCGTTCTTCCCATGATCAACAACAGACGCCAGAAAAAAAACGTAGAAGAGCAGCGCAACGCTCTGTCCGTCGGCGACACGATTGAAACCGTGGGCGGCATCATAGGCATCGTCAGAGAGATCAGGGAACCGGCTCCCGGCAGAAAGGAACTCGTCATCGAAACGGGTGCTCCCGGAAGCACTACTACCATTACCGTGGATATTCAGGCGCTTTATCTCGTGCTCAACCGCACAGTGGGAAGCGCCGCCGCATCCGTTCCGGCGCCTTCTCAGGAAGCTGTTAAAATAACTCAGCCCGCACCGGCAGAACCGTTCGAAGAAACCGTTCCTGATCAGGCGGTAACTTCCGCGCCGGAGAACGGCGATGTCTCCGCTCCCGCAGAAGCGGCAGGTACGGACAATGAAACCGCCGCGGCAGTGGCGGAAGAAAGCGCGTCCGCGGCCGAAGCCGCACCCGCGTCGGAGCAGAAGGGTGAAAGTGCGCCAGCAGTTTCCGCTCCTAAAAAAAGCGGCAACGGCAGACGCAGAAAGAACGGCAAATAACAATCGCCGTTTATCGGCAAAACAAGACATGCCGGCATTAAGCCCGGCGTAATATCGCAGATAACCTCCGCATAGTTTATAATGAATTATCGCGGAGGTTTTATTATGTCACAAAAAAAGTCGGATCTGTCCCTCGAACCCAAATATTACGCAATGGAGATCGTCAAAGCTGTCATTATAGCTCTTGTTCTGTCGCTGCTGCTCGTACTCGGCGCGGCGTTTATCATAAAGACGTTCAATCTCGATACGTCCGCCGTCACCGTCATCAATCAGATCATACGTTCGGTCAGCATACTGGTCGCGTGCCTGCTGTCGCTCAGGCGTCCGGGCAGCGGCTGGCTGCGCGGCGTGATTACCGGGCTTGTGTACAGTTTTTTCGCGTTCATAATATTCTCGCTGCTCGCAGGTGGGTTCGAATTCGATATCACTCTGCTTAATAATACTGTAATCGGCATGGTTGCCGGACTGATCAGCGGAATTATCTCAATGCTTGTCAGAAGAAACTGAAAAAGCGCGGCTATTCACTTGCATTTTTCCGGTTCATAATGTATAATATTACAAAATCCGGAGGTGAATTATGAAGCATATCACGATTATTGCTACAGATACGATCTGCAAAGACAAGGGCACCGGCTGCGGCGAGTGCCAGACTTCCTGCCAGTCTGCATGCAAGACCAGCTGCACCGTGGGCAATCAGTCCTGCGAACAGAAGAAGACGCACAGAGAATCGAAAGAAAGGGACTGATTCCGCCGCATGGTACATACTTACGAATGTCTGGGGCGGCATTTCGCGCTTGACGTCGAAAGCGGCTCCGTTTATGTTGTCGATGAACTGACATCTGAACTGATAAAAGCAAAATCTCCTTCTGCCGAGGCAAAAGGAGATTTTTCCGGTTACGACGGCGCGGAAGTCGCGGAAGCGGAGGCGGAAATCGACGAGCTTATCCGCCGCGGAATACTTTTTTCGCCGGAGCCCGATCACCCCGAACCGGTATACAAAGGGATAGTTAAGGCGCTGTGCCTTAATATCGCGCACGGCTGCAATCTGCGCTGCCGTTACTGTTTTGCCGGCGACGGACAATATCACGGCAATCTTGACTTTATGAGTCCGGAAACGGCGTGCAGGGCCATCGATTTTCTTATAGAAAAAAGCGGCGGACGCCGACGGCTCGAAGTGGACTTTTTCGGCGGCGAACCGCTGCTCAATATGGATGCGGTACGCGCGGCAATCGCGCACGCGCGCGCCGTAGAGAAAGCCGCGGGCAAGGAATTCCGTTTTACCATAACGACGAACGCCGTCGCGCTGACTGACGAGCTTATAGATTATATCAACCGCGAAATGTACAACGTCGTGCTCAGCATCGACGGACGCAAATCGGTACACGACGCCGTGCGTAAGGACGCTGCCGGACACGGCTCGTTCGACCGCGCGCTCGAAAATTCTCTGAAACTTATCAGATCGCGCGGGGACAAAAGCTATTACGTGCGCGGAACGTTCACCGCGGAGAATACCGATTTCGCGAAGGATGCCATCGCGCTCAACGATTACGGTTTCGGGCAGATATCGCTCGAGCCCGTCGTGCTGGCTGACGACGATCCGCTCGCGCTGAAAGAAAGCGATATTCCGGCACTGAAAGAACAGTACGAGATATTGGCGGAGGAGTATCTGAAACGCCGCGCAGCGGGGAAGGAGTTCGGCTTTTTCCACTTCAATATCGACATATATAACGGACCTTGCGCCGCAAAACGTCTGGTCGGATGCAACGCGGGCGACGAATACCTTGCCGTTGCGCCCAACGGGGACATATATCCCTGCCACAGATTTGACGGAATGAAAGAATATCGCATAGGTAATGTCGTGGACAGAAGCTTCGATACGCGGCTGCCACAGATGTTCTCAACCACGAATCTCACCAAGAAAGAAGAATGCAATGACTGCTGGGCCAAATACTATTGCAGCGGCGGCTGTGCCGCAAATTCCATTCAGTTCGCCGGCGGAATAACCAAACCGTATACTATCGGGTGCGAGCTGATGAAAAAAAGAGTGGAATGCGCGCTTGCGATAGCGGCAATCGAAAGCGGAAAAGCGGAAAATTAAGGAAATAAAATAAAAAATCGCAAACAATCGCAAATATTTGTTTGACTTGGATTGCCTTCTTGATATATAATCTCATAGTACGTTAGCGTGCGATAAGTAAAGGCATGAATATTACGAAATGAAAAGAAAATCATCGTTAGTCAAGTTTATAATACTGACGGCAGTGACGGTTATTGCGCTCGTCGCGTGTTTCGTGCAGTTCGATGTCGCTCCGGGCGGCGAAGTGCACGAGTACGGTGTCGTTTCGTCCATCAAGCTCGGTCTCGATCTCGAGGGCGGCGTTTACGCCGTTTACGAAGCTGACGAAGCAAATCCCGGAGACACGCGTATGAACGGTACCGTAACGCAGCTTACAGATCTGCTCACGGCCAGAGGATACACCGAAGCTACAGTAGTCAGAGAGGGTTCCAACCGTATTCGCGTCGAAGTTCCGGACGTCGATAATCCGGACGAGATATTCACGATAATCGGCGAACCCGTCGATCTCGAATTCGTGTTGTCTAGCGACGGCACAACCGACGGAGAAACGATCTTCACGGGCGACGTCGTTACCAACGCGCAGGCCGGTATACTCAACGGACAGTATGTTGTTTCGCTTTCGCTCAATTCCGAAGGCGCGCAGATATTTGCGGATATAACGTCGGCGCATACGAACGAGTATATAAAGATTTATCGCGTCAGGGACGGCGTACGTGAAGATCAGGCTATTTCCACGGCGCAGATAAACGAGGCGATAACGGGCGGACAAGCCACCATATCCGGCGACTTTACCTACGAAGAAGCGCAGGCTCTTGCCGATCAGATCATGAGCGGCACGTTCTCCGTTACACTCAGCCTTATAGAAAGTTCTGTCGTCGATCCCACGCTTGGCGAAAACGCGCTCGCCGCGGGACTGATCGGCGGCGCCATAGCGTTCGTGCTTATAATGATATTCATGTGCCTGTTCTACCGCATGATGGGAATGGTTGCCTGCATATGTATGCTTGCATATATGGCTCTGATGTTCTTCCTGCTGGCGACGATCCCGCTCGTGCAGCTCTCGCTGCCGGGCATCGCGGGTATTATACTTTCGCTCGGCATGATGATAGACGGTAACGTTATCATATACGAGCGCATAAAGGAAGAGTATTCCAACGGCAAGTCGGTGGTGGCGGCATACCATGCAGGTTTCAGAAAAGCCGCGAATGCGATTATAGACGGTAACGTAACGACGATCTTCGCGGCTGTCATGCTGCTCATATTCGGTACCGGTACCGTTTCCGGATTCGGACTTACGCTGCTTATCGGTCTTGTTCTGTCGGTTTTCTCGTCGCTCGTACTGACGAGATGGCTGCTCAAGTGGACGATTGCCATATGGGGCACCGATCCCAAGCTGTACAGACTGCACCGCAGAGCGGGCTTCAACGAAGCCGACGAAGAGCAGTGGGTTCCTCAGGAGAAACCCAGAAAGATACGAAGAATGAAAGCCGCGGCTACGGCGGAAGGTCCGACCGAAGTCGTTTCGGAAAGCACCGAAACGCCGGCGCCTGCGGACGAGGATGATTTCGACAAATTGTTCGGAAGCATAGACGACGATCATAATGGCGAGGGAGGCAACAACGATGAAACTTGATCTGCATTCCAGAGACATTAAACTCGTCGAGAAAAAGAAATTCTGGTTCGGAATTCCCGCGATAGTATTGGTTATCGCAATAATCTCGGGAGTGATATGGGGCGTGGCCACCGGCGGCGATGTGCTCAATCTGGGCATGGACTTCACCGGAGGATATTCGCTGACCGTCAAAATGGGTACTACGCTTGACGACGACGATTATCGCGCCGACGCCGAGGCTAAAATTATCGATATAATCGAGAATCCCAACGAATATTATACCGAAAGAGAAATCGTAGGCCTGGAAGTCCGAAATATTACCAAGCAGGGCAGCGGCCAGGATACTTCGCTTTATGTCAGATTCACTACGGATCGGTATAATTATCAGACCATGACGGGTACCGATCAGGAAGACGGTTTAATCGACGTTCTGTCCGACGTAATTCAGGACGAACTGTTCAGCGAGGACTATTATTCCGGCAGCGTTACTGCCGGCGACTCCGTCAGCGCTACGGTGAGCAGCGAACTGCTCGTTACTTGCATATGCGGTATACTCATGTCGCTTGCTCTTATGCTGATATATGTGGCGTTCAGATTCGAACTGCTTTCGGGCGCTGTCGCGATACTCTGTCTTGTTCACGACGTCATCATGATGTTCCTCTTTATGATGGTGTTCCACATAGAGATTACGAGTACTTTCGTCGCGGCGTTGATTACCATACTCGGATATTCGATAAACAATACGATAATCATATTCGATAAAATCAGAGACAATCTGAAAGTTTATCCTCCCGAAGCTACGCCATCCAAGATAGCCAACGACGCGGTAAGAGATACCATCGTACGTTCCGCAAATACTACCGGTACTACGATGATAACCGTAGTCATGGTTGCCATCATGGCGGCGATATTCGGAGTGACCGATCTGATCAACTTCTGTCTGCCGCTTATCGCCGGACTTGTGGCAGGTACCTTCTCTTCGGTGCTTATCGCGCCTTCGCTGTGGGCGACCTGGAAGACGAAGCACCTCAGAAAGGCGGCCGCCGCACCGCAGACGGAAACGCTTCCGCCGGCCGGCGATGACTTCTTCGCGGGGATGGAGCCGACGGGCGCTGCAGACGACGTCCGTACGTCCGATGCGGAGAGTCCGGAAGCTGACGGAACCGATGAAGTTACGGCTCAGGACGGAGCGACCGAAAACGAACCGTCCGCCGCGGAACCCGAAGCCGGAGAAGCTGACGGCGGGAACGAAGAGCCGAAGGAAGAGACCGGCGGCGCTCCTGCGGAAATAAACGAACAGACGGAGACCGACGAAGAATCTCCGGACACCGGAAACGGTAACTGAAACGATCGAAGCCTTCTGCCGTAACCCGGCGGAAGGCTTTTGACAAACGGATAACGGATCAATGAATACGATACTGAAAAAAAAGAGCGCCGACGTCGATATGCAGGCAGTGCGGCGCATATCCGACGAATATCGTCTTCATCCGCGGCTCGTGGAGCTGCTGTTTTCGCGCGGAATCACGGATGGTGCGGAAATATCCCGTTATCTGCATCCTGACGTATCCGACCTGAACGATCCGTTTCTCATGCTCGGTATGCGCGAGGCGGTCGGCCGCATAAAAGAGGCGATGAACGCGGGGGAAAGGATAGTGGTATACGGGGATTACGACGCAGACGGCGTCTGCTCCTCGTCCGTCCTCGCGCTTTATTTTTCCTCGCACGGCGCCGACGTCGTAGTGCATATTCCCAGCCGCGTCGGTGAAGGCTACGGGCTCAACGTCGCCTCGATAGAAAAGATCATAGAGGAGTTCTGCCCCGATCTCATACTGACCTGCGACTGCGGCATTTCGGGAATAGACGAGGTGGAGCACTGCAAAGATCTCGGGGTTGACGTAATAGTCACCGATCACCACGAACCGGGCAACACGATTCCCGATTGCACTGTGGTCAATCCGAAGCAGCCCGGCGACGAATATCCGGACAAATATCTCTGCGGCGCGGGAGTGGCGCTCAAACTCGTGCAGGCGCTGTGCGGCGACGATTCGTATCTCGAATATCTCGACCTTGCCGCCGTTGCCACAATTGCGGATCTGGTGCCGCTGCTCGGCGAGAACAGGTTGATAGTCCAGCTCGGTCTCGCAATGATGGCCGATGGCCGCGGGAATGTGGGCCTGAAAAATCTGCTGCGCGCAAACGGGCTGGCCGGTGCCCCGTCCTCGTCGGACATCGCTTTCAAAATCGCGCCGCGCATAAACGCCGCGGGCAGAATGGGCGACGCTTACCGCGCGTTCGAAATGCTTACGACGCGCGACGAGGGACGAATCAAAGAAATAATAGCCGAAATAGACGCGGATAACGAAAGGCGCAAATCCGTGTGCGACGAAATATACGCCGAGGCGGAAATCGACCTTACGTATGAAGATATGTCGCATTCGCGCGCCATCGTTCTCAGCAATCCTTCGTGGGCAAAGGGGGTGACGGGTATAGCCGCCGCGCGGTTTGCGGGAGAATACAACCGCCCGACGTTTATACTCGTGGACAGGACGGATGAGGGAATATACAAAGGCACGGCGCGCGGCATAGCAGGCGTAAATATTTACGACGCGCTGACGTATTGCGCCGATCTTCTCACCGAATACGGCGGCCACACGGGCGCCGCGGGATTTTCCATTCACGAGGAGAATATTCCAGCGTTCAAGCGCAGAATCAACGAGTATCTGGACGCGCTTCCGCGCGAATGTTTTCTGCCGACCGCCGAATACGATCTCGACGTCGACGCGGAGGAATGCGATAAAAAACTGCTCGACGCACTGTCGCTGACAGAGCCTACAGGTAACGGAAATACCAGACCGCTGCTGCGCATACGGGCAAACGGAGTGGGGCTGGCTCCGTGCAAGAATCCTCAGCATTCCGCAGTGCAGATCGGCAACCTTCACGCGTACGCATTCAATTTTTACGCGCGCAATCAGTTTCTCATGGGCAGCGGCGCGAAGGATATTGTGCTCGAGCTTGCAGAGGGCATTAACGGCGGCGTATCCGGATATATAAAGGCGGTCAGTCCGGAAGAACTGTACATCAGCGACGCGTATGCCGGCGCCAATTATCTCGCGGCGCTCATGCTGCCGCCGGGAAAAG
>ERZ780203.2121-NODE-2121-length-11762-cov-13.557017_pt1 | contig 11762 bp, 10 predicted proteins | sample MGYA00511168_ERZ780203 | MGnify/ENA primary metagenome ERZ780203 (study PRJEB29588, sample SAMEA2156577) | human gut metagenome | biome: human gut; feature: human-associated habitat; material: faeces | place: Denmark | collected 2008/2010 ...
CTGCAAAAAAAGCTGCTGAGAACGTCCTCAGCAGCTTTTCCTTGTCCAGATTGGAAAAGACGCACCCCGCACGGTCCGATCCAGCCATGTGTCAGGCACACAGGGTATGAAACTCATCATTCTATGGCAATACCCCCCTGGTCCAGACAATCTTCTGAACCAGGGGGGGCTTTGACAGGGTCCATTTTACCGGACCTGTTTGAAATGTGCTTGTTATAAGCGGAGAGAAATCAGTGGATCATGCTGGCGACCTCAGCGGCGAAGTCGTCCTCCTTCTTCTCGATGCCCTCGCCGGTAGCGAAGCGGGTGAAGGCCTTGACGGTGATCTGACCGCCCAGTTCCTTAGCAACGGCGGCCACATGCTTCTCCACAGAGATCTTGTTCTCCTTGACGAAGGCCTGCTGCAACAGGCAGTTCTCCTCGTAGTACTTGCCCAGCTTGCCCATCACGATGCCTTCCTTGACCTTCTCAGGCTTGGCGGCCATCTTGGGATCGTTGGCCATCATGGCCAGCTGGATCTCCTTCTCCTTGTCCAGGGTCTCCTGGGAGACGTCGGACTTGTCCAGGAAAGCGGGGTTCATGGCCGCGATCTGCATGGCCACGTCCTTGCCCAGCTCGATGACCTTGCCGGCCTCGATGCCCTCGACGGCCAGGTTCACCAGCACGCCGATCTTGCCGCCCATGTGGATATAGGGAACATTCACGCCCTCGGCATAGCGGACAAAGCGGCGGATCTGGATGTTCTCGCCGATGGCCAGCACCTTGTCGGCGGTGACGGAGGCGATGGTGCGGTCGGTGCCGGGGTAGGTCATCTCCTGGAGTGCGGCCACATCGGCGGGGTCCTCGGCGGCGATGACGGAGGCCACGTCCTTGACAAAGCCCTGGAACACCTCGTTCTTGGCCACGAAGTCGGTCTGGGAGTTGACCTCAATGACCACGCCAACGCCGTTGTCGGCCACGATGGCGTAGGACACCACAGCGCCCTTCTTGACCACGGCGCCGGGCATCAGGATGGAGTACTGGACGCTTGCGCCCTCCTCCACCGTGCAGCGCTCAGAGAGGACGGAGTTCTCCGCCTCGCCCTCGACCGTGCAGCCGCGCGCGACGACGCTGTGCTCCACATGCGCGTTCTGCCCCAGATACGCCGGCGGCGCAGAGACGGAGCGGCCGTAGATCGGCCAGTCCTTTTCGAGTAAGTCAAGTCCGCTGCCGGTCGCGAGCATATCCATGTTCGCGTCCCACAGGGAGTCGAGCGTGCCGACATCCTTCCAGTAGCCGGAGAAGCGGTACGCCGCCATCTTTTCCCCATTTTTGAGCATCTTGGGGATGATGTTTTTGCCGAAGTCGTTGCTGCTCGCCTCGTCGCTCTCGTCCTCGATGAGGTACTCACGCAGCTTTTTCCACGTGAAGACGTAAATGCCCATCGACGCGAGGTTGCTCTTGGGATGCGCGGGCTTTTCCTCGAATTCCGTGATCGTGTCGTTTTCGTCCACGTTCATGATGCCAAAGCGCGGCGCATCCTCCCAGGGCACCTCCATAACGGAGATGGTACAGTCCGCGCCCGCTTTTTTGTGGTGGGCGAGCATCTTGGCGTAATTCATCTTGTAGATGTGGTCGCCCGAGAGGATGAGCACATACTCGGGGTCGTACATGTCGACAAAGCCGATGTTCTGGAAGATGGCGTTGGCCGTGCCCTTATACCACGACGCACCGCCCGCGCTCTGATACGGCGGCAGGATGTGCACGCCGCCGTCCGCGCGGTCGAGATCCCACGGCTGGCCCGAGCCGATGTAGCGGTTGAGCTCCAGCGGGCGGTACTGCGTCAGAACGCCGACGGTGTCGATGCCAGCGTTGGCGCAGTTTGAGAGCGGAAAGTCAATGATGCGGAACTTGCCGCCAAACGGCACGGCGGGCTTCGCCATATTCTCCGTGAGCACGTAGAGCCGGCTGCCCTGCCCGCCGGCAAGCAGCATAGCGATACATTCTTTCTTCACGCTTGTTCTCTCCTCCTTGTTTCTTCTCGTCCGGTCACAGCTCGGACGGCTCACTTGTCGGTTCTTTCTCCTCCTGCCATTCACCCTTGCCCGCGAAGAACACCGCGCCGAGCGGTGGGATGGTCACGCACAGCGAGCAGGGCTTGCCGTGCGAGGGGATGGACTCGGTCAAAAGCTCTCCTTCGTTGCGCCAGTCGCCCGTGCCGCCGTATGCGGGAAGGTCGGTGGTAAACACCTCGCGGTACGTCTTTTTCGGTGGGACGCCGAAGCGGTAGTCCGCGCGTCCGACGGGCGAGAAGTTGACCGCCGCGATGAGCTCGCGCCCTTTCCGGTCGCGCCGGACGAAGACGACGATGTTATTGTGGTTGTCGTCAGCGACGAGCCACTCAAAGCCCTCCCACGAAAAGTCAATATCCCAAAGCGGGCTCTGCGATAAGTAAAAGCGGTTGATGTCCTTGAAAAACCGCTGGGTCTGCTGATTTTCTTTGTTTTCGAGCAAATACCAGTCGAGCTGCGAGGCAAAATCCCACTCGTGCCACTGGCCGAGCTCCGCGCCCATGAATGTGAGCTTTTTCCCCGGATGGGCGAGCAGGTACGCCGTGAACGCGCGCACGCCCGCGAGCTGCTGCCAGTCATCCCCCGGCATCTTGCCGCGAAGCGACCCCTTCATGTGCACGACCTCGTCGTGCGAGATCGGCAGGACGAAATTCTCCGAAAAGGCGTACATCAGCGAGAACGTGATGTCCTTGTGGTGGAACTGGCGGAACCAGGGGTCAAGCTTCAAATAGTGGCACATGTCGTTCATCCAGCCCATGTTCCACTTGAGGTTGAAGCCGAGGCCGCCATCCTTGGCGGGCCGTGTGACGAGCGGCCACGCGGTCGACTCCTCGGCGACCATCAGCGCATTGGGATTGACGGAAAACGCGGTCTCGTTGAGCGCGCGCAGGAAGTCGATGGCCTCTAAGTTTTCGTGCCCGCCGTTGATGTTTGGCGTCCAACGGCCATTTTCGCGGCCATAGTCGAGGTACAGCATCGACGCGACCGCGTCCACGCGCAGGCCGTCCACATGGAACTCGCGCAGCCAGAACGCAGCAGAGGAAAGGAGAAAGCTCTTCACCTCGCCGCGGCCATAGTCGAACACACGCGTTCCCCAGCCCTCGTGCTCGCGCTTATTGGGGTCGGCGTATTCGTAGCAGGGCGTGCCGTCAAAGTCGATGAGGCCGTGCGCGTCCTTGCAGAAGTGCGACGGCACCCAGTCTAAAATGACGGAAATGCCCTTTTGGTGCAGATGGTCGACAAAGTACATAAAGTCCCTGGGCGTGCCGTAGCGCGACGTTGCGGCAAAATAGCCGGTGCACTGATAGCCCCAGGAATCGTCAAGCGGATACTCGGTGACGGGCATGAGCTCGACGCAGTTGTAGCCAAGGTCCAGAACGTGATCCGCCAGCTCGCGCGCGAACGTGCGGTAGTCGTAAAAATCGCCGTTTTCGTGCCGCCGCCATGAGCCGAGGTGGACCTCGTAAATGTTGAGCGGCGAGCGGTCGAGGGGTGTCTTTGCGCGGCTCGCGCGCCATTCGTCATCCCCCCAGCGGTAGCCGCCGAGGTCATAGAGCTTGCTGGCCGTACCGGGGCGGGTTTCGGCGTGGAAAGCATAGGGGTCGGCCTTGAGCACGGTCTCGCCCGTCTGTGCCGTCACAGCAAACTTGTAGGTGTCGTAGCGCTTGAGGGACGGCACAAAGCACTCCCAGAAGCCGTCCGCGTTCTTTTCCATCGGGTAGGCGTAGCCGTTCCACTCGCAGAAATCGCCCACAACGGACACATGCGCGGCGTTCGGCGCCCAGGTGCGGAAGACGTAGCCGTCTTTCCCCGACCGCCGCGTGCGGTGCGCGCCGAGATAGCGGTAGGCCTCGCTGTTCGTGCCGCCGTAAAAGGCTGCGGCGTCAAATCGTCTGCCGGTTTGTTTCATGCCTCTTGTCCTTTCTCCTCATAGAGCGTATGAGCGCGGTGCAGTACCTTATTCCTCATCCGGTGCGCGCCGCACTGCCGCGCCGCCGAGGCCGAAATCGTCCTCCACGCTCGCCGTGTCGCGGCGGAGCATATTTTCCATCACGCGGATATCGCTGTCGATGTCCATCGCCTCGTTGCGGTACAAATCGTCGAGCTGCTTGTCAAAGCCCTTGATGAGGGCATCCATCGTCTCTTCGATGCGCTCCTGCGCGCGGGAGAGATTCTCACCCTCGATGCCCGCCTCTTCAAACTTGGCGTAGCTGTCAAGCAGCTTGAGCGTCGTGGGCAGGTAGTAATTGAGGAACGTCGCGGCCTGCTGCTGCTTTTCGGGATGCTCCTCGACCTCGCGGAAAATTTTGCCCGCGACGGTCTCGAGGTGGTCGATCTTCTCACTCAGCACGGCGTCGGCGATGCGGTCGTTGGCCGAGCGGATGGCGCGCAGCGCGCCCGCATAGCCCTCGTTGGCCTCCTTGGGCGTGACGTTTTCCTTTTTCGCGGTCGCATTCGCGTAGTCGGCAAAGGCGTCGGCGCTGCGGAAGAAGATGCCGCGGCCGCTGTCTAAGTACGCGCCCGTGCCGAGCAGACCCTTTTCGACCATGTAGTCAAGATCGCTCTCGATCTTTTTGCGGCTCTTGCCCGTCACGGTGCAGAGCTCCTCCACGCTGATGTAGCCGCGCTCGCCCATCACGGCGAGATAGCGCGCAACACGTGCGCTGCGGCGCTTCATCCGCTGCCCGGCGACGAGCATGGCAACGCCGCCGGCAAAGAAGCCGCACATGGGAAAAAGCTCTTCCATCATGTAGGAATACCAGCCGTAGGCGATGACCTCGCCCAGCATGGTCACAAGACTGATGCCGAAAATGCAGGTGATGGCTGCGCCGACGATCATCAGAATGCGCGCGGTCTTGTCCGAAGCCTTCGGCGCGCGGTTCATCTTTTTCGCTGTCTGCACAACGGTCTTTTCTACCTTGTTCGTACTGCGCGCCGTAACGTTCGCGTTCGGACTGGTGCTCGTGCGCGTGCCGCCGCGTGAGGAATTCACCTTCTTCGGCTTGTCCGAGAGCTTGGAGATCAGCGCGATGAGGCCGATGGGCCACAGGCCGAAGGCGAACAGCGCCGCGATCAAAATCCAGCCGCCGACGTCGACATCGTTCTTTTTCTTCGTCTTCCCGTCCCCCTCGTCAAAGCGGAACGAACCGGTCTCGGGATCGTATTCAAAATCCTTGCTCATTTACCTGTTCTCCTTTTTCTTGCCCGCTCTCGCGGCGCGCTCGCGCTCAAAGTCGACGATCTTCGTCTTTTTACCTGTCTTTTCGTCCAGCACATAGAGCGTATTGAGCTGGGATTTTAGGTTTGCCTTCACCGAGTCGATGTAGTCGCGGCGCAGCTGCGCCTGCTCCTCCTTCTCCTCGTCGGTCAAGCCTTCGGCTTTGGCCTTGTGCGCCAGCGCGTTGATGCGCGCGATCTTTTCATCCATCGTCATTGTTTACTTCTCCTTACAGGTATCGGCGCAGAAGCAGCGCCGTTCTTCCTTTTTTACTCAGGCCGCCGACCTCGGCGACCTCGAACTTGCCGAGGCCGCGGGCGGAGATCACATCCCCCTGCGCGACGGGGGCGTCGCTCTTGAGCGTTTCGCGGTGGTTAAGCTGCACGCGGCCCGAGGAAATGAGCTCCTGCGCCTTGCCGCGGCTCATCGAAAAGCCGCTTGCCGCCACGGCGTCGAGCCGCAGCGTTGAGACCGTGTCGCGAATCTCCTTGACCTTGAGCGCGGGGACACTCAAGTCTGAAAGCTCGATCTCGCTGACCGAGAGCTTCACGCGCCCCGCGCTCGTCACGTTTTGCAGCAGATACGGCGCGATATCGCGCGAGACGATCAAATCGCATGAGCCCTCCGACACCAGAATGTCGCCGAGCTTTTCGCGCGTAACGCCTTGCGCCATGAGCGAGCCGAGAAAGTCGCGGTGCGTCAGCGTATCTTCCTTGCGATACGTGCAGCGGAGCGCCGTCATGTACTCGCTCTCGTCCGCTTCCTCCTGCCAGTCGGGCAGAAAGAGGAGCATTCTCCGCTCCGCGCGCTCAAATCCGCCGCAGAAGGCGCAGCCGTCGTGGATGGCGGCGGCGTGCAGTAGGTCCTGCGCGCTGCGCTGCTCAGCGGGGCTCAAAAAGTCCGTCGCCGACGGGATATTGCGGTCTCTGCTCTGCTCACATTTATCGAGAATGTGCGCCAGCAGCACGCGCTCATCGCCATTGCGCGCGGCGCGATCCAAAAGCTGTCGTCTGTCCATCATGCTTTCCCATTCTGCGTGCGCCAGAGGGACGCATACTCGCCGTTTTGCGTGAGCAGCGCCTCGTGGCTGCCCTGCTCGGCGATGCGGCCGTCCTCGATGACGAGGATGCGGTCTGCCGAGCGGATGGTCGAGAGCCGGTGCGCGATCACAAGCGTCGTGCGCCCACGCGCGAGCTCGTCGAAGGCGTGCTGGATTTTGACCTCCGTCACGCTGTCGAGCGCGCTCGTCGCCTCGTCCAGAATGAGGATGGACGGGTTTTTGAGGAAGATGCGCGCGATGGACACGCGCTGCTTCTGACCGCCGGAGAGCATCGTGCCGCGCTCGCCGACATAGGTGTCGAAGCCGTGCGGCATGGCCATGATATCGTCGTAAATTTCCGCGCGCTTCGCCGCTTCGACGATCTCCTCGTCCGTCGCGTCGGGGCGGCCATAGCGGATATTCTCGCGCACCGTGTCGGCAAAGAGGAACACATCCTGCTGCACGATGCCGATGGCGCGGTGAAGGGACGACTGCGTAAGAGAGCGCACATCTTCCCCGTCGATGCGGATCGCGCCCTCGCTCACCTCGTAAAAGCGCGGGATGAGCTGGCAGAGCGTCGACTTGCCTCCGCCGGAGGGGCCGACGATGGCGAGCATCTCGCCAGGCCTTATATGCACGCTCACGTCGTGGAGCACGCCTTCATTCTCCTCGCCCTCGTAAGAAAAGCTCACATGGTCGACGTCGATCTCGCCGCGGCAGTGTTCGAGCTCCTTCGCGTCCGGTGCGTCCTTGAGCGCGGGCTCCACGCGCATCAGCGCCGTGAAGCGCTCGAGGCCGGCAAAGCCGCGCGCAAAAATCTCAGAGAAATTTGCGAGCTTTCGCACGGGGTTGATGAACGTTGCGATGTAAAGGGAAAACGTGATGAGGTCAATGTAGTTCATCTCGCCGCGCATGATGAGATAGCCGCCCACCGTGATGACGGCGGCGGAGAGCAGCGTCATAAAAAATTCCATCGTCGCGTTGAACACACCCATCTCGTGGTGGAATTTGCGCTTGGAGACCTTGAATTCCTCGTTCGCCGCGTTGAATTTGTCGATCTCCTCTTCCTCGTTGGCAAAGGCGCGCGCCGTGCGGATGCCGGAAAGCGACGACTCGATGCCGACGTTGATGGCGGCAGTCTTCTGCTTCTCGCCGCGTGAGGCGGCGGTCATCTTGCTGCGGCGCGACATGATGACCGCGATGAACACCGGCAGGATGCACGCCACGACCAGTGCGAGCCGCCACTCGATGGAAAACAGGATGGCGAGCGCGCCGACGATCGTCAGCGTCGAAATGAGCAGGTCCTCGGGGCCGTGGTGGGCGAGCTCCGTGATCTCGAAGAGATCGCTCGTCAGCCTGCTCATGAGCTGGCCCGTGCGGTTGTGGTCAAAGAAGCTGACGTCCAACTCCTGCACGTGTGTGAAAAGGTCGCGGCGGATGTCCGCCTCCACCAGAATGCCGAATGTGTGTCCCCAGTAGGAAATGACATAGTATAAAAGTGCGCGCACAATGAACGCCGCCATCATCACGCCCATCACGATAAAAAACGTGCGGTACTGCTGATTCGGCAAAAGGTCGTACATCGACTTGCGCGTCACGAGCGGAAAGGCGAGATCGATGAGCGCAACGACCGTCGCGCAGACAAGGTCCAGGATGAACAGGCCGCGGTGCGGCTTGAAGTAGGTGAAGAGAATGGAAAGCGGCTTTTTCTGCTGAAATTCACGGGTCGTCATATGGTCGATAGCTCCTGCAAATACTTTTTCAAGGTAATTGTAGCACAGGCGGGCAGTGCTTGCAAGGAAAGCCGCCCCTTTTTGCGCAAAAAAAGAACGGCCTTTGACCGTTCTTTTTCTCTTTACTTGATGCGCACCGTGATGGTCAGCACCGCGCCGCCAACGGTGGCCGTCACGGTCGTGGTCCCCCCCTTGGCAGGCGTGATCAAGCCGTCCGCCGAGATGGACAGGACGCTCGCGTCCGCCACCGCCCAGGTCGCGGCCGCGTCCGTGCCGGAAACGCTCAGGCGGATGGTCTCGCTCGACTTGATCGTGCAGTCAAAGTTGCCGTTTCCGTCCTTGGGCAGCGTCGTGCCGACGTTCGTCTTGATGCTCAGGGCCGAGGCATCCACCGTCGGGGTGGACGGGGTTGTCGTGGTGCCGGGATTGGTGGCAGTTGTGTCGCTGCCGTTTGCGGGATCATTTGCGTTCGGCTCATCACCGGTGTTCGGGTCAGTGGTGCCGCCGTTGTTCGCGTTCGGATCGTCCGTGTTCGTATTGCTGTCGTCGGGCGTATTGACATCGTCCTGCACGCCGGGGGTATTGCCGTCGTCGGCGGGCGTGATCTTTGCGACGATCTTGTCACCAAAGAGCGACCAGCTCAAAAGCAGCAGCACGACGACGAGCACCGCCGCCATCGCGCCGCGGACGGACTGCGTCTGCTTTTTATCCGAAACACGCCGGCCGCCGCTCTGTTTGCTGGAGTTGTACTTGATCTTGCGGGGATGGTCTCCCTCCTCGCAGAACGGGCATCTGCGATAGCTGGGGGAATATTCTTCGCCGCAGCGCGGGCACTTGAGAAGATCCATGCCGACGCTCCTTTCTTTTGTCAAAATAGAGTCTCTGCGCGCGAGCACACACAGTGCCGCGTTCCTTTACATAATACTTGCTTTTTTGCTTCGCGTCAACCGCCCACGCACAAATTTTTGTCTCATTCCGCCGCGCGGCCTTGCTTTTTCGCCAAAGTCTTCCTATAATCGACTTAACAACAAACGATTCATGGAGGGTCTGGCGATGAACACCATCTTCATTGGCATTGCAGGTGGCACCGGTTCGGGCAAAACGACGCTCACCGAGCATCTGAAGCAGCACTTCGGCGACGATATCAGCGTCGTGCACCACGACAGCTATTATAAATATCAGGACAGGCCCTTTGAAGAGCGCTGCAAACAGAACTACGACCACCCCGACGCTTTCGAGACCGATCTGATGGTCGAGCAGCTTAAGGAGCTCAAGGCGGGCAAGGCCATCCGCTGCCCTGTCTACTCCTACGCAGACCACCAGCGCACAAGTGAGACCGAGCTCATCCGGCCGAGCAAGGTCGTCATCGTCGAGGGCATCCTCATTTTCCAGGACCCGCGGCTGCGCGAAATGCTCGACATCAAGATCTTCGTCGAGACCGACGCCGATGTTCGCATCCTGCGCCGCGCGCTGCGCGACGTGCGCGACCGCGGCCGCACGCTCGAGAGCGTCATCACGCAGTACTTGACGACCGTCAAGCCCATGCACGAGCAGTTCGTTGAGCCGAGCCGCAAGTACGCCGACATCATCGTCCTCGAAGGCGGCCACAACTTAGTCGCCCTCGACATGATCATGCAGCGCATCGCTAGCCACATCGCCTCCGCCGACTAACACAGACACGAAAAAGCGTCGCAGACTTTGTGCCGCGCACGGCACGAAAGAATTTTAATCATAAATCGCCGCGGCAGAAGGTGAATTGCCGCAAGGCGGCAAGAGAAGCCGCCCTGGAGCGTGCGCGTCAAAAACACTTCTCGCTCCGCGCGTGTCGCAGCCGCCTTTCGGGCGGCAAGGCACGAAGCGGAGCGCATCTTTCTCAAAAAAGAGGGACGCAGCTTTCAGCTGCGTCCCTCTTTTTTGAATATCTTTTACACTCCCGCGAAGTGGAACACGACGCCGATCACCGCGGAGACTCCGATAAAGACGATCGGGTGCAGGTCCTTGGTCTTTTTGATGTAGCGCGTGAAGACGAGCAGCACCAGCGCAAGGATGATGCCGCGCCAGCTGATCGCGCCGTCCCACGAGAATTTCATCAGGATGGAATCCTCCTGCGACGCGCTCGTGATCCCGGCGATCACCTGGAGCATCACGCCCGCGCAGGCCGCGCCGATCAGGCCGGTGGAGGCGGGACGAAGGCCGTAGAACGCGTTGGCGACATACTGGCTGTCGCGGAATTTGGCGAGCATCGCCGCAACGATCAAAATGACGATGATCGACGGCGTCACCTCGCCGATGGTGGCGACGATCGCGCCCGGCACGCCGCCGACCGTATAGCCGACATAGGTCGCCATGTTGATGCCGACAGGACCCGGCGTCGATTCCGACACAGCCAGCATGTTCATCAGGTCCGTCTGCGAAAACCAGCCCGTGGTCGCCCCGATATCCTTAAGGAACGGCAGCGTCGCCATGCCGCCGCCGATGGCAAACAGGCCCGTTTTGAAAAATTCCCAGTATAAGCGAAGATACAAGGTCATTTTGCCGCCCTCCCCTCAAGATTTTTCAGCACGATGCCGGACAGCGCCGAGAGCAGCACGAACCACACCGGCGAAACGCTCAGCAGCATATTCCCCAGCAGCACGATAACAAAGATGACCGCCGTGCGCTTATCCACGACCGACTTTTTCAGCAGCTTGAGCACAGCGTTCAGGATGAGCACGCATACACACACCTGAATGCCTGCAAAGGCGTTCTGCACCCAGGCAAGGTGGGCAAAGTTCGTAATGAGTCCCGCCAAGATCGTGATAATGACGAGCGAGGGGAATACCACGCCGAGCGTCGCGGTGATGCCGCCCATCGCGCCTTTTCTCTTCTGCCCGACAAATGTCGCCGTGTTGACGGCGATGATGCCCGGTGTGCACTGACCGATGGCAAAATAGTCCACCAGCTCTTCTTCCGTTGCCCAGTGCTTATTCTGCACCACCTCGCGCTCGAGGATCGGCAGCATCGCCATGCCTCCGCCAAAGGTCATCACGCCGATCTTGGCAAAGGTGAGAAACAGTTCCAAAAGTTCCTTCAAAATTCTTTCTCCTTACTCCACATATCCGTAAAGGCCGCGCACGGACACCTCACCCGTGCGGACGGTCTCGACCGTCCCGTTTTCGCGGCGCACGATGAGGCCGAACTCCTCGTCCACGTCAAGCGCCGTGACTTTCTCCTTCGTATCCTGCCACAAAAGCTGCACCTCGCGCCCGATGGTCACGCAGCGGCGGCGGTATTCGTCAAGATACCCGCTCGTCTCTCCGGATCTGAGCGCCGTATAAAGCGCATCGAGCTCCTCGATCATCGCCGCGGACAGCTCCGCGCGCGAAATGAGCCTGCCCGTCTCGCGCAGGATGGACGTTGCGATCTTCGAGACCTCGCCGACGAAGTCCTCCTCGCGCTGGCTGACGTTGAAGCCGATGCCCGCCACGACGTACTGGAGCTCGCCGGTCTCACCCTCGACGCTCAGCTCGGTCAAAATGCCGCAGAGCTTTCTGCCGTTCAGGATGAGATCGTTTGTCCACTTGATCTGCGAGTGCGTCCCCGCCACGCGGTCGACCGCGCGGCTCATCGCAACGGCGATGAGACCCGTGAGCGGCATCAGCTGCGACGGCGCAAGCTTCGGACGCAGCAAGATCGACAGGTAAACGCCCTTGCCCGCCGCGCTCTGAAAGCTGCGGCCGCGG
>ERZ780203.2125-NODE-2125-length-11731-cov-3.819373_pt1 | contig 11731 bp, 10 predicted proteins | sample MGYA00511168_ERZ780203 | MGnify/ENA primary metagenome ERZ780203 (study PRJEB29588, sample SAMEA2156577) | human gut metagenome | biome: human gut; feature: human-associated habitat; material: faeces | place: Denmark | collected 2008/2010 ...
TTGAAGACCCGTGTCCCGCGGCGTGCAAAAGTAGTCAAATTTCGCGCGGTCTACGACGTGTCGCCGCCCTCCGCCCGCACGAGCACGACGTCGCCTACGGCGACCTGCAGTCCTGCCGCGGGAGTCGTGGACAGCACCGTGCCGCTGCCGACGAGTTCGACTTCCAGCCCCATATCTTCGAGCAGGGCGACGGCAGCCGCGGCGTCCATTCCGGTAACCTCGGGCATTTCGATATATGTGACGGCGGCTTCGTCAAAGCGCTGCCAGCCTTCGGCGTCGGCGATGCGGGAAAAGATTATGCCGGCGTAAGGCGCCGCGGTCAGACTGCCGTAATACGTATATCCGGACGGTTCGTCGACGATGAACAGCACGGCGTATTCCGGATCGTCGGCGGGAGCGAATCCGACGAAGGAAGATACGTACTTGCCCTGCGCCACGTGCCCGTCCTCGTATTTCTGAGCCGTACCCGTCTTGCCGCCCACCTTTATGCCGCTCACCGCGGCCTTTGAACCGCCGCCGTTTTCCACGACGCCGACAAGCAGTTCGCGCAGCTTCGCGCTCGTTTCAGCGCTTACGGGATTGCCGCGCACCTCGGGAGAGTGCTCGTATACCGTTCTGCCGTCCGTGCCCGTCACTTTTTCGAGAAAATACGGTTCGTACAGCGTGCCGCCGTTGACCGCCGCGCACACTCCGCTTATGAGCTGCACGGGAGTGACCGCTACCGCCTGCCCGAAACCTATGCGCGCGAGATCGACGTTCTTGACGCTGCTCTCGCTCATCATTATGCCGCTGCTTTCACCGAAAAAGTCGATGCCCGTCTTGCTGCCGAACCCGAAGGATTCCAGCGTATCGTAAAGGCGTTCCGTGCCCAGCGACAGCGCGAGATTCATGAACACGACGTTACAGCTGTTGCACACGCCTTCGGCAAGCGTCTGCGAGCCGTGGCCTATCGTACGCCAGCAGCGTATACGCTGGCCGTCCACGGTCATGCTGCCGTTGCAGTAATATCTGCTGTCGTCGCCTGCGACGCCGTTTTCCAGCGCCGCGGCGGTCGTGAAAATTTTGAAAGTCGAACCGGGCTCGTATACGTCGGTCACGAGCGAATTTTTGGACAGCTCGTTGAGCAGATCTATGTCGTCGCGCGGAATGTCGTTGAGATCGTATGAAGGATAAGACGCCATCGCCTTTATGCCGCCCGTGTTTACGTCCATTACTATGGCAGAGCAAGACTTCGCGCCCCATTCCAGCTGCGCCGCGACCACTGCGCTCTCTGCAAACGCCTGAATGTCAGAGTCCACGGTAAGCGTAAGATCGCAGCCGGGCACGGCGGGCACGTACCGCGTCACGCCGTCCTCTATCTCACGGCCGGCTATGTCCGCGTCCGAGTACAGATAGCCGTCCACGCCGGCGAGATAGCGGTCGTAATAGCCCTCCAGGCCGTTCTGCCCGATGTTGTCTATATTGGTAAAGCCTATGACTTTGGACAGCATGCTGCCGTGCGGATAGCTGCGCGTATATCCGGCCACGCAGTATACGCCGGCAAGCCCGGCATCGTCTATGGCCGCGGCGGCGTCCGCTCCGACGCGCCTTGCGACAGTCACCTCGCTGCTGCTCTGCGCCAGTTTTTCTTCCACGGACCCGGCGCCGATGTTAAGTTCGGACGACAGCAGCTCGACGACGGCGTCATCGTCGGTCACGGCGTTGGGACGCAGATACACGGTATATACCGTTTCGTTGTCCGCGAGCACTTCTCCGCCCGCGTCGTATATTATTCCGCGGGGCGCGTTAAGCGGAATGTCGCGGTACCACTGATCGGTCGCCTTTGACGACAGAAAGCCGCCCTGAATTATCTGCAGAAAAAACAGCCTGCCCGCAAGCAGGCAAAACAAAAAGGCTATTGATATTATTACTATCAATAACCTCTTTCGTATCTTTGATATGCCGTTGCTTTGATACAATCAGATCAGCCTCCGAATACCGAATTGAACCAGTCGCGGATATTGTCGAACACCCCGCTTTCGTCTTCGGTATTGCCGCCGATCTCCAGCCTGTCGTAGCTGCCGATGTCGTCTTCTTCGATCGCAACCATGCCGAGTTCTTCGGCACGAGCGGTGATCGCTCCGTCGTCGGACAGTACCGCAAGATCCTCGCGCTGGCTTGCGATCGTTTCTTCCTGCTGCGCTATTGTCGACTCGAAGTCCGCCACCTGCGCGGAAACGCTGCTTACGGCGACGCCCGTCGCGATTATGCCGATCACGACCGCAAGCACTACGGTCATGTATATGATCAGCGCCTTCTTGGCTGACGCGGGCAGCTTTTTCTCGTGCACGACGGGAGTTTCGGCGGGACGTTCGATTTCCGCGCTGCGCTTACGGCTTACGATCTTGGGCATGAGATCGCGTATGTTCTTTCTTTCAGGCGGCTGCTCCGGTCTTGCGAACGTTTCCTCGGCGCGCGCCGGTCTCTCGACCGGTCTGACCTCGGGTTCGGCTTTTTTCGGAGCGGGAGCTTCCGGTTCCGCGGGGCGGGCGGTTTCCGTCCTTTCCCTGCGCTCCGGCGCGGCAACATAGCTGCGCATCTGAAGTATATCGTCGCTGAATTCCCTTTCAGTCGTCGCGTCTTCGATATAGGTATCGCCTGCAGCGAAGCCGCCGTATCTGTCCTCATCTCTTTCGATGCGTCTTTTGCTCGTTACCATTTTATTTCCCTGCCTTGAATTATATTACAAATTGCGGTTCATTATGTTATATTCTTTCCGCAACTCTGAGAGTTGCGCTGCTGCTTCGCGAGTTACGTTTCAGCTCCTCTGCGCCGGCTCTGCCGTTTCCGTTTACTTTCACGAGTTTCACTTCGGCTTTGTGTCCGCACACGCATACCGGCAGCGACTTGTCGCACAGACAGTCCGTCGCCATGGTCCGGAGCGTGCGTTTCACGATCCGGTCTTCCAGAGAATGGAACGTGAGCACGCATATCCGTCCGCCCGTTTTCAGTCTGCGGGCAATGTCTTCCACCGCCCTGCCCAGTCCGTCCAGCTCGCCGTTCACTTCTATGCGCAGCGCCTGGAAGGTCTGTTTTGCGGGGTGTCCGCCCTTGCGGTGCGGCACGCTCCGCTCTATTATTTCCGTCAGTCTGCCCGTCGTTTCCACGGGCGATTTTTCGCGTTCTCTTACTATATTTGCGGCTATCCTTTTCGCAAAAGGTTCTTCGCCGTACTCGTACAGTATTCTCGTCAGCTCCGCCGCGGTATAGCCGTTGACAACGTCGTATGCGGAAAGTTCCTGATCGGTGTTCATACGCATGTCCAGACGTGCGTCGAACCTGTACGAAAATCCGCGCGACGGTTCGTCGAACTGGTGCGAAGAAACGCCGAGATCGAGCAGCGCGCCGCCGGGGAGGTTCTGCGCTGCTATATGCTCGCGACGCCGCGTTCGTCCATAAACGCGGAAAAGTTTTTGAAGTTGCCGCGGATGAGTTCGTATCTGCCCGCGAAGCCTTCCCCGTCGAACAGCGCCGAGGCGTACGCTATGGCGTCGCCGTCGAGGTCAGTCGCGATCACGCGGCCGCCGCGCCTGAGTATTTCCAGCGAATGTCCGCCGCCGCCCAGCGTACCGTCGAAGTACAGGCCGCCGGCTTTTACGCGGAGCGCTTCGAGCACTTCCGCCGGCATGACGGATGTGTGATAAAACATATCAGTTTGCCGCGGACGTGCCGACGCTCTTGAAAATATCGTCGAGGTTTATGGAGCTGTCGTAAGCCTGCCATACGTCCTCCGCCCAAAGCTCCACGCGGTCGCGCACTCCTATGCTGATGACATTCTTGGTGATACCGCCGTATTCCAGCAGATAGGACGGGAGCGTTATTCTGCCCTGTTTGTCCTCTTCCACGAAGTCGCCGCGAGAGAATATCTTACGCATGACGTCGAGCTGCGGATCGTCGGAATAGCCGTCCACGCCTTCGAACCTGCCGGTCAGTATTTTCTCGGCGGTATCTCTGGGGAAAATGTAAAGACAGTGATCCTTTCCGACGGTAATATAAGGATTGGGGCCGAGCGCGTCTTTGAACTTGGCCGGTATTCTTATTCTGCCTTTGTCGTCGAGCTGATGACTGCTCCTGCCTGTCAGAAACACGGCTCTCCCTCCTTTCTCGGTATCGTTATGTATATATTAACATACAATCTAACCAAAGTCAACCCCTAACGACCATTTTTTTCCCATTTTTTCCAAACAAATATTAAAACGTAACGAAAAAAGAGACCCGGGTTGCCGGATCTCTCTGAAGCCTGAAAATCTTTACGAACGTTCGTTTTATTTTTCCGCGGGAACGAAATTGATCTTGCCGTTTTCCACCGAATCGCACTTCACCCGCACGGGCGCGCCTATAGTCCAGACGACGTCGCCCACTTTCATGACATGCAGCTTTTCGTTGTACTCGGCGTCTTCGCCCAGCGCTTCCTTGCGGATCAGACCTTCGATACAGTTGGGCAGTTCCACGAACAGCCCCCACTCGGTCACGGACGATACGGTCGCGTCGAACTCCTCGCCCACTTTCGTTTTCATATACTCCGCTTTCTTCATATCGTCGGCACGGCGTTCCGCCGCAAGCGCGATCTGCTCGCGCACCGAGCTCTGCGAGGCGGCTTCGGTCACGATTTTCGCATAACGCTTGATATACGCGCCGCCCTTGGCGAGATATGCCGAGATTATGCGGTGGATCTGCAAATCGGGATAGCGGCGTATGGGCGACGTAAAGTGGCAGTAATGTCTGAGCGCGAGGCCGAAGTGTCCGGCGTCCTTGGTCATGTACTTGGCTTTGGACATGGAGCGCAGACCTATACGGCTGACGGCGCGCTCGTTGGGCGTGCCTTTGACCGATTCCATAAGCGCGGCGTAATCGGCGGGCGTTCCGCCCGAGAAATTTATGCCCAGCGCTTCGAGATAATCGATGAAAGCGAGCTCCTTTTCGGGCGGAGGCGCTTCATGCATGCGGTACACGAAGGGCGCCTTCATTTTGTCGAACATGGCGGCGACCGATTCGTTGGCGGCGAGCATGAACTCTTCCACGACCATGTGGCTGATCTTGTGCTCGTACAGCTGCACGTCGGTACATACGCCCTTGTCGTCCAGTATTATCTTTGCTTCGGGCAGGTCGAACTCTATGCTGCCGCGCGCCGTCCTGCGTGCGTTCAGCAGCACGGCAAGCTCTTTCGCCGTATCCAGCATTTCGCACACGTCGGCGTTCTCCGCGCGTTCGGCCTCGTCGCCTTCGAGAATGGCCGCGACGTTATCGTAATTCATGCGGCGTTTGGTCTTTATAAGGCCTTTGGTCACGCGCGCCGAAGTTATTTTTCCCCTGCCGTCTATGTCCATGACGCAGGAGAGCGTGAGCCTGTCCACCTGCGGATTGAGCGAGCATATACCGTTGGACAGTTCGCGCGGGAGCATGGGAAACACGCAGCCCGGGAAGTATACGCTCGTGCCGCGTTTGAACGCTTCCTTGTCGATGACGCCGCCTTCGCGCACATAATGCGACACGTCGGCGATGTGCACGTACAGCTCGTAGCCCTTGCCCTTGCGCTTGACGCAGATCGCGTCGTCCAGATCCTTGGCGTCCAGCCCGTCTATCGTCACCACGGTGTCGCCGCGGAAGTCCTCGCGGCCGGCTTTTTCATCTTCGCTCACTTCGAAAGCGGAGTCGCGGGCGGCGGCCTCCACTTCGGGCGGGAACTCCTCGCTCAGGCCGTAAGCGCGGGCGATCGACAATATGTCCACGCCCATGACGTTGGGCTCGCCCAGCACTTCTATAAGAGCGCCGAAAAGAGTGTCGCCGTCGCGTTCGAGCGGCTGGCCGACCACTTTATATCCGGGCTTGGGTTTGAGTCCGCCCATGTCCTCGACGATGAATATGCGGCAGACCTTGCCGTCGTCGGGCACTATGGCGGGGCGGCCGTCCCTGGTTTCGGCATAAGTGCCCACGACATACACCGTCGTCTGCTGGGTCACTTCCTTAACCGAAGCCTCCCGCTTGCCCGCTTCCTTGTCGGTGCGCACGTACGCCGTCACGCGGTCGCCGTTGAGCGCGCCGCCCAGTCCCTTGGGAGGAATGAATATGTCCTCCCCGCCGTCGTCCGGCGTCAGGAACGCGAAGCCCTTGCCCGTGCCGCGGTATACGCCGCTGACGAGTTTGCCTTCGGGCTTCCCCTTTCTTTTCTTCTCTTTCCGCGCATCCCCGGCGCGGCGTTTCTTCTTTCTATCTTTATCTTTCTTCATAATCGCAAACAAAAAAGGCAGCGGTTGTATCTTGCCGCTGCCCTGTTGAATTTTTACAGAATACCGCCGCTTCTGTCGAAGCAGAGAGTGATGAAGAACACCACCGCGATGACTGCCATGATAATGGCTATGACCGTCGTCGCCGTCTTCATGATACCTTCGGTAGATCTCTTCTTGTGCCTGGTGTAATAGGTTTCGGTATTGTCTATGGCGCTTACGCCCGTCGTGTTAGCGGGCTGGAAAAAGATGGTTACTATAAGCGCGATTGCAAGCACCGCTTCGGTTATGAGCAGTACGGTGCGGAGAACGTGCAGTACGTTCGCCGCCTCCTGTGCTATCGAAAATAAATTAAACAGCATATTCAGATTAACTCCGTGATTATCGCAAAATCTTTCATATTATATCACAAAGCAAACCGATATGCAAGCGATAGAACCGGCTTTGCTTAAAATTTTTGCAAAGAATTGCCAAGAATCACGGCGGCGGTCTTAATCAGCGCTATGTCCTTTTCGCTTACCGCGTCGGTGCGCACCACGAACAGCGCGCCGAAAACGTCGCTGTCGCCGGCGATCGGTTCCGCGACCATGGCGAGCTTGCGTCCGGGTTTTACGTCCAGCCCCTTTATTTCGGTGACGTCGAACACCGAATAATCCTCGCGGCGGGATATGCGGCTGCGTATTTCGCCGGGCAGGTCTTTGCCTATGAACATGCCCTTGTCCGCTCCGTTGCCGCCCAGCCACTTTTCAAGGTTGGATACGAGCACGGTGCCTTCGGTATTTTCGGCGAGTACGCGCAGCGCGCCCACCGACAGCTCTTCGAGGGACAGCGTCATGTCCATTTTGCGGAGCACTATTTCCCCGCTTTCCAGGCAGGAAATCTCCATGGGATCGCCGAGGGATATGCGATGCAGTTTTCTGTATTCGCGCGGGATCACGACGCGTCCCAGACCGTCAACTTTTCTTATGATACCGTTCGTTTTCATACGGTTATTATGGCGGTTAATGTCGTTTTTATGTACCGCGGCGCGAAATTCCGTCCGGCGCGGAACTTGACAACGCCCCGCGGTATATGTATAATTGAATGGATATGAACAGCGAAGAAAGAAGCGTAACCATAAGAATAAAGGAGCCGGACGGAAACGAGCCGGTGCTCATACTGCCCGGCAAGCTGCTGCGCATAGGCAACAGCTGGAACGTACGCTACGGGCAGAACGGCGCGCTGTATACCATCGGCATATCCGACGGCATAGTATCCGTTTCGCGCGAAGGCGAAGAGGAATACGCGATCATTCTGCAGGAAGGCAAAGAACACCCTTTCGGCATATCCACGCCGTACGGCAGTATAGAAATGCGCGTCGTACCCGAACGCGTGTTTATAGAGGAACGCGAGACGGGGCTGAAACTCGAACTCGAATATTTTATCGTCGGGTCGGGCAAAGCGTCGGACAAATTCTGCCTGTTCCTCGACTGCGAATACGACGACTGACGATTATTTGCAGTGAAAGCGCCGCCGGATATTATCCGACGGCGCTTTTCGCTTCCGGCGACGAATGGGAGAAGAATCGCCGGAACTCATACGGCTTTTTATTCCTTAGGGCCGAATTTGAAGAACGCCCCTACTGTCACGGCCACTGCCGCAATGAGGAATATGACCATGCTTGCCATACCGGTCGTGAACGCCTGCCAGCCGGTTGCGTTGGACCAGTCGTAAGTGAACAGCGACGCCGCAAGATCCACTCTGTTGACAAGCGCGAACGCAAACGAAAGGCTGAGCAGCGCCACAGCGACGAACATGCACGCGGACACCCACGGCTTGTCGCCGTATTTTGCCATACCGAACGCAGCCCCTCCGAGCAGCAGCATCGCCGCAACCTGCGCGACTATAATGCCCGCGGCGCCCGACATATCATAATTTTCCACTCCGTTGCTGACCGCGAATACTATCAGTCCCACGAGCGTAAGCAGAGCGGCAGCGGCGCAGAGGTAGAACGAAACTCTCTGTTTTCTGAGGAATTCCAACATTTATTTTTCCTCCTTTTTCTTTACTTCGGAAATTACATACATCGCAAGCGAACCGGCAGCAAGTACGCCGAATACGATAATCGCGGCGATGTACAGACCTCTCCACCACGTCATGTTCCAAACCGCATGAGACGTGGAGTTATAGCCGTTCATGAGGTTACTCTGGCAGAATGCCCACAGCACGTTCTTGGCTGCTCTCTTTATGGAAGTGAGCAGTTCCGCGTCTCCTTCATACAGTTCGGGGCTGGGCGTTACTCCGTCCGCCATACTCTGATATCTGTCAAAGCCGCTTGGAGTATATCCGGCGCGGACATCGTAGCCCGTCGTGCCCGCATATGCCACCGCGGTATAGATATCGAAGTCGTCGGAAATATCGGTGACCGCATAGCCGTGGAATCCCCACTCGTTCTGCAGAATATCCGTCATGAGTCCGCGGCTTGCCGTACACTCGACCGCGCCTATCTTGCTGAACGAGCACATGAGTCCGATCATACCGACGTCTTTGCCTTCGATCTCGTCGTACTTGGTAGCCTCGACTGCGATCTGGAAGGCGCGGAGTTCGACCTCTCTCGCACGCTGCTCTGTCATGAACGGCGCGATACCGTTACGGTTGGTCTCCTGGTCGTTGAACGCGAAGTGCTTGGGAGCGGCGATAAGACCGTAATCCAGCGCGCCCATGGAGAATTCCATAGCGATGACGCCGCAAAGCACGGGATCTTCGGAGTAATAGTCGCCGTTACGTCCGTTGTAAGGATGGCGGTGAGTATTGAGTCCGGGCCCCCAAAGAATGGGAAGGCTGACGATAACCGCCTGCAGGCCTACCATCTCGCCCAGCTCGCGCTGAAGGTCGGGATCGAACGAAGAAGCGACGAGCGGACCGCAGCCGAACACTTCGAGCTCGTAGTTCGCATTATTATCGTCCTCGTCCACCTGCCAGGGAGCGCCGTCCACTCTGTACTGGAAAAGCTGCAGGTCGACGCCGTTGCCCGAGTTCTCGGTCAGCGATGCCGTCGTAAATCCTATGGAAGGCATATCGCGGAAGTTATTGCCGCAGCATGCGATAATGCCCATTGCGTCTTCGAGGCTGATCTGATCGAGCAGATCGTTCCATGCGGGATCGTCAAATTCGAAGAACGCGAGATCCGCAAAGTTCATGCCGTTGTCCACGCCGAACTTAATATCCGACGTATCGTCGTCGGTCTTGATGGTGTAGTATTTGCCGTTGAGGTGATCCATCATGGATGCGGGCGCCGTAAGGTTCGCATACTCGACGGGATAGGTACCGCTCCAGTCGCTTCTGGAGAAATGCTCCACTTTGCCCGGCTCGTAATAGTTCCAGTCGGCGTATTCGAGATGATTGGACACTCTGGTCTTTGCCTTCGTCACGGCAAACAGATCGTCGTCCACGTCGTTAGTATCTCCGTCGTGGTTGTAATCATACGATAACTCGTAAACTACATCTGCGTCGCCGTCGTAATCCATCTTGCCCGACGTATTTGCAACGGTTCTGCCCTGCTTTGCGAGCACGTTGTTGAGCGCGTCGTGAGCGCCGTTGCCGATTGCGAAATAATAATCGCCTTCGTCGAGTATGTATGTGCCCTTCGTATCGTCGCCGTTGTCGTGATTCATATCGTAGCTTGCTATGTTCTGCATATCCACGCGTATGGTCATCGTTACGGCATTCGCAGCACCGGGTTTGATAACGTCGGTCTTATCGTAATTAAGCAGCTGAATCGCCGATTTTTCCAGACCGCCCGTCTTATAAGGCGCCTGTCCGTAAATCTGGATATTAGCCGCGCCGTCGCGCGTACCGGTATTGGTTACCTTGACTTTGAAATCGATCATGAAGGTGTGGTTTGCTCTGTCGATAACCGGCGTCGCGCTGACAAGCTCGTAATCGAAAGTAGTATACGACATTCCGTAACCGAAACCGTACGTCACTTCATCGGTGTAATTCCAGTTGCCCGACGAAGCTACCGCTCCGGCAGTCGAATCGGCGTTGCCACGGTTTTCGATTATGTCATTATAACGAGTTTCGTAATAGCGATAACCTACATATATGCCTTCCGGCTCGACCACGTATTTCGACTGACCTCCGCTTCTTATCGTTCTCGTGATTGCGTCGCCGTTTGCATATTTGTAATCGCCCATATTCATCATGGCGGGATGCGACATGCCTTTTGCCGCGTATATATCCGCAAGACCGCCCGAAGGATTGGCTTTGCCGGTAAGTATATCTGCCACGCCGAGCGTACCGTAGTTACCGGGATGCCCTATCCAAAGAATGGAATCGATATCGTCGTCTTCGGCAAGTTCGTCTATTTCCATGGCTGACGTCGTATTGACAAGTACGATGACCTTGTCGAAATTATCTTTCGCAAGTTCTATCATATCCTTCTCGTTGGTCGTCAGTTCGAGAGGCTCCTCCGCTCCGGTAGTGGAATTGCCCGCATCGTCTCTGGCAACTCCGCCGGGACGATAGTCCGAACTCTCGCCGCTGGGACGTCCTACAACCACTATTGCAGCGTCGCCGTACTCACCGAAACTTGCGGTCATGGCAGATTCGCCGCCCGCAGCATCGGTTACTTCGGCGAGAGAAGGCTCGAGAGGATCGAAGTTTGCGTTCTGCCTGGGACCGGTCGGGGTCAGAGAAGAATATTTCTCCTGTCCGTGCAGCGTGTCGTATGCCGTCACCATCGTCTGATTGAGATGATATCCCGCGCCTTCGAAATCGAAATCGGACATCGTCGAATAATCGTTTCTGTCCGAGGACGCTTTATTGTCAGGATTGGTGAAGTCGGTGCGGCTTTCACTGAGCGCTTCCTCGAACGTGATTACCGGCCCGCGGATGGGCATACCGAAGCCGGCGCCCTGCAGCATTACGTGGCTGCGCATTCCGAGCAGCGTCACGTCGGAGCCCGAAGCAAGCGGCAAGGCAGTATTGCCCGAAGCATCCTCCTTGTTTTTCAGCAGCACCGCTCCTCCCGCAGCCTGCTTACGACCGAAATCGATAAATTTTTGTATAAGTTTATCGGTATTCGTCGTGCCATCATCGTTCAGCACATCCTCATCGGGCGTGAACGCAGTCCAAAGCGTGCCGTCGTCTGTCGTCTCTATGACCTGACTCCTCGTCCCGAGGAAATCGTCGATCTGGAAACGGAATGCTTCCATCACGAGAGCGGCGGCAATGAATACGGCAAGTAAAATCGTAAATACGAATAACAAGCCGCGCCATAAGCCCGTCTTTTTGATCATTATACTTCCTCCTACAAAAAATTTGAATTCCGGCGGTTCGTACCGCCTCGATTCAAGTTCATTGTATCACTCCCCCCCCCCCTTGTGAATTGTTAAATTTTTCTTCTGACATTGCAATTCTTACACAAATTCCCTTTTTCACGCGGTTTTCGCAAAATTCTCACATACAGCAAAAGCGCCGTCCGGATA
>ERZ780203.2129-NODE-2129-length-11714-cov-4.459816_pt1 | contig 11714 bp, 11 predicted proteins | sample MGYA00511168_ERZ780203 | MGnify/ENA primary metagenome ERZ780203 (study PRJEB29588, sample SAMEA2156577) | human gut metagenome | biome: human gut; feature: human-associated habitat; material: faeces | place: Denmark | collected 2008/2010 ...
GATGGTGAGCCACTCGAAGAGCGTGTCTTTCTGCAGCATATATCCCACGCTGCCGCCGGGTCCGGTCACGGGTCTGCCGTCCAGGACGACGCTGCCCGACGTGGGGCGGAGCAGTCCCGCGACGACGGACAGCACCGTGGTCTTGCCGCAGCCGGACGGTCCGACTATGGCGAGGAATTCGCCCTTTCTCACGCCGAAACTCACGCCTGCGAGCGCTTCCGTCTCGCCGCGGGCGGTATGGTACGAGAGCGACACGTTTTCGAGGGTCAGAATCTCGTCCATGTTACCCGTTCTCTCTCTGCACTTCTTCGGCTATCGAATTGTCGACTATGACGTCGAATTCGACTTCGTGGTCCAGCTCGCCCGCGTTGGTCATTATTTTTTCCAGCGCCTCGAGCGATTCTTCGGTCATGACGGGCGTCGAGCACCACGCGTCTATTTCGAGATAGCTTTCCACCGCGATCGCCAGACTCTCCTCGGTCATGCCGTCGAAAGAGGCGACGAGCGACTTCGCGACGGTGGCCGCGTCGTTGTTTTTGATGAAGTTATATCCTTCCTTGACCGCGGCGAGGAAGTTCTTCGCGGTGTCGCGCTCCTCTTCGATGAAGCTCGTGCGCGCGCAGAACGCGGTGTAGGGGACTTCGCCGCTCTCGGCGCCCACGCTCGCGACGATATAGCCGCGCCCCGAATTCTGATACTCGGTCGCCGTAGGTTCGAACAGCGTCGTATAGTCCACGGTGTCGTCGGACTCGAACACGCTCGCCATCATGTTGAACGCCACGGACGTGTCTATGACGGTTCCGTCCACGCCGTCGTACAGCCCGTATCCGTTCATGATGTACTGCATCGTCATCGCCGGCACGCCGCCGACTCTGCCCGCAAGCACGCGTTTGCCCTTGAGATCCGTCCACTCGAACGTATCCGCCTCGTCCTTTTTGGACACGAGGAAGGAGCCGTCGCGCTTGGTGAGCTGGCCGAACACCTTGATGTTGTCGGACATCGTATCCGAGTATATGACGCCTTCCGGACCCATAAGCCCTATGTCCGAGCTTCCGGACACGAGCGCGGCGGTCACTTTGTCCGTGCCTCCCGCGTTTTCCAGCTCGACGGTCAGGCCGCGGTCCTCGAAATAGCCGTTGTTGATCGCCACGTACAGCGGCGCGTAGAACACCGAGTGCGTGACTTCGCACAGTCTGATTCTTCCGCTGTCGTCCGAGCAGCCCGCCGCGGCGAAGAGCGGTATCGCCGCCATTGCCGCGATGAGCAGTGTTGCCAAAACTTTCTTCATTCCGTTTCCTCCGAAAAATGGATTTATACGACATAATATGCCGCCGGAAGAAAAAACGTCAGCAAAAACGCCGCCGTCCGGCGTTTTTGCGGCATTTATGCGCATTTTTTGCCGCTTTGCGCCGATATAAATTACCGAAAAAGTTGCAATCCGGGCGTATTAGTGATATAATTCTCACTATGGATACGAAATTCGACCCGAAACAGTTCGAGAAACGGCTGTACGATAAATGGAAAAGCCGCGGATATTTCCACGCGCGCGTGAACAAGGACAAAAAGCCTTTTACGATCATGATGCCGCCCCCGAATATCACGGGGCAGCTGCATATCGGCCACGCGCTGACGATGACGGTGCAGGATTCCATAGTGCGCTATAAGCGCATGAAGGGTTACGAAACCCTCTGGCTGCCCGGCACCGACCACGCTTCCATAGCTACCGAAGTCAAAATAATAGAGAAACTCGCCGAAGAGGGTACGACCAAGGAAGAGCTGGGCAGGGAAGAGTTCCTGCGCCGCGCTTTCGACTGGAAGGACAAATACGGCGGAGAAGGCGTTGCCCATCTCGCTGTGGCAGATAAACAGCTCGAAACGCTCGGTTCGTCCTGCGACTGGGACAGGCTGGCTTTCACGATGGACGAAAAGCTGTCCCGCGCGGTCAGGGAAACCTTCGTGCGCTATTACGAGAAGGGCTGGATCTATCACGGCGCGCGCATAATCAATCAGTGCCCGCACTGCCGCACCGCCATTTCCGACGCCGAAGTCGAGTATGAAACCGAGGAAGGCCATCTGTGGCACATACGCTATCCCGAAGAGGGCGGCGGCGAGGGCATAGTCGTCGCCACGACCCGTCCCGAAACGCTGCTCGGCGATATGGCGGTCGCGGTGCACCCCGGCGACAAGCGGTATTCCCGCCTCGTCGGCAAACGCCTCGTCCTGCCTCTGACCGACCGCACCATTCCCGTCATTGCCGACGAATACGTGGACAAGTCCTTCGGTACCGGCGCCGTCAAGATAACCCCCGCTCACGACCCCAACGACTTTGAAGTGGGTCTGCGCCACGGCCTCGAAGTCATGCGCGTCATGGACGATACCGGGCACATGAACGAGCTTGCCGGCAAATACGCGGGCATGGACAGATACGATGCGAGAAAGGCTATGGTGGACGATCTGACCGCGCTCGGCCTGCTCGTCAAGGTGGAGCCGCATACGCATAACGTCGGTCACTGCCACCGCTGCCATGCGGCGATCGAACCCATCGTATCCAAACAGTGGTTCGTGAAGATGGACGAGCTTGCAAAGCCCGCCATCGACGTGGTCAGGAACAAAAAACTGCGCTATCTGCCCAGGCGTTTCGAAAAGAATTACCTGCACTGGATGGAGAACATACGCGACTGGTGCATTTCCCGTCAGCTGTGGTGGGGACACCGCATACCCGTGTTCTACTGCGACGCGTGCGGCGGCGAGTTCGTCAGCCGCGACGACCTCAAAGTGTGCCCGAAGTGCGGCGCGCCCGTCCGCCAGGACGAGGACGTGCTCGACACGTGGTTCTCGTCCGCGCTGTGGCCGTTCTCCACGCTGGGCTGGCCGGAAAAGACGCCCGACCTCGAATATTTCTATCCCACCGACGTGCTCGTCACCGCATACGACATAATCACGTTCTGGGTGGCGAGAATGATATACAGCGGCCTCGAATTCATGGGCGAGGCGCCGTTTAATACCGTGCTCATACACGGGCTGGTGCGCGACGAGCAGGGCAGGAAACTGTCCAAGAGCCTGGGCAACGGCATCGACCCGCTCGAAATCATAGACGACGTGGGCGCGGACGTGCTCCGCATATCCCTCGTGTCCGGCGTGTCCGCGGGCGGCGACATCAAGTATTCGACGAAGAAGCAGGAAGGCTACCGCAATTTCATGAACAAGATCTGGAATGCGGCGCGCTTCGTGCTCATGAACGCCGAAGGCACTGACATACTGCCCGCCGAGGAAGTGCGGCTTTCTCCTGCGGACAAATGGATAATAACGCGTCTGAATTCCGCGATTGCGGACATAACCAAATATATGGAGCGCTACGAGGTCGGCCTTGCCGCCAACAGGCTGTACGACTTCGTGTGGAGCGAATTCTGCGACTGGTATATAGAGCTTTCCAAAGTCGCGCTGTATTCGTCGGACGAAAAGAGAAGACAGAACACCGTCAGCGTGCTCGTGCGCGTGCTGCGCGACGTGCTCAAACTCGCGCACCCCGTCATCCCGTTCATAACGGCGGAAATCTACGACAGCCTGCCCGAAGCGGCGAAGGACGCCGAGGACATCATGATCTCGCCGTACCCGTCCGCCAAGGCGCTGGGCAACCACCGGGCCGCCGCGCGCGGAATGGAGAACGTCATGGAAGCGATCAGGCGCATCCGCTCGGTCCGCAACGAAATGGGCGTGAAGCCGAGCCGCCGCACCTCCATACTGCTCAAAGCGGACGGCAGCGCGAAGCTGCCCGCCAAAGCCGGCGAATATATCGTCAAGCTCGCGTCCGGCACAGATTTCCGCATAGTGACTGAGAAGCCGGAGGGCTGCACGACGATAGTCACCGCGTTCGGCGAGATGTATATCCCGCTCGGCGAGCTCATAGACTACGATAAGGAAATAGAGCGCCTGAGCGGCGAACTGGAGAACGCGCGCGGCGAACTCGAACGCGCGAACGCCAGACTCGCGAACGAAAATTTCGTCGCCAAAGCGCCCAAAGCGCTCGTGGACGGCGAGCGAGCCAAGACGGAAAAGTTCTCGGAGCGCATAAAAGTGCTGGAAAACAAGCTCGAAGAGCTGCGCGGAATGAAAAAATAGTTTGCAATCCGCGCGCTTGTATGATATAATCATTAAAGCAACAACGATGCGGCGGGGAAATGATAGGCGCCGCGGGAAAGGAGAACCGTAATGATAAAATTCAAAATGTTGGGAATGCATTGCGAAGATATGCGTTTCAGACTCAACGTGGTGAAGGCAGAACCTCAGACGAAATTCGAGATAAAGCCCGAATTCAACCGTCAGCTCAAAAAGATCAAGGAAATGCCCAAACGCCGCATAATAGAGCTTACCGTCAAGATGATAAGCACGGAAAGCAATCCCAAGCCGTTCGACCTCGCTATCAGACTGGTGGCGGTGTACGAACTCGAAGAAGAAATATGGCTGACGGAGGACGAGAAGGAGTTCGTTTCCGCCGCAACGCGCGCAACGTTCCCTTATCTCCGGGCGGCCATCACCAATCTGACGGCGGCCGCGATGATAAATCCGCTCATACTGCCACCGCTCGACGGCGGAACTCTGTTCCCCGACGAAAAGCCGGAAGCCGAGGGCGAGAGCAAGTAACGCGGACGTTCGATTTCATGCAGAAAAAGGCTGCTTTCGCTTAAACAAAGCGGAGCGGCCTTTTACCTTGCCCGGACGTATAAAGGAAGAAATTACCGTGTAAAATCACAATAGGCTACATATTGCGAAATATTACAGCAGTTTGCCGTGATTCCGTTATAATTTCGCAAGAGGTAGCTATCATGACGGTAATGGAGAAATTGGAAGAACTCAACGCCGCACGCGGCTGGTCGTGGTATGAAATGAGCAAACAGGCCGGTCTTTCCGAAGCGACGGTATATACATGGAGGCGCAAAGGAACTTCGCCTTCCGTCGCGGCGCTGCAGAAAATCTGCGACGCTTACGGCATAACGCTGTATCAGTTTTTCAACGACGTAGGCGACAGCGGGCTGAGCGACATACAGAGCGAGGTGCTGACCGTGTGGTCCGCCCTCGACGAAGAGGAACGCGCCGAGCTTGCGCGCCTCGCCGACTTCTTTATAAAACGCAAACGAAACAAAAGATAAAAAGAAAATACGAAAATGAAGATGGATAGTAAAAGGTTCAACAGACTGCTTAAAACGCTGAAAAAGCGCAGCAGGTCTTTCGATGTGCTTTACGAATATTACCTCCACCGTATCGTTTATCACATTACGCGTTACGTCGGCAGCGACAGAGTCGCCGAAGACGTTGCGCATGAATTTTTTACGCAGCTGTTGGCAAGCGACAAAACGTACGAAGTCGAATATCCCACGACGTGGGTTTATCGGGTATGCGAACGCATCGCGGTCAGGATGCTGAAACGCGAAGACAAGGAGTTCGATCTGCCCGATACGACGGAAACGGACTGCTTCGCGCATATCGTGCTGGAAAGCGAAGTGCGCGACGCGCTTAACGATCGGCTGGATCCGCAGGCGCGCGAAATCGTGTATCTGCGTTATTGGGAGGGCTATACTCTCAAGGAAATCGCGGACATGATGAAGCTGGAATACGAGAATGCCAAGAAGATATGTCAGCGTGCAATGAAGACGCTGAAACCTTACATATAAAAAAATAAAAAATTTTTGAAAATTTTTGTCCCCTTTTTGCCTCGAACGGACTCTGTAATAATGGAGGGTCTTTCGAGGGCCCGAGACCAACAGTTAAAAAGGAGACAGCTACAAATGAAAAAGAAATTATTTGTGATCGCATTGGCGGTCGGACTGCTGGCGGCAAATTTCACGGTCATATCGACCGCGTCCGCTCTGTCCGTAGACAAATGCGACGAAGTGTTCGCGCAGGCGCTTTCCGAGTTCATGGCCGACGAAGGCTACGGCTCGCAGACGATAGCGGCGGACAAGCAGATAGTGTATGATATGGAGCTCGAAGAGCTCGGCGTACTCTATACGTTCACCGCGGGCGGGGAAGACGGTTACGCCGTCGTCGTGGACAGCACGGAGGGCTGTACGCTTTCCGAATGTTTCTTCGGTGCGGAAAACCCGTACTCGGGCGTGGAGGGGACTAAGGTCTATGCCGGCCCGATGATATATCTCGGCTACGAGGACGGCGAGTATATGCTGGGCGGCGAAGCGCTGTCTGACGAAGAGGTCGCCGACATCGCCGATACCGCATACGCTGCGTCCGGTTCTTTTACGACGTCGAGCGAAACCGTGTATTATACATATCGTTCGTATGACGGGTACTCTATCGTATCTCGTCCGCCGAGATATATAGAAGTCGGTCTGGAATCCGCATGCGCGCCGATAGCCGGCGGAAATATCGTTGGATATTACGACAGATATTGTACAAATCTTATTCCCGACTTTACTCCCGGCGTTTCTGTCGGCAACGGTTTGTATATGTATCTTTCCCAAAGCGATGAAGTCGATGCAATGATTTTCGATCTGTACGACGATATGGGCACGACGTCCATAGGTACGACGTACGACCAGTTCATATCGGGTATGCAGACATATTGCAGCCGTATGGGATATACGTTCTCGTACAGCGACTGCATGTCCGGCGGCTCGCTTAATTACTCTTACGTGAAGTCGGAAATCGACGCCGGCCGTCCCGTTGCGCTGTTCGTATCGCAGTATACGGTTTCTACCATTGTGCAACAGAGCAGTTCGGACTATATAAGCAATATGCACGGCACCGGCAATCACGTAATGGCAGGGTTCGGCTACTACGATATCACATACACGTTGTCGTCGGGCGGTACGCAGAACAGCAGATATATCGCAGTATCTACCGGGTTGGGAAGGCAGACTAACGGTTATTTCAACATAGATCGGGATACGACGATAAACAACGCCTGTTCCATAAATATATATTGACGTAAAACAGGCTGTTCGGAGGTCATATGAATCCGGAAAAGAAACTGAAACGAATAGTGTCCGAGTCGGGCAAGGAGCTCCGCAAAAAGGACAAGGCGTTCCGCGACAAGGTCGTGGAGGAGCATTACAGAGGAGAAAGCGCGCTTCGCCGCTTTGTGCTCGGTTTTCCGCTCGCGCTGCTGTGCTCGGTCGCGCTCTGTTTCGGACTCGTCTGGATAATATATTCGTCGATGAACGGCGAGCCGACCCCGCAGCCCCCCATTTATTATATGGATAACGAAGTGAATGAAATATCTACGCTGGAAGCTTTTTCGGCAGATACTCCGAATGTAAAATTCAATTTTGAGTATTACGAAGAACCGGTTATAAGACTATATTCAGATTCGTTGTCCGGAGACAAACTTTATTATACAGTAATATACGAAAACAATAATTTTGATACTATTAATCTTACAGTCATTATAAACGAATATTACGAAAGTCCAAACAATCTGGATAGTAGTTCTGAAAAATACTATACCGAAGATATATTGGGAATAACATTTGAATGCATGAATAACGGAATCGATGAGCTGACCGGAACTTATTCCATAACCGCTTCCGCGGAGGATGTGGGCGGTTACGGCATAAAAATAAACTACGCGACATATTTCCCCGAATACCGGGATATGTTCGCGCAGTTTGTGGAAAGTCTTATCGATGTAGTTTGACGGTCAGTCCATTCTGATAACGGTTTTGAGGTGGCTGCTCGAGTCGGCGTTCTCCTCGAAAATGCGGGGGATGTCGTCGAATCCGGCTTCGCCCGTCACGAGCGGGGCGACGGACACCGCCTTGTTCGCCAGCATATTGACCGCGACCTGAGTGTTCTTTGCGCCGCTCGATACGCCGATGACGGTGATCCCGTTCTCGATGACGGGGCGCAGGGAACAGTCGAGTTCGTGGCGGCAGCCGTATCGCCCGACAATGGCGAGCCTGCCTCCGCGGCCTGCGAAACTTATGCTGTCGGAAACTGGTATCTCGCCCGAAGCGATATGTGCGGCGCACTCCGCCATTTTGCCGCCCGTGATATGGAAAATCTTGTTGCGGGCGTTGCATTCGGCGGCGTTGATCGTATAATATATGCCTAACTGACTTGCTTTGTCAAGATATTCGGGATTGGTGTCCACGAGAATGGGCACCGTCTGATAGTACAGCGCAACCTGTCCGAGAATTATGCCCAGAGTGCTCGCTCCCGCAATGGCGATATGTTCGCCCTTCCTGATGTCGAGCGCGGAAATCGTCTGTACGGCGATGGCAATATAGTCGAGGAATACGGCGTCGCGGCCCTGTATGCGTTCGGGCAGCTTGGTGCAGTCTATGGACTGCACGACTGCGAAATCGCGCATGAAACCGTCGCACGTGATGCCGTAATACCCGACGTTCTCGCACGAGGAATAATGTCCGGCCTTACATGCGGCGCATACGCCGCAGTACTTTTGGGGATGAATGAATACACGGTCGCCGCGTTCCAGATCGCCGACGCCTTCGCCGGTTTCGACGACCATGCCGCAGCACGATCCTCCGGGTACTACCGGCAGTTCGGCGGCCGTTTCGGCTTTGTACGTCATTATATCCGGCCGGGATACCAGACAGTATCCTATCTTGACTTTTACCTGCCCCGGACCGACCGGTTCGCTCGGCGAACTGATCTGTTCCACGGTGCGGGGGGCTGTTATCTTCCATGCCTTCATAAGCGTATTATACCACACCTCGGCGGCGTATGTCAATAGCGCGCGGCAGTGATAACGCTTTCGACAAAATATGTATCTAATTGCGCATAATCGTGCGAAAGCGCATATCTTCGCGGTTGTTAAAAATTGCACTTTTGGTAATATTTTGCTATAATATGACTGAAAAAACACGGAGGAAACCAAAGTCAATGAAGACTAAAATTCTTATAGCAGACGACAACGAAGAGTTTGTGCGCGAACTGTCCGATTACCTCGGAGGCAAGGACGAATACGATATAGTGGCGACGGCGTACGACGGCGAGGAAGCTCTCGAGAAAATAAACGCGAACCGCCCCGACGTGGTATTGCTCGATATCGTTATGCCCAAGCTGGACGGCTACGGAGTGCTCGAGCAGATCAGCGGATCGACAAAGGTCATTGTGATGAGCGCGCTCGCTTCGGGCAGTTTCGTTACCCGTGCGATCAATCTCGGCGCAAAATATTACATGATGAAACCCTTCCGTTTCGAACAGCTCGACGCCCGCATTTCCGAATGCATGGCAAGCGGCGCCGCCAGCCGTATCAAGAACAAAACGCTGGAAGAAAAAATCACGAATATTTTCATCACCGTCGGCATTCCCGCGCATATAAAAGGCTACCAGTTCCTGCGCGAAGCCATCAAAATGGCGATAGACAATCCCGATATCATCAACAGCATAACCAAGCGTCTTTATCCCGAGGTCGCGCGCCGCTTCGATACGTCGCCGTCCAAGGTGGAAAGGGCGATACGCCACGCCATCGAAGTCGCGTGGAACAGGGGAAAGATCGAGAACATCAACAACCTTTTCGGCGTGCGCGTATACAGCCACAACGAAAAACCCACCAACGGCGAGTTCATCGCGCTCGTCGCCGACAAAATGCTGCTCGAATCGGTCTGACCTTTTGCAAATCGATACGATTTTCCTGGCAAATCCGCCGCGGAGTATATCTGCGGCGGATTTTTCCGTATAAAAACATTTGCAAAATCATTAGAAAAAGTGTATATTATTTCTAATGAGGTGTCGATATGAGCAAAATATCCGAGTTTGAACTGATAAGAAAGCGAATCGACGAATCACCGTACGGTACGGTTTACGTTGCCGTGGATTTTGTCGATATCGCGGACCGAACAAATATAAACGCGTATTTATCCAAACTTGCCGCCGATGGTCTTATTCGTCGCATACTGCGCGGCGTTTACGATAAACCCGAATACAATGAATTTTTGGGCGAATATGTGGCTTCTTCTCCGGATAAGGTCGCCAATGCGCTTGCCAGAAATTTCGGATGGACCGTTGTCCCTTGCGGTGATACCGCCTTGAATATTCTCGGGTTATCGACGCAGGTTCCTGCGGTATGGCTTTATGTAAGCGACGGTACGTATAAAGAATATACTTACGGCAAGACGACCATACGTTTTAAAAGAACGACAAATAAAGAAGTTTCGAAGCTTTCTTATAAGACTGCTCTTACGATACAGGCACTGAAAGCACTCGGCAAAGATAGAATCGATAATACGGTTGTAAGGCGGCTGACCGAGTTATTAACTGCGGAAGAAAAGAAAACGATGCTTGACGAATCGAAAGCAGCAACGTCATGGATTTACGAATATATCAAACTAATTGCGGAGCCGGGGAAATATGCGTAATATTGCAAAACTCAACGAACGAGACAGGGAGTCGTTGTTTCATAATACTGCCGCCAAAATGGGATTGACGGACGCCATTATAGAAAAGGATTTTTGGGTATGTTATATTCTTGATTATCTTTTTCATCGTTGCCGTTGGAAAGATAGGATCGTGTTCAAGGGCGGCACGAGTCTTTCCAAGGCTTACGGACTTATAGAGCGTTTTTCCGAGGACATCGATCTGATTCTCGATTGGCGCGTGCTCGGATACGGAATCGACGAACCGTGGACGCCTCGCAGTAATACGCAGCAGGATCTGTTCAATAAAGAAGCCAATGCGCGAGCCTCAGATTTTATACGGGACGCATTTCTTCCCGCCGTTGCCGCCGATCTGACTGCTGAACTCGGTGATGTTATAAGCTGTGTGGTCGACAACAAAGATTCGCAGACCGTAAGAATTATATATCCGAACAGTTTTTCGGATATATCGATTCTGCGGGAAATACGTCTTGAAATCGGTGCGCTCGCTGCTTGGACTCCCGCAAAAATATCAAGTATCATGCCTTATGCGGCAAATGAATACGGAAGACTGTTTACTCAGTCGTCGACCGATATTCTGACTGTTCTGCCGGAACGTACCTTTTGGGAGAAGGTCACGATTTTGCATCGCGAGGCTTTCCGGTCCGAAGGCCGGCCGTTCCCGCCGAGATATTCGCGCCATTATTACGATCTGTCTTGCATGGCGAAAACTAATGTCATGGAGAGGGCTTTGCGGGATACCGCTTTATTGACGCGAGTGGTGGATTTCAAGGCCAAGTTTTATCGCTGTCAGTGGGCAAGATATGACCTTGCAAAACGAGGTACAATGCGTCTTCTGCCGCCCGATTACAATCTGAGTAAGCTTATGACAGACTACGAACATATGCAAAATATGTTATTCGGCAGAAAGCCGGATTTCGAGGAAATTATGGATGATATACGAAAACTCGAATCGGAAATAAATTCATAATATTGATTTTCTCCGGAAAGTTTGATAAAATAAAACCAACAGGAGAAAATAATGATTTTAACGTTCGACAATATCGCTGTGCCGCGGGGCTGTGCTCCGCGGCTCTTGCTTTTTGCGCCGGCGCGTGATATACTTGTACTATGATAACGGAGATAAAAACGAAATACGGCGTGCTGCGCGGCAGGGCGGAGGGCGGCGTCGCGAGGTGGCTGGGCATACCTTACGCCGCGCCTCCCGTGGGAGAGCTGCGTTTCCGCCGCGCCGCGGAGTGCCCGCCCTTCGGCGAGAGGGACTGCTTCGCGTTCCCGGACAGACCGGTGCAGTTTCTGAAATTCTCGCGCGGCTCCGCCCGTGAGAGCGAGGACTGCCTTTATCTGAACGTATGGCGGCCG
>ERZ780203.2131-NODE-2131-length-11682-cov-2.920014_pt1 | contig 11682 bp, 9 predicted proteins | sample MGYA00511168_ERZ780203 | MGnify/ENA primary metagenome ERZ780203 (study PRJEB29588, sample SAMEA2156577) | human gut metagenome | biome: human gut; feature: human-associated habitat; material: faeces | place: Denmark | collected 2008/2010 ...
GGCTCCATCGTCCCTGTTTTCGCGTGCTCGCTCAGGTGCACGCGCGCCGCGCTGGCCGCCGCGCTGAGCACAAGGCGATGGTTGACCCCCTGCGCGCGAATCACCAAATGAATTTCGTCTTTCTCCGGCTGAATCACGCGATCCACGCGGCCATCCCGAAGCACCGTATCTAATTGCCGGGCAACAAAGCCCAGCATAACGCCGTCCATTGGCATAAAAGAGATTCCTCCTTTGGCGAGGGATATGTCTTTGGCATGACCGGCCAAGCCGATACATAGGATGCACCGTGAGAAAGGGCGGCGCGCCTAGGCTCGTTCGCATACCGCAATGGTCACGCTCGCCGCCCGTGCGCAGCCCAGCCACGCCCGACGAGCCTGCCCAATCGGTATTATACCATCTTTTGCCCGCAAAGCAAAGAGGGGAAGGGCAGGCATGTGCGCGCAGAGCGAGTCATAAACTGGGGCGGAAATCAACCGGCAAGGAGTGATGGCTTGTGAAATGGCCGAAAATCAGGATTCGGCGCGAAACAATCGAGCGCACGCTGATCGTATGCTCGGCGGCGCTGGTGCTGCTGCTTTCGCTCAAACGCGGCGGCACAAACGGCGAACCATACGAAGAACCGCTGGAGGATATTCCGCAGGGAGAAATCAGCGTTTCAAGCGCACAGACGGCGGATACCCGAGAAACCGTTGTCTATTACGAGGACGGAGACGGCTATCTGGTGCCCGTGCAGCGCAGCATCATGCGTCAGGACGGCATCGCGAAGGCCACGCTGGAGCTGATGGTGCAAAACCCGAGAAACGACATGGACGCCGCGCGGCTGGGCCTTGTCCCCGTCGTGCCGGAAGGAACAACATTTGACCTCGATATTTCCGGCGGACACGCCCGCGTGGACATGAGCGCACAGGTTCTGAACGCGCAGGATAAGCAGCAGGAAGAAAATATGCGCACTGCCATCGTCTGGGCGCTCACGGAGTTTGACACCGTAAAGGACGTTCATTTCCTCGTCGATGGTCAAAACCGCGGAACGCTCACGCACGGAACGAACATCGGCGGCTCTTATACGCGCGTCGAACCGGGAAGCCGTTAGTCAGGAAACGTTTGCGGACAGTGACGAAATTCAGGTCTTCTTCCCGACGCAGAACGGGCGATTGCTCGTGCCCGTTTCCAGAACGATATACGGTTCCGATGACGTGGCTACCGCTGTTTTTGAATTTCTGCGTGGGCCCAAGGCGGACAGTGGGCTTGAAACGCCGCTTGCGCAGAGCGTTCAGCTTTTAGGCATCGACGTCAGTGACGGCACGGTCACCATTAATTTCAGCGGCGATTTCACCAAGATTGCCGAACAGAGCGACGGCGGTATACAAGCCATGCGCGCCCTGATGATGACATGCACGCGATATCCCGGCATTAAAAAGGTCAAAATTCTGGTGGATGGAAAACCGTATCAGTTGCCCGTCACAGACGTGCCGACGTTCGCCAATATCGCAAGCGAGGTTGAAAGCAGCTATCCCGAAGTGATGATGATTGAATAGGCGCAGAGCCGGGCGCATCGGGCGTTTCGGCTCTTTTCTTTGCCGCTCGATTATGCTATACTGTTTGACATACAGGATATTCCATGAGGAGAGAGCATGCCATGACTCATTCAAAAATGCGGCTGATTGTCGCCAGCAACAACTCAAATAAACTGCGCGAGTTCCACGAAATTCTGGGAGAGCGGTTTGACATCGTTTCCATGCACGAAGCGGGCATTGACGCAGACATCGAGGAAAACGGAACAACCTTCGAGGAAAACGCGCTCATCAAGGCCAATTATGTGATGAACGCCTGTCACTGCGCCGCCATCGCCGACGACAGCGGGCTTGAGGTTGACGCGCTGGGCGGCGCTCCCGGCGTATACAGCGCGCGATACTGCGGCCGACACGGCGACGACGACGCGAATAACGCGCTGCTGCTTCGCAATCTGGAAGGCATTCCTGCGCCGAGAAAAGCGCGATATGTCGCCGCGATTGCGCTGGTTCGCTCCGGCCACGCGCCCATCGTATGCCGCGGCACATGTGAGGGCGAAATTCTGACGGAGGGCAGAGGAAACGGCGGTTTCGGCTATGACCCCTTGTTTTTGTGCGAAACGGGGAAGACCTTTGCGGAGATTTCGCCGGAAGTCAAAAACGCAATCAGCCACAGAAAACGCGGAATCGAAGCCGTATTGCATGCGTTGGAGGCGGAACAATGACCCGCATCGGCGTATTTTCCGACAGCCACGGGGATCGCGACGCGCTGGAAAGGCTGCTTGAAGAAATGGGGCACGTTGACGCCGCCTGTTTTCTGGGCGACATTTCATCCGACGCGATGTTTTTGAGGGAAAAGCTGGAAGAAATGCCGCATCAGCCTGTTTTGTATGCCGTAAGGGGCAATAACGATTTAGCCTCCATGCTGCCGGATCAGCTTTTGATCGAATTGGGCGGCCACAAAATCTGGATGGAGCACGGACATTTGGTTCCAAACCTGATGACGCTCGCGTTTCGCGCAAAGGATCATGGCGCCGATATTGCACTTTTCGGCCATACGCATGAGCCGCTGTGCGAATATGCCTACGGCGTGATGCTGCTCAACCCCGGATCGGCGGGGAATCGGTGCAGGGGAGGCGCGGCCCGCGCCAGCCTGCTGCTGCTGGATAAAGACAAAATCCGCGTTGAAGACATCCTTTAAGAATCCCGTCTATCTTCTGTGCAAATGCCCGTTTTTCCTTTTCAGGAAAGGACCATTTGGCGCTGCTTTCAACCCGGATTTGGCGCGGCAGGGGAACGTTTGAACACGCTGCGCTCAATCCAGCGATTCATAAGTTTCACAAAAATTCAAAAAATGTCAAAAAACCTATTGACAAAAGCGATTCGAATCTGTATAATTAGTTCTCGTCAGCGGGAACGCCGCAGCGTCAGAGGACAGCGAAGCCTGCGCCTGTAGCTCAGTCGGATAGAGCAACGGCCTTCTAAGCCGTGGGCCGTGGGTTCGAATCCCTCCAGGCGCGCCATCGTGGTGGGTATAGCTCAGTTGGTTAGAGTGCCAGGTTGTGGCCCTGGAGGTCGTGGGTTCGAGCCCCACTACTCACCCCACTTTTTTCTGCTGTTCATGCAGGGACGTTGGGGTGTCGCCAAGCGGCAAGGCACGGGACTTTGACTCCCGCATTCGCAAGGTTCGAATCCTGCCACCCCAGCCATTTGATCCATTAGCTCAGCTGGTAGAGCACCTGACTTTTAATCAGGGTGCCTGGGGTTCGAATCCCCAATGGGTCACCATTTTGGGGTGTGCGGGTGTGGCGGAATGGCAGACGCGGCAGATTTAGGATCTGTTGCCCAAGGCGTATGAGTTCGAGTCTCTTCACCCGCACCATTATGCGGTAGTAGCTCAGTGGTAGAGTGCCACCTTGCCAAGGTGGATGTCGCGAGTCCGAATCTCGTCTACCGCTCCACTGTGCGGGTGTAGCTCAATGGTAGAGTTCCAGCCTTCCAAGCTGGCTACGTGGGTTCGATTCCCATCACCCGCTCCAAAACGCACCTTTAGCTCAGTTGGTAGAGCACCTGACTCTTAATCAGGGTGCCCAGGGTTCGAGCCCCTGAAGGTGCACCAGTTTTGAAACCGAAGTCGAAAGATTTCGGTTTTTTTCTATAGGAAAGTGCATGAAATCGTCCGCGAGAGCAGGGCTTTTACGCCTTGCAGGCTTCGGCGGAGGTGAGGGCGGGTTACCCGCTTTTTATGCCGGAATATAACAAAACAAGCGGAATCCGTTCAAACCGATGCGGATTCCGCTTGTTTTGCGTTTTTATCGTTTATTTCGCGCCTCTGGTTTTGCGCGCGTTCATGCCGCTTCATTTCAGATTCGGAATACCGTTCATAATTCCCTGTCGAATCAGGGAGTCGGCTAAAACCGCCATACCCTCGGCAGATTCCGCGCAATCCCGATGAAGCCATGTTCTGAGCAGGCCGACAAAGCCCAGCGCACCGAACGCATAGCGGTATTCGAATTCCGTTTCATTATCCACATAGCCGTTGAGCCATTCCGTGCGCAGTTTCTCCTGAATCACATCGCTGAGCCGCTGCAAAAACTTGATATCGCCGTTGTCGCTCAGCAAAACCCGGCAGATTTCCTTATTTTCGGCTACGATGTGAAACACGTCCGTCAGCATGGGGCGGATGTGAGCCAGAACCGGCTCGCCCTTGTGCGCGAGGATGACTTCGTTGAGCTGTTCGAAAAGGTCTTCCTCCAGACGTTCGAGCAGATCAAATATATCCCGATAGTAGAGATAAAAAGTTCCGCGATTGACGTCAACCCGTTCGGCCAACTCGCGCACAGTGATATCCTTCACCTGTTTATGCTGCATCAGTTCAATCAACCCCTGACTGAGCAGCTTTTTTGTGCGTCGAACCCGACGATCCTCTTTTTTCTCCGTTCCGTTTTCCGTTTTCATTTCTTTCATGTTCATAAGCGCCTCTTTTTCAACATATTTTTGATTTGTGTTTGTTTTTAGCCATTTTTCCATTTTCTGTTCGATGAATAAACTGACCTTCAAAAACTGTTTATTGATTTTCGTCATCAATCCCATTATACTATCACACGTTGATAAAGTCAACATAGTGTTCAATAATCAAATACAGTTCAAAAGGAGGAACTCTTGTGAACCGATTTGCAAGGTGGGTGGTCAAGCACCGTGTCGTCGTCGTCATCATCTGTTTGGCGCTGATGATTCCGTCCATATTCGGCATGGCATCCACTCGGGTCAAATACGACCTTTTGTATTATCTGCCGGAGGAGCTGGATACCATCAAGGGGCAGAACATCCTGATGGAGGACTTTGGCAAGGGCGCTTTTTCGCTCTGTATCACCGAGGGATTAAGCGAAGTCGATCAAGCCGATCTGGAGGAATCCATTCGCCGGATTCCGCATGTCGATACGGTCGTCGGCTACGCTTCTGCGCTGAACGGCTCCATTCCCTCCGAAATTCTGCCGGACGATATCCGCGGACGCTTTGAAAACGGAAACGACCGCATTATCGCCGTCTTCTTCGACGATACGTCCTCCGCAGAAGGAACGATGGAGGCCATCACCGAAATCCGCAGAGTGGCGGGGGAAAAGTGCTTCGTTTCAGGCCTGTCCGCCGTGGTTACGGATACCAAGGCGCTGGTGGAGGAGCAGGAAGGCATTTACGTCGCCATCGCCATCGCGCTTTGCTGCGTCGTGCTGATGCTGACGATGGATTCGTTCCTGCTGCCGTTGATCTTCCTGTGCTGCATCGGCGTTTCCATCCTCTGGAACATGGGCAGCAATTACCTGATGGGGGAAATTTCTTATATCACCAAGGCGGTTGCGGCGGTGCTTCAGTTGGCCGTAACGCTGGATTATTCCATCTTCCTTTGGCACAGCTATAAGGAACAGAAGACGCTTTGCAGCGACCGCGATGAGGCGATGGCCGCCGCAATCGTGCAGACGTTCTCCTCGATTGTCGGCAGCAGCCTGACGACGGTTGCGGGCTTCGTCGCGATTTGCTTTATGAGCTTCACGCTCGGCCGCGATCTCGGCATCGTTATGAGCAAGGGCGTTATCCTCGGCGTGCTGGGCACGGTGACGCTGCTCCCGTGCGTCATCCGCATGATGGATAACCTGATTACAAAGACCTCGCACAAGCCGCTCCTGCCCAGCGTGGCGAGCATCAGCCGTTTCATCGTCAAGCATTACAAGGCGCTTTGCGCGCTGGCCGTCGTGCTGTGCATCCCGGCGTTCTACGGTTACAGCAACGTAAACGTATACTATGATATGAGTTCGTGCCTGCCGGAGGATCTCCTGTCCGTGAAGGCCAATGAAAAGCTCTCCGAATCCTTCGACGTTTCCACCAACCATCTGGTTCTGATTGATGCCGACGTTTCTCAGAAGAATGTCATCGCCATGACCCGTGAGTTTAAGCAGGTGGACGGCGTGCAGGATGTGCTGTCGCTGGACAGCCTGCTGGGCAGCAACATTCCCGAGAGCATCCTTCCGGATGCAGGCATCAGCCTGCTCAAGAGCGATCGCTACCAGATGATGCTGATTTCCTCGTCCTATGTCATCTCTTCCGACGCGGTCAACCAGCAGATCGACGAGCTGAACGCAATCCTCAAGAAATACGACGAGGGCGGCATGCTGATCGGCGAAGCGCCCTGCACGAAGGATCTGATCAACTGCACCGACCGCGACTTCAAGGTGGTCAGCGTCATCTCCATCGCCGCGATTTTCGTCATCATCGCGTTGGTGCTCAAATCGTTCTCTCTGCCGATTCTGCTCGTCGCCATGATCGAGCTTGCCATTGCGCTCAACCTGTGTATTCCGTACTTCACGGGAACGACGCTTCCGTTTGTCGGCCCGATCCTGATTTCGACCATTCAGCTCGGCGCGACGGTGGATTACGCCATTCTGATGACCACGCGGTATAAGCAGGGCAGAATGGCGGGCAAGGAGAAAAAAGTGGCGGTGGGCGAGGCGGTCGCCGCATCCGCGCAGTCCATTCTGGTCAGCGGCGTCAGCTTCTTTGCTTCGACGTTCGGCGTCGGCCTGTATTCCAACGTGGATATCATCTCTTCGATGTGCAGCCTGATTGCCCGCGGCGCGCTGTGCTCGGTGGCGGTCGTGCTGTTCCTGCTGCCTGCAATGCTGCTGCTTTGCGACGGCTTCATCGTCCGCACCACGGTTGGCATGAAGAAAAAAGCGTAAATTTCGATCAGACAGAAAGAAAGGATGGAAAACCTATGAAAAAGCATGCGGTAGCGCTGCTGACAGCGCTTTGCGTGGCGGCTGGCTGCACGGCCAGCGCCGATACGGCCAAGCACGAGCGCGTTTATGTGGTTGTCAATCACGACGGTGAGGTGCAGACCCTGCTGGACAACGTTCACCTTGAAAATGGTGACGCGCTGGATGTGCTCTCGGATCGCACGATGCTGAAGGATATTGAAAACGTCAGCGGCCATGAAACGTTCACCCTCGACGGTGAAACGCTGACCTGGCAGGCCGACGGCAGCAGCATCATCTATCAGGGCACGTCCGATAAGCGCCCGGACGTTCTTCCTCACGTCAGCTTCACGCTGAACGGCGAAAGCGCCACGGCGGAAGAAATTAAAAACGGTCAGGGCGTTGTGACGATGGACGTCAGCTTCATGGTGGCGGAAAATGTTCCGTATCTTGCCCTGACTCTCATGCCCATCGACGACGCTACGCTGACCGACGTGAGCGTGGAGAACGGAAAAATCGTGAGCGACGGCAGCCATAAGCTGCTGATTGGCTGGGCTGTTCCGGGCATGGACGCCGACGCCGATCTGCCGACGCATTTCACCCTGACGGCTACGGCCGACCACGCCGACTTGAGCTGGATGATGACGCTGGCGACCAGCGACCCGATCGACTGGCTTTGCAGCGCAGCCGATGAAAGAATAGGCGATTTGAACGACAACGTCAATGAGCTGAAGACGGGTCTGACCGCGCTGTGTGACGGCGAAGCGCTGCCGGAGGGCGAGGGAACGCTGCACGATGGTCTTTCCGCGCTGTTCACGCTGTATGATGGCGTTGCGGCGCTTAATGACGGTGCCAAATCCCTGAGCGACGGCGCCAAGAGCCTCGATGACGGCGCATCTGAATTGGAAACGGGTCTGACAACGCTTGTCGCCAACAACGACGCGCTGAATCAGGGCGCGGCACAGCTTTTCAGCGCCGTGCTCGCGACAGCCAATCAGCAGCTCGCGGCGGCCGGACTGGATGCGGCCGGAATCACACTGCCGGAACTGACGAGCGAAAACTACGCCGACGTTCTGGATGCGGCGCTGGCTCAGCTCAACCCCGAAACGCTGCTTGAAACCGCCAAGGAAACGGCGCGCGCACAGGTGAAGGCCGAAGTGATGAAGCAGGAAAAGGCGGTTCGAGAGGCCGTTTCTCAGGCGGTCAAGGCTCAGGTACTGGAAGGTGTGCTTGCGCAGAGCGGCCTGAGCATGACGGCAGAGGATTACGGCAAGGCGGTCGAAGCCGGTCAGGTGACACACGAACAGGCACAGCAAATCAGCGCGGCCGTCGAACAGATGATGAACAGCGACGACGTCAAGGCCAAGCTGGAAGCCGCCGTTGCCGAACAGATTGACGCGCTTGTGGAGCAGAATCTGGCGGACGAATCCGTTCAGAAGCAGCTTGAAGAGGCCATTGCGCCCGCGAAAGCCGGTTATGATGCGCTCAATTCCCTCAAAACGCAGTTGGATTCCGTCCATACGTTTGTAACCGGGCTGAGCAGCTACACGGATGGCGTCAGTCAGGCGGCGCAGGGAGCGACTACTCTGCACGCCGGCAGCACGCAGCTCTCCGACGGCGCAGTGCAGCTGAGCGATGGCACAGCCCAGCTTGCCGACGGTCTTGACGCGCTCAAGCAGACGTTGAATGCCGACGTTCTGCCGCTGCTCAACGGCGACGTGCAGAAAGCGCTCGACGTGTTCGAAAACACCAAGAATCAGCTTGCCGCCGAAGTCAGCTTTGACCTGATCGACGACGGCATGGCGCACGATATGGTTTACATTATCCGCACGGATCTGAACAAATAAGGTCATTGGGCAAAATGCCGCTCGGTTTGAAACGCCGGGCGGCATTTTTGCTCTGAAAGCGCAAATTCGCCGGTTTTCGAATTGACGAAACCGCCGTTTTTCGTTACAATGGGGATGGTATGTAAATTGAGTTTTGACGGATTTGGGGTTTTGAAACAAGTCAGGAGGCAACCGGCAGTGCCAGAAAAAAGGGGCATGGCCTTCATCGGTTTCCTTCGCGGAAAGGCGGTTTTATACACATGGCTGCAAAAGAAATTCGCCGCGCAAAGCTGTGCGAACGAATGTTTGGTGATCGGGCGTTTTACGCGGAGATGATCTCCGTCGTCGTGCCGATCATCATTCAGAACACGGTATCCAACGTCGTCAGCCTGCTGGATAACGTGATGGTCGGGCGCGTCGGCACGCTCCAAATGTCGGCGGTTGCGATTGTCAATCAGCTTCTCTTTGTGTTCAACCTGTGTATTTTCGGCGGTTTGGCCGGCGCTGGCATTTTTGCCACCCAATACGCCGGCGCGCACGATCACAAAGGTGTTCGCGACTGCTTCCGCGTAAAGTGGATGATCTCGCTATCCATGCTGGCCTGCGCGCTGGCCGTATTCATCGCGCTCCCCAAGCAGCTCATCGGCATGTATCTGGCGGAGGAAACGGCGCAGGCAGATGCGGCCGCAACGCTCGGTTTCGGCATGGATTACCTGACCGTGATGCTCTGGGGGCTGCTGCCCTTCGGCGTAACGCAGGTCTATGCCAGCACGCTGCGCGAGGTGGGCGAAACGCGGCTCCCGATGCTGGCCAGCGTGGCGGCGATTCTCGTCAATCTTGTGTTCAATTATTTCCTGATTTTCGGCAAGTGCGGTTTCCCGGAGATGGGCGTCACCGGCGCGGCGATTGCAACGGTGCTTTCCCGCTATATCGAAACGGCGATCATCGTGGTCTATACGCATACCCGAAAGGAATATTTTCCCTTTATTCACGGCGCATACCGCAGCCTGCGCGTTCCAAGTCCCCTGATGAGCGGCATTTTGCGCCGGGGCACGCCGCTGCTGGTCAACGAATTTTTGTGGTCATCCGGCATGGCGGTGCTGCTTCAGTGCTATTCCGTGCGCGGGCTTGACGTTGTGGCCGCCTGCAACATCGCCACGACGGTGAGCAACCTCTTTAAGGTCGTCTTCCTGTCGATGGGCAACGCCGTGGCCATCATGGTGGGGCAGGCGCTCGGCGCGAACGATATCGAGCGGGCAAAAAACTGCACATGGCGGTTGATGACGGCGGCTGTCGGCTCAAACCTGTTTATGAGCATTCTGCTGATTCTCTTTGCGCCTTCCATCCCGCATATTTACAATACGGAGCCGCACGTTCGGCAGATTGCAACGCAGCTTCTCTATGTCATCGCCATGATGATGCCCGCCTATTCGTTTTCGCATTGCTGCTACTTTACGCTCCGCTCCGGCGGCAAGACGATCATCACGTTTTTGTTTGACAGCGTATTTACCTGGTGTGTCAATGTGCCGGCAGCGTGGCTTCTGGCCTATCGAACAGGCATGGGCATTGTGCCGCTGTATTTCTGCGTGCAGGCGCTGGAGCTGATCAAGGTCGTCATCGGCTTTGCGCTGGTCAAAAAAGGCGTGTGGATTCACAACATCGTTGCGCCGGTAGCAGAGAAGGAAGCGGCCGAAAAATAAAACCGCACATATCAAAAAAGCAGGAGGCGACGTTCGGTCGTTTCCTGCTTTTGCTTATTCCTGTTCGTCCTTCAACGCTTCCAGCGCTTGCCGCGCCTCCGCATAGCCGTAGCCGCGCCGCGCAAGCGCGGCAAAAATTTTCTGCCTGTCTTTGGGGTCTGCGAGGTTCTTGCCGGAAGCGGCCTTTCTGGCCGCTTTGAGCGCGCCAGAAAGCATATCGTCGTGGTCGATGGCCGACAAGGCTTCGTCAATGGCCCCGCTGTCTACACCCTTCTGGCGAAGCTCCATGCGGATACGGCGCGCGCCCATGCCCTTTGTCGTGCGTGAAGCCGCCCACTGCTCGGCGAAATCCGTATCGTTGATATACCCGGCCTCGTCAAGGCGCGCCATCACGCGGGCAATCGTCCGCTCCGGATAGGCGTTCTTGCGCAGGGCATCCGCGATTTCCTGCTGGGTTCTTGAGCGCATGGCCAGCAGCGCAACGGCTTTTTCCATCGCAAACGGATAGGACCGTTCCCGCAGAAACGAATCGAACGCCTCACGGTCAAACGGCGTTCCGCCGCGATAGGGGCGCTCCTTAAGCATGGCGCGCGGCATCACAAGGGTTTCGCCGGTGGAAAGAACCAAGGTGGCGCGCCCGTGACTGCGTTGAACGCTGATGAGTTTGGTTTCCATCATCAGGCCTTGCTGCGCCGCTCTTCGAGCATGCCGCGCTTGAGCTCATAAAGGGGCTTGGACAGATCGACCTTGTAGCGGTGAGGGCTGTGCAGACGCTTGTATTCATCCCAGAAGGTTTCCATTTCGCGCTTGGCGTATTCGGAAATTTCGGAGAGCGTCGGCAGCGTATAAACCAGCTCGCCGTTTTCAAAGATCGGCGCAAGCAGCGGGCGAACCTCATAATCGCAGAGCGTCATCTTTTTCCACGTATTTTCGGGATCGAAGATTTCAAGCGGTTCGCCGGAGGAATAATCCTCGTCCTCCAGCGCAATCAGATCCGCCAACGCTTTTCCGCTGAGCCTGTCGTAGAAGCGATAGAGGCGCTTAACGCCCGGATTGGTGATCTTCGCCGGGTTCTCGGAAATCTTGATGCGCGGCTCAAATTTGCCGTTCACCTCTTCGGCGGAGAGCTTATACACGCCGCCCAGCGCAGGGTTATCCATGCTGGTAATCATGCGCGTGCCCACACCCCAGACGCTGATCGCCGCGCCCTGCGCCTTCAAATCCCAGATAACCTCTTCATCCAGGTCACCGGAAGCAAAGATTTTCGCGTTCGGGAAACCGGCCTCGTCGAGCATCTTGCGCGCCTGTCGGCTCAGGAAGGCGAGATCGCCGCTATCCAGACGGATGCCCATCGGTTCATAGCCCTTGGCGCGCAGTTCGCCGAACACGGTGATGGCGTTCG
>ERZ780203.2156-NODE-2156-length-11534-cov-8.288091_pt1 | contig 11534 bp, 10 predicted proteins | sample MGYA00511168_ERZ780203 | MGnify/ENA primary metagenome ERZ780203 (study PRJEB29588, sample SAMEA2156577) | human gut metagenome | biome: human gut; feature: human-associated habitat; material: faeces | place: Denmark | collected 2008/2010 ...
TTTTCCATGATAGTTTTCCCTTCCTTTGTAAATTTTCAATTCAACTTCTATGTGCTTAAACGTCCGTATTATAGCACAGTTGATTGGAAAAATCTATTAAAAAATATAATTTTTTTTACCAAATATTAGTGATTCTATTGCAATAAACTGGTGAAAATCAATCTAAATTCTGTCTCCCGTATGGAGGCTTTTCATAATTCTAGTTTGTATTCTTTTTGTAACTATTCGGAGCTGCAAAACTGCGTTCTGCGAATGAGGTTCTGAATAGTTACTCTATTTTTGAGTTTCTTGATGTGAACCTAAATTACGTTTCTTGCATAGTTGTTTATTTTCATACATATCGGAATCTGCCTTATCCAGTAACATCTGCAGCGTGCAGGTTCCTTCATCCGTTGAGATTGCCCATCCGCATGCGTAGTCGATCGGGATTTGATTTTCGTTATTATTCCATCTGTCTTTTTCTCTGCTTAAGCTTTGTAACAGTTCCTCAATCTCCGTTTTGCTTGTATGATAAATCACAGCCATGAATTCATCTCCGCCATATCTTCCCACAAAATGCTTGTCCGGGATCACGCTGCGTAAAAGCCGGGCGAAATCCATGATCAACCGGTCTCCTGCCGAATGTCCCATGGTATCATTTGTAGTCTTCAGATTATTCAGATCAAACATGATGCAGGCTGTAGGCTCAACAATGGTATCCTGATCTCTAAGCAGAGCCTCACAGGCGCCTTTATTAGGCAGTCCGGTATGGGCATCCGTATATGCCCTCTGTTCTAACAGCTTATTTTTCATTGCCATCTTCATAGCTGTCAGCGTCTGCATAATAACCAGAATCACCAGACACAACATATCCAGCGCTGACAACAGTTCTATCGTACGTATCTTTACTGCAATTTTTTCTGAATAATTTTCCGCAGCAAACACCGTTTCATCTGCCATATGAAAATAAATTTCGCTCATATTCACAATATCTGTATTTTGATAGCCCTTGCTTCTTACTGCCTCGATTTCTGTTCTTAATTTCTCCCAATAATCACTCTGAACCTGCAATTTATCCTGATATTCTTTATCGTGAAGTTTTACCAGATCATAATGTCCATCCTGATATCTTAATCCGCTCAGAATATCGTCCAGATATTTTATCAATTCATCGCTCCGGCTTCCTGTAATTTCTAATTTCACCATGCGCTGCGTGTCTCCACGCACCAGACCTGCATAATTGATCACACGTGCAGTCCCCTGTAACCTGGTAATTTGTACCATTATCATAATAATAAGAACCACCAGGATCAATATAAGACAGCTTTGCATCATACCTATTATATTTTTGTTTTTCCTGTCTGATTGTATTTCTCTGTTTAACATGTTAACCCTCACGAATGCTCTATGTCAAAATCATATGATCTTTTTCGGTTATTTTGCGAATAACACGGCATGGGTTTCCGGCTGCCAGGCTATAGGGAGGAATATCTCTGGTCACAACACTTCCTGCTCCTATGACGCATCCCTCCCCTATGGTAACACCACCACAAACAACCACATTGGATGCCAGCCAGCAATTATCTTTTATAGTGATCGGCTTCGCATACTCAAGAGTATAAAGGCTGCCATCTTCTCTTTTCCTGACATTACGCTCCTCAGGCAATAATGGATGCATAGGAGTTGCCAATGTAACATTAGGACCGATCATCACATTATCCCCTATATGTATTTCACCTACGTCTAAGCATGTGAAATTAAAATTAGCAGAGCTATATTTTCCGAAGTAAGTATGACATCCATAATCAAAATAGACCGGTGCCTGCAGATACGGAAGTTCCTCTGTTGCCGGCAATAATTCCCGCAATATCTGTGTCTGCACCTCTTGCTGATCCTCATCTGTCAAATTATATCTTCTTGCTAATTTACGTGCATGCAAACGTAATTGTTCCAATTCGTTATCCGACGAATCATACAACTCTCCACGTAACATTTTTTCTCTTTCCGTCATTTCTGATAGCCTCCTGATCTCGTTTTTTATATTGTTATGTTCTCTGGTCAAAGTCTCGCATTATCTTGCTGTGATAAAGTCTTTTTTGATGTCAAGAAACGCTTTCATGTCTTCCAGGATATGATACAGCATGGACCGGTTTTCAAATTCCTGTCTCGTAACTGGGAGCGGCTGCTGTTCATAATAGTGGTGCAGTGTCTCTAACTCCGACAGCAGGGTTTCCACATTATTTTGTTCTTCAAATTCATCGGCAGTCTGACGTATAAAATCTGCCAGTGCTTTCCCCTGCTCCGGCGTAGTGGTCAGACGGATGATATCTGCATATATTCTTTTCAGTATCACGCACTGTCTTGCTCTCATCTGCATATATTCGTAATAGTAATCATCCTCTGTGATCAGATGATTATTCATATATCGTAATGCCTCTTTTTTCAGATTCACAAGCATTGCGTCCAGTTCATCAAAACAGCTTCCTGTATAATCCGTCTTGTCCTCCAGTTCTATATAGATCGCCATTCTACGGAGGATGTACACGATTTTGTCATCCACTGTTTTCTGATACTCCAACAGTTGTCTTCTGCCATCCGGCATATAGAGATTCCACAGTGTGCCTATCCCCGCTCCGATCACCAGGATCAGGAATTCGTTCAGGATCATGGACGGACTGCAGCTCTTAGCTGAAACATAATGTGTACAAAGCACTGCAATAGGAGCAATCGCTTCCTTCATGTCTAATGCCATGCAGCTAAACAGATATGGGATCAGTACAATACCGAACGCCCACACGTGATATCCGGCAAGTGGAAAGATCACTGCTGACAAGATCGTCATGATCACAAATATGATCATGCGCTTCGCTGTTATCCGCACAGTTTCCTTCTTCGTGTCCTGGATCGTCAGGAGAGTGATAATTCCTGCGGCATACGCAAACTGAAGCTGCAGGGCTGCTGCAAGCAATACGGCAGCTACGGAGCCGGTAACATATTTGATCAGTTTTATGGTTTCCTCAGTTTTCATTTTCATAGGTATGGTTTCCATTCTTACTATTTAAAATTCAGCACCCACCTGCCCTCTGACATATAGTATATCAGCTTTGCGGCTAGCTGTCTGCCTAAAATGACAATCGTACAATCAAACACTATGGATGGAATACCTGCATAGTTCTTTCGTTCCTGGGAGTGTATCTGCAGCTGTTTGATGGTCCGGATCTCTCCAAGCGGATTACTTTTTCGATTTCTTCTGCTGTTTCGTCATCCACATAATACCGTCCACACATAATGATCTCCTAATAAGCTACGCTATGTTCTTATTTCATCTTATCATAAACACCTGATCCAAACGATTCAAGAGGGTCTTTTCAAATTATAATCTATCATATTGATATTATTTATTCCATGATTTTTATACGATTCATGAATCACATCGGTTGACAGAGAAACCGGAACCGCTTCGTCACAGAAAAGCGTGGAGCCGAAGAATTGATGATGTAAACAGACTCGTCTACAACATTGATGAAAATGGATTTTTGTGGATTATTTCCTGCCGTGGACACTATGAGGATTGATAAAAGAGGGCAATGAGCCCTCTTTTGAGTGGAATCTCAACTCGTCTTACGGGAGACGGAGTATACTTTCCACGATAAATGCGGTCGGTTAACTCTTGTTGATGTTCCTTTAGATATGGAAGAGCCTCTTCAATGGTCATGCCATCAATTCCCGGCGCTCCCTTGTTTGCCTTAACTCTCTTATACGCTCTGTTAAAGTTGTCTTTATACAGTATCGCTTCCAAAAGTCTCGGCTGTGCACTGTCTCTTTCTTTCCATATCCGATTGAATGACCTAGACGCTTTCACATATTGTGTATTCATTTTAAGTACAACTTTATGTATCTTACTTACAACATTTTCCAGTGATCGCACACTATTTCTCTTTTGCTTTTGCTATACTGGCGATATCTCCCACTCCATTCAATACCATTGTCGGAAGATAAGCATAAGTTTTGAGTGTGTCCTTCGTTGAACATCCAGAGAGAACCAATACAGTAGACATACCACTTTCCATTCCTGAAATCACATCTGTATCCATACGGTCCCCAACCATTACTGCTTCTGCTGAATGACATCCAAGCATATTTAATCCAGTTCTCATCATCAGTGGATTCGGTTTTCCACAGAAATATGCCTGTGTTCCTGTTGCCATTTCTATCGGTGCAACCAATGCACGGCAAGCAGGAGCAATGCCGTTCTCAATCGGGCCGGAAACATCTGAGTTTGCTCCGATCAGCTTTGCACCTTTCAGAACTAAATTCGTTGCTTTTGTTAATGTATCCAATGAATAGGAGCGTCCCTCTCCCACAACAACATAATCCGGATTTACATCATTCATTGTGATACCTACATCATAAAGTGCATTTAACAGGCCGGCTTCTCCTATCACAAATGCCGAACAGCCTGCCGCCTGTTCTTTTAAAAATGCGGCTGTTGCCAATGCACTGGTATAAAAATGTTCTTCTGGCACATCAAGTCCCATCCTGGCCAGTTTCTGATTTAATTCTCGTGGTGTATATCCACTGTTATTTGTCAAAAATAAATATTCTTTCTTTTCATCATGTAGCCACTGAATGAATTCTGGAACACCTGGCAATATCTGATTACCATGATAAATCACACCATCCATATCACAGATAAAGCCTTTTTTCTCATTAAAATCAATTACTGATTTTCCCATATTCATATATGTCCTGCCTTTCTTTCTCTTTAGAGTATGCCTTGTTCTTTCACTTCAGAAAAATCTGTTTTCTACGACCATTTTAACATTGTATCATCCATGCATAAAATCAAATGCATAGCGGTGTGAAATCAAAGTAAATTTTTCTATCTGCAGAACATTTTATGACTGCATATCCTTCACACATGTACTTCGATAGTCACTTGGCGAAATTTTATATCTTTCCTTGAATACCCGGTTAAATGTCCTCTGGCTTTCAAATCCACTATCCAGGCAAATATTTGTAATAGAATCGCTCGTATTTTCCAAGCGATGACATGCATAGTTCAACCTTGCATCATTAAGATACTGATTGAAATTTCTATGAAAGATTTTGGAAAAGAGTCTGGATAAGACATATTTACTCACACCCAGGTCTTTTGCCATTTCTTCCAATGATAACTTTTTCTTGAAATTTGCTGATATATAGGAAACTGTCTGGTAAATAAGGTCTTTGCTCCCCACATGACTCTTCTCTACCAGATTTAGTTTTCCTATGCAGCGTGCAAACACAATTTGAAGATACGCCTGTGCAACAGCAATATCAGACTGCTCCGTTTCTAAAATCGCATTGATAACCCTGTACACCTCCGGTTCAACCTTATCAGCTTTTATAACCGGATATTCAGGAGCCATGGATTGCGATCGAGTAGGAGGCGGCTTTTGCCGCCGACCTCTCACACCACCGTGCATACCGTTCGGTACACGGCGGTTCAGTTAACTTGACATTTCATAAAGTACTCTTCAGCGGATAACAGACCAAATTTTGAAAGTCGCGCATTTGACATTGCGAAGCAAATGGATTCATTTCGACAAACTCTGGCATACCCGTGTGTCCATGCCGCTCTTGCCGCATTGCCTTTGCTTATTCCTAGTTTTATTAGATTTCTAAGTCGGTTTCTTGGTGTTTTCCAATGTTTCCATATACACATTCGAAATCTATATCGGGTGATTGCGTCTAGCCTCCAGGTTACCCTTCGAATATTCCCTATTTTGAAGTAGTTGACCCATCCTCTTATCAGCTCAGACACCTTCTTTGCCTTGTACACATTACTTACTCCCCATTTCCGAGTTGTAAGCATTTTCAATTTTCTTACTATCTTGTCCACTGACTTCTTATGAGCTTTTGGTTTGTATTCCTTGTACTTGTAAAAGGTAAAACCTAAATATTTTATTTCTTTGGGTCTTCCGATTTTACTCTTTTGGCGATTTACTTTCAGTAACAGTTTTGTTTCAATATATCTCGTAACTGATTCCATTACTCTTTTTGCCGCTTTCCGGCTTTTAACTAAGATAATGCAATCATCCGCATATCTTACAAACCGAAGTCCTCGCCGTTCGAGTTCCCAATCAAGCTCATTTAGTATAATGTTTGCAAGTAAAGGAGAGAGGTTTCCCCCTTGTGGAGTTCCCATCTCTGTTTCCTCTACTTGTGTTCCAACCATTACTCCGCTTACCAGAAACTTTCGAATCAATGACAATATCTTTCCGTCTTTGATTTCTTTATTCAAGATAGATATAAGTTTATCATGGTTTACTGTATCGAAGAATTTCTCTAGGTCAATATCAACAATCCAGTTATATCCCTCGTTCATGTATTCTACTGCTTTCAGTACCGCTTGTTGCGCGCTTTTCTGAGGGCGAAATCCATAACTGTTATCATGGAACTTTTCCTCATAAATAGGCGTTAGTACTTGCGCTACTGCTTGTTGTATTGTACGATCTGTTACGGTCGGGATACCCAGTTTACGCTTACTTCCATCTTCTTTTGGTATTTCTACCCGTTTTACTGGCATCGGCTTATAGGTTTGATTTCTTATACTTTCTTTGATTTGCTCCCCGTTTTTCCTCAAATGAGAGAGCAGGGCTTTATATTCCATCCCGTCTACTCCAGCTGCCCCCTTATTCCTTACTACTTGTAAATAAGCGTTATTTAGGTTGTCTTTCGATAGGATGTTTTCTATAAGCGTACTTTGTTTCATGCGTTGTTTCCTTTCCTTTTCGTGAGTTCTGAACACTCAGTACCTATGTACCCCTTTCGGCTAGTGTATTATCAGGACTCTCAATTGGGATTTACTCCAACTGATTAACTGTTTGGTCCTTCGCTCCAGTGAGTTTCCTCACCTTCTCAGCTACTATGACCGCTGCTGACTTCCTGTAATTCGTTGTTACTATGGCTAATGAAACCACTTACAGGATCTCCTCGGTTAAGACTCGTTATCTTTCCCATCATCTATTCGCCATGTCTACTAACAGCCTTTGGTTAGCATTTGGACTTTAACTTGATCAGCAGTCTTATCCAGGCTGTAAGCCTTATACATGATTTCTGTCCGTCGAACCGATGGTTTGCCGCAGACTTCCTTCAGATTCCACCTTACGACGGACACCCTTGTCTTGTTGGCTATGTGCTTCCCGCTAACAGGCGCACTTAGGACTTTCACCTTTAAGATTAACGCTCGCGCCGAGCGAACTGATACTCCCACGCGCGTTCTTGCGAACGGGCGGGGCTTCTTGAGACATGGTAGAACGCCTCAAAGGGCCATCACAAGCCCTCTACACCCTGTTACGAGCTTACCTTTAAGCCGTCTTTTTTGCGGCTGTTTGTTTTGATTCTTCGATATATTTGGTCTTGTCTTTCGCACTGCTTACTTTGAACAGTGCGAAATATACAAGCTTCTGTTCCTGTCTGCGATGATGCAGCCATCGGTTCATACCACGTTTTCTTTGTGGTCTGGCGTGTTTTTTCTTGTGTTTCGCATGGCAGAGTACTTCTCTGGTAACTCGAATAACTGTTTTGTTCGTGTAGGAGAAGTCGGTAACTCCTTCAAATGCATTTGGATACACCTTGCGAATGATATTTCCTGCGCCGTTGACATCCGCATTCAGAATCGTACCTTCCTTTGATTCGTACTGTCCACGGGAGATTCGTTTTCCTGAAAAATGATATTCCAGACGATCCCCTTCTTTGTAGACAGGAATCGGATCTTTGTCGATCAGACTTGCCTTGGACGTATACGATTCCTCTGTTTCAATGACCGGGATACCCGCTTTTGCTGCAACACAGGTCAGTATCCAGAAAAATCTTGTGTATGGAATACTGACAAAGTGCTGATTGTTACAGGAGCCAAGATTGATTTCCTGCTTTTGGTCTTTGTTGTGTCCGCAGACGATGACCTCTACTTTGTTTTTCAGGCAGAAATCCACGATATAGTGAGCTGCCTTATAGAAAAAGTCGTCGATCCGGCAGGCTCTTTTCTTTGAGATACGGTTCAGTCTGGCAGAGTTTTTCACGGATTTCGTGGAATCCATCCCTTTTGTCAGTTCTGACATCAAAGCTGCACGTCTGCGGTTAAAGTTCTGATTGATGGATTTTAACCAGTGTCCGTCAATAATAAACGGAGCTGCCGGAAAATTTGTCAGAGCGGTCAGAAAGTTATTAAGCCCCGGATCAAGTCCGAGAATCCTTGTGGGATTTGTCGGTGCTTCCGGCATTTTGACGGCATCCTGAAATGTCACATATACCATATACCCACCGTAGCAGGGCTTGACTTCCGTTCTGACATAAGAACCTTCCGGCTTTCCAACACAAAGCGGCACCAGGCAGCGTGGAAATGTGATGTGCATTTTTCCTTTGATATCAGACCGCTTTGCAACCTGATTGGTAAAGGTAACGGTCGTGTAAGGTGTCCTGATATATCCCGGCTGCTTTGGCTGTGCCTTAAATTTTCCGGGATTTTGACGATACGATGCCAACAGTTCAAAGTGTGATTTCCAGTCTTTGAGGACTTTTCGAAGCACCTGCTGGTTTGCCTGCGACGGCATCGCATAGTAGTCAGGATTCTTTGTATTCTTCATCACCGCATCCAATGTCTCATATGTGAGCATCCAGTGATCGGACGTTGGCATGATCGGATGGTTTTTCTGTTTGTTTTCTATTCGCTTCTGGATCTTTGTGCGGGCCGGGTCGCTTGCAGGCAGACTCTGCAGCTGCTTCGTGAGTCGGTCAACATCTTTCTGAAGCTTTTCATTTGCCATCTCAATGCCGATACGTACAGTCTTTATGACCTCATTTTCATTGGAAGTGCGGTCAACCGGAGCTTTTTTCAATCCGGTACGCAGGTTATGAAGAATAAAGTTTGCTGAATTTCGCAGGTTTTTTGCAAGGTGAGTCTGGCACTCGAAATAAGATGCCAGCTTTGGCATCCTGTTCTGATCCACAAAGATTGATATGGTATGCATAAAAGACCCTCCTTTTCAAAAAAAACGTGAGAATGTAGTTGACTACGCTTATATTATACGATATAATATAAGTAAAATCAAGCAATATATGAACTTTTTGAATTGCTTGATTTTGAAACGAGAGAGGTGCTATTATGAGAGCAAATAAGAATGGTGTCAACAAAGACCAAAAGGACAAAGTAAAGAGAGACGGGTACAACAGGGGACAGCATTGTGTTTACTGTCTTACCTATCATATGATTTTCGTCACACATTACCGAAAGCCTGTGATTAACGACGAAATGAGTGCTGCCATGAAAGAATTTTCGAATCATATGGCAGAGCAATTTCGTGGAAAAGTTTTATCCGCAGAGACAGACAGAGATCATATCCACCTGCTGGTATCACTGCCACCGAATACCAACATATCCGTCTTTATAAGAAGCATCAAGACTCAGTTGTCCAGAGAGATGCGCAAGCGTTTTCCGGAACAGATCAAACAGTATATCTATGGGGACGATACCTCATTCTGGAGCCGCAGCTACTTTATCGCAACTACCGGAAGTGTTTCTCTTGAAACAGTAAAGCAATACATCGAATCACAGCGTTCTGAAGAACATCAGGCCAAGAAAAACCAACAATTCCAGAAGAAAACCCTGTTGGAATGATGAATGCGCTGAATCATTATAATGAAAAAAAAGGAAGCTTGTAGAAGGGTGAAATTACTTGTGCGAATGCTATTAGAAGCAAGGATACATTAGAGGAGGCAAGAGGATGATGAGAAAGAAGTGGAAGTATTTTTTGATATCAGCTGCATTGCTTGCAATTATATTTGTTAGTATTGAACGTTACGATAATTATATTGGTCAGAAATTTTATCAGGAAAGTACACAGGGACTTGATAAGACCTTTATGATGTTTGCGCAGCGCAATTGGAATGCACTTGAGGACTGGTGCAATTATTTGAATTATTGTGTAGAAGAACAGGATAAAAAAGAACAAAATGCAGAAGATGGATGGGGTAATTTTGTAAATGACCGTAAAAATTGGCAGTACAGCGATTTTTATGTTTTTAATGAAGACTGCGAGTATTGGACTATTGATGGACGAAGAGGAACGGCAGAGCACGTGAAGGATGCTTTTAAAGCGCTTTATGAAAAAAAGGGTCCTATTGTGTCAAGCTATGTCGCAAGTGATGGAGAAACTAAAATCTTGTTTGCAGTTCCTTCAGATCCCATTGAGTTAAATAACGTGACATATACAGCGTTTGCAGTTTCATATGATAACAGTGTTGTAGAAAAGCTGATTGGAGGTGGTGTATACAATAATAAAAGTGATTGTTATATAGTTGATTCTGATGGAACAGTGCTTATGTCGCTTGAACCAGAGACGCAGATCACAGATGACTTTGATAATATTTTTGATTTTATTCAGGATAAAACACAGTCTTATAATGAAGATTATCTGGAGCGCATGAAGAAAACTGTGCCAACAAAGGGCAAAGGAAGTGTTTCATTTAAATATCAAAAATCAGAGTATTATCTTGTCTATCAGCCAGTAGGAATTGACGACTGGTCAATTGTAGGTATTGTGGAAAAGAGTGTTGTTGACTCTGGTATGAGAATGGTTCAGGGAACGACTATCGTTTTGTTGTGTATGATGGAAACATGTATAATGATTGGAGTTGTCATTTTAATGAAGCAGCGTGCAAAGGCTCAGCTCCAAAAAGAAGCAGACGAGCGAATCAAAGCGGAAAAGAAAAAGGAATTTTCCGATCAGCTGTTTTGGGGAATTTCACAGATTGTTGACTGTTTTGCAGTCTGCGATTTGAAAAATAACAGATACGAATATGAAGACAAGCGAGGCAAATATCTTTATCCGAAAAGAGGAGCATATGACCAATTTATTAAGGAAATTTCCGATCAATATACGATATTGACAGATGGAGAAAATGCAAAGTTTACGAATATGCTTTCTGCCGAGCATGTGCGGCAGCTGATAAAGGAACAGAAGGATTCTTATTGTCTGGAGTACTGTGCCAGAGATAAAAGCAGATTCTTTATTATGAGTGTGATTCCGGTTGAGTGGGAAGGGGATACGCTTACAAAAATCATGATTGTTTCACAGGATATGGGACAGCAGCATGAGCTTGAAAACCTTGCTAATACAGATGCACTGACGGGACTTTTTAATAAACGTTATTTTGAAAAAATGATGGAAATAAGAGATGAAAAGAAAAAACCGTATGCTCTGTTTTATATGGATCTTGATCTTTTTAAGCCTGTGAATGATACATATGGCCATGAGATGGGCGATAAGGTTTTAAAAGAAGTGGCAAAAAGACTGCTTAAATGTATCAGAAGAAATGATTATGCCTTTCGCATTGGCGGTGACGAATTTATGCTTATTTTAAACGGAAATCTGGATGCACAGATTTGTGAAAAGAGAATTGAGCGTATAAAAAAGCTGATTGGAGAACCATATGAATTTGATGGTTATACGATCAAGATAGGAATTAGCTGCGGAAGTGCTGTCTATCCAGATGATGCTAACTGTGCAGCA
>ERZ780203.2159-NODE-2159-length-11527-cov-2.697524_pt1 | contig 11527 bp, 18 predicted proteins | sample MGYA00511168_ERZ780203 | MGnify/ENA primary metagenome ERZ780203 (study PRJEB29588, sample SAMEA2156577) | human gut metagenome | biome: human gut; feature: human-associated habitat; material: faeces | place: Denmark | collected 2008/2010 ...
AGCCGAGAGGACCGCCATGATCCCCACGATTTTCCACTTGTATCCGCCGTTGCCGGTCCGTACCCGCTGCCGGTACTCTACACGACGGCGGGATTCGATGATGTGCAGCTCTCCCCTGGCCACCATCTTGGCCGTCCAGGGTGCGGTGGTGAGCATATACACGGCGGCATTGAATACGATGGAGGCGTTGTCCTTATCCGCCGCGCAGATATAGACCTCCGCATTCAGCTCTCCATCGGCAAACAGGTGGTAGATTCCAAGAGCCGCTGCCAGTTCGCTCTTTCCGTTTTTCTTGGGGATCTCCAGATAGAGGTACCAGTATTTCCGCAGAGCCTCTCCGGTCTCCTCATCAGGCTCCATGGTGCTGTAAAACTGCATCAGGGCATCCGTCTGCCAATCGTACAGGCAGAAGTTTTTTCCGGTGTCTGTGGTGGGAAGGCGAGAGATAAACTGGCAGACAAACTCCCCCGCCGCCTCATCCATGTACACGCTGGATCTTACCGGCATAGGCTACTCCGCTTCCGCCAGCGCCGCTGCCTGCCGCTGCCGGAGTTTGCGGGTAAACTCGTCCGTCTCATCCCCGGCCGGGGCCCGGGCAGCATTCTGGATGGCCGATGGGACCACAATCCGACACCGGGAGGTAACGGAGAGGCCCATGGCCTCCGCGCAACTCCGGGCCTGTTTGAAGTAGGTGCCCTGGATGCCGGTCCACTCCCTGGCCAGCTTCTCATTCCCCGTCCGGATAGCCGCACCGGCTTTCTTGTCCGCCCGGAGCCAGCGCTCCCGGGAGAGGAAGTACTGGCCCAGCACATCCCGGTCCAGCTCCGCATACAATCCGGCGGCACGGAGGATCTCCCCGATCTCCCGGTATTCCCCGTGGAGCCGCTTGGGCAGCCATTTGGGCGGCACCGCCGCGTCCGGAGGAGGCACATGGACCTCCCGGTCCAGCCGTTCGTCTTTCTCCGCCGCAGTCAGGTGTTTGCGGCCATTGGCCTCCACCACTGCCGTGGGCTGTCGTTTTCCGGGCATCCCGCCCCCTCCTTCCTTGTGTCAGATTCGGACACCGCTATGCGATAGCCAATTCCGCCGCCCGCTCTTTCACCCGCCGGCAGGCGGTTTCGTAGATAGCCTGGTCCTTTTCGAATCCCATGCACCGGCGTCCGGTGTTCAGGCACGCCACAGCTGTGCTTCCGCTGCCCATGCAGTTATCCACCACAAGTTCCCCAGGGTCGGTATAGGTACGGATCAGGTACTCCAGCAAAGCCACCGGCTTTTGCGTAGGATGGTACCGTTTCTCTCCCCGGTTGGGGTAATGCAAAACGGAACGTGGGTAATTGGTATATTGCTGGACGCTTTCTCCTGACATGGAACGGTAGACAGAACTCGTTTTCCCGCCCCGCCGGACGATGGGCTTTTCCAGCTTCACCAGGCCCTGGGGATTGTAGGTAGGCTGCCGCTTGTAAAAGACCAGGATCTGCTCGTGAGAGCGCAGCGGCTGGCGGTGGCTGTTGGCAAACCCGACCGGGGAACTCTTCTCCCAGATCAGGTCGTAGCGAAACAACTTTCTGGCGCTGTTGATCAGAGCCGTGGTAAAGGGTTGGGCCGCAAACAGGACCAAGGCTCCCTTAGGCTTCACAATCCGCTGGTACTGCTCCCAAAGCGGCGCAAAGGGGATCACCGTGTCCCAGGCACAGGCCGTGGTGCCGTATGGCAGATCACACAGCACCAGATCCACCGAGCCGGTCTCTACCCGGGATAATCCCACCAGGCAATCAGAGCAGAAAAGCCGTATCTGATTTGCAATGTTTTGCGTTTTGGTTTCCTCCACTTCTCCCCGCCTCTGCCGGGCGGGAAAATTTTTATGTCCAGTTCGGCCCCCGCCCCTCTCCGAACTCCCCGTGGGGAAAAAATCTCGCGTGAAGGGGGGCGTGCGGTCTTACGCAGATCCGCTGAAACTTTTTTGACCCGGGGGCGGGGTCTGCAAGGAACCCCCTCCGCGCATCCGCGCATGTGCAGCCGCATGTGCGTGCGCCCAAAGCTGCGGGCAATCAGGACCGGTACCGCCGGCGAAACGCCTCACATTTTGCCCGGCTTTCCGCCATAGTCTTGCGGCTGTGGCAGGAGTGACAAAGGCTTTGCAGATTGCTTCGATCCGTGAACTTCGACCAGTCTCCGTTGTGCGGCTCCACATGGTCCACATCCGTGGCCCTGGTGCGGATACCACGCTGTGCACATTCCCGACAAAACGGTTCCCTCAGAAGCTGCTCGGGTCGCAGATCATCCACCCACTCCGGCGTGAGATACATCCAGTGCCAGGACTTGGACTCCTCGCTGCGCCGGGCGCTGTCTTTGGGCTTGTGGGCTGCACAGTATCCACCCGGCACCAGGACGCAGCAGCCAGGATGCCGGCACGGCCTGAGCGGTTTTTGTGCCATCGGGCTATCACCTCCGGGCAAAACAAAAAGCGCCCAAGCCATCGACACCCCTTCTCGGGTTTTGTCTCATGGCTCAGGCGCTGGTCGCTGAGGACTCTGGCTCAGGCGCTTCGATATTCACGATACTTTCCTGCCCACACCGCTTGCACGGTCGAGGCAGATTGTGAACGGTGGTGTCTGGGTTGATCTTGAGGATCTTCCCCTTCCCGCATACAGGACACATAACCCATCCGTTCTTTATGGTCAGTTTACCACGTTGTACAGCGCTTTGCAATGCGATTCCCTCACTTTCTTGTAAATGTCCACAAAAACCAACTAGATTACAAGTATTGAAATCTTATTCTAAATATAAAGCACCGTTTTTCTTCGGCTCGATCCAGGAGTAATAATAGTAACTGCCGAACTCATTATTGAAATTCTGCGGCCCGTCCAGCGAGCTGGCCCACAATGTGTGGCGAGGGTATCGGATCACACCAGATGAATCCTCCCACGTCTCCGGCTCCGGCAGTTTGGCGGTGAGGGTCCTGCTGCAGCTCCACTTGTGCCGCCCCACTGGAAGAAAATATCCATCTGACGGCTCCTTGTTGAAGTACTTGGCAAGCCGCCTGTACCCTCCGTGCTTGAGGAGCACCGGGAAGTCCTGTACGTCCCCTTGCCGCCACAGGTACCGCACCTCTGCCGGGGAGAACTCACTATCCCGGAGAACGAGATGAACATGATAACGGCAATGCTGGGTGCCATATTCGATGGCGTAGACATAGTCAAAGGGTTGTCCGTTGCGCCATCGCTTACACCGTTTGAAAAGATTACTCAATACCCTGCGGACACCCTTAAATGTGCGTGGCAGATGTTCATCATCAAAAGAGCATTCATAGTGGGTTCCCTCAAATCCTAAGAGCGCCAAACTTAACTCCAAGCGATCCACCGGAGTCTGGCACACCGCCGAGCGGTATCTCCGCTTGAAGTCCGCTTTTTCACTCCGGGTATATTGGTCGTCCAGCGGCGAGAACCTTGGCCGCAGCGCCCGGCACTCCTTGACCAGCGGGCCCGCCCGCTGGCGCGTGCAATACCAAACTGCGCTCATATGTACCGCATCATCTCCTTCACACTGTGGAAATACTGAGAGCTGTACACATGCCCTTGTGTCCGTTCCAGCCGAACCAGCATGTCGCACGCCCACACCGGCACAGCCCTTGTGGTGCTGGCGATGACCGTGAACTCGCCCAGCGTCCGGGTCAGGGAGATCTCCTGCCCGGACGCCATGGCACGGCTCAGCTGCTCCAAATCATTGGGTGACAAAAGATTTACCAGACAGATCCCTCCTCATCGGCATACCTCCAGGAAATTCCCCGGTACGGGATTCCCGTCCTGCAGGCAGCTGAGATTCGGGATTTCTGCCCACCTGTCTGCTCTGCCGCAGTGGATATGGACGGGTACTCCGCCTGCTCCCCGCAGGGCGCCGTGGCGACCACCGCCCGGGCCCTGGTTCTCTTTGGCTTCACACCGCACCTCCATTCCAATCGCTCAGTGCGGCCTCGGCCGCTTCATAGGAGAGGAATACAGTTTTTCCGAATTCCCTGTCTACCGTATTCCTCGTAAAATTGTCTACTGTGTACTGGGCAATTGGATTAAACGGTTTTCCATTTGATCTTTTAGGACAAAGGTCATTCACATAAGCAAATATGGAATAAACAGTTTCCCCGTCTTTTACCTTGTGAATTTCAGACCGCCCATCCCTGTCCGCCTTCACCAGCTCCTGCAAACGGTCCAGGTCGTAGCTGTCGCCCAGGATGTCCTCGATGTCAGCAAGGCGACCACGCATCTCGGCGGCCTGCACAGCAGCCGCATGGAGCAGAGCTACCACGCCCTCTAGCTCCTCCGTTCCATATTGCAGGCAGTCATACATTTCGTCGCCCAGATTTTCGACATCACGGGAAACAATGTTCAAGTGATGCGTCTCAGCGGCTCTGACAATATAGTCCACCAGGGTGCAATCCTGGTAATCCGGCTCAGGTCCTCCACTCCGAATCCAGACTTCGCCGTCCTTCGCAAAAAACAGATTCAGTCCGCACAGGATGGACTTGGAATCATCAGTGGTCAATCTTTTCATGTTATTCCTCCTTCATCCGCATATACTCCCCATATGACATATGCAGCCGGTTGGCCTCAAGCGCGGCCTGCAAAAGCCCTACCCCGGATTTTCGCTTTTTGATTTTGAGACGGTGGGGTACACCGCGCCTGATTTCCTTCGCACATTCCGGGCAGTATTTTTGCGCCTGCCCGCGGTACGGGGTAGGCTCCCCGCACCGCTGGCAGATGATTGTTTTATCCATGATCGGCCTCCTCCGGCTGGCGGAGCCAGTGCAACACACACTGTTCGCAGCGCTCCAGCGGAATCGGCGTGTTCCGCTTCAGGTCGCTATCGCACTCGGGCAGCTGGCGGCAGTAGGGGAGCTCCCCCTCTAACAGCCGGTTGATCTCCCGGGCTAGTTCCTCATCACTCATGCGCCGGACCAGGTCGGCTCTTGACGGCGTCTCATGGTCACAAGGGCCAAACACGCAAATGTTGGCGTCTGTGAGGTCTCCGCCGTAACTGCATAAGCCGTTCCCGCGATAATAGATACACGGATATTCGAGACTCATAGCTAGTCCTCCTTCTGGCCGCGCCAAACAGGCTCACAGTTTCTGGTGCCGCCTCTTGCGTAGCACTGGGCATATGTACAATACTCGCAGGTGTCGATGTTGTGACCGCCCCGGAACATGATTTCCTCCAGGTCCCGAACTGCGGCGTCTCGTTCCCGTTCGGCCTTCTCTGATCTGGACTCTGCCGCCTGCAATGCTTTTCGGACCTTTCCCAGCTCCCTGCAGTCGTAACCGTCTTCGCACATCTCTGTGCGGTGGGTAGCCTCCAAGTCCGTAATACAAGCCACCGCCTCCCGGAGAATGGCACAACCATGGCCCCCGCAATTATGCTCATATCCGCACCCCAGGCACGCGAGGCTCCCGGTCTCCACCTTCAGCTGCTTCAGCGCAGCCAACAGCTCCTTATGTCCCATCAAAACGGCAGCTCCCCTTTCTCCTCTTCTGGCAGCTCCTGGAACTCTCCGGAAGGCGGCGTGTCCGAATCGGACACCGTCCGCTTGCTGTCCCCGAAGTAGACGTTATCCGCCACAACCTCAGCGCTGCGGCGACGGCCGCCGTCTTTGTCGGTCCAGTCCCGGATCTGGAGTCTGCCCTCCACCACGGCCATGCGGCCCTTGGTGAAATACTTGCTGCCGAAATCCGCCGTGGAGCGCCAGGCTACCACGTCGATGAAGTCCGTCTCCTTTTCCCCGCTCTGGGACTTGTAGTCCCGGTCCACGGCCAGTGTCAGCGCGGCCACAGCAGTGCCGTTTCCGGTGCGGCGCAGTTCCGGATCCCGTGTGAGCCGCCCCATGAGAATGATTTTGTTGAGCATCCTATCGATCCCTCCTGTTTGATCGGTTCCTAGCTATTGCACGACGCCGTTTTTCGTAGATGTTCATTTCTGCCTGAGGGATTGTGGCCGCCAGGTACATCTCGTGCCAGGCGGCCAGATTTTGCTGGTAGGTACCCCATGCCGGGCAGGCATCTACACCATGGCATCCGGGAGATCTCCGGCGGAACCCACGGCACGGCGGCATTGGTTTACTCATGTGCTACCCCCGGGCCCATGCCGTCAGGATCCATACAGCCAGCAGCGCCCAGACGCCGACCGCCAGCCAGAATCCCCAGCGCCGGCGGCGCTTCCCGGTATATCGCATCACGCCACCTCCCCGTTGAGCGTCTCCAGAATGATCTCAACGGACTGCTGGAGATTCAGGCCCGTAACATCCACCCGGCGGGTGGAACCATCGGCGCAGCGAATGATGACTACCTCGTCACCGTCATCATGCGGGTGGTACTCCAGACGGACCACCCCAGGGCACATCTTTGCCACGCAGCGGGAAAAGTCATGTGCCAAAAAAGTCTTTTTGTCGTTAAGATTCATCTGATTCATGCTGATCCTCCATTTCCGGCAATGGCATCCACCAGTAACCGGCGTCGTATTCGCCATGGGACGGTTCCTCCAGCTCGCAGCCCACATCCGTATCCACGAACGGGTAAAGATCGCTGTAACCGCCCACACAGCGGGCGGTGCCATAGCACCACTCACCCAAGGCATTGTCCCAGCGCAGAATCACCAGCTGCTGATCCGCCGGCCAATGGTCCGCATCCAGTGGCTGCCTGCCACTGTGCCAGGGCGGGCTTGGGTACGGGATCATCGGTCAGGCCGTAGAGATAATCCGTACTGACGCCCAGTGCCTGGGCCAGGCGGGGAAATGCACCAGACCCCGGCAGGTTTCCGTTTTCCCAGGCGCTGTAAGTAGCCTTGTACTCTCCAATCTTTTCCGCAAAGGCCGCCCGGTCCAGACCGGTCTCCTCCCTGGCAGCCCGGAGCCGCTGGGAAAAGCGCTCCCGACGCACCTGCCAATCCTCCGCTGACAGCTCCACCCGGTTTTCCAGCTTCGGAGGCGGGGCGATGCCGCCGTGATCTTCCGGAGCTGTCTGCGATTCCATCCCCGCAGGCCGGGCATATTGGCATACAGAGGGGCAGGTGTCCCGGTGAAAGCATCCACTGCAGCACCTGGGGCTGTGCCATGCACCCCCATGGAAATCCGTATCATAGATGGCCTCTGCGTGCTGGCAAAATTCTCCCGTCTCCGGGCACTCCTTTTGGCAACCGTTCCACATCAGTGCAAACTTTTTGACGCTGCGGATGCTGTAATCATGATGACCATCAACCACATAGTCCAATAACCGGTACTGTGCCTCTACCGGCAGCCGGGCGATCTCCAGCGCCGCAGCCTCCGGGATCTCGTCCCGCTCCCAGCTCCGCATGATGCCCGGAACCTTGATGCCGTTGCGGATGGCCAGGGAATTTGCAAGTGTTGTGGGGCTGACGTTCAGCTCTTGGGCCGCACGATCCCGCTTCCGGCCTTTCAGTTGCTCGCCATTCTTCTCCCGCCGGGCATATGATTCCATCAAGCGCTGCGCCTCTTCCGCCAGCAATGCCTTGGACTTAATACGCTGCCGGTTGGCCTCGATGATTGCAGACAACTCACGGTCCTTGTCCATCTGAGGAAGAACTTTGCACAGGACCCGCTGGTATTGAGGCTCATCCGGCGCTTCATCGTGAAGGCGTCTCAATGCTGTGATGCGGCTGTGTCCGGAGATCAAACGATAATAGAGCGTCCCCTTGTTTTGGATGACTGTGGGCGGCTCCAAAAGGCCATTTACCTGGATAGACTCCATCAGCTCCTCCAGCTGGGCGCTTGTGGGCTTGGGGTAAAAATTTAGCGCATTGTCTGCGATGCGGTCCAGGGAGATCCATTGCATCTCGCCCGATGTGTCCGAATCGGACACATCGGCCAGCTGAGCGTCCAGGATTTCAAAGACATTTACATCACGCTTTGCCATTGCGGTCTCCTTTCTTTGCCATATACTCCGCTACAAATGCCCGGTAGTCTCTGGCAGCTGCGCACCGCGGGCTGAATTTGATAAGTGGGACACCGTCGGCCCCGGCCGAGACTACTTTTTTTGATTTGCGGATCACAGTTTCAAACGTCGGAACAGCTTTCTGATTCCGCAAATATGTCAGAAGTCCGTTCGGGTCTTCCACTCGCTGGTATTTATTAACCAGAACGCCAGCCACGCTGTTCAGGCCGTCTTTCCTGGCCCTCATGATCTGCTTGAGCACTGTTGCCATTCCCATTGTAGAAAATAGATCCGTTGTAATTGGGACGATAATATCATCCGCATCACGCAAGGCTGCCAACGAAACCTGGGAAAATGCAGGAGAGCAGTCAATCAGGACATAATCATAGGCAGACTGGCGGTTGTCTGCGTTCGGGGCGTCTGCATCCTCCCGAATCGCCCGGAATAGATCCGACATCGCATGCCTGTTAAATCGTGCATCTTCCTTCAAAGCCGCCGCTTCCGCCTGGACCAAAGCGGTATCGGACGGAATAATATCCACCGGAGCATCGGTCCTTGCTGAGCTGATCCAGTCCGAATATACCGGCTCGTGTGTACCCATGAACAAATCCAACGTACTGTTCCCCTCATCCGGCTCAACGCCATAAAACATACTGAGGTTTCCCTGGGGGTCTGCGTCGATGACCAACACCCGTTTTCCATAATCAATAGCCAAAATATCGGCCATGGTGGAAACCGTGGTGGTTTTCCCGACGCCTCCTTTGTGATTAAAAATTGCGATTGTCCTCATAGTCCTTGTCCTTTCATCCTCTGGCCCCCGGCAAGCGTGGGCCCCATCCAGACCGAGCTATCAGCTCCGGCCGGTTCGGGAAATAAAACGTCTCCCGCCAGGTCTCGCCGGTGACCGTGGAGCGGAACTCCACCACGTAAAACCGCAGCTCCGGATGGATGTACACCACCCGGCAAGGCCGCGGGCTGGCGTCGATCATATCTTTTGTGCCGTAAAACGTAGGCGCCCGGGTCAACGTATCTCCAATCTGCATAGCATTGCTCCTTAAAACGGCAGGTCCTTGGCCTCAGCCGGCGGCAACTCCACGATCTCACCGATCCGCTGCTGCCCCGGCGCCTCTGCCCGATTCTTTGCCTTTGCTTTCTTGCCAGCATCCACCAGCCGGCGCATCACACTGCGGCCGGACGCATCCGCAATCACAGAAAACGTCTGCCGGTCCGCATCGAAGTACAGCGGCCACCGGCCCCGCTTGTACTCCTTGTTTTTGGCAATCTTGAGGATCCGGTTTTTCTCCTGATCCAGCTCATCGTCCTTGGGATTGGGCCGGAACAGCAGGAAGATCATATCCGCGTCCTGCTCAAACTGGCCGGACTCTTTCAGGTCGTGCATATCCGGTTCCCGCCAGCCGCCGGACCGGTCCTGCCGGGTCAGCTGTGCCAACTCCACAACCAGCGTACCGGACGTCTGGGCAAAGGTGTGCAGCGCCATGGAGACGCCCGCCATTTGCTCCTGTCGGTTGGCTCGTCGGTCAGGCTCCGGCGTCACCAGCTGCACGTAGTCAATGAAAATCACCTGGAAGCCATAGGCCTGGCTGGTGGCCTGGATCTCCGTGGCCGTCATGCCGGAGGCCTGCAGCACCGTGAGATCCCGCTTTGCCATATCGGCGGACTTGGCGGCCAGTGCGGCCCAGTCCTCTTCCGAAAGGCTCCGCAGCTTGATGTCCTTGGCGCTGATCTGCGCCACATGGCTCACCATGCGGTCCCGGACCTTGCGCTTGCCGGTCTCCAGGCTGAAAAATCCCACCTTGTACTTGGCCGCCATGTGATAGGCCATCATGAGGGCCAGGGACGTCTTGCCGTCTGACGGGTACCCGCCGAGCATCACCACATCTCCCAGCTCCGCAAAGGCCCCTTCGTCCACGTCCGGCAGACCAAAGGACACATACTCCGGCGCTGGCGCGTCCGGGTCCTGGGCGGCAAAAAAGTCGTCCAGCATCTCCCGCATAGTCCAGGCGTCGGTCTTGCGGCCATCGGAGAGCATCTGCCCCAGATCCGCGCACAGCGGGCGGCAATCCTCCAGCGTCACAGCTGTGGCCAGCTTGTCCGCCAGCTCCCGGACCCGCTGCAGCGTGGCCTGGGAATGCATCATAGCGGCGTACTCCCGCCAGTTGGCGCTGGTGGGCGTGATGTCCATCAGGTCCATCATGTAGCCGTTGTAGTCGGGCCCGATCCGGTCCCGGATGGTCACCGCATCCACGGAGCCCCCGGCCTGAAAGAGTGCCCGAGCTGTCTGGAAGATCAGCCGGTTGGCAGGATTGAGGAAATCTTTAGAGCTCACCGCCATTAGTACATCCCGGACAATCTCCGGATCGATGAGCATGGAACCGATGACGGCCCGCTCCGCGTCCAGCTGGTGATCCAGCTTGTCCTCATGGCTCATTGCCATCCGTAGGACCTCCTCTCCGGCTCCGGAGTAGGCGGCGCAGGAAGCCCCTCCACGTCCTTCCAGCGGGCATTGTTCAGGTATGTACCGGCGTAGGGCTTCCCGTATCCGGCCTGCCAGCTCTCAGAAGCCACCTGTTTTTCCAGCGCACGGCCGATCCGGGCAATCAGAGTGTCATCCGGCTTGAGCTTGTCCCAGGCTCGGATAGCACCCTGCCGATCCTCGCCCCGGACGTTGGTACGGTAGTAGGTCCAGAACGCCTCAAACCGCTCCGGCTTCCAGTCAGCGGTCTCCTTGGGTTCCCGCTTTCTGCGCCGCCCCCCTTGGGGGGCTTTAGGGGGTATATAATTCTTTAAGTCTTTATTTCTTTGTGTCGGGTTTCCCGACGACGGCGTTTCCCGTTGACGGTTTTCCCCGTCATCGGTATTTCCCGACAACGGTATTTCACCGTTGTCGGGTTTTCCGGACGACGGTGGTGCCATGTCCTGCAAAATGTAGATATTCCCGCCGAACGTCCCGTTCTCCTGGTGGGCCTGCTCCCGAACCAAGTAGCCCACTTTCTCCAGCTCGGCAAGCGTATTGCGGATGGAGTCCTTTCCTACCCCTGTAAATGCTGCGAGCCCGCTGACGCTGAACTCCCAGCCCTCCGGACGGGACATCATCACCGCAAAAAGGCCTTTGGCCTTGAGGCTCAACCGCTTGTCCGTAATCATAGAGTTATACAGGACTGTAAAGCTCTCCCGCCTGCCAGACATAACCACGCTGTCGCTCATGAAATCACCGTCCCTCGATCCGATCAATCACCCGGAAAAGTCCATTTGTAGCTGAGCAGACGCCCAGCACCACGAAGAAAAACTCCCAGCCTGTCATAGAGAGGTCACCCCCTCCCCGGTCGATGTGCGGGGCTTGCATTTCCGAGTAAAATGTGTTATCATAATTTTGCGATTGTTCTCGGACGCAAGTCCCTGAACCGAACGCCTTGAGGTGCCAGCCTTGGGGCGTTCTTTTTTTATGCCTGCGACGCGCCGCGCTTTTTTTATCGGTCTTTGCTCTGTCGAGATGTCTTCACTCAACCCTAGCTCCATGATTGCCCGTACCAGCTCCTGCAGCTCCGCCATGATCTGGTCGAACAGCGGCCTCTCTT
>ERZ780203.2180-NODE-2180-length-11422-cov-17.934371_pt1 | contig 11422 bp, 8 predicted proteins | sample MGYA00511168_ERZ780203 | MGnify/ENA primary metagenome ERZ780203 (study PRJEB29588, sample SAMEA2156577) | human gut metagenome | biome: human gut; feature: human-associated habitat; material: faeces | place: Denmark | collected 2008/2010 ...
GAATGCCGCCGCCGTGCCGGGGCCGCCGACCAGGGCGATGGAACCGCAGCCGATGCCGAGCAGAGGGTCGCGCCCGAAAAGCGCCATCACGCCTCCGCCGAGGAAGTTTTGCAGCGGGATCATCACAATGGAGATGGCAAGGCACAGGATGACAGCTTTGCCGCCCTTGAGCAGCGCGGGGATACTGACCGTGAAGCCGACGGTGGTGAAGAACATGATCATAAAAACGGTTTGCAGCGTCGCGTCGAAGGTGATGGACGCGATGCCCATGGAATAGAGAATGCAGTTGAGGATGGAAAAGCACAGTCCGCCGACCAGCGGAGCGGGGATGCAGTAGCGGCTGAGCAGCGAGACCTTGTCGGTGATGACGCCGCCCAGCCAGAACAGGAAAGCGCCCAGAGCAACAGCGTGGTACATGTTGAGTTCGATCGTCAGCATAATGATTCCTCCTTTTATGTGTCCGGTTCGGCGCGCGGCAGCCACATACCACTCTGCCGCGTACCCTTTCAATCAGCAGTCTAATCCGGAATCGCGAAAAGGAGTTGTTAAATTCAGTCAAATGAGATAATTTCCGCAGTTCAACCGATAAAAATATTACGAAAATGTATGATTTAACAGTTTAAAATACATAAATATCAATAAAAAGTTTAGAAAACGCTCTGGAGCTGTAAAAGAGAAAAATAAAACCAAACAAAAAATTGATACACTGCACTGGCATGAAACACATCTGCTTTTATACGAATGAGGTTCACGGCAACAAAAAACGAAATAAGGAGCGCGGCTGCACAGCCGTTGGAAGCGGCTCGGGCGGAATTGACCGCCGTTTTCGAGATTCGATAGAATTTGCACGTGCCGTTTTCGAATCTTTATACAGTCCGCCATGAAATCGCGCTTGCAGAACCGCGGGGAACGCTGTAGAATAATAGACAATATCGGTCAATTATTGACAAGGAGTATTCATTATGCAGCAAAATGCAAAATTCATCCGTAAACTGCCCATCCCGATGGACATTAAAAAAGAGTTCCCCGTCACGGAAGAGGTCGCCAAGGTGCGTGAGGCGCGCGTGGAAGAGATGCGCGCGATCCTCGACGGGCGTGACAGCCGCCTGATGCTCATCATCGGCCCCTGCTCTGCCGACCGCGAGGACAGCGTGATGGACTATGTCTGCCGCCTCGTCCCCCTGCAGGAAAAGGTCAAGGATAAGATCCTGATCGTCCCGCGCATCTACACGAACAAGCCGCGCACCAACGGCTCGGGCTACAAGGGCATGCTCCACCAGCCCGACCCGAGCAAAAAGCCCGACATGCTCGAGGGCATCATCGCCATCCGCCGTCTCCACACCCGCGCGGTGCAGGAGACCGGCTTTGCCTGTGCCGACGAGATGCTCTATCCCGAAAACTACCGCTATCTGTCTGATATTCTGGGCTATGTCGCCGTCGGCGCGCGCTCGGTTGAGAACCAGCAGCACCGCCTCGTCGCGAGCGGTATTGATGTGCCCGTCGGCATGAAGAACCCCACGGGCGGCGACTTGAGCGTGATGATGAACTCCATCTATGCGGCGATGGGCGACCACACGTTCCTCTACCGCGGCTGGGAGGTCGAGACCGCGGGCAATCCTTACGCCCACGCCATCATGCGCGGCTATGTGAACGAAAAGGGCGACAGCCGCCCCAACTACCACTATGAAGACCTGATGCAGCTGCACAAGCTGTACGCGGAAAAGGGCATCAAGAACCCCGCCTGCATTGTCGACTGCAACCACGCTAACTCCGGCAAGCAGTATTTGGAGCAGATCCGTATCGCGAAGGAGGTCCTGCACTCCAAGCGCCACTCGAATGACATCAACGCGCTCGTCAAGGGCCTGATGATCGAGAGCTACGTCGAGGACGGCAACCAGAAGATCAGCGAGGGCACCTACGGAAAGAGCATCACCGACGCCTGCCTCGGCTGGGAAAAGAGCGAAAAGCTCGTGCTGGAGCTGGCTGATTTGCTGTAAATCAGAGTACGATAAAATGAAAAACTCCCACGGTTCCGGTATTACCGGAACCGTGGGAGCTTTTATGTCAACTGCAGGACGAAACTTATTTCACCTGCTTCATGGAGAGGCTGATGCGCTTTTTCTTCTCGTCGACCTCCAGCACGACGACCTTGACAACGTCGCCGACGGACACGACCTCGGACGGGTGCTTGATGAACTTGTTCGACACCTGCGAGATGTGGACAAGTCCATCCTGATGCACGCCGATGTCCACGAACACGCCGAAGTCGATGACGTTGCGCACCGTGCCGGTCAACACCATGCCGGGCTTTAGGTCTTTCATTTCAAGAACGTCGGTGCGCAGGATGGGCTTTGGCAGCTCGTCGCGTACGTCGCGGCCGGGCTTTAAGAGCTCCGAGACGATATCGCGCAGCGTGGGAACGCCGACGCCGATCTCACCCGCGGCCTTGTCCTCGCCGTAGGCCTTGATGCGCGCGGGAAAGTCGGAGAGCTTCCCCTCCTTCACGTCCGCGAGCGTATGACCCGAGAGGGCAAGGAGCGCCTTGGCGGCCTCGTAACTCTCGGGGTGGACGGCGGTGTTATCAAGAACGCTCCTGCTCTCCGGCACGCGCAGAAAGCCCGCGCACTGCTGGAAGGCCTTGGGGCCGAGCTTCGGTACCTTTTTGATCTGGGCCCGCGAGGTGAACGCGCCGTTCTCCTCGCGGTACGAGACGACATTTTTCGCCGTTGTGCCGTTCAGGCCCGCGACGCGCTGCAAAAGTGACGGCGACGCCGTGTTGATATCCACGCCGACGGCGTTGACGCAGTCCTCGACCACGCCGCTGAGCGCCTCGTCGAGCTGCTTTTGCGGCATGTCGTGCTGATACTGCCCCACGCCGATGGCCTTGGGGTCGATCTTCACGAGCTCGGCAAGCGGGTCCTGTAATCTCCGCGCGATGGACACGGCGGAGCGGAGGTTCACGTCGTACTGCGGGAATTCCTCGGCGGCGAGCTTGCTGGCCGAGTACACGGACGCGCCCGCCTCGGAGACAATCATATAGCTCACGTGTGCGCCGCCCTCGTTCACCTGACGGATGAGCTCGACGGCCATTTGTTCGGTCTCGCGGCTGGCCGTGCCGTTGCCGATGGCGATGTGCTCCACACCGTGCTTTTTGATGAGCGTTGCCAGCGCGGCGATGGCTTCATTTTTCTGCCGCTCGCCGTAGGTCGGGTAGACCACGGCGGTATCGAGTACCTTGCCTGTGCCATCCACGACGGCGACCTTGCAGCCCATGCGGTAACCGGGATCAAGGCCCATCGTGACCTTGCCCTTGACCGGCGGCTGCATCAAAAGCGGCTTTAAGTTGAGCGCAAACTGGCCAATGGCACCCTCGTCTGCCTGCTCAGTGAGCTGATTTCGCACCTCGCGCTCGAGCGAGGGGAAGATGAGACGGTCGTAGGCGTCCTCGGCGGCGGACTTGACGAATTCCATGGCGGCGGAGCCGGGCTTCACGACTGCACGGCGCAGCAGCGGGAGCGCCTGCTCGCGGTCGAGCGCGATGGAGACCTTCAAAATGTCCTCCTTTTCGCCACGGTTGATGGCGAGCACCTGATGCCCCTGCAAGCGGGCGACAGACTGCGTAAAATCGTAGTATAGGCGATAGACGCTGTCGTCCTCGGTCGCGGCCCTGCTCACAAGCTGGCCCTGACGGGAAATGAGCGCGCGAAGGCTCTTGCGGATGGCGTCGTCAGAGATCTGCTCAGCGATGATGTCGCTCGCGCCCTGCAGGGCGTCCTCGACCGTCTCGACGCCCTTTTCGGGGTCGACAAAGTCGCGCGCGGCCTCCTCGGGCCGCGGGCAGTCACGCTCCTGCGCGAAGAGCAGCGCGGCGAGCGGTTCAAGGCCCTTTTCCTTCGCCATCGTGGCGCGGGTGCGGCGCTTTTGCTTGTAGGGGCGGTAGAGGTCTTCGACCTCGGCGAGCGTTTTGGCGCTGTCGATGGCGGCAGCGAGCTCATCGGTCAGCTTGCCCTGCTCGTCGATGGACTTTTTCACCGCTTCGCGGCGCTCTTCAAGACCGCGGAGGTATTGGAGCCGCTCTTCGAGCGTGCGCAGAGACGTGTCGTCCATCGCGCCGTGGAGCTCCTTGCGGTAGCGGGCGATAAAGGGGATGGTGTTGCCCTCGTCGAGCAAGCGCACGACGTTTTCAACGTGCCGGGGGTCTTTGCCGAGCTCGGCAGCAAGGGCCTGAATGAGATCCATAAAATGTTCCTTTCGTATATCGGGCGCCGAAGCGGCGCGGTCAAGTGAATCAGCAATGTCCGCCCGAAAGCGGGCGGAACGTAAAACTCATTATACCGCATCGTGCGGCGATGCGCAAAGCCTTTTGCGCAGAAAAAAGGCGGAGGATCGGCGCGACGGCTGGGGCTTTACATTTTGCCGCTTTGGCGGTAAAATACGACGCAACGTTCAAAGGCATCGAATGCTTCGCTTTGCCGCTCAAAGGCGGCATTTTTCAGCAAGAGAAGGAGAAAGCAAAATGCAGAAGAAAAACAACAAAGGCGTCATCGCCCTCATCATCGTGCTTGTGCTGGCGGCTGCCACGCTCGTCATTTGGCAGACAAACAAGCCGGAGACGCAGCAGGGCGGTAAGGAGATCACCGTCAATGTCGACCACCTGAACGGCGATGACACGACCTTCACCATCCACACCGACGAAGAGTATCTGCGCGGCGCGCTCGAGCAGGAAGACCTCATCGAGGGCACAGAGAGCGAGTACGGCCTCTATGTGCTGACCGTGGACGGCGAGACCGCCGACGAGAACGAGCAGCAGTGGTGGGGCTACAGCGTGAACGGCACGTTCGCTGAGCTCGGTGTGGACAACCAGCCCGTCGCGGACGGCGATGTGTACGACTTTGTGCTGAATGTCGGCTGGTAAGTCCGCAAGACTCAGCATCCGCGAGATCGCGGAGCTGTCGCTTTTCTGCGCGCTGATGGTCGCGGGCAAGGAGTGCCTGCGCCTTATCCCGAACGTGCATCCCGTCACGCTGCTGCTGCTTTTGGCCACGGCGGTGTACGGGGCGAAGGCGCTCTATCCGGCGTTCGGCTTTGCCCTGCTCGAGATCGCGCTTTACGGCGCGGGGCTTTGGAACCTGATGTATCTCTACGTCTGGCCGATCGTCGTGCTTGCCGCGCTGCCGTTTCGCAGAAGCGAGAGCCGCGCATTCTGGGCGGCCATCGCGGGGCTGCACGGGCTGTGCTTCGGCGCGCTGTGCGCCATTCCGTATTTTTTCATCGGCGGATGGCAGATGGCGTTTTCGTGGTGGGTCTCGGGCATCCCGTATGACGTCATCCACTGCGTGTCAAATACGGTCCTCGTCTTCGTGCTCTTCCCGCCGCTGCGGCGCGCACTGGAGCGCGCGAAGAAAACGTCGGGCGGAAGAGAATAGCAAAAAGCACCTGCCTTCAAGGCAGGTGCTTTTTGTCTGGTCGTGTCGCTTTTTAGCGTATAAGTGTCAGAACAGCGTTTCCTCGTCCTCGGAGAACAGCCGGTCGTTGACGGCGAAAAGGTCCATGCCGTGCAGCAGCCCGTAAATGATGATCGCGTCGCGCCGGACCTTGGGATAGAGCTCGGCGAGGCCGCACAGGCGCAGAAGCTCCTGCGTCTCCTCGAGCGAGGCGCTCAAACCAAAGCACAGGCACAGCATGCGGCTGCGCGAGGGATTGCGCCGTCCCGCAAAAATCTGGTGCAAGTATATTTCGCTCATACCGGACTGCTTGGCGAGCGCGGCCTTGGAAAGACCCTTCTTTTCAAGCATTTCGTTGAGTCGCGCCACGGCGCTTGCCGAGGAGAAGTTGTCCTCGTTTGCCGCAAGGAATGTCGTCAGATCAGGTGTGTCCATCAGCTCACTGCGCAGATTATCCGTGCTTTTTCGTGCCATATCGATCTTCATCCATCTTCCGCCTTTACAAAAATTCAAGTCCCCAGTATAATACTTCGTGTTTATTTTACCGTTTTCAACAGGCGAAAACAATATGCTGGCTGCATAGGGTGTGAAATTTATGACGCTGTACGAGAGCTTTTGGGAGGCTGTGACAACCGAATACGACACGCTCCGCGTGCTGAAGCAAAGCCCGCGCGGGACTGTCTCCGTCGTGCGGCATAAGAAAAGCGGCACGCGCTATGTCTTCCGCCGCTACAGCGGCAGCGGCGAGGTCTATCGCCGTCTGCTGCCGGTGCTGTGCCCGCATCTGCCGCAGATCATGGAAGCGGCGGAGCAGGACGGCCAAACCGCCGTGCTGGAGGAATACGTGCAGGGCGACACGCTCGCAGAGCTTCTGATGGGGGCACGGCTCACGGAGAGGGAAGCGCGGCAGGTCACGATGCAGCTCTGCCAAGCGCTGCATGTGCTGCACTCGATGGGCGCGGTGCACCGCGACGTCAAACCGGAAAACGTCATCCTGCGCGGCAGCGACGCCGTGCTCATCGACTTTGACGCCGCGCGCATCTACAAGGACGAGTCCGAGAGCGACACGCAGGTGCTCGGCACGACGGGCTTTGCCGCGCCCGAGCAGTACGGCATCTTCCAGTCCGACGAGCGGGCGGACATTTTTTCGCTCGGCGTGCTGCTCAATATCATGCTTACGGGCAAGCACCCCTCGCGCGAGATGGCGGCGGGGAAAATGGGCCGCATCGTGCGCAAATGCACGATGACCGCGCCGGAGCAGCGCTATCAGAGCGCGCGAGCGCTGATGGAGGTGCTGTGAGATGAATTTTGAGGAAAAGCGCTGTCCGCATTGTGGCGCGCCGCTCACCGAAAACGCCTCATTCTGCCCTTACTGCGAGAGCGTGCTGATCGAAAAGCACCCTGTGGAAATGCCGAAGCCGAAGCGCCGCAGGCGCATCACCGCGGCGATCCTGCTGGCGGCGATATTGGTGGTGACCTTGGCGGCGGTGGGCTTTGCTGACCGCGGAAAGGTCATCGACGCGCAGGGCGCGGAGCTCACCTACGAAACGGACGGGCAGACATTCCATCTGGCGCTGAGCTTTGAATCGCAGGGAGGCGCGCCGTTTTTCGGCCAGCCGCTTTTCACCGTAGAGGTCCGCGAGGATCAGGTGCGCGGCCAGGTGTCGAGCTCCCGCGTTTTTGTCGACAATGGCGGCGGCGTGGACAAGAAGAATGAATTTCTCGCCCTTGTGGATCACTACGAGGTGACGACCACGCCGTGCGGTGGCATCACGCTTTTGCAGATCGACGAGACGTTCCTCCCGACGAACTCCAACGCGGCGATCGAGGCTATCCCGAGCTATCACACCGAGCAGCTCAAGGAGGGCGAGGGCAACGTCATCTGGACGATCTACCTCAAAAACGGCGACACGCTGCGCCTGCGCCACACAGTCAAGATCACGCGCGTCCCAGTCGTGACGCTGACCGAAAATGACTACCCGATGGCGACGGTCGACGATCTGAACGTGCTGCTCGACACCCTCGCGCACGAGGCGGATCGAAAGTCGGTCTACATTTTGCAGCTGCCCGCGGTGACGTATGAGGGCGGACTGACGATGAAAAATTTCTGCTGCGATCTGATCGGCAGCGAGGGCGGCACGACGTTCACCGGCACCGTGACGATTGCGACGCGCGGCATTCACCCCTCAAACATCACGAACGTCCGCTTTGTGGGCGACGGCACGGGCATCGGCCTTTCGGCGAGCGAAGGAGCATTCCTGCACCGCTGCACGTTTGAAAACTGGGAGATCGGCGCTTACGGCGGCCTCGGCAGCTGGGTCAACGCCACGGGCTGCACGTTCCGCGGCAACGGCGTGGGGCTGTGGCTCGATAACCGCGGCGGCGCGACGTGCTCGGGCAGCTACTATGGCGACAGCGTGTACGAAGATAACGGTACCGCCGTCCGCATCGCCGCAATGCCGGGCACGGAGACGCTGGATTTCAATAACTGTGTGTTCCGAGGCAACGGGGTAAATGTCGAAAACGCGGCAGGATACGCCGTCGACCTCTCGCAGATCGTAACGGCGGACAATTAAAGAAAAAAGGAGGAAACGCCGCGGCGTTTCCTCCTTTTTTGCAAAGGGTATGCTCCCAGCATATTGTTTTCCCCCACGGAAGCGTGTATGCTGATAAAGAATGCACAGACCCCGGAAATTTATAGGAAATGAGGAGAACACACATGAAGCATAGAGCACTGAGCATGCTGTTAGCGCTGGTGATGGTAGTAAGTTTACTGCCAATCGCCGCGATAGCAAATGGAGCAGAAGAGAATACGGGCGATGAGGAGCAAGAGGAAACCGTTGAAATGGGGGAGAATGATTCTCAGCAGGGCGGCGATGGAGAGAAATCTCAGCTGCCGACAGAAGAGAATGAAAAGACAGCCATTCAGCTCTATGTCGAGAAAAAAGGTGGCGCGACCTCTTACACACGGTATCAGTATGATGAGAATGTTCGCCTGCCGTGGCTGGTTTATGTGAATGAGAGCGATGGAGAAGCCGTACCCGCATTCAATACATTCAAACAGAATAATACTGTTTGCTATGCCATTCAGAAAGCGGCAGACGGAACTCGCAGAGAGTTCGGTCAGGTTGAAGTTCGTGAAAACCCTGAGGGGCTATTTGCATTGTGGAAAGACTTTCCTAAGGATTTGAATTGGAGTGAAGCAGAGAAGGACAACTATGTGCTCATGTTCCACTGCAACGGACGGTGGTACAAATTTAATGCACAGCTCCATGCGGGCAGCGCACCGCTTGTCGGCGAGCTGGTGCTGCAATACAAAGGCAATAATTATTTTGACGGGAACATGATTGAGCTTGCTGCCGGTACGAATGAAGTTTCACTGATGGCGAGAGATGTAGATAATTGGGAAATGGTCTCATCGAAGACAGGACTGTCCGTTGATGGAAAAGTGGTTACAGGCTTAGAGCCGTTTGAGAGGACGACGGGCGAAGGTAATAAGATTACGCTTTGGGATATGACCCTCGCTGGGCCGGAGATCGGCAGTACCGCAACAGGCTGGATCAAGTTTGAGGATAAGAATGGTAATGAGAGCCGAATCAACATCAAGTCGCTGTCTGCCCACGGCAGAAAAGTAGAAGACAGCGACATGGTTACCGCAAGGTTCGATGATGACTGGAATTTTATCGTGGAGCTGGACGGAAAGATCTATCAGGGCAATGTCGCAAAGTTCAACTGGCCGGAGGGATCGAGTAACGAGTATTATCTTGCTGCGTGCGAATGGAGAGATAAGCTGCTCGACATTTCCCCGAAAGACTATGGAGACCGCGTGTTTATGCATGGCGCGAATGAACTCATGTACATTTCTGCAAGGGTGTTCCAGCGCGTGGCGGGTGAATCCGGCGGTGATGTAAAGTACATTCTGAATGAAGATGTTCGTGCACAAATGGAAGAGGCAGGTTATACATTTAACATCGTGCCGCATCCTGTTGACGGAAATGTGAATTATCCGGCGCGAGAAACGGTAGAGATGGCAAGCCTTTCGCCTCAGGGCGAGAATATGCAGTTAGATTGGAAACGCCTTTATTACGGTGATCCAACAACTGCGGGCTGGTGGGCTTATGAGGCTCAGCTTGTGAAGGGATCGGATGAGGAGGCGGAAGTAATTGCACGCTGCTTCAGCTCTGAGCAGTTCCGAAGCGCGACTCTCCACTATAAAGATTTGAAATCGACCGATGTGGAAGTAATTAACAGAGAAATTGCTGAGACTTTGAAAGACTGTCCGGCAGCAACCGATTATACGATGCAGATGGTTGAATTTACACTGCCTGCCGGTACGATTGAAGGGCTGATCGTTATTCCGGAGACAGATTGCTTTGTTGACCTTATTGGCGCAGGAAATAATGAAGGTGTGATATCCACGACGATCAAGGGTGGTATCAAACTTGAGGGGGCGAGTTGCGACTTTAGCTCGATCTGCTTTATAGGAGCGGGTAAGGATAAAGAAACGTTTGAGGATGGTTCGCCAAATGCCGCCGCATACGGCTATGGGGAGGGCCTTCCGCGCGGGTGCATTCTGAAAGACTATTACTTCGCCATCAGCAGTGAGGACCGCTCATCATGGGCGGCAAATCAGTCCATTTTCATCAACAACCATATTGGTATCCGGATGTCGGCGCTCGGCGGCGGCAATCTCCGAATGGAAAACAACTGGTTTGTCGGCAATGATATGGCGCTTTTGGTAGATGAGTCGATCGGAGCCGATTTGATGGAATCGAGCTGCAACCGATTTGTCAACAATATCGTTGATCTGGAAAATAATTCCAAGAAGACGGTGTGGATGTCGCAAAACTTCTTCTACCATGACTATGATGAGACCAATGGTTGGACGCCTGTACTCTGGAGCGGAGAGATTGGTAATGGTATCTTGAATTTCTATCGCGATGAGGAAGGCAGAATTTGTACATCTAATCAGGCCCCGGAGTTTAAAACCGCGAAGAACTACAACACGCTGAGCGTTGACGGTGATCCGCAATATCTCGATTTCCTGCCATGGTTTGCTGGAAGCAATAAGACGCTTGCGTACCCTCTTGCCAGAACGCAGGAGTGCAACACGTTCTTCTATCCCAACTGGAGCAATCCTTATCGCAGCAGCGATCCCTACTACCCCTCCTACGTGCAGCAGGGCGTGACCATCAGCGAAAACGAACTGGACGGGCTGCGCTTCAGCTCCTACGACAGCGAGACTGACACGGCGGTCGGCACGTTTGAGTTCAGCGCTTCGGCCGCTGAGACGGAAAATTGAGGAGGCGGCACATGAAAAAGTTCCTTTCCTTTCTCATGGCGCTGACGCTGTCGTTGAGCCTTGCGACCTTCGCGCTGGCGGATGATGACGGCGGCAGTTCCGCGCAGTTCGACCCTGAGGTGACCGTGGAGGAAAACGGCAGTACGATGACCGTTACATTGAGCAGTAAGGGTGCAAACGATGAAATTCTGGCATCGAAACGACCCACGCTGACGGTGGCCTGCGACTACGCGCGCGCAGTCGTTACCGATCCGAACGGTGTTCGGATCGAATCCACCCTCTCAGGCGGAAAGATCAGCTTTACCGTTACGATGGGCGGCAAGTATACGATCACGAGGATCGGCACGTCCGCGCCCTCGTCCAAGCCCGTGGAGGACGGCAAAACCGACGAGCCGCAGCCAGACGACGGGAATTATGTCAACCCCTATCCCGACGTGCAGGCGGGTGACTGGTACAGCGGGGCCGTGCAGTTCGTCACCGAGGAAAAGCTGATGACCGGCACGGGCAAGGGCTTTGAGCCGAACGCCGCCACGACCCGCGCGATGCTCTGGACGATTTTGGCCCGCATGGACGGCGCGGACACGAACAGCACGGGTGCGTGGTATGCCGCCGCGCAGGATTGGGCGGTCAAGCATGGCGTGTCCGACGGCACGAGCCCGGACGGCAAGATCTCGCG
>ERZ780203.2183-NODE-2183-length-11411-cov-39.180081_pt1 | contig 11411 bp, 8 predicted proteins | sample MGYA00511168_ERZ780203 | MGnify/ENA primary metagenome ERZ780203 (study PRJEB29588, sample SAMEA2156577) | human gut metagenome | biome: human gut; feature: human-associated habitat; material: faeces | place: Denmark | collected 2008/2010 ...
ATCCGCCAGCGCCGCGGCGCCGGGGAGGATTCCGAGCACCAGGATCGCAAGGTCAAGGGGCGCGTCACGGTTTCCTTTTCGCTGACCGACCCGGTGCGGACGTCCCGCTACCTGGCCGTCCCGGCCTACAAATGCGAAGGCGGCGGCGAAGTGGTGGTCGAGATTACGGTCAACCGTGCGGGCGACGTGACGAACGCCCGGGTGGTCGAAGGCGGGGACGAGTGCATGCGCTCTTCGGCGCTCGGTTCGGCCCGCAGGTCGCGTTTCAACATCGACGACTCCGCCCCGGCACGCCAGCAAGGGACGATTACGTATATTTTTATCCCCCAATAAGTTCTTTTTGCCCCGCAGAGGCGTGATGTTTGCCGGATTTTTTTTATCTTTGTTGCCGATCGAAATTCAGGCATGCGTAAAATCGCGATCATACTGTCGGGCTTGCTGTGTTGCCTGTTCTATGAAACGGGCGGCAGGGGGATTCCTGCGTCCGGTGCGGAGCATGCCGCCGTCACGATTTCGGTCGACCGCGCTTCCCACGACCAATGGCGTTGCGAGCGCGAGTACAATGCCGACCTGAATTTGCCCCGCGTGGCGGGGGAAGTATCTCCTGCCCCGGTCGTGCCCGTTTCCCAACGCGGCGGATCCGAAACCGGCCAGAACGCCGACCGTTTTGCGGCGAACCGGTTCGAGGCGGGTGTCGTGAAAGTAACCTCGGAATTCAAATCTTCTGACCTGTCCGTCGGCCTGCATGCCGTAGACTACTACGTCTACCGCCTGCGCCGGCTCATTATTTAGCGTGTTGTATTTTACCGGTTTACAAAGGAAATACAAACGATTAATAATGAAAAAGATATGGATAGGAATAAAATTTGCGAGGCGATGTACGCCTTGCCCGGGGGCGTTGTGGTAAAACGCCGTAAGTCCCAGTTGCGCGCTGCCGTGCTGTTCATCGCCGGCGTTGCGTTGGTGGTAGTGAACAATATGTACGGGGCGGAGCTCACGAACAACATGCGTTCGGCGATCGTTTTCATCGGCGGGCTGCTGATCCTCTCGGGGATGGTCATGGCTGCGATCCAGCTCTTCGGCTCGGGGGGCGTGCCTTTCCACAAGGACAAGCATTGCTACCTCGTTTTCGAGGAGCTCTACTTCGACCGGGGCGTCCGTGCCGATGTGGTGCAGTCGGTGGAGGACGGCGCCGTAGACCGGCTGCTGGGGCTGACACGCGCGAATGTCCCGGCGCTCACGGTGGCCCTCTACCGTACGCCCGACAACAGTTTTGCAGCCATGCAGGCGTTCGAGTACGCCGACCTGGAGTACAAGCCGCTGACCAGGCTGAACATAGTAGATAAAGCATAACGTAACATAAACGGAGAAGAATGATAGACATCAGTGGTGAAAATGTAGTATTGGTAGGCGCATTGCTGCTCTTCGTGGCGGTGATGGCCGGTAAGGTCGCGTATCGTTTCGGGGCCCCCGCGCTGTTGCTGTTCCTCGGGGTGGGCATGTTGTTCGGTTTGAATTTCATCTCGTACCGTTCGGTCGAGATGACCCAGTTCGTGGGTATGATCGCCTTGTGTATTATCCTCTTCACGGGCGGTATGGACACGAAGTTCTCGGAGATAAAACCCATCATCGGCCCGGGCGTCGTACTGGCTACGGTCGGCGTGGTCATGACGGCGTTCGTGCTGGCCGGTTTCGTGTGGCTGGTGGCTCCGTGGCTGGGGATCGAAATACCGTTCGCGCTGGCACTGCTGCTGGCCTCCACGATGTCCTCGACCGACTCGGCGTCGGTTTTCTCCATCCTGCGAAGCAAGAAACAGGGGCTCAAGCAAAACCTGCGCCCGCTGCTGGAGCTGGAGAGCGGTTCGAACGACCCGATGGCATACATGATGACCATCCTGCTCATCAGCGTCGTGTCGAATACCTCGTCCGGCGTCGGCCTGGGTATGAGCGTAGTCTTTTTCGTGGTGCAGATGGTCGTGGGCGCCCTGTCCGGGTACCTGATCGGGCGGCTGGCCGTATGGACGATCAACCGCATCAAGCTGGCCAACCATTCGCTCTACTCGGTACTCCTGCTGGCATTCATCTTCTTCTCGTTCGCCTTCACCGACCTGATCAAGGGCAACGGCTACCTGGCCGTCTACCTTTCGGGTCTGGTTATCGGCAACCATAAACTCGAACAGAAACGGCCGCTGACCGTCTTCTTCGACGGGTTCACGTGGCTCATGCAGATCGTGATGTTCCTCACGCTGGGCCTGTTCGTGAACAGCAACGAACTGCTCGAACCCCGGGTGCTGATCCTCGGCGGGCTGGTCGGGGCGTTCATGATCCTTGTGGCGCGTCCGCTGACGGTCTTCACCTGCCTGCTCCCGTTCCGCAAGTTTACGACCAAGGCGCGGCTTTACGTGTCGTGGGTCGGGTTGCGCGGCGCCGTGCCTATCCTTTTCGCCATCTATCCGCTGATGGCGCATGTGGAGAATGCCGGGCTGCTGTTCAACGTGGTTTTCCTGGGGACGATCATTTCGCTGCTGGTGCAGGGCACTACGGTGAGCGGCATGGCCAACCTTCTGGGGCTGGCCTATGAGGAGCGCGAGTCGGCCTTCAGCGTCGACATGCACCAGGACATGAAGTCGGCGCTTACGGAGGTCGAGGTCAACGAGACGATGCTCGAAAGCGGGCATACGCTCAAGGACATCACCCTCCCCGAGAATACGCTGGTGATGATGGTCTGCCGCGACGGCGAGTATTTCGTGCCGCAGGGTAAGACGGAACTCAAGCTGGGCGACAAGCTGCTGGTCATTTCCGACCGCAGCGAGGAGCTGGCAACCACCTATAAGGACATGGGCATCGACGATGTCATGAAGTTAGGGTAGGCTTCCCGCGGAGGAGGTTCCCTGTTCCGTCGGGAATTCAGGATCCGTTCCGCAAATCCCTTCCAGAGGGACAGATATGTCCGGTATCCGGTGACTTGGAGCCTGCCGGACACAGGCAGATCCCGGCGATTCGCTCGCCGGGATTTTGTTTCGCTTTGCCGGACGAAAAGCCGGACGGCGATTTGCACCGTCCGGGATTTTTTCCTATATTCGATGTGCCGTATCGGAGGGTGCCCCGATCTCCGTATCTCTATGAAAACCGAACGAATGAAAATAGGGCTGTTTGCCGCACAGCTCGTCTTGCCCGCCGTGCCGGGCCTTTATGTCATCCTGTTCCGTCCCGGGGTGTCGCTGCTTACGCCCCGGATGCTTATTCCCTCCATGCTGTGCATCAACCTGCTGGCTATCCTCTTAGGGTGGCGCAGGCTTGGGTGGTCGCGCAACGAACGGCTCGATGCAGCCATGCTGCTGGTGATGTTCGCCCTGTTTCCCTGGCTGGAATACCGGGTGCTGCCCGTCGGGGCGTTCGAGGGGAATTTGTGGGCGCAGGTCGGGTGTTACTGCGCGGGACAGGCGATCGGGTATGTCTCGGTCGTGCTGGCGCCCGACTGGTTGGGAAGGCTCAGACAGCGGCGTTATGAAGAGCGGGTCTTGTCGGGGCGGGAAAAGTTCCGATCCCGCAAGGAGGTGCTGGAACAGCGGGCCGAAGCGCAGGGGGCGCAGCGCAGGGCGAAAGAGTTGCGCAGGGCGAAGAAATAAAAACATCTCGCACATCATATGTGCGGGATGTTTGTTTTTCGGACGTGTGCCCAGGCCTTTTCCCACGGCTGGCAGTCTGCCTGCCCATCAGCCTATCGGTTCATCGGTCTGCCAGTCCGCCGACTCATCAGTACTTCTGTCTGTCTGCCAGCCCGTCAGCTCGTCAGCTCGTCTGTCTGCCAGTCCGCCGACTCATTTGCCCGTCAGCCCGTCAGTCCGCCGCTTCGCCCGCAGGGTGCCCGGAATTACAGCCCGCTGCCGTTTTACAGGGAGCGCCGGATGTTGAGCATCCAGGGGTTCTCGATGTTGCGGATGCCTTTCTGGGAGATCAGCTGCGCCAGCGTCAGCCCCATCTGGCGGAAGTCGGTCGAGAGGGTGGTGATCCCGCCCGCGAGGATCTCCTTGAGCGGCGTGTCGTTGTACGAAATGATGCCGAATTCGCGGCCGGGCATCATCTGCTGACGCTCGGCCTGTTTGAGCAGCGTCACCAGGTCGCGGTCGCTGACGAGGATGAACAGGTCGCCTTCGCGGATTTCGCGGTCGCGGATCGAGGCGAGGTATTCGTGCCCGAACCCGTGTTCCGCACAGAAGCGCACCAGTCCGTCGTAGCGCTCCTGCGGCTCCTTTTTTTCGTGCTGCACCATCAGCAGCCGTTCGTATTTGCGGATATGCCGCAGCCCGTGGCAGAGCGCCTCGTAGGTGTCCTTTTCGAAGTTTTGCGCCACGGACGAATACCTGCCCAGCAGTTCGGGGTGGAAGTGGTCGAGCAGGAACACCCGCCCCGAGAGGCTTTCGAGCAGCGGCCCGATGCCGGTGAACTTGCCCGGCATGATGATATAGGTGGTGTATTTGCCGTTGGCGTCGGTCACCAGCGCGTCGAAGACCCTGCGGTTGTAGTTGTGGAAATAGAGGTCTACGCTTACGCCTTTGCCGACGTGCTCCATGAACGAGTTGTAGAGGTCTTCCTTGAATTCGTTGAATTCGTTGAAGAGCAGGAAAATATTCTGTTCCGAGGGGATTCGCGCCGAGGCGATGTAGTAGCCCACGCCGGGCGTCGAGGCGATGATGCCGCGCGATTTGAGTTCGCTCAGCCCGGCGAAGACCGTGTCGCGCGAGAGGTGGTAATTCTCGCGGAATTCGTTGATCGAGGGTATCCAGTCCCCCTTCTGGAGCTTCCCTTCGGCGATGCCGTCGATGACGAAGTTGACGACCTGTTTGTATTTCGATTCGTTGTTTTTCATGGCTTTGCACACGCAATGTCGTGCAAATATACGTAAAATCGGGTAATATCGGTACGAACCGGTACGAAAAATAAAAAAAAATCATACCAGTTCGTACCAGTATGACGAAATTTTATTTATATTTGCCCAAAAGATCGTACAGCGCAATGGAGAAAGGGATCGTTTTCAGCATCGAGGAGTTCGCCATACACGACGGGCCGGGTATCCGCACCACCGTTTTCCTGAAAGGGTGCCCGCTTCGCTGTGCCTGGTGCCACAATCCCGAGGGCATTTCCCCCGAGCCGCAGTATATGGATCGCCGCGACGGCCGCACGATGTGCGGGTACGCGATCTGCTCGGGGGAGCTGGCCGGCAAACTGCTGCGCAACAAGGCGGTATACGCCATGAACCGCGGCGGTGTGACGCTCACGGGCGGCGAGCCGCTCCTGCAGGCCGCATTTGCGGCAGAGGTGCTTGCCGCGTTGCAGGCCGCGGGGGTGCATACGGCCGTCGAGACGAGCGGCTATGCCGCGCCGGATGTTTTCCGCCGGGTGGCGGGGCACGCCGATCTGGTGCTGTTCGACGTGAAACACGCCGACCCGGTGCAGCACCGCCGCTGGACGGGGGTGGACAATGCCCCCATCCTGCGCAATCTGGCATGGCTGTGCACTTCGGGCCGGCCGTTCGTCGTCCGCATCCCGCTGATCCCCGGGGTGAACGATACGCGGGAGAACATGTTGCAGACCTGCCTGCTGATTAAGGATGCCCCGGGGCTGGAGCGGGTCGAGATCCTGCGCTACCACAAGACCGCCGGGGCGAAGTACGCCATGATCGGCCGGACGTATGCCCCCGGTTTCGATACCGGGGCGGAGCCCCGTGTCCACGACGTTTTCAGCGACTACAATCTTAAAACACTCATACAATGAATCCCAGAATCGAAAACCTGCGCGGCTATATCCTCCGCAAAGAGCACCATGTCCTGCGCCGTACCCCGGCCCGGCTCGGGCTGGACAACCTCAATATCGGGTTCGCAGCGGCCGGAATGCCGCCCGTGAGGCGCTCGGCGGAGATGCTCGCAGCCCTGATGCGTGCCGAACAGCCCGTGATCCTGCCGGGCGAGAAGATCGTATTCACCCGCACCGTTACCGAAGTGCCCGAAATCTTCACCCCGCAGGAGTGGGACGGGATCAAGGCGTCGCACTACATCCACGAGCGCGGGACGGTCTGCAACATATCGCCCGACTACGAAACCACCATCCGCCTTGGGCTCGATGCCCGGAAGGCCGAAATCGCTTCCCGCCTGGCGGACGATTCGCTCGACCAGGAACAGCGTATCTTCCTGGGGTCGGTGGCGCTCTGCATCGAGGCCGTGCAGGAGCTTACGGGGCGTTACGCCGCCCATGCCCGCGAGGCGGGGCAGGCGGATACGGCCCAAGTGCTCGAGGCCGTGCGTACGCGCGGCGCCCGGTCGCTGCGCGAGGCGCTGCAACTGCTGCGCATCCTCCATTTCGCGATCTGGGAGGCCGGCAATTACCACAATACGCTGGGGCGTTTCGACCAGTACATGTACCCCTATTTCCGCCATGACATCGACAGCGGCGTGCTGACCGAGGAGGAGGCGTTCGACCTGGTGGAAGAGTTCTTCCTCGCATGCAACAAGGACAGCGACCTCTATCCCGGTATGCAGCAGGGCGACAACGGCCAGAGCATGGTGCTGGGCGGCCGCGCCGCAAACGGCGACTACCTTTTCAACCGCCTCTCGGAGATGTGCCTGCGGGCCAGCTGCGAACTGGAGCTGATCGACCCCAAGATCAACATCCGCGTCGACGCGGATACGCCCGACGAAATCTTCTTCCTGGGGTCGCAGCTCACCCGCAAGGGGCTGGGATTCCCGCAGTACAGCAACGACGACGTGATCGTCCCGGGGCTCATGAAGAAAGGGTACTCGGAGCAGGACGCCCGCAATTATGTCGTGGCCGCCTGCTGGGAGTTCATCATCCCCAACCATGCGATGGACATCCCCAACATCGACGCCGTGTCGCTCATCGGCTGCGTGCGCGAGGTGTTGCCCGAACTGGAGCAATGCCCCGATTATGCGGCCTTCTACGGCCGTGTAGAGCGGAAGATCGCCGAAAAGGCCGACGCCATCTGCCGCAAGCACCGCAACCTCTACATCGCCCCCGCACCGATGATGTCGCTGTTGATGGACGGCACCATAGAACGGGCGCAGGACATTTCGCTCGGCTCGCGCTACAACAACTACGGCCTGCACGGCACGGGCATTGCCACGGCGGCCGACTCGCTGGCGGCGCTGCGCAAATTCTACTTCGAGGAGCGCCGTTTCGATGCCCCGACGCTGCTCTCGGCGCTGGAGGACGACTTCCGCGGCGCACCCGAATTACAACGCCTGCTGCGGCGGGAGGCTCCCAAGATGGGGCAGGACGACGACTATGCCGACTCCATCGGGCGCGACCTGCTCGCATCGTTCGCACGTGCGCTCGAAGGGCGCCGCAACGAGCGGGGCGGCATCTACCGCGCCGGCACCGGTACGGCCATGTACTATGTTTTCCATGCCGCAGGCCTCGGTGCCACGCCCGATGGCCGCAGTGCCGGGGAGATGATCCCCGCCAACTATTCGCCGAGCCTGTTCATCGACCAGCGCGGGCCCGTATCGGTCATCAAATCCTTCACCAAACCGCGACTGGAGGATGTGGTCAACGGCGGGCCGCTGACCCTCGAGTTCGACCAGTCGGTCTTCAACAACGAGGAGAGCGTCCGCAAACTGGGCATGCTCGTCAAGACCTACATCGCCCTGGGCGGCCACCAGTTGCAGCTCAATACCGTCAGCCGCGAAAAGCTGCTCGACGCCAAGGTGCATCCCGAGCGGCACCGCAACCTGATCGTGCGCGTCTGGGGCTGGAGCGGCTATTTCGTCGAACTGGACGAATGTTACCAGAACCATGTGATCAACCGGATCGAATTCGGCCTCTGAACCGGCGTGAACCGAAACTGAAAACCAACTAATCCGACCTGATATGAAAACATCCGTTAAAGGCTTCATGTTTTATGTCGCCTTCGTCGCTTCGCTCGGCGGCCTTTTGTTCGGCTTCGACACGGCCGTGATCTCCGGTGCCGAAAAGGCGATCCAGGGGATCTATGCGCTCTCGGACTTCGCGCACGGCTTCACGATCGCCACGGCGCTTATCGGCACCATCGTCGGCGCCCTGGTCTGCGGCGGCCCAGCCGAACGCTACGGGCGCCTGCGCTCGCTGAAGGTGATCGCGTGGCTCTACCTGATCTCGGCCGTGGGCAGTGCCGTGATCGTCAACTGGTATTCGTTCATGTTCTTCCGCTTCCTGGGCGGGCTGGCCGTCGGCGCCTCGTCGGTCGTGGGGCCGATGTATATCGCCGAGATCTCCCCGTCGCACTGGCGCGGGCGTTTCGTGGCCTTCTTCCAGTTCAACATCGTGCTGGGCATCGTCATCGCCTACCTGACCAATTACTGGATCGTGGGGATTCCCCACGACTGGCAGTGGATGCTGGGCATCGAGGCCGTCCCGGCACTGGCCTTCGGCCTGTTGCTGATGACCGTGCCCGAAAGCCCCCGCTGGCTGCTTATCCGCAGCCGTGACGCCGAGGCGCGCCGTGTACTCGAACGCACCACGCGCGAGAATGTCGAAGCCGAAATGGCCGAGATCCGCGCCTCGCTCGCCGGGGCGGGCGATACGGGCGAGCGGCTTTTCCGGAAAAAATATTTCATCCCCATCCTGCTGGCGTTCCTCATCTCGACGTTCAACCAGCTCACGGGGATCAACGCCATCCTCTACTATGCGCCGCGCCTGTTCGAGATGTCGGGCGTCTTCCGCGAGGGGGCGATGATGCAGTCGATCATGATCGGCATCACCAACCTCACGTTCACCATGCTGGGCATGTTCCTCATCGACAAGGTGGGGCGGAAGAAGCTCATCGGCGTAGGTGCCGTGGGGATGTTCGTCTCGCTGGTGCTCGTGGCGCGCGGGTTCTGGCTCGAACGCTTCGAAGGTTACTACATGCTCGTCTGCCTGATGGGCTACATCGCCTTCTTCGCCGTGTCGCTGGGCGCTACGATCTGGGTGGTCATTTCCGAGGTCTTCCCCAATTCGGTGCGTGCCAAGGGGCAGGTGCTGGGCAGCATGACCCACTGGGTGTGGTCGGCGCTGCTGTCGTGGTTCTTCCCCGTCTTCCTTTCGGTCGGCGGCACCTATATCTTCGGATTTTTCGCGCTTATTGCCCTCGGCAGCCTTATCTTTGCGATAAAGCTCCCCGAGACCAAGGACAAATCGCTCGAACAGATACAGAAAGAACTGGTAAAATAAAAACCCGGACATATGAACCGTTCCCTGAAAAAAATTCCCCTTGCGGCCTTGTGTGCCGCCATGGCCGCCGCCTGTGCGGGCGGCGCAACGGACGCCACGATCACGGTCGATGCGTCGAAAGTCGAGGGCAGCGTCACCCCCTGGCTTTACGGGGCCTGCATCGAAGACGTCAACCACGAGATTTACGGAGGCCTTTACGACCAGCGGATCTTCGGCGAGAGTTTCGAGGAGCCCGTGCCCAACCCCCTTTTCGATGACTGCTCGGCCTACGAAGGGGAGTGGCAGGTTGCCGGCGACGAGCTGCTCTGTGCCGCTCATGCGGGCGCCAAGCTGGTCTATGACCCACTGGAGATGGCTGCGGGCGAGGTCGAGACCGAACTGAAATTCACCCGCGGCGGCGGTGGCGACAATGCCGGCCTGCTGGCCGGGGTTTCGGAGCCGGGCAACGGCGCCGACAATTTCCACGGCTACGAGATAAGCCTTGCGGCCGACGGCCGTAAGGTCGTGCTGGGCAAGCATAAGAACAATTTCACGCCGATCGCCGATGCTGCCGTGTCGTGCGACCCCGCACAATGGAACAGGCTGGGATTCAAGACCGACGGCCGCACGTTGCAGGTTTTCCTGAACGGGGCTTGCGTGCTCCGTGCCAAGGACGACGATCCCGTGCTGGCCAGGGGCAGGGTCGCCCTGCGTACGTGGAATTCCGAGGCGCGGTTCCGCAACGTGAAGGTTACGGCCGACGGTGCGTCGCGCAAACTCGTGTTCCGCACGACGCCGGCCGTGCAGGTCAGCCGGCAGTGGGACGCCTTTTCGACGGGCGGTGCCGTGGCTGCCTACCACCACGAGGCGGGCGACGCCTATAACGGCGCCTGCTCGCAGAGCGTGGAATTCGTCTCCGGGACGGGAACCGTCGGCATCGCCAATGCCGGACTGAACCGCTGGGGCATTGCCGTGCGCAAGGGGCAGACATTCGAAGGGCGCCTCTACCTGCGCGGGTCGGGCGATGTGGTCGTGGCGTTGCAGAGTGCCGACGGCACGAAGGAATATGCCTCGCAGCGTATCACGGGCATCGGTGCGGCCTGGAAGAAATTTCCGTTCGAACTGACTGCCGCCGCAGCGGACGGGGATGCCCGCTTCGCCCTCTACCTCGACCGCCCCGGCAGGGTGCAGGCCGATCAGGTGACGCTGATGTCCACGGGCGAAGACCGCTTCCGCGGCCTGCCGCTGCGGGGTGACATCGGGCAGGCGATGGTCGACCAGGGGCTGACCTTCCTGCGTTACGGCGGTACGATGATCAACATTTCCGGTTACCGCTTCAAGAAGATGATCGGCGACCGCGACAAGCGGCCGCCCTACCACGGGCACTGGTACCGCTGGTCGACCAACGGCTTCGGCATCGAGGATTTCCTGCAATTCTGCGAGAAGGCGGGCTTCACGGCGGCCTTTGCGGTCAATATCGAAGAGACGCCCCAGGATATGGCCGACATGATCGAGTACCTGAACGGCCCGGTGACGTCGGAGTGGGGGCGCCGGCGTGCCGAGAACGGCCACCCCGAGCCTTACGGCGTGAAATATATCGGCATCGGCAACGAGGAGGTGCTCTTCAACGGCGACCGTGCCGACGAATACGACCACTATGTCGAGCGCTTCAACCTGCTGCACGACGCCATCAAGGGCAAAGACCCGTCGGTGAAACTGATCTCCACGGCGTGGTGGCGTGCCGATTCGCCGAGCATGGAACGGACGTTCCGTGCCCTGGACGGCAAAGCCGACTATTGGGACTACCATCCGTGGGCCGACCAGCTCGCCAGCGGCCGGGAGGTCGAGGCCGAACTGCGCCGTATGCGCGAGCTGTTCCTCAGGTGGAACCCCTCCACCACGATGAAATGCGCCATCTTCGAGGAGAACGGCAACCGCCACGACATGCAGCGCGTGCTGGGACACGTCACGCTTCAGAACGCCGTGCGCCGCATGGGCGACTTCGTGCTGACCTCCTGCGCGGCCAATGCCCTGCAACCCTACCGGCAAAACGACAACGGCTGGGATCAGGGGCAGGTTTTCTTCACCCCGTCCCAGGTGTGGGGGATGCCCCCCTATTATGCGCAGCAGATGGCTGCGGCACACCACCGTCCCCTGACGGTCGGCTGCGGGGTCGAGGGCGCCGACGGGGTGCTCGACGTGACGGCAACCCGCAGCCGCGAGGCGGG
>ERZ780203.2186-NODE-2186-length-11395-cov-2.497619_pt1 | contig 11395 bp, 11 predicted proteins | sample MGYA00511168_ERZ780203 | MGnify/ENA primary metagenome ERZ780203 (study PRJEB29588, sample SAMEA2156577) | human gut metagenome | biome: human gut; feature: human-associated habitat; material: faeces | place: Denmark | collected 2008/2010 ...
ACTCGCTCCGTTCTGTGGAAAATCTACATTCTTATCATACGGTCCCACCGGGATCTCCCCGAGGATCTGGAACTCATAGGCCAGCGCGATCGTCATATGACCGGCATGCTGTTCCAGATACCGGTCATAGAATCCACCGCCTTTTCCCAGACGGGCACCGGTTTCCACAAATCCCATTCCCGGGACCAGGATCGGCGCCGTCCGGAGGATTTCTGATCTGGTCTCATCCGCTTTTCGGCATCCGTTCTTTGGTTCCATGATATGAAATGAACCTTCCGAGAGATCCTGCTCCGACTCCGTCACAAAAAACTCCATCGTCTCCCCGGTAACTTTCGGAAGACAGATGATGTATTTTTGTGCCCGGAGTTCCTCCAGAATCTCCCCGGTTCCCGCCTCCCAGCTCAGGGACGCATATCCATACACGGCTTTCGTTTCTGCAATCTCCGGAAGACCCAGGACGCGTTCCGCGATCTCCCTGTCAAGGATCCTCTTTTCTTCTTCCGGCATCGCTTTCAGACGGCTCCGTATGTCTTTTCTGAGCTCAGCTTTCTGTGTTTCCCACATTTCCGTATTTCTTTCCGAGGTCTGTCACGGAGCCGTCCTTCTCAACGATCGAAATGTTGTTCAGATGGCCTCTGAGACTTGCCTTGATGTCAGCGACATACTGCTTTCTGAGCGCCGCCTGCTCCTCTTTCTCCTCATCCGTAAGTCCTACGGACTGGGATTTATGGTAAAGTTCATTGATTCTGTCGATCTGTTCCTGTTTCATGTAATTTTCTGTCCTCTCTGTTTGTTTCCGGGATCTGCGGTTTCCCCGCTTCCGGAATGCAGGTTCCTGCCATCTGATGCACACTCACGCGAAGATGATGATCGACGCAAGCGACTGCGCAAGGCACCCGAATATGCCGGAATACCTTTTTTACGCGTGAATACTCTGGATATAATCCAGCAGCGCAAATTCGCTGCTCTTATTTGCTTTAAAGAGTGTTCCAATCTCCTCACCCTTTAAGATGCGCCACATGACTTCCACATCGTCTGCGTTCGCGATCACCATGTCGGCACCGCTCTCTGTCGCGATCTTTGCCGCGTGGAGTTTTGTCGCCATTCCTCCGGTTCCGACGTCGCTTCCTGTGGTCCCTTTGCCCATCGCCATAAACTCATCAGTCAGGTCATCCACCTGGCTGATAAATTTTGCATCCGGATTTTTCTTCGGGTCATCCGTGTAGAGCCCGTCGATGTCGGAGAGAAGGAATAACAGATCTCCCTCGACAAGAGCCGCGACGATGGCGGAAAGGCGGTCATTATCACCGAATTTGATCTCATATGTAGATACGGTATCGTTCTCGTTTACGACCGTTCCGAGTTTTAGAAGTTCATTGAACGTATTTTTCGCGTTTGCGCGGGAAGTATCGTCCAGGATCGTCGCCTTTGTGATCAGGATCTGTGCCGCCGTCTGGTTGTACTCGGAAAAGAGTTTCTGATATACCATCATGAGGCGTGCCTGACCGACCGCCGCGTAAGCCTGTTTCTCGGCAACCGTCTCCGGCTTCTTTCCGCCAAGCGTCTGGCGCCCCGTCGCGATCGCACCGGAGGAGACAAGGATCACTTCTTTTCCCATTCCTCTCATATCGCTGATGACGCGGACCAGTTTCTCGATCTTTGCAAGGTTCAGGTCTCCGGTCTCCGCATGTGTCAATGAGGAAGATCCGATTTTGATCACGATCCTCTTTTTATCTTTTAATAATTCTCTCTCTGTCATATGAAAGTCCCCTTTCCAACGGAATCAGGCAGTACCGCCTTTTTCTCCGGCGCACTGCCGCTTTTACAGTTTAACCTACCGCTGCATACCGCTTGATGATCTCTTCCGCAACCTTCAGGCCGTCCATGGCCGCCGATGTGATCCCTCCGGCGTACCCGGCTCCCTCGCCGCATGGATAAAGCCCCTTTAAACTGCTCTGAAGGCTCTCATCGCGGCAGATCCTGAGCGGTGATGACGTACGGCTCTCGATTCCTGCAAGGACAGCGTCCGCACGGTCGAATCCTCTGATCCGTCTTCCGAACTGCTCCATCCCTTCAAGAAACGCTCCGTTTAAGGCCTCTGGCATCAGTTCCCGCAGGTTCGCGAAGGAATATCCCCCGCAGAACACAGGTTTCACATCTCCCAGGGCCACCGTCGGTCGGTTTGCGGCGAAATCTCCGTAGAGCTGGACGGGGATCTTTCCTCCGCCGAGCGCGAATGCACGCTCTTCCAGGGTTCTCTGGAATGCGATTCCGCCCAAAGGACCGGCGGTCGGGAAATCCGCCGGAGTGACCGCCACGATCAGGGCACTGTTTGCGATGCCGCTGTCCCGTTTAAAATTGCTCATTCCGTTGACTGCCAGACGTCCTTTTTCCGAGGAGGCGTTCACCACCATTCCTCCCGGACACATGCAGAACGAGTAGACGCCGCGGCCGCTGGTTGTCTTCGCGGTCACTTTATACGGCGCGGCGCCGAGTTTTCCGGCGTCCTCCAGCCCATACTGGTTCCGGTTGATCTGCGCCTGCGGATGCTGGATCCTGAGTCCCACCGCAAACGGCTTCGGCTCCATAAAGACCTTCATCCTGTCAAGTTTCTCAAAAAGATCTCTGGCACTGTGTCCCACAGAGAGGATCACCTGCTCCGTCCCGATCACGGTCCCATCTGCGAGCTTTACTCCGGAAACTCTGCCGTTTTCCTCCAGGATCTCCGTGACTTCCGAGCGGAAATGGACCTCTCCGCCTCCGGCGATGATCCTGTTTCTCAAATTTCTGACCACTTCTCTCAGCACGTCGGTCCCGATGTGAGGTGCATGGTCATAAAGGATCGACGGATCCGCCCCCATCTCCACAAAGGTGGAGAGGACTTTTCCGTTCCTTCCCGAAGTATCTTTTACAAGTGTATTTAGCTTTCCGTCTGAGAATGTTCCGGCTCCGCCCTCACCAAACTGGACGTTCGAGCGGATATCGAGCGCCGGATCCCCGTTTTTCCAGAAATCCTCTACTTTTTTCGTTCTCTCCTCAACGGCATCTCCCTGTTCAAAAAGGATCGGGGCATAGCCGTTTTCGGCGAGTGCCAGCGCTGCGAACATCCCGGCAGGACCTGCCCCGATGATCACCGGGCGCTTTCTCATCTCCTGCGTTCCATGTTCCGGGTACGCATATAGTTTCGAGTCTTCTGCCCGGACATTCTGGTTTGCCGCCTTTTTGATGACTGCTGCCTCTTTTTTTCCGCCTGCAAGTGTCACATCCACAATATAACTGAACAGCAGATTCGGCTTCTTTCTCGCGTCGATGGAGCGGTGGACGATCTGGATCTCCCCGATCGCCGATTCATCGATTTTTAAGAGCTTTGCCGCCTTTTTCTTTATCGCCTCTTCCGCGTGATCCACGGGAAGTGTGAGCTGATTGATCCGGATCATATGTATGTTTTTTCCTTTCCTGTCTTCCCCGGGCTCTGTTCCCTTCCGATCCGGAGAATTTCACCTGTTTTTCCTGTCCCCGGACAGTTTTTCTGTATCCTTGGACGACCCCTGCGGCTGCATGAGATCCGGCTGCATATCCGGATGACCATGCCCACTGCAGGTTGTATCCGCCGCAGATCCCATCGACATCCAGAAGCTCCCCGACCATGTAAAGTCCGGGAACGCGTTTTGACTGCATAGTTTCCGCTTCTATCTCTGTTGTATCGACACCGCCTGCACAGATCTGGGCCTGTTCAAAAGGATTTGTCTCCTTCACCGGGATCACAAACTCCCGAATCACAGAAACCAGACTGTTCAGCTCCTCTTTCGTCAAGAGTCCCGCCTGTCTTTCGGGCCGGATCTTTGCCGCTTTTAAGAGCACCGACGCGAGTTTCTTATTAAAAATACCGTTTAAAAATGTCTCGGCAGTTTCCCCCGAAAGGCAGGATCTCTGCTCCTTCAAAAGATCCTGGACTTCTTCTTCATCCAGATCCGGCAGAAAGTTCAGGACTGCAGACACCTTCTGCTTCCGATCCAAAAGCTTCGCCGCATACCTGCTCACCTGGAATACCGGGATGCCCGAGATCCCGTAGTCCGTGATCTGGAGTTCTCCCCGGTCTTTTGCCGCTGTCTTTCCGTCCCCGGTCCGGATCTCCACAAGGCAGTCCGTCCGGACTCCGGAGGCTTTCGGGAGGAGATTTCCTTCGCATTTCAGCTGGACAAGCGCCGGGAGCGGCTTGATGATCCGGTGTCCAAACTGTCTCGCGAGCTCATAGCCGCTTCCGTCGGATCCTGTTCCTTTCGCCGCCATGGAACCGCACGCCAAGATCAGGAAATCACCTGTATAGATCCCACGGTCTGTCTCGACCGAAAAACGGTCTTTCTGTCTTTTCGCGTTCCGGACTTCACATTCCGTAATGATCCGGACTCCCGCACGGTCCGCTCCCCGGAGCAGTGCATCGAGGACCGTCTGCGCCTGACCGGACATCGGATATATATAGCCGCCGCGGTCCATCGTCAGGACACCAAGTTCCCGGAAGAACGCTGTCGCGGCGGACGGTGGAAAATTCCGGATGGCAGCTGTTTCAAATCCGCTCTGATCACTCCTGTAGCAGGACGGATCCATATAGAGGTTTGTCAGGTTGCACTTGCCGTTTCCCGTTGACAGGATCTTTTTTCCCGGTCGGGCCGTGTGCTCCAGGACCGTCACATCCGCACCCTGTTTTGCCGCAGTGATCGCGGCCATAAGTCCTGATGCACCGCCGCCGATGATGATCCCTTTCCGTCCTCTGAAACTTTCCGCCATTCTATCTCTCCCCTGTACCTGATTTACGGCAACCGTTCATTTGTGCGATGATCCGCGCATGGAACCCGATCACAGATCATCCGGGGATCATCCCGCCGAACGGTTACAATTTATATTAGTATATCGACCTGAACGCAAAATTTCAAGTATCAACTGCTGTAAGATTCCAGATAACTGAATATTTCTGCCATTGTCGGAAACCAGATCCCGGTCATCAGCCGTTCCTGTTCTTCCTCCGGAAATTCTGCGAGCGGCATGTGGGTAAAGAGATCCGTGGTCTCCTTTCCCTTATCGTATACGATCAGATATCCTTCCTCGGCAACAAGAAAATATCGTTCTTCCTCCTCCGCCATCGTCTCATGTTCCACCTGTTCTTGGTTTAAGACCACATGGATCTCCTCCGTCTCCTTCGCGAAGACCGGCTCTTCCACAGACTGCTGCATCTGTACCTCCTCTGTTCCCCGGGCTTCCTCCCCCGCAGTCATAAGGAACAGCGTGATCAGGCTGGCGGATGTCAGAAAGAAAAAGAAAAGAAAGCAGGATACATACTTTTTCATAGGAATATTCCTCCTTTTATGAAAGTATCTGCTTTCTTTTTCTTTTTTAAACATATATTTTTATTTAACAGGAAATTCCGATGGAACTTCCCGTTAAATAAAAATTTTACATTAAATGAAGCTTTCTGAACACCCTGAGAAGTTTCGTTCCGCCCGGCATGGTCTTAAGTTCCGCCGCAGACAGGGCGCCAAGCTTGATCAGGAGCACACCGTAAACGATCACTGCAACCATCATCGCAAACATCGTCGAAAGCGCATTGCTCTTTACCGCGAGATGCACAAGCTGATAGGAGCCAAACGCGAAGAGTCCCATCACTGCAGAAGCGATCACCGGGATCACAACGGTCTTTTTCATCTCCTGCCGGTAACCGAGAAGATTCCGGATGGATCTCGCATTCATCAGGCACATGAACACCGCGAACAGGATATTCGCAAATACCATGCTGTAGATTCCCATATGGAATCCCAGCGCCATGATCTCAAGTGCGATCAGATGGAGGACAAGGGAGATCACCGCGTGAAAGATCGGAAGACGCATTTTGTCGATTCCCTGAAGGATCGCGTTCGTCACCGTAGAGACGGAGTAAAATATGACCGCAAGAGAACCGTAGATCGTCATCCGGATCGCCAGAGTATTATCTCCAGAGAACAGCAGGTTATTCACCGGTCCCGCAAGTACCGTAAGTCCCACAGTGGACGGGATCGCCACAAAGCAGGAGAAACGGATCGCAGATGCCACGCGCTCTCTCACAAGCTTTTTGTCTCCCATCGCCACTGCCCTGGATACGGACGGGATCAGGGAGGACGAAAGGGCATTGGAAATCGCCATCGGCACATTGATCAGCAGATGGTATTTTCCTGTATACACTCCCCAGATGGAGGCAAATTCATCTCCCTGTCCGAGAGTCTTAAAGTTGTATGCGAGGATCCCGTTATCCAGCACGCTGTTTAAGTTGTAGATCGCGGAACTCAGGATAACCGGAACGACCGTGAAGAACAGGACTCTCGTGATCTCCTTATAGCTCTCCACAAATTCCGTCTGATCCCTGCGGATCTGACGTCTGCGGACGTTTCTGCTGATCGCAAAGAGGAAAAGCAGAAAGATCAGCGCCGTGAAGGCGCCCGCACCTGTACCGATCGTTCCTCCGGCAGCTCCCCAGGCGTTGGAATAGCCGGTTCCTGTCTGGTTCTTTAATACTTCTGTCTTTAACGCCTCGTTAAAGAGAAAGCTTCCTGCAGCCACGCTGATGATGGCATTTACGATCTGTTCAAAGACCTGGGAAAAGGCCGTTGGCACCATGGTTCCCTGTCCCTGGAAATATCCGCGGAACACACCGAGATACGCCATGATCCAGACCGTCGGGGCTAATGTCTTTAATGCAAATGCCGCATAAGGCATAAAGAATACGTCTCTCGCAAAGAAATCAGCGCCGAACCAGATCACTGCGGCCGCAAATGCACCAACGATCGTTGCATAGCAGAGTGCCGCGCGCAGGATCCTCGCGGCGTTCCGGTATTGTTTTCCTGCAAGTCTCGCGGAAACCATCTTCGACACGGCGAGCGGCAGGCTGTAGGAGGACAGGAGCAGCGCAATATTGTATACATTAAACGCAGTTCCATAATACCCCATTCCCTCATCGCCGATGATGTTGATCATCGGGATGCGGTACGCGATACCGATGATCCTCACCACGATGGACGCCACCGCCAGGATACTTCCCTGGACGACGAAATTGGATTCCTTCTTCTTTTTCTGTCTGTTACTTTCCATAAATTTCAGCTTTATCGAACCTGTCTGCTCCTACAATGCAGATCCAGGTCTTTCCTTTGTTAAGCATAACTTCCTTTCCTTCAGAGTCATAGTAGCGGGTCGGTCCGAAGTCCCCATCCTTTTTCCAGGAGACCGGAACGCACTTTCCGCCTGTAAAGACATAACCCGCTCCGCCTTTGTGGACGTTGATGTTGAGGTAATCGGTGCTGGCATAATGTCCCCACTCCACGTACTGGAAGATGACATTTCTGACAGCGATCTGTCCGCTGTCGCCGTTGTGTTTTCCGCCGTACTGGAAGCGGTAATATTTTCCATCACTCTCATTGTACTCAAACCAAGGATTGTTCATCGTATAGGACGGATACATCTTATACGCATCCTTCGCGTCGGATTCCGCCGGAACATAAGTGCCTGTCCCTCCCGCGAACTGAAAATGTCCTGTGTAGGTATCGCTGTAGGAGGTCCGGTAACCGAGCTGGCCGATCGTCTTGTTTAACTTTGCCCCGCTCGTATACGCGTTGTGCGGTGCCTTTTTGTCCTTCGTGCGATAATATGCGTTTCCGCCTGTACCGTCAATTCCGTTGATATTGTCCACATTTTTGAGATACGGAACCGCGAAGGTACTCTGCCCATAGTGGGCATAGATCGCGTCATACTCTCTTGCGAAGTATGTATAGTAAGTACGGCAGCTTCTGACGGAGCCGATCCTCTCAAGATCGTCGTAGTCCTCAAAGATCGACATAAACCGGTTCATATCGCCTTCCACCGGTGCCTCATAGACTACATCCGCCCGGTTAATCCCGTACTGGGGCAGAGATGCCTTATCATTGCTCATCATGACCGCGACCGGACGTCTGTTGGCTTTCGCCACATCCACCATCTCACCGGTCAGGTAACTCTGGATCTTTCCGTCGACTTCTTTGCGCTCCTCCGGACCCTGCGGTTCCGTTTCCGCCTCCGTCGTCGGTTCTGTCTCAAGGACGATCGTCTTCGTCTCTTCCGGCGTCTCCACCGACGCCTCCGTTGTCACAGCCGCTTCCTCTGCCTTCTTTCCACAGCCGGAAAGCGCTGCTGCCGCCATCATGATCCCAATACTGATAATAAATGCTCTGCCCCGTTTTCTCATCTCCTGTAACCCCTCCGTTCCAGAATTTCTCTCTGCATATCCTCCATCTGGATCCGCTCTTCGTCCTCCACATGGTCGTAGCCGGACAGATGAAGCATACTGTGCGCGACTAAGAATGCCAGCTCCCTCGTCTGGGAGTGACCGTACTTCTCAGCCTGCTCCTTTACCTTGTCAACGGAAATTACGATATCCCCCATGAGTAATTCCCCTGTATCCGGGTCAAAATATTCCTCCGGTGTGTCCTCGAGGTGGGAAAAGTCCCCCGGCGTCTCAAAATCACACATCGGGAACGACAGCACATCGGTCGGGTTGTCGATCCCGCGCATGTCAAGATTGATCTGGTGGATCCCGGCGTTGTCCGTCAGGAGGACATTCACCTCCGCGTCATACGGGCATTCCACGTAATCCAGGGATTCCTCGATCACATTTTTTATGATCTCCTCGTACGGGAGATCCAGCTTTTCTTCCGCTTCGTACTCCACTGTCACTGTCATCTCTGTTCCCGTCCTTCCCGGCCGTCCTTCTGATATTCCCCGCGAGATCTTCTCTCCGGTTTCTCACGGCCTTCATATTCATCATATGCTTTTACGATCTTCTGAACAAGCGGATGTCTGACCACGTCCTCGTTTGAGAAACGGCAGATCCCGATATCGTCGATATTCTTTAATACTTTAAGCGCCACATCAAGCCCCGACACCTGACCGGCAGGCAGGTCTTTCTGGGACTGGTCGCCGGTGATGATGACCTTGGAACCGAAACCGATCCTCGTCAGGAACATCTTCATCTGGGCCTGGGTCGTGTTCTGGGCCTCATCCAGGATGATGAACGCGTTGTCCAGGGTTCGTCCGCGCATGTACGCGAGAGGCGCCACTTCGATCAGGCCTTTCTCCGAATTGTGGAGGTAGCTGTCCGCGCCCATGATCTGATAAAGAGCGTCGTAGAGCGGGCGCAGATACGGGTCGATCTTACTCTGCAGGTCGCCCGGAAGAAAGCCAAGCTTCTCTCCCGCCTCGATCGCCGGGCGCGTCAGGATGATCCTGCCAACCTCCCCGTTTTTGAAGGCCTGGATCGCCATGGACATACCGAGGTATGTCTTTCCGGTTCCCGCAGGGCCGACGCCGAACACGATCATCTTTTTCCTGATCAGGTCGATATACTGTTTCTGTCCCAATGTCTTCGGTTTTACCGGTTTTCCGTTTATGGTATGGCAGATGATATCGCGGTCCAGGGAAAGCATTTCCGTATCCTTATCGTCAAAGGAGAGCGCCAGAGCGTAGTCCACGTTCTGTTCCCCGATCTCCTCGCCGCGCTTCGAGAGCTCCAGCAGTGTCGAAAACACGCTCTTTGCGCGCTTTACTGCGTGATCCGGTCCGATGACCTTGATCTCTCCGTCACGCGCCACCATGGATACGTGAAGTGTCCGCTCAATTTTTTTCAGATAACTGTCAAACTGTCCGCAGACTTTCCGTTCATGTTCTGCCGGAATGTCTATGATTGTCTCAATGATGCTCATCTAATGTCTGAATCTCCTCCTGATCTTCCGGGATGGGGGATTCCTTCGCGATGTCCTCCACCACCGTCAGTGTTCCATGGATCTTCCAGTGGGATCCACTTCTCTCTATTTTAACATCACTACCAAGGATTTGTATACCTTTTTCCGTAAGATTTTGCATATATTCGTTCAAATAACGGTCCGCAGCGTCTGATACTTCCGTTTTTGTGAGGACTTTTTCATAGGGGACATATTCCCTGGCGATGAGGATCCCGACGTAGACCGGAAGGTAAAAATTTTCTGAAAGTCTGAGCTGGGTCTCCTCCATAAAAAGTTCCCAGGTGCTTTCTTTTTTTAAGTCCGGCATCAGAAAATAAAATTCTGCGCCGGCAAATTTCAAAAAGAGTCCCCGGCGCTTCTTCCCCGTCGCTGCACGGATCTCCTCCGTCTCCGGGATCGTCCACCCGGCAGTCTTTGTCGTCTCAGCATATATTTCTGCATCCGCATGCACCTTATTTGTCTTTACGAGCGTCTCCGAGTCGTCGTAGATCGGAAGTTTCCCCGATACCAGGATATCACCAGCCGCCACCGTGTCACCGGCTTTCACGCACGCGATCCCGTTTCGCACGATCATTTTTATCACGGTACCGTCCGCTTTCGCCGCAAGATTACAGGGCGTCTCCGGCTCTTTTTCTGCTTTCAGGATCCCGTCATTTTCCCGGATATGGACGGTAAGTCTTGTGCCGGTGAGTTCCGCGGACACCCAGCTGATCTCCGGAAAAGCGTTCCGGATCCTGTTTTCCAGGTCCGCACAGGAGATTTCGCTCTTTCTCATCCCGCACCGGACCGGGACCGCGTCTATGAAGTGCAGCAGTGTCTCATCCGTAAACCGGCAGTTTCCGTCAAAGGAGATGTCCCACACATAAAAAGATGAGACGAAGATCAGCAGAAAAAAAGTAGCAAGTCCTCCGACCCAGAGGCTCCGGCGGCGTCCGGTGATCATCCAGAAGGGAAGTCCGTGTTTCTCTGTGATCCTCAGGCGAACCCCGGTCTTTTCGGCAATAGATTTTAAGTGTTTAAAATCCCGAGGCATGATCTTAAAGTACACGGACCGTTTTCCTCCGCACTTCTTCTCTCTTTCTTCAGTCTCGATGTCCCAGATCTCAATTTCTCTCTGTGCTGCGATATTAAAAAAGCGCTCCATCCCTCTCCCATCGATCCGGACTTTCACGCTTCCCTCCCGCATATCTCTGATCTTATTCAAACCGGATCACCTCCAGGCGGCCGGATATCTTCATCTCATCTTTATCATAATAGCAGATCTTTAATTTTTTTCCCGAAACAGAAAGGATATCATGTCTGCACCGGATCCGGATCTCCGTATCGGTATAGACGAGAATACTCCTGTAATTTTCAATATGTACTGCCCGTGTCCCGATGAACGTCAGGAGTGTCTCCCCGCCCACCGCATCCGCGAACACACCCGCGGAGTCCAGCCGGGGAAAACCGCCCTTTTTCTGCTCTCTCATATCATGCTCCGCCGGATCATGCCTTACAGAAGTTTATGTACAGTTCCTTTTTATTATTCCAGGAGAACAAAGAATGTTCCTAAATAAGAATGTGCCTTGGCACATTCTCGCGCCGAGCGCGGTCGCTTGCGACAA
>ERZ780203.2198-NODE-2198-length-11320-cov-2.339103_pt1 | contig 11320 bp, 7 predicted proteins | sample MGYA00511168_ERZ780203 | MGnify/ENA primary metagenome ERZ780203 (study PRJEB29588, sample SAMEA2156577) | human gut metagenome | biome: human gut; feature: human-associated habitat; material: faeces | place: Denmark | collected 2008/2010 ...
GTTCAATCAGCTTATTATATCTGCGCTCAATCGCATCAAACTCTCTCGAAATCTTATAGAGCATATCTGTCGCCTCTTCACAGATCTCAATCATTCTTCGCAGACGGTAAGATTTTCTCGTATTTTCTTCTTCACTTAAGAGTTCTGTTTCAAATGAGTATTTTCTTGCTTCTGTCTTTTCCAGATTTTCTTCGATCAACTCTTTTACAGCTTCTTTGTATCGATAAAAGCTGTCTGTTGTAGTCAATATCGCATATTTTTTGCTATCACTGTTATTGATCTCTTTCACAAGTACTTCCTGGATTCCTCGGAAACTTCTCTGCTTTGACAGTTCATCGAAGTAACCTCGCATTCCCTCCTGCATGTTCGCGAGCATCTGCAGAAGTGCTCTTGATGTATGAAGCGCACTTTTTAAAATCTCATTATTCTTCTCTTTGTCTAAACTGTAGGTATAGAGATGACTGTATACCGTAAGCACACTCTCTCGTTCCTTACCGTCATTTTCACTGTATAATTTCTGAAATAATTCTACAAACAGCTGACTGTATTCCGGAAATGAAACGACATAACTGTTCAACGTTTCATCATAATCCCTTCTAAGCCATCCCCAGTCTTCAAAATGCTTCAGACTGACTGATGCCATGTTGGCTCTGGTGATTAGTTCTCCTTCTTCATCGACTCTTGCCTCACTCCAGTCCAGTGCCATCTTCGCCAGTCGTTCATTCATGATCATCTGACACTCTCGTTCCGTAAGCCCAAGAAGAGAATAAGACTGACTGCTCTCCTCATAAAGCGCTACCAGAAACTGCATATAGAATTCCATATATTTACTTCCAAATATTTTATATAGATCCTTTGGAACTTTTTCGACCAGTTTCATGTTTTTTCTTATGTCTCCTTTTTATTCCTATTAAAGTTTCTTTTACATCTTTTTCATTTCTTATAACATCTTCTCTGCTTCAAAAAACTGAGAAAAATGTGCAATGACCGGACATTTTCCCTTCTCTGTCTGAAGCCACTCGATCTCATTCACATTTTCCTTCGGCCGATACAAGATCACCGGCATTCCTATATTCTGTGCTCCTGTCACATCATGTGCGATGCTGTCTCCGATAAAGATACTTTCTTCCACCATCACTCCTGCTTTTTCAACACAGAGATCAAAAAGTTTTCGATGCGGTTTTTCCTCGCCAGCCTCTTCACTTGTTACAATTCCATCAATATACTTACCTAATCCAAGCTTTAATATCTTCCGATACTGGACGTCTGAAGTCATATTGGATCCTATACCGATATAAATGCCTCGCTGTTTCAATTCTTTCATCAACTCTTCAATTCCAGGAGATGGAATAATCTGATCAATCAATGTATCCCAGTACAGATTATACATCTCATACGCATATGGGAAAACTGGCTTTCCAAGTGTCTCCAGCATACACTGAAATCTCACCAGGCGATTATGGTTCACCGCATAATCTCTTCCGGCTCTGTCATCTGCCTTCACTCTTGCCTCGGCAACATATTTCTCCAAGTCTTCTTTTGCTATGCCTAAATTCTCATATGCCCATTCTTTCATCACCGGCATCGTATTATTATGCGCTCCAATATAATCATAAATGGTGTCATCTATATCAAAAAATACTGCTTTTGTCATCCCAATGTCTCCTGTTTTTTTGCTACTGTCTTGATTGATGTTTTGCATCTTCTGTGCCTTGCATTCAAGAATGCCTCTGCATTCTTGCTGCGAGATGCGCGTCATGCAATGCATGACATACTTCTTCTGCGCATCTCTGCAATCCTGCCGGAGGCTATATCAGATGGGAGTCATCTCACATCTGATATACCCTGGCACATTTTGCCTCATTTCATTATAACATGTTTTCATCAAAGAAAAAGAGTTTCGCAAATGACTTTTCCTCTCCATCTGCGAAACTCTTAATATTGATCATCAGCTCTTACTCTGACTTTTCTTCTGCCACCGTTTCTTGTGACTGTATTTCTGTTGCCTGTGTTTCCGGCTCTTTTTCTGTTTCCGGTTCTTTCACTGTTTCTGGCTCTGCTGCTTGTGTCTCTGTCGGCTTCATCAGGATTCTTCCGGACTCCTGCTCTTCTTTCTTTTCTCCATCTGCTTCTTCCGGTTCAGGGATTCCCTTCACTTCACGGAAGATCTTCATGAATTCCTTACCTGTGATCGTCTCTTTCTCGATCAGGAAGGCTGCAATCTTATCAAGAGCATCTCTGTTAGCACTCAAGAGGCGTTTTGCTTCTTCATAGGAAGCTTTGAGCATCTTCATGATCTCTTCATCGATCTCAGCTGCTGTCGCTTCTCCACAGTTACGAACTGCACGACCGTCCAAGTAACGGCTCTGAACAGATTCAAGTCCCATCAGACCAAAGCGCTCTGACATACCATACTGTGTGATCATTGCTCTGGCGATCTTCGTTGCCTGCTCGATATCGTTCGATGCACCTGTCGTAACAGTGTCAAATACAATCTCTTCTGCTGCACGTCCACCGAGTGCAACAACGATCATTGCTTCAAGTTCTTTCTTCGTATTTAAGAGCTTCTCTTCCTCCGGTGTCTGCATTACATAACCGAGTGCTCCCATTGTTCTAGGAACGATTGTGATCTTCTGTACCGGTTCTGTATTCTTCTGAAGTGCTGTGACAAGCGCATGTCCAACCTCATGGTAAGATACGATTCTTCGCTCTTCTGCACTCATGATACGGTCTTTCTTCTCTTTACCTACAAGTACAACTTCCACTGCCTCAAAGAGGTCTTTTTGACTGACAACCTGTCTGCCATGCTTAACTGCAGTGATTGCAGCCTCATTGATCATATTGGCAAGATCTGATCCAACTGCTCCTGAAGTTGCAAGCGCGATCTCTTCCAGATTGACTGTCTCATCCATCTTAACATCCTTCGCATGAACCTTAAGAATCCCGACACGGCCTTTCAGATCCGGCTTATCTACTATGATACGGCGATCGAAACGTCCCGGTCTCAACAGCGCCGGATCAAGTACCTCCGGACGGTTTGTTGCTGCAAGAACAAGTAGTCCCTTATTCGTATCGAATCCATCCATCTCTGCAAGAAGCTGGTTTAATGTCTGCTCACGCTCGTCATTACCGCCACCGCCAAGTGCGCTGTCACGGCTCTTACCGATTGCATCGATCTCATCGATAAATACGATACATGGAGCCATCTGCTGTGCCTGTTTGAACAGGTCACGCACACGGGAAGCACCTACACCGACATACATCTCTACGAATGCAGATCCTGACAAGGAGAAGAACGTAACCTTCGCCTCTCCTGCAACTGCTTTTGCAAGAAGTGTCTTACCTGTTCCCGGAGGTCCTACAAGAAGTGCTCCCTTCGGAAGCTTCGCTCCGATACCTGTATATTTTCCAGGATTATGCAGGAAATCAACAACTTCCTGCAAGGACTCCTTCGCTTCATCTTCACCTGCAACATCTAAGAATGTCACACCTGTCTGCTTCTCCATATACATCTTGGCATTGCTCTTGCCAATTCCCATCATGCCGCCGCCCTTAGACATCTTCTTCATAAGGAAATTAAACATGAATACAAGAAGTACGATCGGAAGGATCACTGTGATGAAGATATCCATGATCAGTGAACTTGCCGTATCCGGAATCTGGGATTTAAACTCTACCCCTGCCTTATCTAAACGCTTTACAAGTGTGTCATCTGATACATTTCCTGTGTAATAATCCGGTTCCTTGCTCTTGGAGCTACCCTGCATCTGACTGATCTGACCAAGCAGACTGTCCATAACATTTTCCTGATCTTCGCTTTCCTTAGAATCTGAACTATCACTCTGGTCTGCAGAAGCTTTCTCATTATCCTTTACTTCTGTAAGTTTTCCCTCTGCCTTTTCCTTTCTGGCATCATCTGTCAAAACGATATTGATCCTTGAATTGGTAAATGTGACAGACTCTACTTTTCCATTATCAACTAATTTCAGAAATTTATCATAGCTGATCTCAGAAGCGCTTCCGCCCTGCATCATAGAATATAGGCCCATAACAACAAAAGTAACCAACAAGGTAGTGAACAAAATAATTCCCCAACCCTGTCGGTTCTTGTTCGGGCCTTTGTTTTTATTGTTATTCTCCATTTTTTTCCTCCAAAACTTAAATAGTGGTTATTTTCCAGCAAATCTTTTACCTTATTTGTAAAAAAACAACTACTTCCTACCATTATAAATAGTGGTTTTCCATAAATCAATAAAAAGATTATGAAAATATTGTAAAACAGTTAGATTTTATAGTATACTGAGTACGAAATGTGTCCTGCCGCTATTCTTTTGCATGCAGGATTAAAATGAACAAAAAAGTGGAGAAGAATAAAATGAGAATCGGTTTTGACAATGAAAAATATCTGAAAATGCAGTCCGAACATATCCGCGAGCGTATCGGAAAATTCGGTGGCAAACTCTATCTTGAATTCGGTGGAAAGCTTTTTGATGACTATCATGCTTCCCGTGTACTTCCGGGATTTGAACCTGACAGCAAGCTGCGTCTCTTAAAGGAACTCAGCGACCAGGCTGAAATCGTCTTTGCAATCAGTGCAAAAGACATTGAAAAGAATAAGATTCGTGGGGATCTTGGTATCACTTATGATTCAGACGTAATCCGCCTGATCGGTACTTACCGTGAGCAGGGACTTTTCGTTGGAAGTGTAGTAATCACACAGTTCTCCGGACAGGAAAGTGCACTTCTGTTCAAAAACCGTCTTGAGAACCTTGGAATCTCTGTATACATTCATTACAACATTCCGGGATATCCGTCCAACATTCCACTGATTGTCAGTGAGAACGGTTATGGAAAGAACGATTATATCGAGACTTCACATCCGCTTGTTATTGTAACAGCTCCGGGACCTGGAAGTGGAAAGATGGCTGTCTGCCTGTCTCAGTTATATCAGGAGCACCAGCGCGGAATCGAAGCCGGATATGCGAAGTTCGAGACATTCCCTATCTGGAATCTGCCGCTGAAGCACCCGGTAAACCTCGCTTATGAGGCTGCTACAGCTGACCTTAACGATGTAAATATGATCGACCCATATCATCTTGAAGCTTATGGTATAACAACTGTAAACTACAACCGTGACGTAGAGATCTTCCCTGTTTTAAATACAATCTTCGAGAAGATCTACGGTTCCAGCCCATACAAATCACCTACAGACATGGGGGTAAATATGGCCGGAAATTGTATCTGTGATGATGAAGCCTGCCGTGAAGCTTCCCGCCAGGAGATCATCCGACGCTACTATGCAGCACTCAATGCGCTTCTGAAAGGTGATGCTTCTGAGAAGGAAGCTGAGAAGATCGAGCTTCTTATGAATATGGAAGGAATCACCGTTTCTGACCGAAAAGTTGCTGTCAAAGCACTGGAGCGTGCTCAGCAGACAGGCGGACCTGCTGCCGCACTGGAGCTTGAAGATGGACGCATCATCACCGGAAAAACTTCCAACCTGCTCGGTGCGAGCGCTGCCCTTCTTGTAAACGTACTGAAGGAACTTGCCGGCATCGACCACAATGTCCATATCATCTCTCCGGAAGCAATTGAACCGATTCAGAAATTGAAAGTGGATTACCTGAACAGCAAGAACCCTCGTCTTCACACAGACGAGATCCTGATTGCACTTTCCGCAAGTGCTGCTGTCAATCCGATCGCTGAGCTTGCACTCTCCCAGCTTCCAAAACTGAAAGGATGCCAGGCTCATACTTCCGTAATGCTTTCAAGTGTTGATATCAAGACATTTAAAAAACTTGGTGTACAGCTCACAAGTGAAGCTGTGAACGAACGTCAGATTTTAAGCTAAAGACAAATCCTTACCAATACAGAAAGATATCACAAAAACCTCTCTGCGGTTTCAGGTATAACCACCTGCTGTCTGAGAGGTTTTTTTCTGCATTTCTCCCATTTTACAAAGCTTTTTCGCCTTCCTTCTTTACATTACTTCGTCAAAATCACTTCATCCCATCTTTTTTCTATGTTTTTATCAAAAAAGTATTGTAATTTTTTTCTGAATAGGTGTATACTTGGAAAGTATTTTTTTTGATAACAACTATTCACGGAGGAGGAAAGACACTATGGCAGTAAAATATGTATTTGTTACAGGCGGAGTTGTATCCGGTCTTGGAAAAGGAATTACAGCTGCATCTTTGGGACGACTTTTGAAAGCGCGTGGTTACACTGTAACTATGCAGAAATTCGATCCTTACATCAATATTGACCCTGGTACAATGAACCCAGTACAGCACGGAGAAGTTTTTGTTACAGATGACGGTGCAGAAACTGACCTTGACCTTGGTCATTACGAAAGATTTATCGATGAAAGCCTGACAAAGAATTCCAATGTTACAACAGGAAAGATCTATTGGTCCGTTCTTCAGAAAGAACGCCGCGGAGATTTCGGTGGAGGAACTGTTCAGGTAATCCCTCATATTACAAATGAGATCAAGAGCCGTTTCTACCGTAATCCGGCTGCAACAGATACTGAGATTGCTATCATTGAGGTCGGTGGAACTGTTGGTGATATTGAAAGCCAGCCTTTCCTTGAATCCATCCGTCAGTTTCAGCATGAACGCGGAGCAGAAAATGTTATCCTGATCCATGTTACGCTGATTCCTTATTTAAGAGCATCTCAGGAAATGAAGACAAAACCGACACAGGCAAGTGTAAAAGAACTTCAGGGAATGGGAATCCAGCCGGATATCATTGTCTGCCGTTCCGAATATCCACTGGATGATGCAATGAGAAACAAAATTTCTCTGTTCTGTAATCTCCCAGCTGACCATGTACTTCAGAACCTGGACGTAGAATATCTCTACGAGGCACCACTTGCCATGGAGAAAGAACATCTGGCACAGGTTGTATGCGAGTCTCTGCATCTTGACTGCCCGGAACCGGATCTTACAGACTGGACTGAGATGGTTGAAAACCTTCGTCATCCAACACAGGAAGTGACTGTAGCACTGGTTGGAAAATATATCCAGCTTCATGACGCATACATCAGTGTTGTAGAAGCGTTAAAGCACGGCGGAATTTACACACACACAACAGTAAATATCAAATGGATCGATTCCGAAACTGTAACAGAAGAAAATGCTGAAGAACTCTTCTCTGACGTAAGCGGTATTCTTGTTCCTGGTGGATTTGGCCATCGTGGTGTAGAAGGTAAGATCACAGCGATCAAATACGCCCGTACACACAACGTTCCGTTCCTTGGTCTCTGCCTTGGTATGCAGCTGTCTATCGTTGAATTTGCAAGAAATGTCATCGGTTACAAAGACGCACACAGCATGGAACTCAATCCGGATACAACTCATCCGGTCATCCACATCATGTCCGATCAGATTGGTATTGAAGATATTGGTGGTACTTTAAGACTTGGTTCTTATCCATGTGTACTTAAAGACAACTCCCTTGCTTATAAACTGTATGGAAAGAAAGAGATTGAAGAACGTCATCGTCATCGTTATGAAGTAAACAATGACTACCGTGAAGTTCTTGAAGAAAACGGAATGTCCCTTTGCGGACTTTCACCGGACAGCCGTATTGTAGAGATGGTTGAGATTCCTTCTCATCCATGGTTTATCGCAACTCAGGCGCATCCGGAGCTGAAATCCAGACCAAACAGACCGCATCCACTGTTCAAGGGATTCGTTGAAGCTGCACTGGAGAATCAGAAAGAGAAAAATAAATAGCAAAATTTTAAAAGTCACACTCTAAAGTGGACTCAAAAAAGGATTTGATCGTATCTGGCAAAACCCAGATGAATCAAATCCTTTTTCTATCTGACGACAGATTCTTAAATTCCTGTCCTTCACTTATTATCAGCAGATTTCTTTTTCTCTGCTCTCTTTTTCATGATCAGCTCTTCAATCTTCCATCCTGCCCAGCCCGAGAATAGTCCGACGATCAATCCGCCGAGAACGTCGGTCGGATAATGTACCCCTACATATAATCTCGATAATGCGATCAAAGTAGCCAATACCATTGCCGCAGTTCTCCATTTCTTCGGAAACACTTCCTTGCACTTGTAGATTGCAAATGCTGATGCAAAAGATGCACATGTATGACCGGAAGGGAAGGAAAAATCCTTCTGTTTCTCAATCATAAGATCTAATTCCTGTATCACTTCATACGGTCTTATTCTGGCAACCACATTCTTTATCGCCACATTTGTGATCAGTGTTCCTATAATAAGTGCAAGCGCTGATGCAAGCCCTGCCTTCCTCGTCTTCTTAGGAATCAGCAGAACGATTGTAAGAAGAATCCAAAAAATTCCAAAGTCTCCAAGATGTGTGATTCCTTTCCAGAACCAGTCCATCCAGTCATGACGGATATATTCCTGAATAAAAAGCAGAATGTTCTGATCTAATTGTAAAATAGCGTCCATTTCTTTTTTTCACCTCTTTCAAATCATTTTCCCAGAACGGTTTCTTTCAAAAACAATTCCTTCACTACAGATTCATATACTACACATTTCTCACATTTCTTAATCTTCTTGAAATACTTCTTTCCATCTGTAAAGATGGGATGAAGATAGAACCACATTTCTTTCATCTTATAGAGAATTGTCCGGTCTCCTGACATTTCTTCACAATATGCCGCATAGAGAACATCATGGAATTTCTTTAGCTCTTCTATCGTTGCGGCACTTCCGCCTTTTAGCTTTCTTCCAAGTGCCGGATCGGCCAGCACGCCGCGCCCCATCATCACAGTATCTGTCTGTGGAAATCTTATTTTCAACTGTTCCATGTCCTCCACAGAACAGATATCCCCATTATAGCAAAGCGGATGTTCGCTATGTTCCACTGCCCATGCATATGTATCAAGCTTTGGTGTGTTCTTATAGAACTCCTTCTGCACACGCGGATGAATGATCAGCTCCTTCAGCGGATATTTATTATAGATAGGAAGGATTGTCTCAAACTCCTCCGGATCTTCCATTCCGATTCTTGTTTTGATTGAGATTTCCAGATTACATTTCTCAAAAACCGCATCCAGAAATCGATCCAGCTTCTGTGGCTCATCCAAAAATCCCGCTCCTCTTCCCTTCGTCACAACAGTTCGAGACGGACATCCAAGATTCAGGTTCACTTCTTTATATCCGTAATCTCCAAGTTTCTGAGCTGTGCACAAAAAATCTTCCACGTTATTCGTAAGGATCTGCGGCACTGCATACATTCCCTGATTATGCTCCGGCATCACATCCTTCTTCTCTCTTGTGCTGAAATGTCCTTTCTGATTCGGACTGATAAACGGAATAAAATACTTATCGAATCCGTCAAAGCACTGATGTAATGCATTTCTATAAATATGTCCTGTGATTCCCTCCAATGGGGCAAGATATAAATTCATTGATCGTTCTCCTGACTTTTTCCACTTCTTTGCATTGTTTTTAACAGTAATAACATTTTTATCATACCCCGACTTTCTTGTCAAGAACATTTACTTATGCTAAACTAATGTATATAAGAAAAAATAGGGAGGATTTATTTGTTTATGAATACACTCAAAAAATTCATCCACTACTATGGCCCGTACAAAACGGTCTTTTTTATTGACCTTCTCTGTGCAGCCATTATCAGTCTTGTGGATCTTGCTTATCCGCAGATTCTACGAAGTGCTACCAAGACACTTTTTACTCAGGATAAAGCAATTATCCTGCAGGCGCTTCCGTGGATCGCGATCGGACTCTTTATGATGTATGTCATCCAAAGCTTCTGCAAATATTATGTCAGCTGTCAGGGACATATCATGGGCGCTAAGATGGAGCGGGATATGCGTCAGGAACTCTTCGAACACTATGAAGAGCTGTCCTTTTCCTATTACAGTCAGAACAACTCCGGTCAGATGATGAGTAAGCTGGTCAGTGACCTGTTCGACATTTCCGAGTTTGCACACCATGGCCCGGAGAACTTATTTATCTCATTAGTTAAGATCGTCGGATCCTTTATTTTCCTTTTCTTAATTAATAAGAAGCTGGCTCTTCCGCTGATCGTACTTGTGATCTTGATGTTCCTCTTCTCTTTCCGACAGAATCAGAAGATGCAGCGCACCTTTATGGAAAACAGAAAAAAGATCGGTGATGTCAATGCGAGCCTTCAAGATACTTTATCCGGGATCCGCGTTGTCCAGTCTTTTACAAATGAAGAGATCGAAAAGGAAAAATTCCAGAAGAGCAATCACGCCTTCCTTGTCTCCAAGAAAGACAATTACAGATGCATGGGCGAATTCATGAGCTCCAATCTCTTTTTCCAGGGAATGATGTATCTGGTCACACTTGTATACGGCGGCTATCTGATTGCCAACAATGAAATGTCAGCTGCTGATCTTGCGATGTATGCTCTTTATATCGGAATCTTTATCAGCCCGATCCAGATTCTCGTAGAGCTGATGGAAATGATGCAGAAAGGACTTTCCGGTTTCCGCCGTTTCCTTGATGTTATGGAGACAGAACCTGAGATTCAGGATGCACCGGATGCAGTAGAACTCAAAGATGTGAAAGGCCGTGTCTGCTACGAAGATGTCTCCTTCCATTACAGCGACGATGAAACGACTGTTCTCTCTCACGTATCGATCGAGATTCCTGCTGGGAAGTCAGTTGCATTGGTCGGTCCATCCGGCGGTGGAAAGACAACAATCTGTTCCCTGTTGCCTCGCTTCTACGACGTAACTGGCGGACGCGTCACAGTAGACGGACAGGATATCCGCTCTCTTACATTGAAGAGTCTTAGAAGCCAGATCGGTGTCGTTCAGCAGGATGTCTACCTCTTCTCCGGTTCCATCCGCGACAACATTGCCTATGGCAAGCCGGATGCGACAGAAGAAGAAATCATCGAAGCAGCAAAATGTGCGAACATCCATGACTTTATCATGGAACTGCCTGATCAGTACGATACATTCGTCGGCGAGCGCGGCGCAAGACTTTCCGGTGGTCAGAAACAGCGTATCTCGATTGCCCGTGTCTTCTTAAAGAATCCACCGATCCTGATCCTTGATGAAGCAACCAGTGCTCTTGATAACGAGAGTGAACGCTGGATCCAGCACAGTCTGGAAGAACTGTCCAAGAACAGAACGACCATCACAATCGCACACCGTCTGTCCACGATCAAAAATGCAGATGAGATTATTGTTATTACAGAAAATGGTATCGCAGAGCGCGGAACACATGAAACTCTGCTTGAGAAAAATGGTATTTATGCCGGATATTATAATATGACATAACTGTTCAGAGCCAAGCAAAATTTCATAAAACAGGTGTAAAATGCTTGCATTT
>ERZ780203.2199-NODE-2199-length-11312-cov-3.423914_pt1 | contig 11312 bp, 15 predicted proteins | sample MGYA00511168_ERZ780203 | MGnify/ENA primary metagenome ERZ780203 (study PRJEB29588, sample SAMEA2156577) | human gut metagenome | biome: human gut; feature: human-associated habitat; material: faeces | place: Denmark | collected 2008/2010 ...
TGTTAGGCACGCCGCCAGCGTTCATCCTGAGCCAGGATCAAACTCTCATGTTAAAGTGTTTGTATCCAGGTTCAAAACTTAGCTTGGCTAATTTTTAAACCGTTCTACTGTTTTGTTAGGTTTTGTTCTGAATGTTCTCATTCATGGTCTAAACCAAAGACCATTTTTATAAGAATTTTCAGGGTTTTACATACTGTTCAGTTTTCAAGGAACTGTTTTTGTCGCCTCTGTGTTTCAGAAGCAACTCGTTTATTCTATCATACCGTTTCCGGTTTGTCAAGAACTTTTTAAAACTTTTTTCGAGAGATTAAGAAGTTTTCTTAATGACTCTTAATAAGTTTTGTCCTGTCGCTCAAGGCGAGTATTATAATATCAAATCCCTCAGCGAAAGTCAACCATTTTTTACCATTTTTTTGATTTCTTTTTACATTTTTTCACTATCATTACACTTCTGTTGCATTTCATCAACATATTGATTTTTTTGTTATACGCACACAACATTTGCCATTCTGTATCCATAACTTCAAGTCGGACGTCCGTGGGACTTGGCGCGTGATTCTTGTCATCGAAGCATTTCTCTCAATCGGAGACCTAACTCCCTCTGAGACAAATTTGCTGTTACATAAGAAAAACAGGACATTGGGGGTAGTTCCATTGTCCTGCTTTCTTTTATTTGTCTGCTTTTATCATTGTTTATAATTCATCAGCACCAAGAAGCAAGCTACATTTATTATAGTGTGTCTCCCAGTCTGATATTGGGGGCCGCTTTAGATATTCATTGCAGTTATATAGAATCTGATATCCATATACATATCCATTTGATCTCCTGGTTCCCTGATCACAATCTGTCCCGCTTTCAGTTTGACCTTTTGTCCATCAAGGAACGTAATTTCTGTATGCCATTCATCAATCGGCACCTTTGGATTAGCCTTCCCGGTCGCGATATAATCTGTCTGAATCTCTGAATAGTATGCTCTCAGATTTGTCCAATCGGCAGCCACACGCGCCTTGTGAAGCTGCACGCTGAAAATTGGAATTCAGGATTGTCTTCCGCTCGTCAGATCGGTGCCGGCGTCTGTGCCAAAATTGAAATAATCGCAACTGCTGCCAAAATACCTGCGATGACTGCCACCGCAATGATGATTTTTTTTCATAGATGTTCTTTTCCTCACTTTCCACTCCTTATACATGCTCTTTGCAATCGTAGCGAAACGCATCTGCCATCACTTTATGCCCGCCAGTGCCAGAAACTTTTTATCTGACTGAATGCCCTGGGTCAAAAACTTTCCATCCCGGAACAGGGCATAGGTGGTGACCGGTGCAGGTACATTCTGCGCGGCTTCTTTGTTAATAATGTGAAATGCCTGAAATGGAATGCTGTGTTCCTTTGCCGCTTCCAGTACCTTCGGCACCCAATAATAGGTGAAAGGACACTGGTCGGTGTAGTAGAGGACAAAACCCGTTTCACTGACTTTTGGATGTCTGGCATAATCTTTGAATTTCGGCTGATCCGCATTCTCTGCAAGGGGCAGGTACATGAGGTTGATCCCGCTGTCGGATAAGTCCGCGACCTTAAAGCCTTTATACTTCAGGAATTTCGGATCAGCTAAAAATTCCCGCTTCCGCCCCTCGGCGCACAGAATGCAAACGCCTTTCTTTCCCTGTTCTTTCGCGTCCCGGATGCACTCGGAAAGCAGTTCTGAGGAATAGCCGTGTCCCTTCATGGAGCCGGAAACCCACAGGCAGTTGATGTAAAGCCAGCCGCCTGCTTCAATGGGCACCCATGCGTTTTCCGCCGGAATATATTCGATAAAGCACTTTCCGCGCTCCTCGCTGCGATAAAAGACAAGTCCCTCATCAAATCGCTGCTTCAGCCACTCCTTTTTCGCAAGAGCCTGCTTGCCGGACATGGCGCAGCAGATGTGCTCCTTGTCGACGTTCTCTTTCGTGATATGGATATATTTCATCGATCATCACCTGACTTTCTCCATAATTATTGCATGATATCGGGATCAAAAGCCCCCGATTTTGATGCCTGCATAATTATATGTCTCCCCTCTGGAACAGCTGCCCGGAAAGCTTTAACTTTTCTTTTTTCGGGAAGGTCGCTTCAAACTGTTCAAAGGCTTCCGGATTCTTCTCACAGGCAAAATATCCCTCCGGATCCTTATAAGTACCGGTAATGCTGTCCAGAAATCCGGGAATCAGTTCCTTGATAAGAAAGTAATCGGCCTCCGGGTCATCAGCTTAGCGCACGCCCTTGGTCTTTGCTGGGACAAAGCCGGACTTGCCGTAAAAATCAATATTGCCGGTAATGGCAAGCGCCCCTGCGCCCATTTCTCCTGCTTTTTCCATGGAATAGTCAAGCAATTTCTTTCCGTAGCCCTGCCGTTTGTATTTTGGTGCAATGCCGATGGGGCCGAAGGTCATGATCGGCACCTTTCTTCCATCATCGCAGTCAATTTCTGACCGCACATAGGTGACCTGTCCGATCAGCTCCCCATCCAGCTCCATCACGAAGTCCAGCTCCGGCACAAACGCCGGATCATCCCGATAACAATGCAGTACATAGTGTTCCATACAGCCGGGTCGACAAACATTCCAGAATGACTCGCGGGTCAGGTTTTCGACGGCTCTGTAATCGTCTTTGTTTTCTTAGCGAATCGTAATATTCTTTTCTGACATTTTTTCTCTCCTTTTATTATACTCTTTCTTCCTCCATCTTCTTGCCCTTCGGACAAGAAGCATCCCTCGGTCTAAAGAGCTTGGTTCATTTCGCTTTACTTCCACGGTTTCCCTGTGACATATCCTTTCTCCAGCCAATAGGCATCATCAATCGCAGACATTTTCTGTTTCTTATGTAAAAACTGATAGAATGTAAACAGGCATCTCACCTTGAATGATGGCGTTAGATGTTCGGCCCTGCGCCGGACATTCCGTGCAGTCCGCACCACCTTCCTTTCTGCTGATCTGCGGAACGATGCAGGCAGATCTGTCCAGTCATGATCCCACACCTTCTGCGAAAGAATATGCGTTCTGGCGATCCCCCAGTAGTCGGTGCTGTCTTTAATCTCCCGGACGGTGGATCTCATGCCTCCACCTCCGGCTGTATTAATCACGACGGCCTGCTTCTTTATGAACGACAGATCCGGACGGTGGATCAGCCAACGATACGCGAAATGATCCAGCAGTATTTTCATCTGTCCCGGAGCATGGAACACATAAGTTGGGGTGCAGAAGATGATCAGCTCGGACCGTTCCATGGCAGCAAGGATCGGGGCAAGTGCAGAAGCTCCGCCGCATTTTTGCTCCTGTCCTTTGATACAGGCATAGCATCCCACGCAAATATGGGGCATGTCCCGTGGCAGCTGAAACTCAAAAAGCTCATCGTCCGCCAAAAGCTCCCTGATGAGCAGCCGGGCAATGTTGTAGGTACATGACTGTGCCTTCCGGCCAGTGGAATATATAACGGTAATATTCATGTTGTTTTTCCGTTCTTTCTGTAACCAGACTCCACCTTGGAAATAAAATGGTCGATATGGGCGGCCAGCAAGGAAGATACCGATTCTTTTTCCTCTGCCCCGTCGTAAACGCTGTAAAGAAGATACATCGGACCATAGAATTCCAGAGCTAACTGCATGGCATCCTCATCAGAATCGGTCATCTTTCGGAAGATCGCCGCCATGTACTCCAAAGGCCCGCCGGCAAGATAGTCGTGATGGAGCTGTGCGAGCTTTGGATCACGGTATTGCTCCAGCGTCAGCATTTTGCGGAAATTGGAGGAAAACGGTTCCTTTGTCCAATGGTCAAACTGCGCCATGCTGTATGTGCGGATTTTTTGAACCGGCGTGTGAAGATAAGCTTCCGCAAAGCCGTCCGGTTCCGTTTCCGGCATTTCATATTCCGCGGCACGCTCATAGTCCATCCTGTTCATCCGTTCCACGATCTTATCCAGAATTTCCTGTTTGCTGGAATAGTGCTTATACAGGGCCGCTTTCGTAAATCCCAGCTGCCCCGCGATATCATTCATAGATGTCCCTAAGTAACCATTCTGTGCAAAAAGCTCCAGAGCAATCCTTAAAATCCGTTCCTTCGTTCCTTCAATCATAATGTTCTCCTTAAGCAAAGTAACCACTTGGTAACTTTATTATAGTTACCGAGTGGTTACTTGTCAAGAGCCAATATAAAATTGTACTTCTATCAATTGCGGTTGGGCAAAGGCAGACTGGAAGTTGTTTACTGTTTCTTCTTTACAACGAAACCAATAACGAACAAAATAATTGCAGGAATTACCCAAAACAAAGCATTTACTAACACCCACAAATAAAAAGGCGCAGAGTTTAGCGATGTTGAGTATTGAGTATAATCAACGATGCTCTTAATAACAAATACAATCAACAGAATGAGACTCACAATGTTGCATATCATAGGTACTTTCTGTTTCATTCTAAACACCTCCATAAATTCTAATTTATCTGCGTGTTCCGTCATCATTAAAATTTTTTTTCAAAGCTTGCTCTGTCGGATAAATTGATACAATCAAAATAATACATTGAATTGTTACAAGGATTCCCCCTGCAACCCCAATCGTATTTTCATCACTATGGTATAACGGAATATGTACCAAAGCAGATGGTATAATCATTAACCATCCTATTTTCCACCAAAGTTTTCCACAATAGTCGTGGGCAAATTTCCATGTATCCATATTTTTCCTCGAACGAGTTGTTCTGTAGCCTAACATACCGTTTATATGTTTTGGACAATGTTTCCACATCATTCTTCCACCAACAACCATAATAATTGGAATTAATAAATCACATAGTAACATAAACCACCAAAAGCACATAAAATTCACCACCATAACTCCCGATTATACGCTTTCTCCTGCCCATCTTCTTAATCCTTCATTTCCTACATATTCACATAGCTTGAAGTATCTTCGGTTACACTCGTGATCTTTACACGATCCGCTTCCACATGACAACTGTAACAGACGATCTGAACACCTGCCTTCGCAGCCTCCACAAGCGCCTTCTTAAACTCCGGCTGTGCCGCCTCATTCGGCAACACCCGATGAATTCCATTCATCTGAATCACAAAGGCGATTGCTGTGCGGCAGCCTTCCTTTGCCGCCTTTGTCAGCTCATGTAAATGTTTTACCCCTCGCTCCGTTGGTGCGTCCGGAAACAATCCGATGCCCGGATGCAGATCATCCGCCAGCGTACAGCCCTTCACTTCCGTCAGGAATTTTTCACCGTTTTTTTCCATGTAAAAATCAATTCTGGAGTCTCCGTAAGTATATTCTGCCTTCACAAGATCATAATTCAGGCTCATGTACAGCTGCTTCATCAGAGCATTCGGCGCCAGACTGTCAATATTCACCCATTTTAGCTTTGGCTTGTATACAGAGATCAGATCGTATGCCGTTTTTCGATTCATATTCAACGTCTTCTGCAGCGTCACCTTCGCTTTCGGCACCAGAAGCTCCCGCAAACGCCCCGTATTTTTCACATGAACCAGCTCTGTCTCCCCATCGATCAAAACCTCCGCTGTGAAACGGTTGATCCTGCGGACGAAGCTGCCTGCAACGGTATTCTCATAAATGCAAGAAAGCGGCAATGCTTTCTGAACTGTCCTCATTTTCCATACTGTTCGTTCCAACCTTTTCAATGTTCTGCATTATCTGATTCGTTCAAAAAACACCCCCGTTAATTTTCCAACAAAGCATGTGATCGTTGCAGATCGACAAATCATTGTTTAATTATATCTTCATCATACTTAGTTAAACTGACTTCGTCAACGCTTTGGAAGCACACTGCCATTTGGATAAAATGTCCTGCTGCTTGGGAAATATAGCCTTTATCGGCACATTCCAGTGCCTTGATAAGGGCAACCGGAACACTTTCCGCGATTTTCTTTCGTCACTGAGAATAAACTGCCGGGAGACTGTTCCTTCCATGGTGTAAGAAGTCAGGCTAAGAAAACTTCTGAATGGGCATACATTGCATTCATGAAAAGAAAGGTTCTGACATTGAAGCACAGCTCCATGTCAGAACCCATTTATTTCACAAATTATTTTTTTGGGTTGCGTCGCCCGGTGTTTTCCGAGCCACGCACTTCCTCATGGTAAAAGTAATCCACAATGACCGGGTGTCCAGGCTCTGCTCGTCCGTAGGGCAGCTCGTTGTCCACGAAGGGACAGCTGTTTTCTTTCGCCAGCCGTTCCGCTTGATCCTCCAAACCACGGAAGTAGCTTCTGTCTCTCTTGTTGTAGATAGCGTCGTACAGCGGAACCAAGTCAGGATATTTTTTACGTATATAGTCAAGGATGTCTTTTTTGAATCCGCCTCGCAGGTTTAGATTTTCCAACCATATCAGGTCGCACTGATTTCTGACCTGATGGAAGATAGCCTCAAAATCCGTAATACCCGGAAAAACCGGAGCGATAAAACAGACAGTGCGAATGCCCGCATCATAGATCTGCTTCATGGCATTCAGCCGCCGCTTGATGCTGACGGCATTGTCCATATCATTTTTGAAATCCTCGTCCAGCGTATTGATCGACCAGGAAACCGTGACCTTTCCCAGTTCTTTCAGGAGGTCGATGTCACGGATTACCAAGTCTGACTTGGTGCAGATGAGAATTTCTGCCTCGCTGCCCCGGAGCTGCTCAAGAAGCTTTCGGGTGTTCTGAAACTGAGCCTCCTGGGGCAGATAGCCATCGGTCACCGAACCGATGACTACGCGCTGCCCTTTGTACTTTTGCGGATTTTTGATTGCTGGCCAATGTTTCACATCCAGGAATGTACCCCACGGTTCGGTGTGCCCGGTAAATCGCTTCATAAACGAGGCGTAGCAGTATTTGCAGCCATGGGTACAGCCCACATAAGGATTGACGGAATAGCCGCCCACCGGCAGGGTGGATTTTGTCATAATATTTTTGGTTTCTACATCCTGAATCAGAATGCTGCTCTCTCTCACTTCTGCCATGTCTTCTGTTCCTCCAATACCCGGTAAAAAGCCGGGGGAAATTCTTGTATCATCTGTGCCTCTCCCATGATAGGAAGCAGATCTTCCTTCATGAATACAAGGATACAGTCTTTAATACAAACAGCCACCGCTGATGCCTCCTTACCGTTTTAAGATTTAATCTTCGACCGCAGGTGCAACTTTCCCGAAGCCGTTCCAGGCATACAGGCCCTTCTTGTCCTCATCGCCCAGGAACTTGTCCACCTGACAGATGTGCAGGATATGGTCGCCCACCTCCACTGACTGCTGCAGGGTGGCCACCATCGCCAGCCGGGTGTCCGCCGGAATCTGGATGTCGCTGCCTTCCACTGCTTTCATTTCAATGTGGTTCGCTGCCACCTTGTTGACCTGTGCACCGGTAGAACCGCCACAAGCCATTGCCGCGCCAGCCAGACTCTCACCGGGAACAGTGACAATGACTTTGCCGGTCTCACGCACACGCTTGCCAGTGTGGGACTGCTTCCCAGCGGCAAATCCAATCATCGGCGGATTGAAGGAGAGATAGGAAACAAAGCAAATAGGAGCCAGATTGGTGGTGCCATCCTCATTCAGAGAACAGATTAAAGTCAGCGGGTTGGGAGAGGTATAAACAGTTGCCTCCATAATGTTCAGTTCTTTCATGTCATTCAGACCTTTCTAAGAAATTTCAGTCGTTGACTGCATGGCCAACCAGTGATATATTTATTATACTTGACAGCAATTTTTGCTCAAGTACGCAAATTATTTGTACCTGGTATCAAAAAGTATACTGTAAAAGACGAGGAAAGATTCAATTATGACTTATGAAGAATTCAAAGAAAAGGTTGGCAGTGTCATCCTAACCGATGATGGAAACTGCCCGGTCACGCCGGTGGTTCAAATGCTGCAGGGCAAATGGAAACTCCAAATTCTTTATGAACTGTGCATCAAGTGCCCCATGCGGTTTGGGGAACTGAAAAAAGTTCTCAAACCCATTACCAACACAGCTCTGACCAACGCCCTGAAGGAGCTGGAAGCGGACGAATTGGTTCAGCGTATCCAATATAATGAAATGCCTCTGCGAGTGGAGTACTCCCTCACCGAGAAAGGGCGGGACCTGCTGCCTGTTTTTTATGCTATCTCTCAGTGGGGTATGAAGTATATCCCCTGAATAAATTATCCTTGAGGATTCCATCCAAATATAAGAGTTGCCGGAATGGTTTGATGATCTGTCAAATCATTCCGCTTTTTTTAAGAAACCGTACTCAAATCTATCTTATCGGCTTCCATAACAGGTCTTAATGGGCGGCAAGGTGTTCCCGCGGCAACAACCCCCGATTAGGAACTGCATACTGTTCTGCCAGTTTCTTATAGTATTCCATCCACAGCACGGTGATTTTAACCTTCTTATGCATTAGCATAGTCATTTTGAACCTGCTCCGGAATCGTCATGCCTCGCACGCCTCCCGGAGCGCAGGCAGCAGCTCATCCAGCCGTCCGTCCAGTCCGAAGGACTTCTCTTTGATATTGTCCGCAATGTAGATCTCACCCAGATTGATGGTCACATAAGTGGCGTTTGGCTCGCTGGCCACCAGGCGCATCATCGGGGCCTTGATCAGCTGATTGCGCCAGCCAATGCCCAGCTCCAAAACCACCAGTTTCTTCCCGTGGTAGGTTTTCAGAAAGTTTTGGAACCGTGCCTGGGCTGCGGTATCCGGAATCATTCTCTGACCCGCGCCCATGTGGATGTCCATGGGACCTCCGCACTTGGGACAACGCGGCACCAACTCTGCGGGCACATGGCCGCCCTGTTCGGCAGCCGATAATTTTTCGGCCACCTCTAAACTTGAATAGAGGGTATCGTGGCAGGGGCGGGCACACTGCATCGTAAACCAGTTGCCCTCAATCTCATAGATTTTCGTCGAATCGAAACCACACCGTTCAAAGTGACCTTCTCCGTTTGATGTGACGACAAAGTAATCTTTTTCTCCCACAACGGCCTTCAAATCGTTCATCATCGGCGTAGGCTGGTACTGCCCGCAGTAATGATGGATGAGCCGTGCCCAGAAGGCCCACTTTTCCTCCTCGTTGGGCCATCCGGCCATCATGCCCTGCAAAATGCACCCAAGGCCGTACTTCCATTTAAAATCCCCAAACAGTTTTTCAAAGGCCGCATTGTCCGCAAACAAATGCAGGCCTTCGGTGATGGACAGGCCGTTACTGGCCCCGATCAGGATAGCGTCCGCTTCTCTGAATTTTTCGGCAATGGGTTTCCAATCAATCATATTCGTTCGCTCCTTTTCTATTTTATGGTTGCTGCAATGGATCGCACCTGCCGGAGGGCAGCTAGAGTTTCCGTGCATCCCGTAGCACTTGAGCAATGTCGGCCACAATGGTCATGCCCTTGTCCTCCAACTGCTTGGGAAGGAAGTCATACTTATCGTTGACGCCGATATATCGGGCATGAGGAAAGCTGAGGGTCATGTTCCAGAAAGGTTCTTGGATAAACATGGGAGTCATCCGGCCAACGCCCAGCTCCAGAAACAGAATCTTACTGTCTTTGTGTTCCAGCACATAGCGAGAAATTTTTTCGTACTGTTCTTCGTATTTTTTTCCTTGCAGGAAATTCCCATATCCCCGCACCCAGGGGAATGCCTCACCGCCGCAGTGGGGGCACCGTGGAATAAGATCCGTGGGAATCTTCGTGCCATCCCCCATAGCGGCTACCATATCAGCCACCGGCTTTACCGCATCCCAGGTGTCATCGGTACAGCAGGCGGCACACTGGAAGAAGCGGTGATCCCCCTGGATTTCTGCCACCTTCTCCTCCGGGTAGAGTTTGACAAACTGGGTATCCTGGTTGGTGGTGAGGATGAAGAAGTCCTTGCCTTTCAGCAAAGCGTCTAAATCCAGATAGGGATGACGCACAGGTGCGGTCTGGGTGGTGTGAAGGAAGGTGGCGAGATACCCCCAATACTCTTCCCTTGTCTTCCAGGGGTGCATCATCCCTGCAAAAGCACCTTTGAAGTGGTACTTCTCAGCAAAAGGCCGGAAGTATTTCCGGTAGGAGTCGTTGTCCTCGTAGTAAAAATTTCCGCCACCGGCAGCGGACAGGCCGGAGGCCCCGCCCACTACCACACAGTCAGCTTCCTTTACCTCCTGTACCAACCGATCGATCTGTTCGCTATACGGCAGCGGCTTTTTGTCAGTCAGCTGATAAGGCGTACTGCCGGAAGCATAGATATGATAGTGCCTGGAATAATTCATCTGGGTCTGCATGACCAAATCATCATAGAAGTTCATTGTCACCATTCCTTTCGAGTTGGTGTTATTTTTATTTTTACTTCAAACCATCTTAGCATCCTCTTGCGTTACTGTCAATATGCTGTTATAATAAAAATAACATCAAGTAAAAAAGGAGATCAGACCATGAAATATCCCACCCGCCTTAGCGATGCTGTTCATATTCTGGCTTTTATCGCTCTGTACCCAGACTGTGACCTGACCAGTAACAAGCTGGCAGAGAGCATTCAGACGAATCCTGCCTATGTGCGTCAGCTCATGTCCGCCCTGCGGAAGGGTGGACTGCTGGTCAGCGTGAAGGGACATCCCCGACCTGCTCTGGCTCGTGAGCCGGAGAAAATCACTCTGCTGGATGCCTATCGGGCAGTAGAGGGCAACAAGCCCCTGCTCCATCAGGACATCCACACCAATCCTGCCTGTGGCGTGGGTGTAAATATCCAACTGGTGCTGCGGGATTTTTACTTGGACATTCAAAAAACAGCGGAACAAAGAATGCAAGAAATCACGCTGAAAGATGTGCTGGAACAATATCACATGAAACTCTTCCATTTGGGACAAAAATTCTTCTGAACGGGAAATACGGAACCTCCTTGCGGGACTATACTGAGAACCGGAGAGGCCTATACCCCGTATTTTGCGAATGATTGAAGAGGATCGCTACTGCAAGAAGCCATCCGCAATCCTGTCCTGTTCCGATTTAGAGCATATTTTTGCCCCACTCTTGTCTGCTCCTGTGTCCGTTCGAATCCCCCTCTTGAAATTGAAGGTGCTGGAAATTTTGATTTATTTGAGCAACATGAAAGTACAGTTTACAAGGGACTACACAGAGTAGGTATCTGACGGGAGGGGTTCCGCCCGTCAGATTTTCCATGTGATATTCAAGCTGTCGCTTGTGGCGGCTATGGTGGTAATCATCAAATCCACCACCCGCCGCTTGTCGTCAAAGGATACATTGTCCCAAGTGTCGAGATAGCCGGAAATCTGGCTGACTTGTTCCGGGCTAATGGCTTCCACCGTTA
>ERZ780203.2200-NODE-2200-length-11311-cov-4.163291_pt1 | contig 11311 bp, 5 predicted proteins | sample MGYA00511168_ERZ780203 | MGnify/ENA primary metagenome ERZ780203 (study PRJEB29588, sample SAMEA2156577) | human gut metagenome | biome: human gut; feature: human-associated habitat; material: faeces | place: Denmark | collected 2008/2010 ...
CGCGCGGCGGCTGCTCGCCGAGTTCGAGAACGAAATAGACGATTTCGAGGTGGTCAAAGGGGATATGGACGATGTGTTCCTGAGCGTCACCGGCAAAAAACTGACGGGAGGTGAGGGATGAAAACCGCGAGATTATCCGCATGCGCCCGCGCGTTCGCCTGCCTGACGGCCAGGAGTTTCCGCATATTCCTGCGCGACAGGGCCGGAGTGTTCTTTTCCCTGCTCGCCCCGCTCATCATACTGATGCTGTATTTTCTCTTTCTCGGCGAAGTGCAGTTCGACTCCGCCGCGGCCGCGCTCGAAGGCGTGCCGTACGACGAGAAAACGCTGGAGGCTTTCGTGAACGGCTGGATGATCGCCGGCGTAGTGTCGGTGTCATGTATCACCGTATCCTTCTCCGTGCAGAGCGTCATGATCGCGGACAGGGAAAAGGGCACGCTGTCCGACGTGCTCGTGACTCCCGCGCCGCGGCCGCTGATCACCGCCGCGTATTTCGCCGGCAATTTTATCGTGACGTTTTTCATCGTGCTGCTGGTGCTTGCGGTAAGCATGATCTTCCTGGCGGCGACGGGGTGGTATCTTACCGCCGCCGACGTGTTCGCCTCCGTCGGACTGACCGCGCTCAGCGTGCTTTCCGCAGCCATGCTGAGCACGCTCGTGTGCCTGCCGATGCGCACTTCGGGAGTGCACTCGGCGGTGACCGGCATTCTCAGCGCGGCGATAGGCTTTCTCATGGGCGCGTACATGCCCGTGTCCGTCTTTCCGCCCGCGGTGCGTTACATAGTGCTGTTCGTGCCGGGGACGTATTCGTCCTGCGTGTTCAGGAACATCTTCTGCGGAGGCGCGCTGACCGCGCTGTGCGAGGACTATCCTCCCGCGGCCGAAACCGCCCTTCGGGAAGCGTTTACGCTGGATATGGACTTTTTCGGCGCGGACATAGGCGCGGGCGGGGCGCTGCTCATATTCGCCGTCACGATTCTGATCGTCGCCGCGGCGGCAGCTGCGGTCGTCGGCGCGCGCATATTGCTGCGCCGACACGGGAAAACCGCATGATTTCCGGGCCTCGCGGAACATTTTTTCCGTTTTTTGCATAAAAACGTTTGACTTCCGACCGTATTTTGTGGTATTATCCCCCGGTAAGGATATACTGATAATTTGCCCTTTTCGGTTTTATGTTAGCATGAAGGGAGCATTTGCCACAAGTTCTTCAGGGATCGGAAATTGTCGAAGCAAACCGGAAAGCAAGTGAAATAACTTTGTTTCTACCCGAGGACGCCGCAAGGCGCCCTATGGGCTATTTTTGCATTCCGCGGTTTTCCGCGCATTCCGTCCCACCAGAGAAATCAAGTTTTGCGCCGCCCCGGCGAGTCAGGCGGCGCGCCAAGGAGTAATATGGCTGAAAGAAGAATCCGTACCGTCAAATACGGTAACACCGAACGCCGCAGCTTCGCTCAGGTTGACGAAGTCATCGACATGCCCAACCTCATCGAAGTGCAGAAGAAGTCGTACAACGATTTCCTCGAAACGGGTATCGGAGAAGTGTTCAAGGACTTCTCCCCGATAACCGACTTTTCGGGCAGAATCGAACTTCATTTCCTCTCTCACCACATCGAAGACAAGCCCAAGTATACCGAGAAGGAGTGCAAGGACCGCGACGCGACGTACGCAACGCCCCTCAAAGTCAAAGTCCGCCTCGTCTACAAAGAGTCGGGGCAGATGACCGAGCAGGAAGTGTTCATGGGCGACCTGCCCAAGATGACGCCCAACGGCTCGTTCATCATCAACGGCGCGGAGCGCGTCATCGTCTCCCAGCTCGTCCGCAGCCCGGGCGTGTATTTTTCCGACGAGACGAAGGACCAGAAGACGGGCAAGGTATATTATACCGCGCAGTCCATTCCGTCCCGCGGCGCATGGCTGGAATACGAGATGGAGCCCGCGGGTACGCTCGCGGTGCACGTCGACCGTCAGAGAAAGGTGCCGGTCACTACGCTGATCCGCGCGCTGTCCGCGGTCACGACGGGCGATTTCGGCGAGGACGAACAGATCTGCCGCATCTTCCACAACGAGCCCATCATCGCCGAGACGTGCGCGAAGGATACCGCTCACAACAACAGCGAAGGTCTGCTCGAACTCAATAAGAAGCTGCGCCCCGGCGAGATTCCCAACCTCGACTCCATTCATTCGTACGTCAAATCCCTGTTCTTCGACAGGAGAAAGTACGACCTGACCCGCGTGGGCAGATATAAGCTCAACAAGAAGCTGTCGCTCGCTTCCCGCATAACCGGGCTCGTGGCGGCCGCCGACGTCGTGGACGGCGACGGCGTGCTCTACGTTTCCGCGGGTGACGTCATAAAAGAGGACGTTGCGATCCGCATTCAGAACGCCGGCATCAACGAGGTCGCCGTCGAAGTGGCGGGAAGGGAAGAACCCTTCTACGTCATGGGCAACGGCCACGTCGACCTCGCGGGTTACGTCGACGGCGATCCGAGAGAGCTCGGTATCACCGAATACGTGTCCTACGACGTGCTCAGCGAGCTCATGAGCCAGGCGGACGGCGACGCGGTCATGCTCGCCAACCTCTGCCGCGAGCACTCCGATCTGCTTGCCGAAAAGCACATAACGGTGTCCGACATACTGTCCACCGTCAACTATATAATAGGTCTGCACTACGGCATCGGCTACACCGACAACATCGACCACCTCGGCAACCGCCGCGTGCGCAGCGTGGGCGAGCTGCTTCAGAACCAGTTCCGCGTGGGTATCGCGCGTCTGGAACGCGTGGTGCGCGAGAGAATGCAGATCCAGTCCGACGCCGAGCTGACCCCGCAGACGCTTATCAATATCCGTCCCGTGACGGCGGCGCTCAAGGAGTTCTTCGGCTCCTCGCAGCTGTCGCAGTTCATGGACGAAACCAACCCCATATCCGAGCTTACGCACAAGCGCAAGCTGTCCGCTCTCGGCCCCGGCGGTCTGAACAGAGAGCGCGCCACCTTCGACGTCCGCGACGTGCACTACACGCACTACGGCAGAATGTGCCCCATAGAGACGCCCGAAGGTCAGAACATAGGTCTTATCTCCTCGCTGTCCGGCTATGCCGTCATCAACGAATACGGCTTCATCGAAGCGCCGTACCGCAAGGTGGAGAAATTCTACGACGCCGACGGCAACGTCATCGGCGGCAAAGTGACCGACGAGGTCGAGTACCTTTCCGCCGACCGCGAGGACAGATACGTCGTCGCGCAGGCGAAGGAGCCTCTCGGCCCGGACGGCTGGTTCGAAAAGCAGCGTGTGCTTGCGCGGTACCGCGACGACATAAGAGAGTTCGACAGAACGGAAATCGACTACGTCGACGTTTCGCCCCGTCAGCTCGTTTCCGTCGCAACCTCGCTCATACCCTTCCTCGAAAACGACGATACCAACCGCGCGCTCATGGGCTCCAACATGCAGCGTCAGGCGGTGCCTCTGCTCCGTCCCGAAGCGCCCATGATAGGCACGGGCATCGAGCATAAGATAGCGTACGACTCCGGCGTTATGGTGCTTGCGCGCGAGAACGGCGTCGTGACGTACGTCGACGCTGACACCGTGCGCGTCAAGGAAGAGAGCGGCGCGGTCGGAACGTACACGCTCAAAAAGTTCCAGGGCTCCAACCAGGGCACCTGCATCAACCAGAAACCCATCGTGGCAAAGGGGCAGACCGTAAAGAAGGGCGACGTGCTCGCCGACGGTCACTCGACGGAAAACGGCGAGCTTGCGCTCGGCCGCAACATTCTCGTCGGCTTCATGAGCTGGGAGGGCTATAACTACGAGGACGCAATCCTCATTTCCGAAAGAATAGTCAAGGACGACGTGTTCACTTCCATCCACATCGCCGAGTACGAGATGGAAGCCCGCGACACCAAGCTGGGCGAGGAAGAGATCACGCGCGACATACCCAACGTCGGCGAGGACGCGCTCAAAAACCTGGACGAAAACGGCATCGTATACGTCGGCGCCGAAGTCACGAGCGGCGACATACTCGTCGGTAAGGTCACGCCCAAGGGCGAGACAGACCTCACTCCCGAAGAGCGGCTCATGCGCGCGATATTCGGCGAGAAGTCGCACGAAGTGCGCGACACCTCCCTCAAAGTTCCTCACGGCGAGGGCGGCATAGTCGTGGACGTCAAGGTGTTCACCCGCGCCAACAAGGACGAGATGAGCCCGGGCGTCAACAAGGTCGTGCGCGTGTACATCGCGCAGAAGCGCAAGATCGGCGTGGGCGACAAGATGGCGGGCCGCCACGGCAACAAGGGCGTCATTTCCAGAGTGCTGCCCGAAGAGGATATGCCTTTCATGGCAGACGGCACGCGCCTTCAGATCGTGCTCAACCCCCTCGGCGTGCCTTCCCGAATGAACATCGGACAGGTGCTGGAAGTGCACCTCGGCCTCGTCGCCAAGGCGCTGGGCTGGAAGGTCGCCACCCCGGTGTTCGACTCCGCGCTCGAGAGCGATATCGAGAAACTGCTCCGCGAAAACGGCTACGTCAACTCCGAAGGGCAGGTGGACGGCAAGATACAGATGTACGACGGCAGAACGGGCGAACCGTTCGAGAACCGCACGACGGTCGGCTATATGTACATGCTCAAGCTCATACACCTTGTCGACGACAAGATGCACGCGCGTTCGATAGGACCTTACAGTCTCGTCACCCAGCAGCCTCTCGGCGGCAAGGCGCAGTTCGGCGGACAGCGTTTCGGCGAGATGGAGGTGTGGGCGCTGTACGCTTACGGCGCCGCAAACATCCTGCAGGAAATCATGACCGTCAAGTCCGACGACATCGTGGGCCGCGTCAAGACCTACGAATCCATAGTCAAGGGCGTCAACGTTTCCGAGCCGGGCGTGCCCGAGTCTTTCAAGGTCCTCATCAAGGAACTGCAGGCGCTCGGTCTCGATATCAAGATACTCAACGACGAGCAGAAGGAAATATCCATAAAGGATATAACCGAAGACGAGGCGGACACTTACGAGGTGCCCACCAAGAAGATGAAGCATTTCGAGAACGGCAAACTCGTCATGGAAGAGGAAATAGACCTCGATTCCTTCGACGACGTCGATCTCGACGACGAGGACGACGACGAGAGCGATCTTCCCGAGTTCGATACCGATTCGCTGTTCGGCGATGACGACGATCTGGAGATCGACGACAAGTTCGCCGACCGCGAGCTGGATGACGACGATCTCGACGATTTCGACGATCTCGGCGGCGTGCTCGATGAAGACGACGACAAGGAGGGCGAATAAGAATGTTCGAACTTAACAGTTGCGACTCGATGGAAATAGCCATCGCGGGTCCCAATAAGATCCGCGAGTGGTCCAAGGGCGAAGTAACCAAGCCCGAGACCATCAACTACCGCACACAGAAGCCCGAGCGCGACGGCCTGTTCTGCGAGCGCATATTCGGACCGTACAGGGACTACGAGTGCCACTGCGGAAAATACAAGCGCATACGCTACAAGGGCATAGTCTGCGACAAGTGCGGCGTCGAAGTCACCAAGTCCAAGGTGCGCCGCGAGCGCATGGGTCACATAGAACTCGCCGCGCCCGTCACTCATATATGGTATTTCAAAGGCGTGCCGGGCAGAATAGGCCTCATGCTCGACATGACGCCCAAAGCGCTGGAGCAGGTCGTGTATTTCGTCAACTTCATCGTCACCGATCCCGGCGACACCGACCTCGAATACAAACAGATCCTTACCGACGCTCAGCTCACCGAAGCTCAGGAAAAGTACGGCGAGAAGGCGTTCAAGGTGGGAATGGGCGCGGAAGCGGTCAAAAAGCTCCTCGCCGACATAAACGTCGAGGAAGAGTATAAGAAGATGAAGGAGATCGTCGACAGCTCTTCGGGACAGAAGAAGCTCAAAGCGATCAAGCGCCTCGACATACTCGACTCCTTCCGCCGCAGCGGCAACGACCCCACGTGGATGGTGCTGGACGTGCTGCCCGTCATACCCCCCGATCTGCGCCCCATGGTGCAGCTCGACGGCGGACGTTTCGCGGTCAGCGACCTCAATGACCTGTACAGAAGGGTCATCAACCGCAACAACCGACTCAAAAAACTCATGGAGCTCAGCGCTCCCGACATCATAGTCCGCAACGAGAAGCGTATGCTGCAGGAAGCGGTGGACGCCCTCATCGACAACGGCCGCCGCGGCAAAGCGGTGTCCGGCGCCGGCAACCGCGAGCTCAAGAGCCTTTCCGGACTGCTCCGCGGCAAGCAGGGACGTTTCCGTCAGAACCTGCTCGGCAAGCGCGTGGACTACTCCGGCCGTTCGGTCATAGTCGTAGGCCCCGAACTGAAAATGTACCAGTGCGGTCTGCCCAAGGAAATGGCGCTTGAGCTGTTCCGTCCTTTCGTGATGGAAGAACTGGTCAAACAGGGCAAAGCGCATAACATCAAGAGCGCGAAGCGCGTAGTCGACCGTGCGGACAAGAGCGTGTGGGGCGTGCTCGAAAACGTCATCAAAGACCACCCCGTGCTGCTCAACCGCGCGCCCACGCTGCACCGCCTCGGCATACAGGCGTTCGAACCCGTGCTCGTCGAGGGCCGCGCCATAAAGCTCCACCCGCTCGCGTGCGGCGCGTTCAACGCCGACTTCGACGGCGACCAGATGGCCGTACACGTACCTCTGTCGCTGGAAGCGCAGGCGGAAGCCCGCTTCCTCATGCTCGCCTCCAACAACATCCTCAAGCTGTCCGACGGACGTCCCGTCTGCACGCCTTCGCAGGATATGGTCATGGGCGTGTACTATCTGACGATAGAGCGTCCGGGCGCGAAGGGCGAATTTAAGGTATTCTGCGACACCGACGAAGCGAAAATGGCGTACGCGTGCGGCGACATAGAGCTGCAGTCGCGCATTAAAGTGCGTATCTTCCGCGAAATCGACGGCGTGATGAAGCACCGCCTCATCGACACCACCGTCGGCAAGATAATATTCAACGAAGCAATACCCCAGGATCTCGGATTCGTCAAGCGTGAAACCGAGGACGATATGTTCAAGCTCGAGATCGACCGCGTCGTCGACAAGGGCGTGCTCGGCGACATAGTCGACGTGACCTTCAAGCGCAAGGGCGCGACCGAAACCGCTCGCGTGCTCGACAACATCAAGGCGCTCGGCTACAAGTATTCGACGATAGGCGCGATCACGACGTCGGTGTTCGACATGCACATACCGCCCGAGAAAAAATCCCTCATCGAAGAGGGCGACGCGCGCGTCATCGAGATCGAGAATCTTTACAAGGACGGCTTCCTGACCGACGACGAGAGATACGACAAGGTCATCGCCGTCTGGAAGGACATCAACAAGCGCATGTCCGACGTGCTGAAAAAGAGCTTCACGACGTTCAACCCCATCTCCATGATGGCTACGTCGGGCGCCCGCGGCTCCATCACGCAGATGATACAGCTCGCAGGCTGGCGCGGCCCCATGGTCAACCCTCAGGGTAAGACGCTGGAAGTGCCCGTCAAGTCCAACTTCAGAGAAGGCCTGTCCGTTCTCGAATACTTCATCGCCAGCCACGGCGGACGTAAAGGTCTTGCCGACACGGCGCTCAAAACGGCAGACTCGGGTTATCTGACCCGCCGTCTCGTCGACGTCGCTCAGGACGTCATCGTCATGGAAGAGGACTGCTGCGAGGGCATTCCGCCCAAGGGAATCAAGACGTACGCTATCGTCGAGGGCAACCCTTCGACGGTGGAAATCGACGTTCCCACCGAGGCGGAGAAAGCGACGGCATACTCGCTCATCTTCGACAAGAAGGCGCCCAAGTACACCGTCGACGAACTCGTCAATCCCAAGACGGGCAAGATCATCGTTCAGGCGGGCGGCAAGATAACCGAGGCCAAGGCTCAGGAAATCATGACCTGCGGCATCAAGGAAGTGCGCGTCATAGGTTCGCTCATCGAGAGTCTCGAAGACCGCCTCAACGGCAGATACACCGCCGAGGACGTCAGGGATCCCAACACCGGGGAGCTCATCATCGGCGTCAACGAGATGGTGTCCGAGGAGAAGGCCAAGGAAATTACCGACGCGGGCATAGCGGCCGTAACCATCAGAACGGCGCTGACCTGCCGCTCCAAGCACGGCATGTGCGCTAAGTGCTACGGCAAGGATATGTCCAACGGTTCGCCGATCAGAATAGGCGAGGCGGTCGGCATAATCGCGGCTCAGTCCATAGGCGAGCCGGGCACGCAGCTCACCATGCGTACCTTCCACACGGGCGGTATCGCCGCAACGGGCGACATCACGCAGGGTCTTCCGAGGGTCGAGGAGCTGTTCGAGGCCCGCAAACCCAAGGGCGTGGCTACCGTGTCCGCGACCGACGGCACCATCCGCATCAAGGAGGAGAACGGCCGCCGCGACGTCATCGTCACGGCAGACGACGGCAAGGAAACGTCGTACTCCATTCCTTACGCGGCAAAGCTCAAACCCAATATCAAGAACGGCGCGAAGATCTTCGCGGGCGATCCGCTCACCGAAGGTCCCATCAACCCGCACGACATACTTGCGACCAAGAACAAGAACGCCGTGCAGGAATACCTGCTCAAAGAGGTGCAGACCGTCTACCGCAGCCAGGGCGTCAAGATAAACGACAAGCATATCGAGACCATCGTCCGCCAGATGCTCAAAAAGGTCAGGGTGGAGTCGAGCGGTTCGACCGATCTGCTTCCCGGCAGCATGGTGGACATCAGCGAGTTCATGGAGGCCAACGGCAAGACCATCGAGAGCGGCGGCGTGCCCGCACAGGCTAAGCCCACGCTGCTCGGCATAACCAAAGCCGCGCTGGCGACCGAGTCCTTCCTGTCCGCGGCGTCCTTCCAGGAAACCGCGAGGGTGCTCACCGAAGCGGCTATCAAGAACAAGCGCGATCCGCTCCGCGGCCTGAAAGAGAACGTCATAATCGGCAAGCTCATTCCGGCAGGCACGGGCATGAGAATCTACCGCGACATCATGCCGGTGGAGAAGAAGCAGCCCGTTCCGGAAGAAACGGAGAACGCCGAAGGCGCGGAAACCGAAGTCCCCGCAGAGGAGACCGAGGGCGCGGCAGCCGAGGCGCAGGCATAAAGTCAATAACCGATACCGGAAAAATCCCGGAAGAGCGTTCTCTTCCGGGATTTTCGCATAAATGCAGCGAGACGTGCGGAAAATAGTCGCAGCCGGTTACGCTTATTTTTCGACCACTTACGCAAAGGCTTGCAAAAACGGTAACGTTTGGTTTATAATGAATGTAATTTCGGTTCGGAAATGAAAGAGGGGTACAATATTGATAAGGATTGCCATTGTAGAGGATGAACCGGACTGCGCTGCTCTGCTCGTAAATTACATAAGAAGGTTCGAAAAGGAAAAGGGATGCGAATGCACCGCGACGGTGTTCGACAACGCGATCAAGTTTCTCGGCGACTACCGCGCCGTGTACGACATCGTGTATATGGACATCGAAATGCCGATGATGAACGGCATGACCGCAGCGAAAAAACTGCGCGAGCTGGACGAAAGCGTGTGTCTGATTTTCGTCACCAACATGATGCAGTACGCGCTCAAAGGCTACGAGGTCGACGCCATGGATTTTATGGTCAAACCCGTCGGCTATTTCAACTTCGCGCTCAAACTGCGGAAAGCCGTAGCTTACGTCGAGAAGCAGAAGAACAACTTCATTCTCGTAGAGGTGGACGACGCGGTCAAGAAAATACGGATCAATGATATCAGGTACGTCGAGGTGCGCAACCATTCCCTCATTTATCATCTGGACAGGGAGGAGTGCGTCGTGCCAGGACAGCTCAAAAATATCGAGGAGCAGCTGCTCGGCGAGAATTTCGCCAAATGCAACCACTGCTATCTCGTCAATCTGAACTACGTGACCGAGATCAGACCGGCTTCCGTCGTCGTGGGCGGGGAGGAAATTCCCATGAGCCGCCGCAAGCGCAGGGAGTTCCTTCAGCAGATGGCCGACTTTTCGTGGGGGGGGGTTCGCTAAAATGCCTTTTGAGCCGTATGCATTTCTGCTCGTTCATCTCGTCATCGCAGCATTCATATTTATGATCGGTTTCAAAAAACGCAGGTATTTCGTTCTTGCGTTTTTGTTGTCTTTCGGCGCGTGTTTCGCCGGCTGCTGGTTCTATCCGGGCTGGAGCGTCTATACCGTGGATACCGGCTATCTGCTAGCATTCCTGTGTTCGCTGGTCGTGATTTACGCCACGTTCCGCGCCACGATCAGACAGACGCTGTATTACGGCATCGCCGGTTATGCTTTGCAGAACGTGTCGAACAACGTTTACTCCATAGTAAAGAATATTTCGGGAATGCGTATGACGTCATGGCTGATGTATTTGTTCGAAATGGCGGTAACGCTGGTTTTCGGACTGCTGATATATTATTTCTTCGCTCGCAAAATCACCGCAGACAACGTTATTGTCAAAAACGGCAAACTGCTTTTCGTGTCGGGCAGCGTAGTGTTCGTCGTATATATTTTCAGCAGTCTGCTGTCTGGAGCGCGCACCGATTTGTTCGTGGATACGATAAGCCGTCTGCTTGCAATCGTATGCTGCCTGCTGGCGCTGCTCCTGCAATTCGGCTTTTTCGAGCAGAGCAAACTGCAGCGGGAGAAAGAGGTGTTCGAGCATCTGCTGAATATGGAGCGCGAACAGCACGAGATATCCAAGGAAAATATAGAACTGATCAATCTCAAATGCCACGATCTCAAACATCAGATCGCGGGACTGCGGAATATAGAGAAGAGCGAGCAGGAAAAGTATCTGAAAAAAATAGAGAAATCGGTCATGATTTACGACGCATTCGTAAAAACGGGTAACGAAACGCTGGATATCGTACTGACGGAAAAGTGCCTCATGTGCGAAAAAAACGAGATAAAACTGACGTATATGGTGGACACGGACAAACTGTCGTTTATGGAAACGATGGATATATTCACGCTGTTCGGCAACGCGCTCGACAACGCGATAGAATGTGTGCTCGCCATCGACGATCCCGAAAAACGCATCATAAGTTTCAGAGTGGGCGGCAGGGGAAAGATAGTGTGTTTCCATATGGAAAACTACTGCGAGAGCAAACTCGTGTTCAGAAACGGTCTGCCCGTTACCACCAAGGAAAACAACGGCATGCACGGCTTCGGCATGAAAAGCATAAGCATGGTCGCCGACAAATACGGCGGCACCATGTCGGTGCATGCGGACAATAATCTGTTCGTACTCAATATCCTGTTCCCCAGATAAACGATATATTTATAATATTATTCAATAAAAGGCGGAGCGCACAGCAGT
>ERZ780203.2216-NODE-2216-length-11236-cov-44.459708_pt1 | contig 11236 bp, 8 predicted proteins | sample MGYA00511168_ERZ780203 | MGnify/ENA primary metagenome ERZ780203 (study PRJEB29588, sample SAMEA2156577) | human gut metagenome | biome: human gut; feature: human-associated habitat; material: faeces | place: Denmark | collected 2008/2010 ...
AAAAATAGGACGACTGCGTACGGGCACACCGAAGAATCTGCCGCAGTGCACCGGCTCGGCCGCTGCAAAGTCCGGGGCTGTCGCCAGGGCAAACACCCCCAAGCCGCAGGCTGCCTGCAAAACCGGAGAAGACAACTGGGGAAGGCTCCCGGAACGTTCCGGCAAGTACCGGAAAGGCCCGGCACACCCGCCCGGCGTACCCGGAAACACCGGGAAACCCGGCCCCTTACCCCGGAGCCCGGGAAAATCCCGGCACACCGCAGCTCCGGGAAACTCAGTAGGTCTGCTCGATATTCCAGACGAAGGCACGCGAGCCCTGCATCTTGGTGGCGGCGTCCATCTCCCGGAAAGCCTCCATCAGCGGCGCGACCTTTTCGTCGTCGACGATGGCCATGAGCGAAGCGTTCATCGACGGCCAGGCATGCGTGCCGTAATGGGGTTCGCCGTCGAACGACCCGCGACCCTCGGTCAGCGCCCAGCGCGTGAAGCCGCGGACGCCCTGCTCGTCGAGGATGGCGTTCACACGGTCGGTGAGCGCCTGGTTGTATGATAAGAATACTGCTTTCATAACGGTATTGGGGTTTTATGTCCCGCCTGCCCGGTACGGTAACAACCGGACAGGCGGGATAAACGGTTTAATGCCGGCTGGCCTGGTGTTCGGCGGCCAGACGGGCAAGTTTCTCCTTCTCCTTGCGCTGCGAGCGGTTGACGAATACCGAGTAGAGCGCCGGGATGATGAACAGCGTCAGCAGGGTCGAGAAGGTAAGTCCGCCGATCACGGCGATACCCATCGGCTGCCACGTCTCCGACCCGACACCCGTGCCGATCGCCAGCGGCAGCATACCCAGAATGGTCGTGAACGAAGTCATGAGCACAGGGCGCAGACGGCTCTTTCCGCCGGCGATCACGGCATCGAAGACACCCGAGCCGCGCTCGACCAGCAGGTTCATGTAGTCGACCATCACGATACCGTTCTTGGTCACGATGCCCACCAGCATGATGGCGCCGATCAGGGCAATGAGCGACATCGGCGTGGAGGTCATCCACAAAGCCAGGAAAACGCCCGTGGCGGCGAACGGGATGGTGAACATGATGATGAACGGGAAGAGCAGCGATTCGAACTGCGTGGCCATCACGATGTAGACCAGGATGACGATCAGGATGAACAGCACGCCCAGATCGCTGAAGGCGTCGCCCTGGTCTTCGACCGTACCGCCGATTTCGAGGTCGACGCCGTCGGGCACGGGATACCCGGCGATGAGTTGATCGACCTCGGCCACCACGTCGCCCAGGGCGACGCCGGCTCCGAGCGACGACTTGACCGTGATCACACGCTGGCGGTTCTCGCGCTCGATCATCGGCGCGGCATACTCCTCCTGCACGCGGCCGACCTCCTTGAGTTTCACGGGGCGCCCCTGCCCGTTGTAAAGCGTGATGTTCTCCACGTCCCCGAGCGACATGCGGAACGGTTCGGCATAGCGCACCACGATGTCATATTCGTCGCCGTCCTCGCGGTATTTCGAGGCCACGAGGCCGTCGATGCGGTTGCGCACGGCCTGCGACGCCGTGGCGCTGTTCATGCCGTAATAGGCAAGGCGGTCACGGTCGAAGACCACGTTGAGTTCGGGACGCAGGTCGTCGCGCGAAAGCTGCACGTCTCGCGTACCCTCCAGGCCGCCCAGTTTTTCCTTCAGGTCGTTGGCAACGGCGTTGGTCACGTCCATGTCGTAGCCGAAAACCTTGATGTCGACCGTCGCCGAACCGCTCATGCTGCCGTTATCGCCGCCGGGCATCACCGAATATTCCCGCACCTCGGGGATGCGATCCAGTTCCTTGCGCAGCAGGTCGGAGATAACGTAGATCGACCGCTCACGCTTGTCGGAGGTGGGCAGGCTGAGGTTGTAATTGATGATGTGCGAACCGGTGGTCTGCATCGCGGCGAACGCGTCGTCCGACGAGTTGGCGCCCGACGAGGCCGACACGAGCGTCACCTCGGGATAGTTCTTGTAGATGATGCTGTCGATCTGGCGGGCGATCCGCGCGGTGTAATCCACCGAAAGGTTCTGCTCCAGTTTGACCGTGGCCGAGATCCAGCCGTTATCCGAAGGCGGGAAGAATTCGGTCGGCACCTGCGTGACGAGCCCCAGCGAAACCAGGAAAAGCCCCATCATCGAGAAGATCGTGATACGGCGGTGGCGCACCACCCAGTTCAGCGAGCGGGCATAGGCGTCGTCGAGCCATGCGAGTGCCCGGTCGATGGGTTTGTATATGACACCCAGCCCCTTGTAATCGTGCACGCCGCCCTCGAGTTTCAAGAGGTAGGCGGACATCATCGGGGTCAGCGAAATGGCTGCCGTAGTCGAAACGCAGACCACGATGGTCACGATCCAGCCCAGCTCGCGGAAGAGGATACCCGCCATGCCCGGCACCATTGTCAACGGCAGGAACACGGCAACGACCACGAGCGTGGTGGCAATGACCGACAGCCACACCTCGTTGGTGGCGTAGATGGCGGCCTCCTTGGGATTCGAACCTCGCTCGATGTGCGTCGTGATGTTCTCCAGCACCACGATGGCATCGTCGACGACCATACCGATGGCGATCGAGAGCGACGAGAGCGAGATGATATTGAGCGTCGAGCCCGTGGCGAAGAGGTAGATGAACGAACAGATCAGCGACACGGGGATCGTCATACAGATGATGAGCGTCGCCCTCCACCGCCCGAGGAAGGCCATCACCACCAGCACCACGAAGATAAAGGCGTACATGATCGTTTCCGAGAGCGACCCGATGGCATTGGTGATTTCCTGCGACCCCTCGAAGATCGTCTCCATCTTCACGTCGCGCGGAAGGCTCGCCTGGATGTCGGGCAGGCGCTTCTGAATCTCATGGACGATGTCCACGGTGTTGGCACCCGACTGCTTCTGGATCATCACGCGCACGCTCCGCTGCCCGTTGGCGCGTTCGTCCATCGTGGCCTTTTCGAGCGTATCGCGGATCTCGGCCACGTCGGAGAGCATCACCGTGCGTCCTCCGGCATTGGAAACCACGACCTTGCGCATCTCGTCGCTCAGCTTGAATTCGCCGTCGGCCTTGATGTTGAACGTGTTGTTGCCGATGTCGATCGTACCGCTCGGGATGTTGACGTTCTCGGCGGCGATGATCTGCCCCAGCTGCTCGACGGTCAGGTTGTAGGCTTCGAGCTTGGCCGGGTCGACATTGACCTGCACCTCGCGCTCGGGGGCGCCCATGACTGTCACGGCACCCACGCCGTCGACACGGTTCAGGACGTTGACGAATTTATCGTCGAGGATCTTCTTCAGGGCCGGGTAGCTCTCGTCGGCCGTCACGGCAAGCATGATCACGGGGATCATCGAGGTCGAGAACTTGAAGATCGTAGGATAATCGATGTCGTCGGGCAACTGCGACTGGCTGCGGCTCACCACGTCGCGGATCTCGTTGGCGCCCTCGGTCAGGTCGGATCCGTATTCGAATTCGACAATGATCATCGACACGTTGTCCTGCGACTTGGAGGTCAGTTTCTTGAGGTTGCTCACCGTATTGAGGTTATCCTCCAGGATACGGGTGATGTTGGTCTCGATATCCGCAGCGTTGGCTCCGGGATAGAAGGTGATGACCGATATCTGGGGGATTTCGATTTCGGGGTACTGGTCTACCGCGAGGTTCATCAGCGAGAAGAGCCCGAAGACCATCACGCCGACGAACATGAGCACCGTGGAGACCGGTTTCCGAACCGCGCTTTCGTATATTTTCATATGTTTCGGGGCGTTTTATTCCTGTTTGATTTCCACTTTGGCACCGTCGTAGAGTTTCGAAAGGGCCGTGACGGCCACGGCTTCGTCCGCCCCGACGCCCGAAAGAATGTCCACGCGGTCGCCGACCTGGCGTCCGACATCGACACGGCGGCGACGGGCAACGCTATCGCCCTCGATGACATACACGAAGCGCTCGGCAGTGCCGACCTGCTTCTGGACGGCCACGTCGGGCACCATGACGCCCTCCTTCTGCCCCATGTTGAAGATCGTGCGGGCGTACATACCCGGGCGCAGGGTGCGCCGGGCATTGGGCACCTTCACCTCGACCTTGAACGTACGGGTCGTGGGGTCGAGCGCCGGATAGATCAGCGAGACGGTACCCGTAAAGGTCTGGTCGGGGAAGATGTCCACCTTCAGCTCGACGGGCATCCCGACCTTCACGTTGGGGAAATACTGCTCGGAAATATTGGCGATGACCTTCAGCGGGTCGATCTGCATGATGTGCAGGATGGGCTGCGCCGAGAAGAGGTCGCCCGACTCGTAGTTGCGCGCCGTGACCACGCCTGTGATGGGCGAACGCACCTCGATGTTCTTCTTGAGGTTGGCGACCACCTCGCGCTGCACGTCCAGCTGCGCCTTGGCCTGCTGGATCTGCTGCGCCGAGATACCGCCGGCCTCATAGACGGGCAGCAGGCGGTTGTAATCGTCCTCGACGGTCTTCAGCTGCACGAGCTGCTGGGTGTACTGCGTCGGATCGAGCGTCACGATGAGCTGCCCCTCGCGCACGGGGTCGCCCACTTCGACCAGGATGCGGTCGATGTGCACGCCCGAAGCCGCCGGAGTGATGTCGTTCTCCCTGAAGGGCTCGATCTCCGAAGTGAACTCCTCGGTAAGCTGCACGGTGGCGGACTCCGCCGTTTCGGTTTTAGTCAGCACACGGTTGTCCTGCTGCACGTCGCCTGCCCCGTTTTTGCCTTTGCAGCCGGCGAGGGCAGCCGCGGCAAACAATATAACTGCTGTTTTCTTCATATGCTATCTTTGTTTTTCAATTTCCACGCTATTTTTCCTTGCCGACGATGCGGTCGTACTCGGCCTTGGCCGTCAGGTAATCGAAGATCGCCTGCGAGTAGTTGAGCTGCGCCTGCGTCTGCGCCAGCTGGGCGCTGTTGAGCTCGAGGATCGTACCCGCCCCCGCACGGTAACGGGTGTCGGAGATCGAGTAGGCCTTGCGCGCCTGCTCGACGGTGAGTTCCTGGGCGTACATCGTCTCGCGCGCCGTCAGCAGGTCGTTCAGCGCCGAGCGAACCTGCACGTCGACCTGCTGCCGGGCGTATGTCCGCTGGAGGCCGATCTGCGAAATCTGGTTCTTGATCTCGCGCGAGCGGTTCATCTTCGTCAGCCCCGAAAAGAGCGGCACCGAGACGCGGATGCCGGCGGAAAGCGGGTTCTGCCAGAAATAGCCGTCCTTGATCGTCGTCATTTCCATCGTCGCCTGGTCGAACGACACCGAGCCCATGTTGTTCCCGGTGAGGGTGAAGTTGCCGAACGCCCCGATGGTCGGCAGGCGGCTCGCATTCTCGGCCTTGAGCTGGAGGCGGAGCAGATCCTCCTGCAGTTCGAGCGTGCGCAGGTCGGAGTTGTCCGAAGTGTCGGTCGTAAGCCCCTCGGTTCCGGCGAGCACCTTGTCGCGCATGGCGTCCAGCTCGCCTTCGACCTCGATTTCGACCTGCTCGGGGATCGAAAGATACATCTTGAGCATCAGTTTGGCGATGCGGATTGAGTTCTCGGTCTGGAGGATCGAGGGTTTCAGGTTGCTGAGCTGCACCTGCGCCGTCAACAGGTCGTACTCCGACATGAGCCCGTTCTCATATTGCACGGACGTGTCGTCGACCGTACGCTGGACGGTGGCCTGCGACTCGCGGAGCACGTCGAGCGACTGCTCGGCGAGCAGGATGTTGTAGAAGGCCTTTTTGACTTCGGCCGTCAGCGTGATGCGCGACGAACGCGCCGCTTCGACGGCCGTGGCCATCTGCTTGTCGTTCATCTTCATCATGCGGTAAACCTGCGGCGCGAAGAGCGGCACCGAAGCATCCACGGCCCCGCTGAGCGTCGTATAGGGGTCGTTGCCCAGCGAGAAGCCCTTGGACATCTGCTGCACGATGAAGCTGTGGTTGACCTGCCCGGTCACCGACACCTGCGGCAGCAGGCCGCCCCATGTCTGGCGTTTCACATAGTCGTAGCGCTGCACCTCCATCTCGGCGACCTTGATGGTGGGATTCTCGCTCAGCGCCAGGTCGAGGGCCTGGTCGAGCGTGAGGCGCATCTGCGCCACGGCAGCGAACGTACCCGTTGCCGCGAGGCACAATGTCAGAATCAGTTTTTTCATAGTCATCTATCCAAATTCAATTTATTTCCCGTTTTCGACAGTTTGTACCGCTTCAGGTTGTCGTCGATCAGCTGCAGGCCCTTGGCAGTCGAAATGCCGCGGAAAAAATTGCTGATGATCTGCACGAACGCCTCGCGTTCGGACATCCCGTCGGGCAGCATCAACTCGCGGCGTGTCACGATGGCCGAAGCCGTATAGTAAAGCACCGAAATGGAGAGGTCGATGTTGAAATTATTGACGAACAGCCCGGCCTCGATGCCCTGTTCGAGCATCGAACGCAGGCTCGTGCGGTTTTTCACCATCCCCTCGCGCATCAGCTTGTCGTGCACAGCGGGATAAAACTTCCGGAGGTTGTCCATCATGCGGCGCGAAACCTCGGCGTTGTCCATCACTTCGCCCAGCACCATGAACATGGCTTCGAGAACGTCGTGCGCGTCGGCCGTGAGTTCGTTCCACCGCTGGCGGTTACGTTCGGAATAGCGTTCCATGGCCAGGTAGAGCAGGCCTTCCTTGTCGCCGAACATCTCGTAGAGCGTCCGCTTCGACACCCCGAGCTGCTGCGCGATGTCGTCCATTCGTACCGACTTGATACCCTGCGAAACGAACATCTGCATGGCTTGGTCGATAATGCGTCCTTTCTGAGGAGGGGTCATAGCATTCAAATATTTCGGATCCGGTGGCAAATATAGAAAGAAAACCCATGAAACCAAAAAAGTTTTCTGTTTTCTGTCGTTTCATCAGCAAATAACACACCGAACGGCGAACAATGTAGTAAATCCGAACAATATGGGAGGTATCCCCCGTCCGTTCAGGCCGGTAGGGATCGTATCCGGGGAGACGCCGGGCATACTGCCGCAACGCATGCCGGGCCGGCGGGGCTCGCATCAGCGCAGCACGGGCGAAGGAACACGACTGCCGGAGACTGCATGCCAGCCCACGGGCGCGGCAGGGACGCATGCCATCGAGACACGCACCGGGGGATACGCCCCACGCACCGTCCACGAAAAAAAGCCGCTGCGGTTTGTCCGCAGCGGCCATAGGGAGAACATGACACGGGGTTATTTCGTCACCCGTTCGAGCCAGCGCACCATCGAGAGCATGACGAGCATCGACATGCCGCAGGCTGCGACGAAGACGCACCACGTAGCCCACATCGGGGTGTGCATGTAGAGCCATCCGCCGACGAACAGCAACGCATTGCCCACGGCCGTAGCGGCCAGCCAGAAGCCCTGCATAAGGCCCTGCATGTGCGGGGGCGCCACCTTCGATACGAATGCCAGTCCGAGGGGCGAGATGAAGAGCTCGGCGACGGTAAGGATGAAATAGAGGCCCACCATGACCCACGGGGTCACCAGGATCGACTGCACCTGGTCGGCCTTCATGCCTGCGAGGGCGGCCTTGTCGGGCAGTGCGAACGAGAAGAACATCAGGAAGAGGTAGGCCGTGGCGGCGATACCCATACCGATGGCGATCTTCATCGGGGTCGAAACCTCGATGTTGCGTTTGCGCAGCCAACCGAAGAACCACATGATCAGCGGCGTGAGGGTCACGACGAAGAAGGGGTTGACGCTCTGGAAAATCTCGGCGCCCTTGATGGTCGTGAAGCCCAGGTTGATGTTGATGACGTCGAGGTTGACGTAGTCACGTGCGAAATAGGTCAGCGAATAGCCGTTCTGGTGGAACGAAACCCAGAAGAAGATCACAACGCCGAACACGGCGAACAGTGCGTAGATGCGCTGGCGGATCTCCTGCGCCGACATGGTGATCTCCTCGGCCGAAGCCTTGGCACCGCCGACCGCGGCTTTCTTCGACGGGTCGGGGAAGCGCTGCTTGTTGGACAGGTAGATGACCAGCGACACGAGCATCATCACGATGGCCGCGATGAACGCATAGTGGAAACCGCGGTTGAAGACATCGAGGTAGCCGTTGCAGAAATCGTGCAGGCCGGCAGCCGACACGGGCGTGCCGTCGAGGTAGGCCGAATTGGCGTACGACGTGAGGTTGGCAAGCCCCTCGCCGGCCATGTGCTCGCCCTTGGCAAGGTATTCGTGGCACAGCTCGGGCAGCTTGGCGTTATAGTCGAAATTGTTGACCTTGAGCCACCAGTTGCGCACGCCGATGGCGACGAACGGCGCGAAGAAGCCCCCGATGTTGATGAACATATAGAAAATCTGGAAACCCGACTCACGCTTGGCGCTGAACTCCTTGTTGTCGTACATCTGCCCCACGAGCGCCTGGAGATTGCCCTTGAAAAGGCCGTTGCCGAAGGCTATCACCAGCAGGCCGACGCACGTCAGCGTCAGGTAGAGCGGCAGGCTGGACACGGGCGTCGGCGTGGGGATGGCGATGATCAGGTAGCCCAGCGACATCACCACGAGCCCCCACATGATGGTTCCCTTGTAGTTGCGGGTTTTGTCGGCAATGATACCGCCGACGAGCGCCAACAGGTAAATCGAAGCGTAGAATCCCGAATAGATATACCCCGCGGTCGTTTCGTTCAGGCCGAACTTGGCGGAGATGAACAAGGTCAGGATAGCCATCATGATGTAGAAACCGAAACGCTCGCCCATATTGGCAAGGGCCGCCGCGATCAGTCCTTTGGGTTGTCCTTTCATAAGTTGATTTTGGTTTTAGTAATTTTTTTTAATAAGGTGCTGTTTTTTAGTCTTGGACAAAGATAGAAAAAAAATTCATATATTTGTATAAAAGGAAAACCGCTATGGAAAAAACGACCCGCAGGCTCCCGATCGTAGAACGCGACGAGTGGCTGCTCCCCGCCGAGCAGGAGCTCAACCGCCGCTACGAACGGTATACGGACAAAATAAACGCGATCGAGCAGGCGGCAGGCTCGATCGTCGACTACGCCAACGGCTACCGTTATTTCGGCTGGCAGCGGGACGAGCTGCTCGACGGATGGTGGCTGCGCGAATGGCTGCCGGGCGCGCACGACGTCTACGTCTTCGGGGATTTCAACAACTGGCAGCGTACCGAGATACGTATGCAGCGCGACGCGCACGGCGTATGGAGCGCCTTCTTCCCGGAGGCGATGTACCGCGACCGGCTCCGCCACGGGTCGCTCTACAAGCTCCATGTCCACGGCGACAACGGCTGGAAAGACCGCATCCCGGCCTATGCCACGCGCGTGGTGCAGGACGAGGCGACGAAGAATTACACGGCTCAGTTCTGGGCGCCGGAGCCGTTCGACTGGCGGGGCGACGCGTTCGACGCCTCGAAGAACGGCAGCCTGCTGATCTACGAGGCCCATGTGGGCATGGCGCAAGAAAAGGAGGGCGTGGGCACCTACCGCGAATTCACGGAGAAAATACTACCTATAATAAAAAAGGACGGCTACAACGCCGTGCAGCTCATGGCCATCGCCGAGCACCCCTATTACGGGTCGTTCGGTTACCACGTGTCGAGTTTCTTCGCACCCGCATCGCGCTGCGGCACGCCCGAGGAGCTGAAGGAGCTGGTGCGCCGCGCCCATGAGCTGGGGCTGGCGGTCATCATGGATCTGGTGCATGCACACTATGTCCGCAACCTCAACGAAGGCATCGACGAACTGGACGGCACCGACCATCTGTACTCGCTGCCCGGCAAGGCCGGCTACCAGCCCTACTGGGACTCGAAGCTCTTCGACTACGGCAAGGACGAGGTACAGCATTTCCTGCTGTCGAACGTCAAATACTGGCTCGACGAGTTCCATTTCGACGGCTACCGCTTCGACGGCGTGACGTCGATGATCTACCACCACCACGGCTATGTCGACTTCGACTGCCGCGAACGCTTCTTCGACGAGGGGGTCAACCGCGACGCGCTGACCTACCTGACGCTCGCCAACCGCCTGGTGCACGACTTCCGGCCGGCGGCCGTGACCATCGCCGAGGACGTGAGCGGAATGCCGGGCATGTGCATCCCCATCGCCGACGGCGGCATCGGGTTCGACTACCGGCTGGGGATGGCGATCCCCGACTTCTGGATCAAGGAGCTGAAGGAGGTGCCCGACGAGGAGTGGAACATATGGGAAATGTGGGACGTCATGACCAACCGCCTGCCCGAAGTGAAAACCGTGGCCTATGCCGAATCGCACGACCAGGCGCTGGTGGGCGACAAGACGCTGGCATTCCGGCTGATGGACAAGGAGATGTATTTCCACATGGACAAGGCGTCGGAGAATATCGTGATCGACCGCGGCATGGCGCTGCACAAGATGATCCGCCTGATGACCATCTCGACGGGCGGGCAGGCCTACCTCAACTTCATAGGCAACGAGTTCGGGCACCCCGAGTGGATCGACTTCCCGCGCGAAGGCAACGGCTGGAGCTATGCCCACGCCCGGCGGCAATGGTCGCTGGCGAAGAACGGGTTCCTGCGCTACTCGTGGCTGGGGGATTTCGACAAGGCGATGATAAAGCTGGTGAAGCGTTACAAGGTACTCGCGGACGGTTATGCCTGGAACCTCGCGATGGACGAGTGCAACAAGACGATGGTTTTCTCGCACGGCAACCTGCTGTTCGTGTTCAACTGGCACCCCACGGCCTCGATCCCCGACTACGAACTGCCCGTGCAGGCGCCGGGCAAGTATGTGCCCGTGCTCTCGACCGACGAAAAGCGCTTCGGAGGGCAACAGCGGCAGGCGATGGACGCCGAGCATTTCTCGTTCCCGGCACGCGACGGCGACAACACCGAACGGCCCCATATCCGCATCTACAACACCTCGCGCACGGCGACGGTTTACCTGCGGAAGAAATAGCGGCGGGTGCGTCCTCCGCACCGACGAAAACCAGCCGGAGACGACAAACAGCAGGCCTGTCCCATGCGGGGACAGGCCTGCTGTTTTATCCTCGGGCAGGGACGACCCTCACCGGCCGGAAAGGGCAGGCACCCGGTCTCACAACCGCGGTTGCCGGCAAAGAGGCGGGCTTTCGGGCCGCGACGCTCCCGGCCTGAGGCAGTTTGTCGGCCGCAAAAGGCGGGCTGCGGGCAGGGCTGCAACGCTTGCCGGTCGCAAATGGCGGGCTCGGGACGCGCAACGGCGTTGGTCGGCCGGGAAAGGAGGCCGCCGGCCGGAGAG
>ERZ780203.2224-NODE-2224-length-11207-cov-2.157192_pt1 | contig 11207 bp, 10 predicted proteins | sample MGYA00511168_ERZ780203 | MGnify/ENA primary metagenome ERZ780203 (study PRJEB29588, sample SAMEA2156577) | human gut metagenome | biome: human gut; feature: human-associated habitat; material: faeces | place: Denmark | collected 2008/2010 ...
TTCAAAATGAGAATCTGCCATCGCTGCGATCTGTGGAAGATGTGTGATCGCGATCACCTGATGATCCTTTGAGATCACTGCCATCTTTTTAGCTACACGATTGGCAGTTTCCCCACTGATCCCAGTATCAATTTCGTCAAAGATCAACGTATCTACTCCATCTGCCTGTGCTGCTACTGATTTGAGTGCAAGCATGATTCTTGATAATTCACCACCAGATGCTACTTCTTGTACCGGACGCATTGGAAGACCTGGGTTGGTCGATATCATAAAACGGATCTGATCCATTCCATCTGCTGAAATCTGGTCTTTTTTCGTAACTTCGATTTCAAATCTGACATCTAAAAAGTTCAGATCTTCTAATGCTTTTGTGATATTGCTTCCAAGTGTCTTTGCTACCTTACATCTTTGTTCTGACAGATTCTTTGCTTCCTTAAGATATCGTTCCCTGATGCGTTCCTGTTCATTCTTTAATATTTCAATCTCATGTTCTGCATCACACAACATATTATATCGTTTTTCTGCCTTTTGTCCATATGCTGTAACATCTTCAATCGATGGACCATATTTGTCTTTTAAGGAATTAATGACATTCAGACGTTCTTCCACTTCCTGATATGTCTGCTCATCAAATTCCATATTCTCCATATATGTCGTCAATTCCTGATGAAAACCATTTAACAGATCTTCCACTGACAACAGTTGTTCATAAAATTCTGAGATCTGAGGATCTAAATGACTGATCTCCTGCATTCTTCTGATGCTTTCACTTAACTGATTGCCAATCGATGTTTCTTCCTCATATCCCGTCAGCATACGTGCTGCCTGACAAGAAATAATGATATCTCGGCTATGGACGATCTTTTGATATACCGTTTCTAATTCCTCGTCTTCTCCTTTGACAAGATTGGCATTCTCAATCTCTGAAATCTCATGTTTTAAGAAGTCCATCTCTCTTAATCTTTGCTGGTCATCTATTGATATTTCTTTTATCTTTGTTGAAATCTCGTGATATTCTCCTGCAAGATTTTTGCACTGTTCTAAGGAATATCTTGCATTTTCAGGTAAAAAATGATCCATCATACTTAAATGATTTTTCTCTTTTAACAGTACTTGATGTTCTTGCTGACCATGCAGATCAAATAAACGTCTGGAAACTTCTCTTAACGTATTGAGTGTCACCGTACTATCGTTAATCTTATTAATACTTCTCTTCTCGTTGATCACACGTTTGATGAAGATCTGACCGTCTTCTACTTCCAGATCCAGAGCTTCGATTTCTTTGATCAGCTTTTGATCTTCAATCCAAAAAAGCAGTTCAATGACTGCTTCTTTTGCTCCCGGTCGGATCATATCTTTTGATATTTTTTTCCCAAGTGCACTTTCTATAGAACCTATCAAGACAGATTTTCCTGCACCGGTTTCTCCAGTCAGTATATTCAAATGTTCATCAAATGTAATTTCCAATTCATTGATCAACGCAAGATTCTTTACATGTAAATTCTGAAGCATAGATTTCCTCTCTGTATATTTATTCTTTTAATTTTTTGATCATATGATCGATCTCAGCAATTGCAGTTCTTCCAATATTCTTATCTTTCATAACACACATGATCGTATCATCTCCCGCGATCGTACCAACCATTCCAATGATGTTTAAAGAATCAAGTGCAGCAGCAGACGCCATTGCCATTCCCGATACGGTTTTTACAACCAGCATATTCTCTGCTAGTTCCATGGAAATGATCGCTTCTGCTAAAATCCTCTGATACTTTCTTGAAGTCTCATCTTCCTGATCGATCAGACAATAAATCTGCTTCCCATCTGCATCCGGTTTCTTGATCAATGCCAGTTCTCTGATATCTCTTGAAATCGTTGCCTGCGTTGTCTTAAAGCCAATCTGATTTAATCTTGACAACAACTCTTCCTGTGTCTCAATTGGATATTGCTGGATCAATTCAATGATCGCTTCCTGCCTATTTTTCTTCATTCTGACCTCCAACTTTGATTCGAAGGATTCTGTAAAAGCTGTCTCCTTTCACTTTAATGATCCTTGCGATCTTCTTTGATTTACGCACCTGAAGAACATCTCCTGGCTGAAGTTTTCTCGCAACCTGACCGTCAAAGGTAACGTAGGCTTCCTCTAACTGAGATTCTCTCACGTTCTCAATATAAATATCAATCTCATCTTCTGGAGAAAGAACAAGACTGTTTGACTGCAGCGAATGTGGACAGATCGGAGTGATCAAAATAACATTTGCTTTTGGATTCACTACCGGCCCACCTGCTGATAAATTATATCCTGTAGATCCTGTCGGCGTCGAAACAATAATCCCATCTGCTTCATATACATCTAACAATTTGCCATTGACCATAATACGAAACGAGATGATTCTTGAAAAACCACTTCTTGCGATCACGACGTCATTGAGTGCTGGAAGATGATCTGTCTCATGATCCGCATGGATCACGCGCCCATCTAACATCATTCTCTCCTCAATCTGGAAAGTATCATTTAACAATCCGTCCAATCCGTCATAAAGTTTAGATAACTCAATCTCTGTTAAGAATCCTAAGGTACCGAGATTTACTCCAACCATCGGAATATCATGATCTACGATCAATCTTGCCGCATGAAGCATCGTCCCATCTCCACCTAAAACAATCACACACTCTGTGTCTTTTGTGATGCAGTTCATATCTTTTTGAACATGTCTTGTAAAATCACACATTCTCTGGCTGATTCCACCTTGTTTTTCAATATAATCCTGGATCTTTTTGGAAATACGCAGTCCTGGATCTTTTTTCTCGTTCGTTAAAATCAAAAAATTCTTCATGTTATTCCTTATTCTTTGCCAGATCCGCATGTGATGCATCCACCACTTCCTTGATCTGATCTGTCATTGTATGTCCATTCTCCATTGTCTCTGTTTTTCTCATATGTAATAAATACTCAATATTTCCCTCTGGACCTTTGATTGGAGAATAATCAAGGTGTAATAATTCAAACCCGTTCGTAGATGCGAAATCACAGATCTTCTCAATGACTTCTTCATGAACTTTTGGATCTCGTACAACACCTTTCTTTCCAACTTTTTCTCTTCCTGCTTCAAACTGCGGTTTGATCAGTGCAACAACTTCTCCTCCCGTATTCAAAATTCGATATACCGCTGGAAGAATCTTTGTCAGTGAAATAAAAGAAACATCAATAGATACAAACGATGCCTTTTCATCGATATCGTCTTCCGTCATATAACGCATATTCGTACGTTCCATACAAACAACTCTCTCATCGTTTCTTAGTTTCCAGTCCAACTGTCCATGCCCGACATCAACTGAATATACTTTCACTGCACCATTTTGCAACATACAGTCTGTAAATCCACCTGTAGATGCTCCAACATCCATGCAGACTTTGTCTTTTAATACAATATCAAAGTTCTTCATAGCCTTCTCAAGCTTTAATCCACCTCGACTGACATATTTTAAAGTTTTTCCCTTTACAATGATCTCCTGCTTTTCATCAAAAGTTGATCCTGCTTTATCCTCTCTCTGTCCATCTACAAAAACGATTCCTGACATAATGATCGCTTTTGCTTTTTCTCTGGAAGACGCAAGCCCTTTCTTGACAAGCAGTACATCTAAACGTTCTTTCTTCATTTTTCTATTCCTTCATCCATTGTCTGATGGAGTCTGCAATACTTTCTCCATCAATCTTCAACATTCTTCTTAACTCACTTACAGAACCATGTTCCACAAACTGGTCATCTATTCCAAGGCATCTGACTTCACCTTTGTAATCATGCTCACTCAGAAATTCATTCACCATCATTCCAAATCCACCGTTTAATACGCCTTCTTCTGCGATCATGATCTTATCATAGGTCTGTGACAGTTTCATGATCAACTCCTGATCAAATGGTTTGATATATCTTGGATTAACTAAACCAATCTCATATCCTTCTTCTTTAAGGATCTTTTCCGCCTTATCTGCCTCTTCAAAGATATTTCCAACTGCAATGATCACAGCTTCCTTTCCTTCTTTAAGTATCTGGCCTTTTCCATAGTGTAACTCTTCAAATTGATCTTCATACAAAGAGCTTGCTTCTCCTCTGGAATATTTGATCGCGGTCGGTCCTTTTGCATGATGGAGCGTATGTTTTAGCATCTCAGATAATTCCCTTCCGTTGATCGGAGCCATCACCGTCATATTTGGGATGATAGATAAATACGGAATATCAAAAATACCTTGATGAGTTTCTCCATCCGCTCCAACAAGTCCTGAGCGGTCCAATCCAAATATAACTGGATAATTCCCGATTGCCACATCATGTAAGATCTGATCAAAACCTCTTTGTAGAAATGTTGAATACACTGCAAATACAGGCTTTAGACCTCTTGATGCCATTCCGGCACAAAATGTAACTGCATGTTGTTCGGCAATCCCTACATCAAAGAAACGATCTGGAAAATGATTTTTAAACTTTCCAAGACCTGTTCCATCCGGCATTGCGGCAGTTACCGCAACAATCTTCTTATCTTTCTTCGCCTCTTTGATCAGTGTATCTGAAAATACCGCTGTGTTCGATGGATTGTCCGATTTCTTTAAAACTTCCCCTGTCTTTAAGGAAAATGGACTGATTCCGTGAAATTTGGCTGGATTCTGCTCCGCAGGACGATATCCTTTTCCTTTCTTCGTTACCACGTGAATAATGATCGGCTCATCTAATTGTTTCGCTCTATTTAACGTGTCTACCATCAAGGGAACATTATGCCCGTCAATAGGTCCAATATACGTGATCCCCATATCTTCAAAATACATTCCCGGAACAAATAATTGTTTGATCGAATCTTTTGATTTCTTAAGAATTGTTGTTAATTCCTTCCCGATTCCCGGAATTCTTAATAAGGATTGTTCCACATTTCCTTTGAATTCCACATATTCTTTTCTTGTTCGTACTTTATTCAAATACGCAGACATTCCACCGACATTCTCCGCAATAGACATCTTGTTATCGTTCAGGATAATGATCAGATTCTTCTTCTCCTTGCGTAGTCTTGCCATATTATTTAATGCTTCATATGCCATTCCGCCAGACAACGCACCATCTCCGATTACCGCAACAATCGTCTCATCCGTATGATTGATATCTCTTGCTGTAACCATCCCAAGCGCTGCTGATAACGACATGGAGCTGTGTCCACTGTGAAACGCATCACAATCGCTTTCTTTTTTCTTCGGGAATCCACTCATCCCATGAAATTGCCTCAGATTCTCAAATCCATTCTTTCTTCCTGTTAAGATCTTGTGCACATAAGACTGATGTCCTACATCAAAGATCAGCTGGTCTTTTGGAAAATCCAAAACAAGATGCAGCGCCATCGTTAGTTCTACAATTCCAAGATTCGATGCCAGATGCCCCCCTGTGCGACTGACATTTCTTAATAGAAAACGACGTATATCTTTCGCCAGAAGTTTATAGTCCTCTGGCTGAATCTGTTTAATATCATTCGGATCATTAATATACTCTAGCATAATGCTCCCTCTTCCTCTCTGCCTTAGTGTGTTCGATGGATCAAAAATCTTGTAAGATTTGTAAGATAACAATCTCCCTTATCATATTTTTCTAAAATATCAATTGCTTTCTTTGAAATATCTTCTACATCTCTTTGTGAACGTTCTAATCCTTTTAATGTCACATAAGTTGTTTTGTGATTCTTTTCATCACTTCCAACCGGTTTCCCGATCTCTTCTTCATCTCCTGTAAGATCCAGAATATCGTCTTGAATCTGAAACGCAAGTCCGATATATTCTCCACATTCTTCCATCTTCAGAACATCTTCTTTGGATGCTCCTGCAAGAACTGCTCCGATCATCATACATGCTTCGATCAATGCAGACGTCTTATTCTTATGAATAAATAAAATCTGCTCCATACTAAGCGGTGTACCTTCCAGTTCAACATCTGCAACCTGCCCGCCGATCATTCCATAGATTCCAGGTTTGCTAGCGAGAATCTTAATTGCTTCAACTACATTCATGATCTGGTCTTTCTCCGCAAGATCAAATGCTTTCGTTGCAACTTCATACGCATAATTAAGAAGTGCATCTCCTGCAAGGATCGCCATATCTTCTCCATAAACGATATGACATGTTTTCTGACCTCTTCTGTAATCATCATTGTCAAGCGCTGGAAGATCATCATGAATCAGAGAATACGTATGGATCATTTCAATCGCTGCCATAAATGGCTTTACGATATCTCCCTTTCCGCCAAACATCTGATATGTCTCGTTGATCAACATTGGACGAAGACGCTTTCCTCCCGCCTTAACGGTTGTGTTCATTGCAGTTAAAACTGTTTTTTGTAACCCTTCCTGTGCTGGCAGATATTCATCTAAAATAATTTCAATCTGTGCAACCTTTTGTTTCATCTCATCCTTAAAGTTCATGTTCTTCCCCATTCTCTTCTAATACGATCAATTCTTTTTCTACTTTATCCAGAGAATCCTTACACTGTTTCACAAGATTTACTCCTTCAGTATATAGTTTGACAGCCTCTGGAAGTTTGATTTCTTCACTGGAAAGCTTTGTAAGAATTTCATCTAACTGATGAAAACCCTGATCAATATCAAATTTCTTCTTTGCCATAATAAACTTCCTCTTTCTTACTTCCCTTTTTCATCCATTGTTCTGATCTGTTTTGCCATTGCAAGGATCGTTCCATCTGAAATCGTTAAGGAAATCTGATCTCCCTCTTTCACTTTGTGAACGCTTGTAACTGGCTCACCATTCTGATCTTCTAAATATCCAAATCCATTGATCAATTTCGCTGTTGGTGATAACCCATGAAGTTCTTTTGCGTACAATTCCAGTTTGTGCTTATACCCTGTCATCTTATTCTTCATCACTTGCTGAATCTGTTCTTCTAATTCTGACAAACGCATCTTCTGTTCCTGAAGTTGAAATCGTGGATCGTAATTTGCAATGGTGATCTGATACTTCTGCAATTTCATCTGATAACGCCGGATGATCTGTTTTAACAACGCAGCCATTGTATATTCTCTGTTTGCGATTCCTTCCATCACTTCTGTGATATCTGGAACTGCAAGTTCACAGGCTGCTGTCGGTGTTGCCGCGCGAAGATCTGCCGCATAATCCGCAATGGTAGTATCCACCTCATGCCCTATTCCAGAAATGATCGGTGTCTTTGCTTCGTAGATCGCTCTTGCGACATTCTCTTCATTAAATGCCCACAAGTCCTCGATCGAGCCCCCACCTCTTCCGATGATAATGGTATCAACTCCATACTGGTCCAGAGTGCGAATTCCAGAAACGATCGTATCAGATGCACCTTCTCCCTGTACTTTAGCAGGATATAATACTAACTGTACATACGGATTCCTACGCTTTGCTGTACTAATGATATCATGAATTGCTGCTCCTGTTCTTGCCGTTACCACACCGATCTTCTTTGGATTCTTTGGAATCGGCTTCTTGATCTCGTGGTCAAACAATCCTTCTTCATAAAGCTTCTGTTTTAACATCTCATATGCAACATATAATTCTCCGATTCCATTTAAACGAATCTCCTGTGCATATAGCTGATAACTTCCGCCACGCTCATAGACACTGACATTTCCATCCACAATGACTTCCTGTCCATCTTCTAATTCAAACTGCAATCCATTATATCTTGCACTCGCAAACATCACACAAGAAATCTGGCTTTCTTCATCTTTCAATGAAAAATAAATATGCCCAGAATGATACTTACAGTTTGACACCTGTCCCTTGATTGAAATCCTCCTTAAGGCATAATCACTTTGAAACATTCGTTTGATATAAGTATTAATCTGTGTTACAGAAAAAACTTTACTCTTCATCCATATCCTGTCCAATCTTACTTAAGACACCATTGATAAATGGTGCTGCCTTTTCATTGCAGTATTTCTTTGCAAGTTCTACTGCCTCATTAATTGCTACTTTTCTTGGCACCTGTTCATCTAATAAGATTTCATAGGTTGCAAGTCTTAAAATAGATAATTCAGCTTTTCCAAGTCTCTCTAAATTCCATGCATTCGTATGTGCAGAAATCTGTTCATCGATTTCATCTAAATGTTCGATCAGATTCTCTGTTTTCTCTGTAATTTCTTTCTGTGTCTTCTCATTGATATTTTCATGCCCATGAAAATATAATTCAACCTGATCTTCAAATTCTTCTTTCTCACAAAATTCTACACAAAATAAAATTCTGAAAATATGTTCTCTTACCTCACTTCTTTTCATTAGGGTTCCTTTCTGCGATACAAAGACGGAACTGTTATCAGTCCCGTCTGACTTTGCTTTATATTCTTTCTTACTCTTCTTCTGCTGCAACGCCTGTGACACGGACGTTAACTTCTCTGACCTTTAATCCTGTCATGTTCTCGATTGCTGCTTTCACACGATCTTGAACTTTCTTAGAAATCTCTGGAATACTAACTCCATAGTCAAGTTCTAATGCAAGATTGACTCTTACATGATGATTCTCTACGACAACTTTGACTCCCTTGGACAGATTATTCACTCCAAGTTTACTTACCAGTTCATTCGTGATATTCCCACACATTCTGGCAACTCCTGTCACTTCAGTTGCTGCAATTCCTGCGATCACTGCAATCACATCATCTGCAATTTTCACTTCCCCGAGCACTCCCTGCTCGTTTATCTGGTAACTACTTTTATTCTCCATAGTAAAAGCCTCCTGTATTTCTGCATACTGATATGATTTATTATACCAAAGATGAATATGTTATTCAAACTATTTTATAACATTCTTTTTGATCTTATCTCTTTAAAATGTTAAGAATAATTGATTTTCTTCCATATTTGTAAGATAATACTTTTGGCAGATATCCTTTGCGAATCTGACCTTTTATTAAAGGAGATCATATAATATGAAAAAATTAACAAGACAGGAGAAACATGAACAGTGTATGCGTGAAATCCGTGGAACATTGATTGTTGTATTGATCTGCTGTGCTTGGCATATTGCCAGTGCGTTTTTGTTAAATGGTACTGGTCTTTATTTTCTAGGTATGCCCGCATGGTTTAGTGTGTCAACATTCGGAACGATCATACTTTCTTTGATCGGTGTCTGGTACCTATTAAAACATGTATTTATTAATTTTGAATATGACGATGAAGAGGAGGGAGAAGAATAAATGTCAGCAAATCAGAAAATCATTCTTGCAATTTTTATTGTTTACCTCGCCTTAAATGCTGCGATCGGTATCATTTTCAGTAACCGTCAAAATAAAAAACAGCATACATCCTCCGAGAAAAAATTCTTCATCGGTGGAAGAAATATGAACGGACTTCTTCTGGCAATGACAACCATGGCAACTTATACTTCTGTAAGTTCCTTTATTTCTGGTCCAGGAGCTGCTGGTCTTACTTATGGATATGCACAGGCATGGATCGCTACAGTTCAAGTTCCGATCACATTTCTGGTACTAGGTGTCCTTGGTAACAAACTTGCTTTAGTTTCCAGAAGAACTGGTGCCGTTACTGTTGTAGGTTATTTAAAGGCTCGTTATAAAAGTGATGTTTTAGTTATTGTAACCAGCTTACTTATGGTTGCCTTCTTCATGGCACAGATGATCGGACAATTTACTGGCGGAGCAACTTTGATCTCTTCTATCACTGGACTTGATCATGTTGTTTCTTTATTGATCTTTGGAGCAGTTGTTATCATTTATACATCTTTTGGTGGTTTCAGCGCTGTTGCGATCACAGATACGATTCAGGGAATTATCATGTGTGTCGGTACATTTTTACTTTTATTCTTTGTATTAAAAGCTGGCGGCGGACTTGCTGGTATTGATGCCGGACTGGCACAGAATCTGCCTGGAGTATATGATGATCTATTTTCAAAGTACAGTCCCGGTACGCTACTTAGTTTCTGGATTCTTGTAGGATTTGGTACACTTGGACTTCCTCAGACAGCCGTTCGTTCTATGGGATTTAAAAATACAAAGAGTCTTCATTCTGCGATGTGGATCGGTGCTGTTACCTGCAGTTTTATCATCGTTGGTATGCATATGGCTGGTACATGGGCCGGTGCACTGGTAGATACTAAGAACCTTCCGACGTCTGATTACTTTATCCCATACATCGTTCAGAAGATCATGCCAGTCGGACTTGCAGGAACTTTCCTAGCTGCTCCTATGGCTGCTGTTATGTCTACCGCTGATTCTCTTTTGATTCTTGCTTCTGCAGCGATCGTGAAAGATCTATGGCGTAACTATGTTGTCAAAGATGATCCTGTGAAAATTCAGTCTTATAACAAAAATGTTGGGAAAATGAGCACGCTCGTTACGTTCGCATTTGGTGTGATCGTTATCTTACTTACGATCAATCCACCTGATATCATTTTCTTTCTGAATCTATTTGCCTTAGGTGGTCTGGAATGCAGTTTTTTCTGGCCTTTGGTCGGAGGATTATTCTGGAAGAAAGGAACAAAACAGGCAGCAGTCTTTAGTTCTCTCGGTGCTGCGATCACTTATGTATTTTGTTATTATAACGTCCAGATTGCTGGAATCAATGCTGTTGTATGGGGACTTCTTGCTGGTGGAATCTTATATTTTGTGATAGGAAATATCACTTGTAAAAATGGTCTTGACGAAGATATCATCAAAAATTGTTTCTAAATTTTAAAGCATAGAAACTATCTTAAAAGCAATACACATTAAAAATCCCCCATGTATGATATATAAAACTTCTTATTAATATCATACATGAGGGATTTTATCATTTTCATCCTTATTGCAATATATAATTCTCCAACATACTTTCCTGATACGCTGCCTTTTTTTGATACTTCATATCTTCTTTGATTTCTTGAAGTTCTTCAATGAATATCTGATCCAGCTGCTTTAATCTTCGTTTATTTAATGTTACATCTGACAGATTTTGCTCATAAAGATCCATCGAATAATTCCATTTTTTCTTTAAATACTTTATTAAATGCTGCAACTGAAGCAAATCCATTATTCATCGCAATCTTAATTACCGGAATGTCCGTGTACATTAAATATTCCATCGCATGAGTTATTATTTTCTGTCTTTATTTTAGCTTGAAAGAAGCAACACTCGTAATGATTCACTGAAATCATTACTAATTAACAATTACTTTCTTAATCTCTGACCACGTACTATATTT